>Ga0255047_10002837_pt1 | contig 11208 bp, 6 predicted proteins | sample JV7_2_1_MG_FD_183640 | JGI IMG/M metagenome (GOLD analysis project Ga0255047, IMG submission 183640) | Seawater microbial communities from Jervis Inlet, British Columbia, Canada - JV7_2_1 | ecosystem: Environmental > Aquatic > Marine > Inlet | place: Canada: British Columbia | collected 2016-10-06 | reverse complement strand
CGTACCCTTCGAGACCCGCAGGGACGACAACGAAACCTGAGGCGCGCGTGACCGATGACAGAACCGACGCACCCGATATGGCCACCGGCTCGACCTCTCCATCGGCAACCACGACGCGTGCGTAGTCGGTACGCCCTATCTGTGAGACGAGTCGCTTGCGCAGCGGCAGTGTGGTGGATGGGTATGGCCAGGCTTCAGGTCTTCCACCCATGACACGGATCACCGGCCCGGCGAAGAAGTCGTAGGCGACAAGACAGGAAACCGGATTGCCTGGCAGGAGCAGCGTCGGCGCGCCTTCGATGCGGCCGACGCCGGTCGGTGAGGATGGCCGCATCGTGACACCGTGTACCAACAACTCACCCAGCTCGTCCACAAGCAGCGGAACCCGATCCTCGATGCCGACGGACGCCGCACCTGCAGTCACTATGACGTCTGCACCCGGTCGGGCGAGGGCCTGTCTCATCGCGTCTTCGTCATCTGGCAGACGAGCGATCTCGGGAAGCCCACCGTCGCGGATCACCAGAGCAGCCAGCATCGGGGAGTTACTGTCGACGATTCTGAACCCATCGGGCTGGTCACCGGGCGGCAACAGCTCGTCGCCTGACACGATGATGCGAACCACGGGCCGCCGATGCACCTGCACCGGATCCTGCCCGATCGAGGCGAGCAGTCCGGCATCCTGGGGAAGCACGCGGCGGCCCTTCGACAGGACTGTGGCTCCGATCGCAACATCTTCTCCGATCCGGCCAATGTTCTTCGCCCTCGCAACCGGGGCTATCACCTCAAGATGACCGTTCTTCTCCGCAGCGTCCTCCGCCCGCAACACCGCATCCGCGCCTTCGGGTACAGGCGCACCCGTCATGATCCGACCTGATAGACCGGGAGAGACCGGGTCTCCCTCATCGCGACCGGGCATGGACGATCCGATCAGATCGAGGATGACGGGGTCATAGGCAGACGCCCCGTAAGTGTCCTCGGCACACACTGCGAAGCCGTCCATGGTTGCCCGCCGAAACGGGGGAACATCCACCTCGCTCAGCACATCGCTGGACAGCACCCTCCCCGCGCATTCGGTAACCCGGACCGCCTCGCCTGGAAGCGGGCCAACACCGCTCAATGCAAACGCTCTCGCTGTCTCGACCGTTGCCCGCTCACGGAACCCTCGCATCCGCACGTCGTACGCGCCTCCGGAGATCGCGATCAGCACAGTGATCTGGTCCTCCTTCGTGACATTCGTCGAGGCCCAATCCTCCCGCGCCACCGCGACATCACGGCAAAACACCATCAGGTGGGGGTGCAGGTTCTCGGAACCGTCCAAGATACGAGTGCGGAGGTCGGGGTAGGTGGAAACAAGACTCCCCAGCGCCTCATCGATGGTCGAGCCTTCGACCTCGACCAACTCCGTCTGAGCCGTATACGTTCGCAGCGCGTTTGGGATTCGAACGGTGACCATGTCAGTGTCTCATGAGTGGCGCCGGACCACCCTGTCATCAGTCACAGGGCAAGCTCGGCCTTCAACCAGCCGAGTCCCAAACCGTCCAGCGTCTCGGCAGTGGGGTTGCCTGTCACGGGATCCCAACCCGCCATCTCGTAGTAGGTCTCGAGAGCAGCCTCGAACTGATCTCTGTCGACGGCCTTACCGTCACTCGGACCACCCGCGAGAGGCTCGAATAGCCGCTTCGGAAGAGTGTCAAGTTCACGGGTCATGCCCTCTCTGGCATTGAATGCGCGCAGCATGTTGAGACGCCTGGCTCCAAGCGTCATCAGATCCGCTACGGTCGTCGCCTCGCCCTGTACCGCACTTATGACGCCGGCAAGCTCCTCCATGCCGAGGAGCTGCCACGACGGACCAAATACGAACTGGCAGGCGTCAGCGGTGTCGAGCGCTGAGTAGGCATACTGGGTCTTCAGGGCGAACTCGACCTTGGCCTCGTTGAGAACGTGTGCAGGCTGCTGATCGATGAGACCTATGTCGGCCATGCGCTTCCCATATTTCTCGGGGGAAGCCGCAGCGACCTTTGGTGTGTAGGCCGGGTCGTGTTCACTCGACTGGTGGTCGGCACCGAATGGATTGACGGCATAGATCACTGCCATCGACGGCTTCACCTGCGGCATGTGCGCCGGAAGCTCTGCTCCCTTCACAGCCACGACGAGGTCCTCTGCACCGTTTCCGATTCGGGCAGCTGCTCGGGCGGAACCCTCCGCCAGCACATCGCCGAACCCCTCTCGTTCGAGTGTCTTTTCGAGCATCGCGATCATGGCCTCGGCGTTGCCCCAGCCGAGTTCGATCCCTTCGGTGTCATCCGCCGTGATCACGCCCTGTTCGAAGCAGTTGATGGCAAAGGCCATCGTCGCACCGGCGGCGATCGTATCTACGCCATATTGATTGCAGAGCTGGTTGGCATAGGAGATGGCATGGATGTCATCGATGTCGCAGTATGAGCCGAAGACGGAACCAGTCTCGTACTCAGGGCCACCAAACTTGGGGTCGATGGCGTGGCCCTCCCACTCGGCTTCGACGACCCTCTTGCACCGGACGGCGCACGAGTAACACGTCTCCCTGCCCAGCTTCAGCTGGTTGTCTTCGCCTGCCCCACGCATGAGATCCTTGAAGAGCCGTCTTCCGCCGATCGATGCGGCCCGGTCGTAGCCCATCCATCCACTCTCGTAGTTCCGAGTGGGCAGACCTCCCACTGCGTTCTGGCTCTCGAGAACGCCGAGTGTTCCGTATTTCGCGAGGCTCCACATGCCCTTGTCTGCTCTGACCTCGGCGATCGACGGTTGCATGATTTCGCGCACTCGGTCCGGATCGGCCATGGGCAACTTCCTCTTGCCGCCGCGTACCACGATTGCCTTGAGCTTCTTGCTGCCCATCACCGCACCCATACCGGTTCGCCCGTGGGCTCGAGTCGCCATGTTCAGGATGGCGGCGAAACGAACGAGCTTCTCACCGGATGGTCCCACCTGTGTGATCTGGATGCGTTTGTCGCCCAACTCTTCGGCAAGCATCTCGTCAACCTGGTCGGTCGTCCTTCCCCACAGATGGCTGGCATCGCGTAACTCGACCTCTCCCTGATTGATCCACAGATACACGGGCTTGGCCGAAACGCCCTGGATCACGATGCCGTCGAATCCGGCGAATTTGAGCTCCGCCGGCCAGAAGCCGCCCGCCTGACTGTCGCCTGCACCACCTGTCAGCGGGGACTTGGCAACAACGGTCGCACGACTCTGGCCCGCAATCGGTGCGCCTGTGATGCCGGCCAACATGAAGGCAAGAGTGTTCTTCGGCCCATACGGATCTGCGCCCGCCGGGGTGTTCTTGAGGAGGTAGTAGAGGCCGAGAGCACTGCCGCCCATGTACGTGCGGTACAGCTCATCTGAAGGTTCTTCGATGTTGAGGGAACCGGAAGTGAGGTCGACGTGCAAGATCTTCCCTGCGTAGCCGCGAAGCACAGCCGTCTCCCATCAATCGCTAGTAAGTGCCGATATCCTACACGGCGCGATTCCGCCAGCAGATGCGTTCTCCTGGTATCCATCGGGCTCTGTACCTCGGAATCCTCCCATGCGATCCCAGCATCGCCCGTTGGCTGAGACTCCCCAAGGTTGCTCATCGAGATTCCTCACCCCAGGTTCCCCCAGCGGCGATCTCCTGTGGCCTGCGCCGATAGATTGGATGAGCATCGCTGCCGGCTAGAGATCGACAGTTCCTTAGCTACACACGAAGGAATGCGAGGTATAGTGGCACGGCGATTTCGGGAACATTGGCATCTACCGACCGTTGATGGCGCAATCCCGGGGTTGACGTGTGGGCCACAAGGAGGCACGGGTGACGGGGTACTCATCTGAGCAGCACAGGCGCTCGCCTGATGAGCCTCTGAAGTGAGCTGCCCGTTGGCGCATCGTCCGACTCTTGGGGTGCGCCGTGGATGCCAACGAGTCGTAGCGGTCGCTAGTGGTCTGTCAGGATGGCCGGGGCCTCGGCGGGGGCTCGCCCGGCGTGCAGAAGGGACGACATCACGCGCATCGGTTCGTCAATGTGGCGGAAGAACGACTTGTACCCGGCACATAAGTAGTTGAGACCCTCTTCCCCATCGGGCGTCTGCGTGAACCGGTTTCTGGGGCATCCGCCATGACAGGCGAACCGGACCTCACAGTCCAGGCAGTACCGCGGCAGGGTGTCTCGCTTCGCCTGTCCGAATGCCCGCTGTTTGTCCGACACAACAAGCTCGCCCAACGGGGTTTCGGTGATGTTGCCGAGGAGGAAGTCGGGCTCGACATAGTGGTCACACGAGTAGAGATCTCCGTTGTGCTCGAGCGCCAGAGCCAACCCACACGTCTCCGAGAAGATGCACAAGCCAGGCGGTTCACCGTGCCAGCTTGCCAACGCCACGTCGAACATCTGGACATACACCTCCCCGATATCGGACTTGATCCATTCGTCGAAGACTTCGTTGAGGAACTTCCCGTACGCCACCGGACCGACGCTGCGGTCCGTGACGTGGCTCCCAACCTGGACATACAGCGGCCGGCTCTTCTTGTTGGCCGTGCTCCACCCAATGTTCGCAAGAGGCAACAGAGTCTCCGTCGTACGCTCCACGATGGGGATGAATTGGATGAACTGCACACCCATGTCGTCACGGAAGAATCGGTACACGTCCAGTGGATGGTCCTGGTTGCCAGCATGCACCGTGCAGAGCACGTTGACATCCACACCGGCGGATCGCAGATGACGGTACCCCGCCATCACCCGATCGAATGACCCCTCGCCACGCTTGTCCACTCGGTACATGTCGTGCAAGTCACGCGGGCCGTCCACCGACAGGCCAACGAGGAAGTCGTGCTCCTTGAAAAAGGCAGCCCACCGCTCGTCGACGAGTACGCCGTTGGTCTGGATCGTGTAGCTGACCTGCTGCCGGGGATTCCGGTGCTTCTCGACGAGTTCGATCGAGCGTTTGAAGAAGTCGAGACCCATCATCGTCGGCTCACCACCCTGCCACGCGACCATCACCTCAGGGGAACGATGAGCGTCGAGCAGCTGGATGATGTACGTCTCGAGGAGTTCGTCGGCCATCCGGAATCGATCACCCGGGTACAGCATCTCCTTGGACAGGAAGAAGCAGTACTCACAGTCCAGATTGCAGATCGGCCCAGAAGGTTTCGCCAACAGATGGAACGAGGGCGGCGCGGTCAACATCAGTCGCGTGCCACCTACTGGCGGGACATGGCTATTCGGTAACGCTCCTCAGGAGTGACCATGTGGTCGAAGTCCGTAGCCGCGTCTCCAAGATCGATCTGGACCCAAAGCACATCGCCCTGGAACTTGGTGGTTGCATGATCGAGATCGTCGGTGACTCCGGTGGCCGTGTCTGTGCCGAGGTCCGTGGTTTCATCGGCCGAGAACGCTCCCGGTACGGTTGCATCAACTCTCGTGGACCCGAACGTCTCGCCGTCGACATACAACGTCGCTGTTCCGCCCCTACCGGGGCCGCCACCGTCGTAGTCGAACTCGATGCGCACCTGATGCTCTCCCTCGGGGACCCGTTCGTCACCAATGACCTTGAATCGCTCCAATCCGAACAGGTTGTAGCAGTATGCCGGCCTGCCGTCGGTTGTCAGATACACCGTCCAACCGCCGAACTTGCCGCCCTGAGCGATGATGGTGCCGCTTCCTCCCCCGGCCGGCACAACAACCTGACTGGTAACTGCGTGACTCTTGTTCTTGATGTTGACGACACTGCTCTCGCTGAGGCGACCCATTCCGCCGTAGAGGATCTGAGATCGGCCCTTTATCAGCTGCGGTCGGCCAGCGCGGTCAGGGTCAAAGCGTTCGGCCCTGCGATCGTCGAGTGGCAGGGCGTTGTGTCGAGCTGCTTCAACCAGGAACAACTCCTGGAGACGTCTCAGCTGGTCCGGGTTGTCAGTGGCAACATCGTTGGACTGTGTCCAATCACCGGGCTCGTAGAGCTCCCACTCGTCGTCGTGGTATGCCGGCAGGTCAGACACCATCTCCCACGGGATGCTGTGGCGCGTCACCGCCGTCCATCCCTTGTGATAAATCCCCCGGTTGACGAACATCTCGAAGTACTGCGTCTCATGCACCTCATCTGCTGACGCCGCATTGAACGTCCCATTGAGGGCGAACCCTTCGTAGGGGTGCTGGTCGAACCCGTTGACCTTCACGGGCTCTGGGATCCCCGCTGCCTGAAGAATCGTGGGGGCGATATCGATGACATGCCCGAATTGATGCCGCATCTCACCGATTGAATTGATGCCCTTGGGCCAATGGACGATGGTCCCGTTACGGGTGCCACCCCAGTGCGACGCAACCTGCTTCGTCCACTGGTACGGAGTGCACATGGCGTGCGCCCACCCAACGGCATAGTGATTGAAGGCATCGGGAGTACCGAAGAGTTCGATTCTCTCAGCCATGAACTCAGTGGTCTCGAGCTCCGGAACACCGTTGAGAACGAGCAGCTCGTTGAACGTCCCGCGTGGCGTTCCCTCAGCAGATGCACCGTTGTCGCCGATCACGTAGAAGACCAGGGTGTCCTCGAGTATCCCGAGCTCCTCGAGGGCATCGACAAGTCGTCCAAGGTGATGGTCGGTGTGCTCGAGGAAGCCGGCATAGATCTCCATCTGACGGATCAGGATCGGCTTGAGTTCATAGTCCATTTCGTCCCACGACGGGATCTCGTCTGGTCGCTCGGTCAGGACTGCGTCAGGTCCGATGACCCCGATCTCCTTCTGGTTTGAGAATATCTCCTCTCTCACGGCGTCCCAGCCCCTGTCGAAACGACCTCTGTACTTGTCCGACCACTCAGCAGGCACGTGATGCGGTGCGTGGGTTGCTCCGGGCGCCCAGTACATGAAAAACGGCTTGTCCGGCATCAATGACTTCTGTTGACGAACCCAGTCGATCGACTTGTCTGTCATGTCCTTGGTGAAGTGATATCCCTCTTCCGGTCTCGTTTCCGGCTCGATCGGAACTGTGTCGTGGTAGATCGCAGGTTCGTACTGATTCGTCTCGCCACCGATGAAGCCATAGAAGTGCTCGAACCCCGAAGATGTCGGCCAACGATCGTGCGGACCCATTGGAGAGGTCTCCCAAACAGGCACCTCATGGCATTTACCGAATTGCGCAGTCGAATACCCGTTCAGTCGGAGGGTCTCGGCGAGAGGAGCACAGTCCTGCGGCCGTATGGAGGTGTTTCCCGGCGCGCTCGTGGCGAGTTCGGTGATCGCTCCCATCCCGACTGTGTGGTGGTTGCGACCCGTCAGTAGAGCCGCCCGGGTCGGCGCACACAGCGCGGTTGTGTGGAAGCGCGTGTATCGGAGCCCCGCGCCCGCCAGCCGATCGGCCGTCGGCGTGTTGATGAGACCTCCGAAAGCTGACGAGGCGCCAAAGCCGACATCGTCAAGCAGGACGACGAGCACGTTGGGAGCGCCAGCTGGTGGACGAACCGGAACGATCGGCGGAAACACGGCATCAGGGTCTTTCGCGTCAACCATTGCCGTCGGAGGTCTGGTGCGATCGGGTATCGGAAGTACGACGCGACGCTGCTCTTGGGTCGAACTCACAAGAATCTCCTTGTGTCGGTGAACTACCACAACACTACTCGTCCACTCCGAGCCTCAACGACGGACCCACATGCCACCCAACCCGGATTCAAAGCGTGCACGTTCAGGGGTGTGCGCCTCTCTGCAGCATCCGACAACTACTCGGAGGATTCTCCATGCAAGGCGTCCCAGAGCTTCTTCACTGGAGGGTGATCGAGGGACTCAGGGAGACACACGGCAATGATCGAGCGGGTTAACGGTTCCCGGCGTTGGATGGATGAGGTGTTCGGGCGCGGCACCGGCTGCATGGCGAGGGAGAAGGCCAACACTGAGACCGCGGGCGGCGAGACTGATGATGACTGCGGCACCAGACACGCGGTGGGAAACGTACGGCGTGAACCCTCCTACGGTGCGGCACGTTCCCTCAACGCAATGCGCCACAGAACCGTCCCGATCCTGCACCCCGCGGATCAATCGGGTATCGCCCTCGCCCAACATGGGCCGAAATCGATGGCGTCTCGACACGCACTGCCTTCGAGAATCATCACGAACATGAATATCCTCGTCGCTGTGATTCCTTTCATCACACCAGGACGACCCGTTTCGGCAAAGTCTGCTCGGCTCCGAATGCTCCTGGCCGCCGAGTCCGCGGGCTGAAGTTGGCCGGACTCACAACGATGCATATCAAAACCTGTTCCAGGCAAGCGCCTACATCGCCTTCAGGCTGTGCGCCAGATCGCTCTGTTGACGAGGTTTTCCAGATCCTCCTGTCGACCCGAGACGGGTGCGGGATCAATGGCTCCACTCGAGACTCTTGCGTCCAGTTCCGTAAGGCCAACCTCGCCAGCCATGATGCTGCCACCAAGATCCTCGCTCCACCCGGAGTATCGAGTCGAGCGTGCCTTCTCGAGTTCCCCAGCCTCAACGAGATTCGCCGCGACAAGGAGGGAGCGCGCAACAGTGTCAATGCCTCCAACGTGGCCATGGAACAGGTCGAGGCGATCCATCGACTGACGGCGAAGCTTCGTATCGAAGTTGAAACCACCTGTCGTGAACCCTCCTCCCATGAGGATCTCGTACATAACAAGGCTCATCTCTTCGACAGAATTCGGGAACTGGTCGGTGTCCCACCCGTTTTGGGCATCCCCTCGATTGGCGTCGATGCTCCCGAAGATCCCGTTGTCGACTGCGTAGGCGACCTCATGGTGGAAACTGTGCCCGGCCAGGGTCGCATGGTTTCCCTCGATGTTGACGAACAGTTCGCCAAGCAGGTCATACCGCTCCAGGAATCCGTGGACGGTCGCGCTGTCATAGTCGTATTGATGCTTGGTCGGCTCCTGGGGTTTCGGCTCGATGAGGAGTGTGCCCGTGAAGCCAATGGACTTCTTGTAGTCCACGACCATGTGGAGAAAGCGGGCAAGCTGATCCATCTCCTGCTTCACTCGGGTGTTGAGAAGCGTTTCGTATCCCTCGCGACCTCCCCAGAGCACGTAGTTCTCGCCACCAAGTCGATGTGTGGCATCGATGGCGTTCTTCGCTTGCGCCGCAGCGTACGCGAAGATCTCCGGATCTGGGTTTGTGGAGGCACCAGCGGCAAATCTCGGATGGCTGAAGGCATTGGTCGTCCCCCACAACAAACCGAGACCCGTCTCCTCCATGCGGTCGGCAGCGTACTGCACCATGGTCTCGAGATTCGTCTTGGTTTCGGAGAAGGTCGCGCCCGTCGGGGCGACGTCGACGTCGTGGAAGCACCAAAACGGCACCCCCAGCTTGGCGAGGAACTCGAACGCTGCATCCATCTTCAACTTCGCCGCCGCCATTGGGTCCATGGTTGGGTCATTCCATGGTCGATCGAGCGTTCCATCACCAAAAACATCGCTACCAGGCCAAGAGAACGAGTGCCAGTAGCACACGGCAAAGCGCAGGTGCTCTTCCATCGTCCTGCCAAGCACGACCCGGTCAGCGTCGTAGTATCTGAAGGCGAACGGGTTGTCCGTCTCAGGGCCCTCGTATCGAATCTTGTCGACTCCTGTGAAGAACTCAGCCATGACCACCCTCCCGTTCTCGGTTTTCATCGCCATCTCGCGTACAATGTGTAAGCGCTTGCATCAATCGTAGTAGCACGCGCCAGCCTGCAACCGTGCACGCTGGCATGGATGAATGGGAGTTACTGCTGTGCACTTGAGCCCGGTGACCGACAAGACCAGGGGCGTCATCTCTTCGCCGGTTGTCACATGACGATCGCTGACTCACCTTGGACCGTCACCACCCACAGCTTCGAGCTTGGCCCCATTCGGATTGCAGTCTCGAAGAACGCTGGACCGAGAATCCTGTCCTATGTCATGCACGACGGCCCTGAGTTCCTTGCGTCACTCCCCGACGCCGGTATAGATCACCCCAATTGCAGGTATTACCGGTTCCTCGGCGGGCATCGTCTTTGGCGTTCTCCCGAGACCCCATCGATCACCTATGAACCGGACGACTCGGATGTCAAGCTCTCCGAATTCGACAACGGCGTGGACATGGTGGGTGCCGCCGATAGCGCCGGCATTGTCAAACACATATCGATCCGACAGGAGGGCGACAACACTGTCATCCGCCACCGTCTGGTCAACGAGGGACGGGCAACTGTGCATACCGCCCCCTGGGCAATTACTCAGATGGCCCTCGGCGGCACTGCAATACTCCCGCAGACCAAGAAACGGGCTGACGAGCACGGTTTGCTGCCCAACAGAACCCTGGTTCTGTGGCCGTATACCGATCTCAGAGCAGCCGAGTTCACGTTCGGACTCGATCGAATCGCCGTCGAAGGAAGCACCCGCCCCTCCAGGATGAAGATCGGTCAGCCCAACCGACGGGGATGGATGGCGTATGTCCTGGGACACCAGGTGTTCGTGAAGTGGTCCGCCGTCCACGACGACAGCGCCACATACACTGACCTCGGAGCGTCTACCCAGATCTACAGGGACGAGCGCTTCGTCGAACTCGAAACGATTGCGCCGACAGCGGCCGTTGCCGTGGGAGAAGACGTGGCGCACACGGAGGTGTGGCAGATCATTGAAGTGGGTGACCGCCCTCTCGATGCAATACTCGCCGAGTTGCCAGAAGAACCGACGGGAAGCGTGTTGTGAGCTACTTCATCGGCATCGATTCGTCCACGACAGCCACCAAAGCCCTTCTCACGAACGAGCTGGGCGCCATTGTCGGCGTCGGCCGGTCAAGCTACGCATTCGAAACGCCCAACCCGCTGTGGTCGGAACAGGCACCTCACCTGTGGTGGGACGCCACCGTCGACGCTATCGGAGAGGCTCTGGAGACGAGCAACGTTTCAGGTGCCGACGTCGCGGGAATCGGACTGACGGGACAGATGCACGGCTTGGTCATGCTCGACGACAAAGGAGCCGTACTCCGACCTGCGATCCTTTGGAATGATCAGAGAACACAGGATGAGTGCGACGAGATCCGTTCTCGCATAGGCAGAGAGCGCCTGATCTCGGTGACGGGAAACGATGCACTGACGGGCTTCACCGCCCCGAAGATCCTGTGGGTCAAGCACAACGAGCCTGAGATCTTCGAAAGAACGGCGCATATCCTCCTTCCAAAGGACTATGTCCGGCACCGCCTCACAAGACAGTACGCAACCGACCGAGC
>Ga0255047_10002833_pt1 | contig 11217 bp, 9 predicted proteins | sample JV7_2_1_MG_FD_183640 | JGI IMG/M metagenome (GOLD analysis project Ga0255047, IMG submission 183640) | Seawater microbial communities from Jervis Inlet, British Columbia, Canada - JV7_2_1 | ecosystem: Environmental > Aquatic > Marine > Inlet | place: Canada: British Columbia | collected 2016-10-06 | reverse complement strand
ACGGCGGAGCACATCGATCGCAAAGTACGCCGCTTCATGGGTGACGCTGCCGCGTATGCCTACATTTCGATGCAACACGCGATTGACGACGCCGGTCTCGAGGAAGGCGATGTTTCCAACGATCGCACCGGGCTGATCGCATCGTCGGGTGGTGCGTCCAGCGCAAATATCGTTTGGAGCGCCGACAAGCTCCGCGACAGAGGCGTGCGCAAGATCGGCCCCTACATGGTCACGCGCACAATGGGCAGCACAGTATCTGCTTGTCTGACCACGCCATTCAGAATCAAAGGCATTAATTACTCGATCACATCGGCTTGCGCGACCAGTGCGCATTGCATTGGTGCTGGCGCCGAGCAAATCCAGTTCGGCAAGCAGGACATTATTTTCGCTGGCGGCGGCGAGGAAGATCACTGGACGCTGGCCTGCCTGTTCGATGCAATGGGTGCCTTGTCATCAAAATACAATGATGCGCCGTCGACAGCGTCGCGTCCTTACGACACGACACGCGATGGCTTCGTTATCGCATCAGGCGGCGGCATGGTTGTACTCGAAGAACTCGAGCATGCCAGGGCGCGCGGGGCGAAGATTTATGCCGAGCTGGTCGGCTACGGTGCGACGTCAGACGGCCATGACATGGTCGCGCCGTCAGGTGAGGGCGCTGCGCGCTGCATGGAACTGGCGCGCTCGACCGTCGAAGGATCCATTGACTACATCAATACGCACGGCACGAGCACACCGGCGGGTGACATTGCCGAAGTTGAGGCCATGCGCTCGGTGTTCGGTGATGACATACCGCGATTCGGTTCGTCGAAGTCGCTGTGTGGGCATTCGCTCGGCGCGACCGGTGTGCAGGAGGCGATTCACGGCATCCTGATGCTCGAGCACGACTTCATCGCACCGTCGATCAATTGCAACGACCCCGATCCTGCGATCGACGGCGCACCGCTTGTGACCGAATGTATCGACAATGCCGGTATCAAGACCGCCATGTCGAACAGCTTCGGCTTTGGCGGCACGAACTCCACGCTCGTATTTCAAAAGCGCTGATTGTCTTGGAAGCCGGGAGGTACACGGCTTATCCGACCGCAATACCTCCCGTAATCTCAGTTCAGGTGATGGCGCCTATTCCATTTCGAGTTCCACCTCTTCTGCAAGAAGTATCTGCGGAGCGGTCTCGGTGCCCTTGACATCAATCAGGCTGCCCTCGCCAACCGCCGCCCAAAAGGCATCCTCGGTCGGGAACTCGACCTCGTTGCTGTCCCTGAAGATAGTGGTTCCTGAGACAGTCTGAACCGTTACGCCAAGCACGGTCAGGTCGGGTCGACTGACACCGCCGACCTCAACGAAGCCCCGCAATTCGGTTTCAGGCCTTACGTCGTCTCGCTCAAGCAGGAAAGCGAATACTTCGCCCGCAGGAAATTCCTGGCCCCGAACCTCGAGATAGTCGCCCATGTTGACGTCGGCGATTCTAAACGGGTCTACATCGGATAATTTGTCTTCGAATCGCGTCTTGACGATATCCGTCGTAATCATGATGCCGAGAATCTGCAAGGTGTCACCCGTGACAGAGTCAACCAGGCCTGTGACACGCACGGCAGTCGCTTGCTTGATCTCGACCTTGGTCGCCAGGAGCACGCCGGCGCTATTGAAGTCACCTTCAACTTCGACCTTGAGATTCAAGCCCAGGTCACCAGCAACACCGCCCTCATACACTGTCGTGCCGGATGTCGTCACCGGAATGCCGCCGACCTCAAAGTCTGTAATCGAGTTGAACAGCGTAATGAAGCCTTCGACCTCAACATGGTCGCCCTCATTTTCGCCAAATGGGTTGCCCTTGAATTCGACGCTTGCAGCGAGGAGCTCCCCAGCGCTGCCGAGGGCAGTCCCTTTGGCTTCAACCGGATCTCCATCTGTAATGGTGGTCGGGAAGTCCAGCATCATCGCGGCGCTGTAATCGACAACGAGCGCATTGATCATAAACGTCATCGCACCCGTGTCCAGGCCGCTGACTACACCGGTGACTTCCATTTCACCCAAAGCCGCCTTGCATTCGATGCGGGTGGCATCAATCGTGCCGTCGGCTTGTACCAGTCCCGAGACCTCAACAGCCGCGACACCAAGAAGTCCGGCCAGCGTCGCGGGGCAGCCGTCATCGATCGACGTGCCTGGAGAGATCGAAACAATCTGACCGAGGACCACGATTGTGCTGGCGAGATCATCGACGCTGGATACCGGCCCTTCGACGTTGTCGTCAAATTTGACTGACGTGGCGACAGCATTGGTATTGTCATCATCGATGGTTCCCTGGACCAACACCATTTGTCCAACCGCTAAGTCAGCCTGGGTGGCAGCCGCGCCATCCTTGGTAAAGGTCGTGGAAGCGTTCGTCTGGTAGGTATTACCGTTGACGATTACGCTGCCGAATCCCGTAATCGGACCAACAGCTATCGCCACGCCAGTTCGCGTGATTCCGCCGACCGGGGGTGGTGGAGGCGGGTTGTTGCCGCCGTTGCCGCCGCCACCGCCGCCACATCCGGCGAGCAGCAAAGTCGCAAGCGCAAAGAGCGCGCCAATATTCTTCGTGTAATTGTTCATTTCACTAATCCTTGTTCACTATCGTCATAGATAAGATAAACGCCAACACCCAAGCGAACGGTGCGCGCATCAGCGTCTCTGGTTTCGTCAACCTCGTGCTGCGAAAGCCAGGCATCGACTTCCTCGAGAAATCTAAATCCTCGTGTTTGCAATAGATCTTGAAATGCCTTGAATGCTTTGGGAGAAATTTTGACGTTGTCCGCCATACCCTCGAAACGAGGCGCGGTAGAGCGTTCTTCATCGAGGTTGTGGTCAAGCGTCGCAGCATGATCGTGCAGAGCAAGACCCATACGGCGTACGATTTCAGGATCGAGATTGGAGTAAACATAATCCCGCTTCAGCACTCTTAGATGATCGTTGTCGAGTTCCTCAATAAGCCCCCGCTGGTGCATCTCCTTGCGAATCGCGCCATGCGGCAGATCACCGGCATATCGCTTCAATAAGCTGGACAAACTCCCCGTAGGGCCAGTTGCAGGCAGATCTTTCGGATGGCCGTGATCGTTACTGAATTCGCTGTCCGTATGCCAACCACTGAGGATTCGTGAAATACGATTACCCTGCAGGGACTCGGCACCGTCTTCACCGTCCAGCAACCGGTCACGAACACGAGCGACTTCGCGACGGCTCAGGCCGGTGAGCATGGCTACTCTGGAATTGTTTGTCGGTCGCCCCTGAATTCCGTGCTCCTGGCGAGCCACAATGACGTAGGCATCCTTGGACATTTCACCAAATTCGCTCCAGGTCACCCCGTGCCTCAGCAGGAACCTGACGACAGGCAGCAACAAGTAGCGACAGCTATTAATTACGTGTTCTTTAAGCACCAGAATATTCGCCATATCTCTTACATATGTGTAGTTTTAGCACATATATAATAGATTGCAAGGAATTGAGGCAGGTTTCGCCTGCTGGCGCTGGCCTGCCGTGCATGTGCTGGCGCTAATCGCTTGATTTGATAGGGGGTTCTTTGGTCAGCCGCAAATAGCGGCTTGGGTGTTGATCCAGGACATTGCTTTGAAATCCGCGCACGGAAGGACTGACGAGGTGCTTGCTGACATAAAAATAGAGCGGCGCGATGGGGTAGTCGCTGAGCATAGTTGCCTCAGCAGAGTTGAACAAAGCCGATTGTGCCCGCGCATCGTTGGTTGCGACGGCCGCATCGATCAATTCGTCGTAGCGGCTGCTGTTGTAACCCGGGAGGTTCTGCGGGCTCGCTGAATGCAGGATCCCGGTAAACGTGCCTGGATGGTCGTAGTCACCCGTCCAGGCGAAGCGCATGATCTGCCATTCTTCCCGTCTGTCGCGCGTGTCAAGAAAATACTTCCACTCGCGTTTGTCCAGCTCGACATCAATACCCAGTACGTCTCGCCACATCGAGCTTATTGCAAGTGCGACTGTTTCGTGGATGTCATCTGCATCGTAAGTGAGCTTGAGCTGCAGCGGCTCGGCGGGAGAGTAGCCGCTGCCGGCGAAAATGCGGCGTGCTTCAGCCTGTCTCTCTGCGTTGCCGAGGGCGCTCCAGCCATAGCGGGCCGGCGCATATCCGCTCACGCCATCGGGCACGAGTCCATAGGCGGGTTGCTCGCCGCGACCGATAATCTCAACCAGCGATTCACGGTCGATGGCCATCGTCAGTGCGTGACGCAAAGGCAGGTTGTCAAAAGGGGCTTCGCTGAGATCGAATGCCAGGTAGTAGATGGCCAATCTGGGCGCTACGTGCAATTCAGACCTGCGTGTACGCCGGAGGTCCTTGAAGTTCGCTCCGGGCACCGTCGTCGTGATATCAAGTTCACCCGCCCGATACATGTTGAGTTCCGACAGCGGGTCCTGAATTGCGTAGTACTCGACGACGTCAATGTGTACCGATCGTGTTTCACGGTACAAGCCGTTTTTTCGCAGTCGTATGCGATAGCCAGGTTGCCATTCCTCAAGTACGAAAGGGCCATTGCCGACGAAATGTTGCGGTGCTGCGAAACGATCCGAATTAGTCAATGCGCCTGGCCAGATCGGGAACGCAACAGGCATGGTGAGAACCGAAAGAAGGTGTGGCGCAGGAACGTCCAGTTCTATCGTCAACGTTTGCGCATCGGGCGCAGCAATGCCAAGGGCTGACGGGGGAAGATCGCCTTTTGCAACCAGCTCGGCATTGTGAATGGGATGCAGGTGGAAGCTATACGGCGAAGCTGTTGCCGGCAACAGCGCGCGTTCGAAACTCGCGACGAAGTGTTCGGCAGTGACACGTTTGCCGTTGGACCAGGTTGCATTCGCTCGCAAATGAAAAGTGTAGGAAAGCCCATCGCTGCTAACTTCCCACTCTTCGGCAACACCTGGAATCGCATTGCCTGTTGCATCAAGGATAAGCAGTCCTTCGTACAGGTCCGCCAATACACGAAAAGCGTGAGTGTCTTCGGCTCTTGCAGGATCAAGGGTCTGTGGATCTCCGCCATTGCCACGCCGCAGCACGATAAGCGAATCTGCAGCGTCGTGTGTGTCGACGACTTCGTTGTCACGGTCGCAGGCGCCCAAAGGAATTGCAATGACGGCGAGTAGCAGAAGATAGGCTGGCATACGATGGCGCATGCCGTGTATCTTTTCACAGTGTCGCATACGTGACCATAATTATTGGGAATATCGAGGCATAACAGCGATGAAGATCGAGACACTAAGCGAAACGAATTGCTTTGGCGGCAAGATGGGTTTCTACCGGCATGCGTCCGCGGCAAGCAATTGCGATATGCAGTTTTCCGTTTTCGTGCCGCCGCAGGCAGCCGATGGCAAGGTGCCAGTCGTTACGTTTCTGTCGGGACTCACTTGCACCGAAGAAAACTTCATGGTGAAGAGCGGTGCGCAGCGATACGCAGCAGAACTCGGCATCATGCTGGTCTCGCCCGATACGAGTCCGCGTGGTGAGGGCGTACCCGATGACCCCGATGGCGACTACGACTTTGGCCTCGCCGCCGGGTTCTACCTCAATGCGACCGAGAAGCCCTGGGTTGAGCACTATCACATGTACGATTATGTAATGCAGGAACTGCAGCCAGCCGTATTCGACAACTTTCCCGGGGATGCGGAGCGGCATGGTCTGACCGGCCATTCCATGGGCGGTCATGGCGCGTTGACGATAGGGCTGAAGCATCCGGACGTGTTCAGGTCGCTGTCGGCGTTTGCGCCCATTTGTTCGACATTGCATAGCCCCTGGGGGCAAAAAGCGCTCGGTTACTACCTTGGCAGCGATAAGTCATCATGGCACGAGTACGACGCATGCGAGGTTGCGCGCAATGTCAGCGATGCGGCTGCGTTCAGCAGTATTCTCGTCGACCAGGGCGCAGCGGACGCGTACCTCGAGGAGCAACTAAAGCCCGAACTCTTTGCGGCGGCTTGCCAAGAGAGCGGCCTGCCACTCGAGCTGCGGCTGCACGACGGCTACGATCACGGCTACTACTTCATCTCGACCTTCATTGAGGACCACCTGCGTCACCACGCGGCGATACTCGGTGCCTGATATGGCTCGCTGCGAGCGTTGGAGCGCCTCTTGAGGCGCGAATGAGGTATCGCGAAATCAAGGCGCGATTTCACTAGGCCGAAGTCGCGCTCCAAGGAGCGCTCCAACCAGGTTCCGACAAATGTGCTGTTCGCCGGCTTGTACGAGCGCCCCTAAGTAGTTGTCCCGATTGCAACTATGTCGCATTCCTGTGGAAATAATGGGGCCGCTGGAGCATTATGAATAGCGGTACCTGAAGGAGGTAACCGTCATGCGTCGTTTCATCCGTTCCGCTGTTCTCCCAGCTTTCCTGCTGTTTCCGGTCATGCTGATGGGGGCCGATCTGCAAAAGGGACTCGCTGCCTTTGACGAAGGCGACTACGAGACCACGCTGGCCGAGTGTCAGCCGCTTGCCGACGAAGGCGATGCCGGAGCACAGTTTTGCGTCGGCCGCTTGTATGCCAACGGATTTGGCGTCGCGATGGACGATGCGCTGGCACTCAAGTGGTACGGACTGGCAGCCGCAGCGGGTCATGCTGAAGCTCAGTACAACCTTGGCGTGATGCACGCGAACGGTTGGGGTGTGGAAATGAACGACGTACCGGCCGCTGCTTATTATCTGCTGGCGGCCGAGCAAGGTCATGTTCCGGCACAATGCAGTCTGGGGTTCTCGTACAAACACGGTGCGGGTGTCGAGAGGAGTGATGTCGAGGCCTACAAATGGTTTGATATTGCCGCGCAGATGGACGAGATGAGTGGCGGGGCGTCAGAACGAGACGATCTGGCCGATAAAATGTCGCAGGAAGAAGTTTTAGGCGCGCAGCAGGCGGCTTTGCAGTGGCTGGAAAGTTTTGAAGGCAGCACCATGCACGCAGAGCGTGCCGACTGACAAAAGCGACGACAGACGTAGCAAGCCGTCTACCCCATTCACAGTAAAGGAATAGGGTGAATACCCCATTCCAGAATGGGGGGAATGCTGCCAAATTGGCTCAAAAATGGCATTAGTCCGCCTGTCGGCGGCTACTCCCTATGCTTATCAGGGCTATCTTATGAAACTGCTCAGACCACGCATTTCCGCGCGCGAATGGCTGCAGAGTGCGACGCTGTTCTTGTTGCTATTTCTGACCTCGGCAGTACCGCGCGCCGAGGAGTCGCAACACGACATCCTGTTTTTTACGAGCGTCGATACGTTCAGAAATTCTGATCTCTCGGACCCGGATCTGGACGAGTCATTCGTTCGACCGGCTGTCGACATCCTGTACAGCTATTCGGGCGCGGTGACAGCAGCGCAAGCGAGGACAAGTCAGCTTACCTTCGCATGCTGCCAGCCTTTGTTGCTCACCGGCATATGTTGGGGCTGCGGTGGGATTTTCGCAGCTTTCAGAGTCTGACCGTTGAGGTGGCTGATACCAGCAGTCAGGGCGAAGGCATTTCTCACGGCCATTTCAAAGAAATCCGTTTTCAGTGGAGCGCTGTATTTCCATGATGCACCGTTTCGCACAATTTGTGTTCGTAACGGCGGCATTTCTGCTGGCCAGCCCGGCCTATGCGGAGCGCTCAGTCGTGCTCGTCACGAACGACAGCTGTGCGATGCGAACGATCAGCATGCTTGATGTGCGCAAAGCATATTTCGGGATTGAGGTTCGCTACCAGGGATCCAGCATACGGGCATTCCGACTTATGAACGACGACGTGTTAGGACGCGTTTTCTATCAGTCTGTTGTTGTCATGTCGGAAAAAACGTACGAAAGACGCTTACTGTTGCAGTTACTCAAGTACGGTCAACCGAGGCCGCGTGAGTTCAGGTCTGTCGGGGATCTCGTCAGTGTCCTGAGCGTATCCGGCTGTGGAATTGCCTACATGTGGTCGCGTGACGCCGCCGCACAGGATGGCTTGAAAACGCTAAGGGTATTATGGAAGGAAAGCTAAACTCGCTCACCGCACGCATGGTGCTTACTGTCCTGCTAATACACGCAGTGCTGCTGCCAGCGCTGTCCTTCAGGTCTATTCACCTGGCAACGCGGAGAGCGAGAGGGCGGCCCGGACGTTGAGCGATTTGCTCGGGAACGGAGTCACGACAATCGAGATGGCAGATTTGGACAGCATGTCGAACGGCAAGTCTGTCATAGTCGCATGGCTCGGCGAAAATGATGTCAACGTACTGAAAAATATCGATGCTGACTACGTCTACCTCTCAGGATCCATGCTCGCCGGTCGTGAGGCATCACTTGACACGATGCTGAAGAAAAAAGCACGGCTGGTGTATTCCACCGAACTTCCGGGGCAAACGTCACGACTGCTGGCACGTTCGACAGGCTGGTTCCGGTTCAAGCGTATCTATGCACGAGATTTTGAAGCCATACAAGCCAATGCGTATTTCACGATGAAGATGACCGGTGGGGGGCTGTTCGCAATCCATGGTTTCTTTAGCCGCGACCATTTTGTTGAAAGCATCGAGCATATGGTCGACAACGCGACCTATACATCCGTCTATCCGCGCATGGGTCTTGCGCCCGAACAACGATTTGTATCGAAGGGCGTGCGCATCGCTACGTTCGATGGCGAAAATCCGGACAAACTGGTTGCGCTCGTGGACTGGCTGGTACCGGACATTCAATAGTCGAGGTAGCTTAGAAATTCCCGCATGCTCGACTGCGCCCGGGACTGGCTGTCCCATGGCTCGTAAGATTCGCCATGCGTGCCGCTGCTGTGCAGCCTGATGTCACGAGCCTGGGCAATTACCCGTATCTGGTCCATCGTAATGGCGTAGTACGCATCCGCTGCTAATGCCGTTGGTTTGTTGTAGACAGGTTGGGACACGCCAATAGAGTCCGGCGTCCATCCCTCGAGTTCGAGCCGTAAAGGTTCCCCATCGGCGAAAATGACAATCGTCTCGAAACCGTCACGCCTTGCAGGCACGTCCCGGTCTCGCAGCGAACTCCATATCCCCAACCAAAGGTAGTAACTGTAGTTGCCCATGCGATTGACCTGAAGAGGGCCGACGTAAACGAAGTCGCGCGCATAAGCGGCTTGCGCGGAGTTATCACGGTACAGCACGAGCGGTACGGTCGAACGCGTCACTGTAACGCCAGTCCTGGGATCGAGCTGGTCGGCCGTAAGCGGCGCCGATGAGCCACATGCAGCGATGACCACCACTACGAGTGTTGCAAGAAGAATTTGTCGTGTCGCGTTATTCATCAAAAGAAGATTTGGTAGCCTGCACTAATATAGTAGGACTCACGATCCTCGTCGAGGCTGGAGCTCAATTCACGGCTCGAGAATTGCTTGCCGGCCATCAATTCCAACCGGACCTTCCTGGCCCAGCGGTACTCGAAGCGAAGGCCAGGTGTATAGATCCACTGCTCACTGGCATCGGCATTGATTTGCCGGTAGTCGACTCGCAGCCGTGGACTGATTCGCCACGACCGGCCGATCTGAAATCGGGAGTCAATGTTGAGTGTGTAAGCATTCGCAGAGTCGGAATCGGAGAATCGCAGACCGAAAATCGTAACGTCGCGCCTGCCGAACAGGCTACTTGCGACGAGGTCTATCGAGTAGTAGCCGTACTCGGACGCCGGGTTGGCGAGCACGCCGCCCGATTCCGGAGTTTCCTCGACACGGGACTGCGTCGCGTTGAATCCTAGCTGCAGCTTGGGTGTCAAAGGCCGTGACAGCCCCACCGTCACCGTGGTCATGATGGCGGACCGGTCCAGAGCAAACTGGTAAATTTCGTCCTCGGTAAACAAGGTCGTGAGTTCGGAGAAGTCGTCAACGAATTGCCCGATCATCGCATTGCCGAGTGTCAGGTAGGGGCTCAGGCGCCGGTCGACGACGCCGGAAATCGTGAAATTCGACGGCAGGCGCCAACTGCCCTGCAAGAAGACGCTGCCCAGTTCATCGAACTCGGTGTTGTAGTCGACCATGCCCCAAAAACTTTTATTCTCGCCGAAATAGCGAAGTTCGCCACCGACAGCCTGGCGATCAGTCATTCCCTCGATTTCCTGCTGCAATACAAAGACGCGTATGTCGAGATTCTCGCCGATGGGACCAAAGCCCGCGCTCAGTCCGTAAAAGGTCCTCTCACCATCGACACTGTTTGCCGTCGAAAAAACCGGCTTGCCCGCGACGGCCTCGAGCTCCAGCCTTTCGGTGATTCCATAGGTCAGGTTCAGGCCGTCAAAGCGTCCCAGCACACCGCCTGAATTTCGTGTTTGCCGCCCCAGGCGGCCGCGCAGCCGGATTTTGGAGTCGGCCAGGTCGGCATACGCATATGACAATCTCACGTCTCTGTCATCGCGCTCAGTCTCGTCGAGCAGGTTATAGCGGTGACCACCCGTCAGGCGTGCCGAAAAGTCGAATCGCTCGCCACGGCGCCGCGCATCGATACTGATGTCGGTATAAAGCGACGATTGACTGATGATCTCTTCCTGGTCATTCAGTTGATTGGCGTCGCGCCGATAGAACTGCGATGCGAATGTGCGGATCTTCCATGCAGGGGAAGAAGAGCGGCGCGTGCCATCGCCCGATGTTGATGAGGCGGCCTGTGTGGCCCTGGTGTCGCCCGAGCTGGCCAGCAATGCCGCCAGCCGCTGACTGACCCTGGCAGCGCCCTCGCTGTTCGGATACACGGACAAGTATCGTTGATACTCGGCCTTCGCATGCGCAATCTGGCCATTTCTCTCGCGCGCCAGTGCCAGGTATTCCTGAGCATCCTGTTGATGTTCGTTTGCCTCTTGTTGCAAAACCTTGGTGTAAATCTGGATGGCGCGAGAGATTTCACCGGCAATCATCGAGCGGCGGGCATCTGCCATTAGTTGCACAATTTTTGTTTCCGGCGAAATGGCAACCCGGGTATCGACGCTGACGTCTTGCCTTGTGCTTGCAGAAACGATGGCTTCCGGACGCCGTACGGGCAGTGAGTCGTCGCTCGCCTGGTCGATCCAGGCACTCGGGTACTGCGGCCGAATCTTACGTAGTGCCCTGGCGGCGTCATCGGCCGATGCGAAGTAGCCCACGCGAATGCGATACCAAACCTGCCCATCGATATTCGCCTGTGACACAAAGATTTCGCTGTCGCCGTCGAGTTGCAATGTGGGTATATCGGCCGTAGCCGGCGGTCGTAGTGACGACTCGAGGTTAATTAC
>Ga0255047_10002832_pt1 | contig 11227 bp, 11 predicted proteins | sample JV7_2_1_MG_FD_183640 | JGI IMG/M metagenome (GOLD analysis project Ga0255047, IMG submission 183640) | Seawater microbial communities from Jervis Inlet, British Columbia, Canada - JV7_2_1 | ecosystem: Environmental > Aquatic > Marine > Inlet | place: Canada: British Columbia | collected 2016-10-06 | reverse complement strand
TTGGCTCGTAACAGCCTCGAGGCCTCGTTTCTCGAGGAGGTCACTAAGCGGGATCTCATCGCCGAACTCGACGAGATGGTGGCCGGTAACCAGTAGCGAGGACGGTGATCAGTGGTTGCTTGCCACGCGGGTCGGTTCGACGATCACCGTGACCCGCACCATCCCCGGGGTGAGCCATTCGTAGTGGTCTGATTCGGTGTATTTGCGGGCCAGCGTGTCGATTATCTCGACGCCGTCCGACTCCCGCATCTCGATGACCTTGCCCTGAATCGAATAGTTGAGGTAATCGTCTTCGACCGAGTTCACCGAGACTGCCACGCGAGGGTCGAGGTTCATGTTGCGGTGCTTGCGGCGACCCTTGGCGGTGTTGAAGACGATGTTGTCGCCGTCACGCATAATCCACATGGCGCTTGCCTGCGGATGGCCGTCGGGATCCAGTGTCGTGAGGTGGGCGAATGCCTTTCCGTCGAGTAGTTGTCTTAGGGGATCGGGCAATTCCACAATGGGTCGTCCTATCTATGGGGGCGCCACGGTAGAACCAGTGGGAGCCTGGTGAGTGTTCCTGGCTAGCGTCGGGGGCATGGACACTGGACTCAAGAACCTGGGAGTGATCGTCACCGGTGGCGCCGGCGGGATCGGATCGGCGGTGTCGCGGGCTTTTGCTGCAGAGGGAGCCAAGGTCGCGATCCACTACCGGACTTCGGAGGACGCCGCCTCTACGTTGGCAGCGGAGATCGGCGGTACCTCGATCGCCGCTGACCTGCGCATCCCGGACGATGTCGACGCCCTCTTTTCGTCAGCGCTTGACAGTCTGGGCCGACTCGACGTCTGTGTCGCCAATGCCGGGTTGTGGCCCCGGGACGACGCTTCGATCTGGGAGATGGATCCTGCTCGGTGGCGAGCGACGATCGATTCGAACCTCACCGCCACATTTCTCACCGCACGCGGCTTCCTCGGGCATGCTGCCAAGACCGGTGAAGGTGCGTTGGTGATGGTCGGCTCGACGGCCGGCTCCTTCGGTGAGGCAGGGCACGCCGACTACGCGGCTGCCAAGGGCGCCATCATGTCCGGCTTGCTGATGAGCCTCAAGAACGAAGCTGCGCGTATCGGCCCCGGCGTCAGGGTGAACGCGGTGGCACCCGGTTGGACGCTTACGCCCATGATCGGAGACAAGGGGCTCGATGCCGATCATGTGGCCCGGGTGACCTCGACGATGTCGCTCAAGAAGTTGGGGAAACCAGAGGATGTCGCTGCTCAGGTCGTGGTGCTGGCGAGCAGCGTGCTCTCCGGGCACCTCAGCGGGCAGGTGGTCACAGTCGCCGGTGGGATGGAGGGACGGCAGATCCCATAGAGAGTGGCGTTCTTGGATTTCGCCCGGCAGTACGATGCTGGCCATGAATATCACACTCGAGTACTGCACCGCTTGAAGCTACAGAGACCGTGCCGTGAGCATGGTTGACAAGCTGCTTGAAGAGTTTGAACCACAGATCGAAAGCTTTGGGCTGATCACATCTTCAGGCGGAGCGTTTGAGGTCGTCGTTGACGGTGACCTCGTTTACAGCAAGTTGGAAACCGGCGAGCACGCCGAATACGAGCAGGTTGCTGCTCCGATTCGATCCCGACTGGCCTAAGAATGATCGGAGCCTAAGAAGGCTCCAGTCGTCAGTCATCTGTCATCAGTAAGAACCACTCCCCCTTGAGGGGGGAGAACGAAGAGAGACGACTCCTGACTTCTCAGGACTGCCAGGTGACCGTGTCCTCGGGGATGGTGACCGGCGACCCGTCTATCCAGGTCGAGATGACAGTTGCTTGGCGCAACTCGTCGGGCGTCGCCGACACCGGGTCGATGTCGAGGACCGTGAAGTCGGCCGTTGACCTCGCGGCGATTCGTGCATCTTTGCCCAGAGCTGCTGCTGCGCCTTTGGTAAACAAGTCGAGCGCTGCCTGCGCCGAAAGCGCCTCCTGCGGCACCAGGCCGAGGCGATCCCGCGCCGCAGCCATGCCGAGGAGCGGATGGGGGGGCTCCACGGGACAGTCCGACCCTCCGGCGAGTGGAGCTCCGGCCGCGGCCAGTGATCGGAACGGATAGGTGTGCAGAATTCGTTTTGGTCCGACCCGTTTCTCCAACCACTCCGTCTCCGAGGCGATAAACGCCGGCTGTACAGATGCCGTGACTCCGAGAAGACCAAAACGCACGATGTCAGCTTCGGTCAAGACCGAAGCATGCTCGATCCGAAGCATTGACGGATCTGCTCCGGAGGAGATGAGGTGTTCCATCAGGTCGAGCACGCCCGAGTTGGCTCTGTCACCGATCGCGTGAATCGCCACCCGTCCGCCGAGGTCGAGAGCACTGTTCGCCATCTCCAGCGCCCAGGATGGATCAAGGCGGTCGGTGCCGGTCTCATCGGGCTTGTCGGCGAATGGCTGGTGCATTGCCGCGGTATGCCCGCCGAGACTGCCATCACTAAACATCTTTACTCCGACAAATCTCGCTCGACCGCCAGCCCTGTTGATCGATTCGGCGGCGGACCTGAGGGCCGCAGGAGTACGAGCGATCACCATGATGTCGAGGTTGATCGCACTGTCTCGGGAGGCTTCCAGCAGGACCTCCAACTCCGAAGAGGCTCCTCCCCATAGCCCCGAGTCGGTCGCTGCCATGGCGCCCACACCGGCGAGGCCGGTGGCTGCCAGCGCAGTCAGGGCTCGGGATACCTGGTCGGGAGTGAGCGGTGGTGCAAGCGGCCGCAGGGCAGCCGTGACCGGTTCGAATGCAGTCTCCCGCAACACGCCCGTCGGGTTTCCTTGGTCGTCTCGATCGATCACCCCTCCTACAGGGTCGACGCTGGTCCGATCTATGCCGGCGAGTTGGAGTGCCGCGGTATTCGCCACGGCCACATGACCGCAGTAGCGCATCAGCAGGATCGGACGCTCCGCCGAGATCGCGTCGAGTAGGTGACGGTCGGGGAGTCGTCCCTCGGCCAGGCTCTCATCATCGAGGCGCAGCGCAGTGATGGCGGTTCCCGGCGCTTGCTGGTCGAGCGAGTCGCCGAGGATGTCGGAGATCTCTTCGAAATTCGCTGCTGCCTTCAACGAAGGCCGCTGCAGGGCGGCGGTGTAGCCGACGGGGTGCATGTGGGCGTCTATCAATCCGGCGACGATCGTCGCCCCAGGGAATCGCCTCGCGCCACTCGACGATGAACCCAACTCATCGGCCGAGCCGACCGCGAGGATGCGGTCGCCTTCGATGAGGACCGCGTTGCCATCGACGCCGTCGCCGGTGCGCACAGAGTCGGCGACGAGGAGGGTCTGATTCACCCGCTGAGGCTAGGCCCCGGTCGACTCTGTTTGCATCGCCAGTCGGCCCTAGTCCGGGCACGGGCTTTGCCCCATCCTGGGACGGTGCACCTGCTGCTGAAGCCGTTGCGGCGTGATCGACTTGGTCCCGAGTCGATTCGTGAGGTCGTGTTCGGGGTCGAAGACGGCGCGGTGCAGAACATGGCGCTGATCGCCGGGATGGTCGGGGCCGGATTGGCGAGTTCGGTGATCGTGCTGGCCGGATCGATAAATGCCATCGCCGGGGTTCTGGCAATGTCGATGGGGACCTATCTGTCTTCCGAGGCAGAGCGTGACGCCCTGTTGGCCGACGATCCCACCACCGGCGGCGGGCTTCGGTCGCCGATTCGAGATGCGTTCGTGATGGCGGCGGCTTATGCCGTTGGGGCGTTGGTCCCACTGTTTCCCTTTACCTTGCCCTTTGTCGGCCGCGGCGTTGCTATCACCGGGGCAGTTGCGCTCGCCGCGCTCACCCTGTTTGCCCTGGGCGTGCTCAAGGCAAATGTGAGCCGTCAGCCGAGACTCCGCTCAGGGGTGCAGCTACTGGTGCTGGCATCGATTGCCGGGTTGACCGGGTACCTACTCGGGGCGGCGGCACAGGCGATCTTTGGCATCGAGGTGTGACCCGCGGAGGTTGACGCGCCCTGGCAGTGGTAGCGATACTTCCCCGACACTATGCAGGAGGGGTGGGTGCGGAGGTTTCGTGCTGTCTTGGTGACGATGGTTGGCGTGCTGGCGATGACGGGAGCGTCTGCGTCGGGCGGGAGTTGCGGTGAAGTCTCCATCAACCCTGATCCCGGATGGCCCGGAGTCGCCACTGTGATCAGCGGGATCAACTTCACACCTGGGACCGAGATCTTCGTCAATTTTGGGGGCGTTCCGATTGCCACCACCAGCAGCAATGTTGACGGCGCCTTCAGCGTTTCGTACACGATCCCGGGTGGCTTTCCGGTCGGTACCACGAACGTATTCGTGTTCGACGGTCCCGCCAACTGTGAGGACAACCCTTCATACACAGTGAATGCCTCGCCGCCGACGACAACGACGACGACCACTGCGACCCCAACGACCGCTGTGACGACCGTGGCACCGACCACGACTGTGGCGCCGGCCACAACAATCGCCGTGACAACAACTCCTCCCGTCCCCGAAATCATCTCTGAGCCAACCACCACGATCGGTGACACGACGACCACCATTTTTGGCGCAACGAATGATGTAGAAGAGTCTTCAGGAATTCTGCTGGTGCTAGTCGGAGCGTTGCTTGGTGCTGGTCTCCTCGGAGCCGGTCTGTTCTTCGGGCGGCGGATGGGTGGGAGCTAGCCCGTTATCGCAGCTTCGACCGCCGGTCGCAGGACAGCATGCAGCGCGGGGTTGGCGGCCGTAGCACTCGCCGCTACAACCCTGTTACAGGCAATCTTTGGCATTGAGGTGTGACGCGCCCGGGCGCAGGCTGGATCACATAGACTCGACATTGTGAAACGTGTGATCTCCCCGAGCGGGATTCGCACGGCATTGATTACGGGGCTCATCATGCTGGTGCTGACGCCTGCGGCCGCCCTGGCGAGCAGTCGTTCCTGTTCTGGTGATATCTGGTCACCCGCCTCGGTCGATCGAGGATCGCCCTACTGGGTCGCGGCGTACGGTGTGGAGGGCGGTGTGAGTTACTCGATCCGCCTCGAGGGCACCGAGACGGTGCATTACTTCTCAGGAAACACAGGAACCGGGAACTTCACGTTGGACTTGGTTGTGCCGGCGGACTTCCCGATCGGTCCCGCCATCGTGCAAATGACGATAGGCAGCTGCGGCTACTCAACGCCGATGACGATCACCGTAAAGCTGATCGTCAACCCCGGGATCACGATCACGATCCCTCCCGCCCTCACCACCACCACAGCTGCTCCGCAGGCGACGACGACCACAGCTGCTCCGCAGGTGACGACAACGACCACGACCGATCCGCCCTCAACGACCGCCGCGGAGCCTGAGGAATCGACCACATCTGTGGTAGCAGCGGCACCGACGACGACATCGTCAACGTCGGAGGCCGTTGCCAACTCAGCTTCTGGTGCGACTTCGACTTCGCTCGTTACTGCCGCGCCCAATGCGGATTCCGAGGGAGGTCAACCCTGGTCGGCCTGGATCACCGGCGGCCTGGTTGGGCTGATGCTGGGTGGAACCGGCATGCTGACGTTGATCCGCAAGGGCGTCCTGAAGGTTTAGCCGTCGACCGCTGCGGCGACGGCTTCTCGTAGCGCCGGGTGCAGCGCGGGGTTGGCGGCCACGCACTCAACGTGGCTGGGCGCTCCACCGTCGAGTGCGGTGACGATTCCGCCGGCTTCGGTCACCAGCAGAAATCCTGCGGCCACATCCCAGGGGCCAAGCCGGACCTCCCAGTAACCATCGAGCCGTCCGCAGGCAACCCAAGCGAGGTCTAGTGCGGCTGAGCCGCCGCGTCTTATGCCGCGCACCTTGCCCAACATCTCGCCGAGCACCTTTCCGTATTCGACTCCCCGTTCCTGGCGGTCATACGAGAATCCGGTGGCAATGAGGGCATTGGTGAGATCGGTTCTGCCGGCCACGTGCGTCGGTTCGCCGTCGAACTCTGCGCCGCCTGCCCGGCTTGCAGCGAACTCCTCATTGCGGAACACATCGCGTACGACGCCGGCGAGGCCTCCGAGGTCGTCTTCGACCGCCACGGACACCGAGACATGGGGAAAACCGTGCAGGAAATTGACGGTCCCGTCGAGTGGGTCCACCAACCATCGCCGTCCACTCGTTCCCTCCTTCGAGGTGCCCTCTTCGCCGACAATCCCGTCATCGGGTCGGTGAGTTGAGATCAACGAGATGATCGCTTGCTCAGCCTCGCGGTCGGCCTCGGTCACCGGATTCCCGATTCCCTTGAAATCGGCGGATTCGAGACGGTTCGCCCAGCTGTTGACGATGTCGGCTCCTGCGTGAGCAGCTTGCCTCGCCAGGGTGAGGTCGTCCATGTCGATCACGCTAACGGGAGTAGTCAGTACTCAGTACTCAGTGCTCAGTACTCAGTGTCAGTGCTCAGAAAGAAGCCACTCGCCCTTGAGCAGAACTTGGTGGAGGGTTTCCCGTCTCCTCTGACTCTTGCTGACGACTGAAGCCTGAGTGCTGAGGACTCCTTTACGATTGCGGGCTCATGCAGATCTTTGCTGTCCTGGCGTCGGCCCTCCTGATGTGGCTGGCCTTTCCCCCGGTCGACTGGGGGGTGCTGATCTTTGTTGCTCCGGCACCCCTGCTGTGGGCGATGCGTCGGGTCACCACCGCCCGTGAGGCCGGTTGGCTCGGATTCCTCTTCGGTTTTGTGTTCTTCGGTTCGCTGTTGTGGTGGATCAAGATCCTCGGCTTTGTGGCCTGGCTTCCCATTGCGTTGATCATGGCGCTCTTCACTACCGCGTGGGCGCTGGTGATGTACTCGGGCCGGCACTTCTCGATGTGGCGATGGTGGATCTTGGCTTCCGGGTCGTGGGCACTGATGGAGTTTCTGCGTGCCCGCATCCCGTTTGGCGGCTTTCCCTGGGGAGCGGCCGGGTATCCGGTGGGCACGTTGGCATGGCCTCGAAGCGCTGCTCAATGGATCGGCGCCAGCGGCTGGTCGGTAATAGTCATCGGTCTTGCCGCGAGCGTCGTCGTCATGTTCGATCGTGATAGTGATCGGCGACCTCTGGAGTTGTCGCTGGCCGTGATTGTTACCTTCACCTTCCTCGGCGCCATCTTCTCGCCGGATGCAAACGGCCAGGCGGTCCGGGTTGCCGTTGTGCAGGGGAACTCTCCTTGTCCACGGATTCACTGTGAGGATGAGAAGCTCAGGATCTACAACGCCCACCTCGCGATCACGGCCGACATTCCAGACGCCTCGGCGGATTTGGTTGTGTGGGGGGAGGATTCATTTGGGGGGGCGCTCAACCCCACATTCAATGGCGACGTGCGCCGAGCCATGGGTGCTGAGGCGATCCGAGTCGGGGGCTATCTGATCGCCGGCGGCACCCGACCAGGTGCACCCGGATCGTTCGATAACTACAACGTGCTGTTTGATCCGGCAGGCGACGTGATCGGGGAGTACCTGAAGCAGCATCCGGTCCCGTTCGGCGAGTTTGTTCCGTTCCGCCGGGTGCTCGAATTCGTACCTCAGCTAGACCAGGTGCCGAATGACATGCGGCGTGGTCCGGGACCGATCGTGTTTCCGATCGAGGTCGGCGGCACTCGCGGTCTGCTCGGCTCGGTTATCTCGTTCGAGGGCGCTTTTGCCCGCCATATTCGAGCCGAGGTGAAGTTAGGTGCTCAGCTCATCGTGGTTGCCACCAACGAAGGGTCGTTCGGGGTGGGTCCGGCGTCTGATCAGCTCATCGGCATGGTCCGGATGTCGGCGGCCTCTTTGGGGGTCGACATCGTGCACGTGGCGGTAACGGGCAAATCCACAATCATCCGAGCGGACGGAACGATCGGGAAGACGACGGAACTGTTTACGAGGGATCTACTCACCGGGGTCGTCAACCTGCAGGAGGCTCCGAGAACGCTTTACGCGGTGGTGGGGGATTGGGTGCAGCTGCTGGCGATTCTGGCCGCAGCCGCCGTATTGGGTGCGACCTTGGTGCGGCCATCGGGCGAATTCCGTATCCGACCTGGCGTCCGGCGGTGATGCTGGGTCATTTGGCCTGATTCGCAGGAGGGGTGGGCGTCGTACGATTCGCGGTGATTCTGAATACCGGAGGTTTGTTGTGACCGGAGTCGATAGCAAGGCGATCGAGAATCTTTTGCAGGAGGATCGAACCTTCCCTCCACCCGATGCTTTCTCCAAGACGGCCAACGCTCAGCCGTCGATCTATGACGACGGCGAGGCCGACTACTTGGCGTTCTGGCGCCGCGAGGCACTCGAGCGGATCGACTGGATTCATGAGCCCACCGTCACGCTTGACGACAGCGAAGCCCCTTTCTTCAAGTGGTTCTCGGATGGAACCCTGAACCTGGCCTACAACTGTCTCGACCGTCATCTCGAGACTGGAGGTGACAAGGTCGCCTACTACTGGGAAGGGGAGCCCGGCGACAAGAGGACTCTCACCTACTCCGACCTTCATAGTGAGGTGTGCAGATTCTCCAACGCATTGCTTGGGCTCGGCGTGGAGCGCGGCGATCGAGTGATGATCTACATGGGGATGATCCCGGAGCTTCCGGTGGCGATGCTGGCTTGTGCGCGGATCGGAGCGGTCCACTCGGTTGTCTTTGGTGGCTTCTCATCCGACGCTCTGGCCGACCGCATCGAAGATGCGACGGCGAAGGTCGTCATCACCCAGGACGGTGCTTGGCGTCGCGGATCAGTGGTACCTCTCAAGGAATTCACCGATGTTGCAGTAGATCGCGGGAACACGATCACCGACGTGATCGTGGTTCGTAGGTGTGAGAACGAAGTGACGATGGCTGCGGGACGTGATCACTGGTACCACGACCTGATGGCCGATGTGTCGGCTGACCACCAACCGGCTGAATTGGGCGCCGAAGACCCGTTGTACATCCTCTATACGTCGGGGACCACAGCAAAGCCGAAAGGCATCGTCCACACCCAAGGTGGCTACCTGACGGGTGTTTCAACCACCCATCGGTATGTATTCGATATCAAGCCCGATGACGTCTACTGGTGTGCGGCCGATATCGGCTGGGTCACCGGACACTCCTACATCGTGTACGGCCCCTTGGCCAACCATACGACTGGTGTCATGTACGAGGGTGCTCCGGATACGCCCGGCAAGGATCGGTTGTGGGAAATCGTCGAGCGTTACGGAGTGACCATCTTCTACACGGCGCCCACTGCGATTCGTGCCTTCATGAAGTGGGGCGATGAGTTTCCAGCGGCGCACGACTTGTCATCGCTGCGGCTGCTGGGGACGGTCGGTGAGCCGATCAACCCTGAAGCATGGATGTGGTACCGCCAGCACATCGGCGCAGAACAATGCCCGATCGTTGACACCTGGTGGCAGACGGAGACGGGTTCGATCATGCTCACACCACTTCCGGGGGTCGTCTCTACCAAGCCGGGTTCGGCAACTTTCCCATTCCCCGGAGTGGGTGCCGATGTCTTTGATGAGGACGGCAACTCGGTTCCACTCGGTGGAGGCGGTTACCTGGTTCTGACGAGGCCTTGGCCGTCGATGCTGCGCACGATTTACGGCGATCCGGATCGGTACGTAGATACCTATTGGTCCAAGTACGACGGCATCTACTTCGCCGGTGATGGTTGCAAGCGCGACGAGGAGGGCTACTACTGGTTGTTGGGCCGAGTCGATGACGTGATGAATATCAGCGGACACCGCATCTCAACGACGGAGGTCGAATCGGCGCTGGTTGCCCACGACACCGTGGCAGAGGCAGCCGTGGTGGGGCGGGCGGATGAGCTCACTGGTGAGGCCATCGCTGCGTTTGTGACTCTCCGGTCAGGCATCGAGGGGACCGAGGAACTCCTGAAGGAACTTCGTAGCTTCGTTTCTACCAAGATCAGCCCGATTGCCCGTCCCCAGTCGATTGTCTTTACCGACGATCTTCCCAAGACTCGCTCCGGCAAGATCATGCGTCGACTCCTCAAGGATATTTCCGAACAACGCAAGCTCGGTGATGTGACGACCCTCGCCAATGCCGACGTTGTCCAGGAGATCGCCGCCATGGCGGAAGCGAGCACCGGCGAGGAGTAAGAAACCCGTCTTCGGTCTTCAGTCTTCAGTCCCCAGTTGCATCCTTCGGAGCTGGTTTGCTGAGGACCGACGACTGACGACTGATGACTTCTTTTGGGAATACTTCTGGCCGGATATTGGTTTAGCGCTAATGTAGTTAGTGCTAAACGTAAGAGGGGTAGCGATTCCTATGGATTCCACCACGTTGCGGGCGACGACGGCCGGGAGGGCTAGACGTCGCCCCAAGACATACGGCGAAGCTCGTGTCTGTTCATACCGCACGTGCGATACGAGGTTGAGCCGGTATAACCGCAGCGAATCGTGCTTCCAGCATGCTCCGGCGCGCTTTCCCCGCATGCGCGGAGAGTTCACCGAGGAGTATCTGGCTGATCACTCCTAGCGTTACGGCATGGCTGGGACGCTGTCACTAAAGGACTGTGCCGAGAGACTCGGCGTTCATTACATGACGGCATACCGGTACGTGCGGCTGGGAAGGCTCCGCGCCACCAAAGTCGGCGCCGAATGGCGGGTCCTTCCGAGCGATCTCGACGGTTTCCTGGCGGAGGCCGCCCTTCCCGCACATCGCGGATCTGCCGATTGGTCGGGCCGCCTCGAAGATCGGTTGCTTGCCGGCGACGAGGGCGGGTCATGGGCAGTCGTCGAGGCGGGACTCGCTTCGGGACTCGATCCGGTCGGAATCCACGTCGACATCCTTGCGCCGGCGCTTGCTCGGATTGGTGCCGGCTGGCGCGCCGGCGAAATATCAGTGGCCGAAGAGCATCGAGCCACGGCCGTCGCCACCAAGATTGTCGGACGCCTTGGACCACGATTCTCGCCTCGGGGACGGCGACGAGGGCGGATCGTGATCGGTACTCCTCCGGGCGAACGGCACGTGCTGAGCGTGGCCATCGTGGCTGATCTGTTCCGCGGCGCGGGGTGGGAGGTACTCGAACTCGGCGCCGATCTTCCGGTCGATGAATTTGTGCTTGCCGTCGAGAAAGCCGCACCGGTTGCCGCGATCGCCGTGAGCGTCGGCAGCCCTGACAGTCTCGATGCGGCACGCCAACTCATCGCGGCGCTCAAGGCGATAGTGGTGGTACCGGTGTTGGTCGGCGGCTCGGCGATCGATCACTCCGGCAGCTCCGGACTGGGTGCCGACGGTTCAGCGTCGGATGGTCGGTCTGCTGTTGCCGCCGTTGCCG
>Ga0255047_10002831_pt1 | contig 11231 bp, 9 predicted proteins | sample JV7_2_1_MG_FD_183640 | JGI IMG/M metagenome (GOLD analysis project Ga0255047, IMG submission 183640) | Seawater microbial communities from Jervis Inlet, British Columbia, Canada - JV7_2_1 | ecosystem: Environmental > Aquatic > Marine > Inlet | place: Canada: British Columbia | collected 2016-10-06 | reverse complement strand
TGTTTTGGTTTGTTGTTGTTATTGTTGTTGTTTAATTATTAGCAATTCCATCTTCTTCTTGCTGCTCTTCCTCTTTCGCTTGTCCAGCCTTTAGACCGTGCGCAAAAAGATTTTCTGCGTTTTGCAGCTTTACTACCTTTCTTTAATTTTGAAGGTGGGGTAGTTACTGCAGTTTGCAGTTTGCTCCCAGGATTATCTCTTTTATATTTTTTAACACCTTTTTCTGACATACCCCCGCCTGCGGCCGCTCCTGTTCCAGTTTTATTTGCTTTATTATAATAACCTTTGGATTTTTTCCGTGAAGGCGCATCTCCTTTCTTTAAAAAAGGTGACGAGTGTTGTATATATGCCATTATTTTATGAGTTTAAGCCATTTAGCTAAAGTATATCCTATAGTTACAACTAAAAGTATTATTTTAAGCCATACTTCTATTTCCATCATAGTTACTACACCAACTGATCCATTGATAGCTAGCAACTTTATATCCGCCAAATCCATTATTATTCTCCGCGCGCTGCTTTTGCAATTTGCGTAATAGCACCTGCTTTATAAAATGTTGGAGCTTTTTTAACTTCCATCCCATTAATACCCGAGCTATTACCACTTGCCATTGGAAAACCTTTTGTACTTAAAGGACCATCCCATACGTGAGATTCTCCTACTTGCCCTTTTAATATAGGGTTTGAAATTATTGCTTTACTTTTGTCCATAATTATCTATACTTGTCTTTATTAACATTGTCTATAGAAACCTTTAAAACTTTATTTGTGTAGGTTTCACCTTTCATTATTACATTTCTACGTTCGCTTATTGGAATATCTTCTTCACCAAGCATTATCTTATATATTTTATTTATAAGCTGCTTACATTTAAAAGATGTTTTGTATATATTATACTTTTGAGTTGTATGATTTCTTTTACGCCATACAGTTATCCAGCCTTCTTTTAATAGTGTATTCCATCTTCTATTATTCCAGCTATACGAATAAGCCCCCGTTTTAAAATCTATCTTGCTAAATAGATCAACACAATCTAAATATATTAAGAGCTCTAAATCAGCATCAGTCATGCCATTATTTTTAGCAGCCCACTTTCTTATAATTCTATAATGCTTCAGCAAGTTAAGATCTTTTAAATCTCTTGCTTCTAATCTTTTCATAAAACGATTACAACGTCTTGGAGTTTAATTACTTGTAAAACTTCTTTATTTATTTCAACACCATGCCCTGCATGCTTATCATAATAAATATTGTCGTTTTCTTCAACTCCAATTACTTCAGAACCTACAGATATTACTTTGGCTTTATTATATCTTAAATCTTCTCTTTGATTTTCAGTTAACAATAAGCCTCCCTTGGTTTCAGAAGTACCTTGTTTTTCTTTTTTAATTATTAAGTTTCTACCTATTGCCTTCATTAATACGTAAATTATTAATTATACAATCTGTAGACAATATAGTAGTTGCAACTGAAGCAGCATTTTTTAATGCAGTTTTGGTTACAAGCAATGGATCAATTATTCCTGACTTAATCATATTTTTACTTTGGCCAGTAATAACATCAAGCCCCCAACCTTTTTTAGTAGGCTCAACAATATCGAAATTTGCATTTTCTAATATTGTTATATAAGGAGCTTTAATAGCGTTTAATAATATTTCTTCGGCTTTATTTTTAGGCTTTATTTGTGTTGATGCGTTTAATAATGCAACGCCCCCACCCGGTACAATGCCTTCTTTAATAGCAGCTTTAGTAGCACAAATAGCGTCTTCTACTCTATCTGCTTTTTCTTTTAATTCAATATCTGAATCTGCACCAACTTTAACTGTAGCAATCTTAGCTGATAACCTAGCTAATCTTTTTTCAAGCCTTATAGTTTCAGCGGCATTGTTTTTACCAGATAAATCTTTTTTAATTTTATTAATTACTTCGGATACTTCATCGGTAATACTTTCAACTTTTATGATGGTTTCAGTATCATTGGTAACAGATTTTAAACATTTACCTAAATGCTCTGGCTGTATTAAATCCATGTCATCACCTAAATCTTCATTTATAATAGTAGCGCCGGTTAATAATGCTAAATCAGTTAGCATATCTTTTTTAGCTACTCCATAAGTAGGTGCATTGATAACATTAATTTTTACATTACCTTTTATTTTATTCATCGCCAATGTAGATATAACTTTAGGATCTAAATCAGCTATAATAAGTAAAGGTTTACTTTTCTTTATAATGTATTCTAATACAGATTGTATCTTACGTATATTTTCTACAGGAGATTCAATTAATAATACATAAGGATTGTCAAGCTCTGCAACTTTAGAATCTTGCTTAGTAATAAAATGTGAATTTGTTAGCCCCTTTTCGTATTGTAATCCATCAATTAATTCAGCTGTAGTTTCAGACAACTCTGTTGTTTCCATCATAACTACGCCGGTTTCATCAACTGATCTAAAGGCGTTTGCAATAGTTGTACCTAGTTTTATATCGTTATTAGTAGATATACTAGCCACTTGGTCAATCATATCACCTGTGACCTCTACAGAAGCTTTTTCTAAATGTTGCACAACTTTCTGTACAGCACTGTCAATACCTTCTTTTAATCCCCTAGCGCCTAATTCTTTTAATTTAGGATATGCCTCATTTAAAATTGAGTGCGCTAGCACTGTAGCCGTTGTCGTTCCGTCGCCAGCTTCTCTTACAGTTTTCCTAGCAGCTTCCTTTAAAAGCGTAGCACCCATATTTTCAATAGGGTCTAATAATACAATTGAATCAGCTACAGTTACCCCATCTTTTGTAATAACAGGTTTTCCTGCGCCGTCTTCTAATATCACACGTTTACCGCTAGCTCCGAGAGTGGAACTAACGGCTTTTGTGAGTTTGTTTATACCTTCAAATAGTTTATCCTTAGCTTCGTGACCAAAGCTGAGGTTCTTGACAATTGCGTCCGACATGATTTAATTAAATTTAATTTAAGTATTTTATTTAAAAGGTTTTTACAACAACTGGACCTTCGGAAAGTTTTAATTTTTTAGCGTAATGTTCAATTGAAGATTCAATTGCTTTTTCAGCTCCTTCAATTGTTTCACGCCTTGTAATTCCGTTCCAGTTTTCGTTGAAATCAATCCATTCAGCTTGGTAATAGCCGTTTGGAAGTTGAGTTATTCGCCAATTTTTTTTCTTTGAATAACGTTTCCAAATTTTCTTGGTTTCTTCGGATACTTGTGGTTGACTAGACCACGATTGAGTCTGGTAAAATAGTGTCATTGGTGTTGGTTTAAAATTAGTTAGGTTTATAGTTTATTATTACTTGTAATTACTCACCTTTACAAGAACAGCTGTCTTCGCCGCATGTGCATTTTTTTTGTGACGTTAGTTGCCTATGCGCGCCAGCTCTATCATCATAATCTAATGCTGCTTTTAATATAATCTTGTCCATTACATCGTCTTGGTTTTTCAACATTTCTTTTTGAAGATTAATAACCATAGATTCTAAATCATCTTTTGCTTTGGTTAAATAGTCTATTTGTAATTGCTTTTTTTCTACATCATTTTTTAATGAGTTTACATCATCGGGTTTAGCACCAGTAATTGTGCTAATAACAATACCAATTGAAGCAGAAATGGTTCCAATTAGCATCATTACAACTTCTTTGTTTGTTTCTAATACAGGAAACATTACAAGCCATACTACTATTCCTATAATTAATAAGAATACAAATAAACTTCCAATATAATGTCTTATTTCGCGAGCTATGCCGTTTCTTGGTAATTTCATTTTTTTATTTTAATTTTATGCAAATGCCATGTATATAAAAATCTTATTAAGTCCATTTTTTGATGAACTTGATGTTTTTAATTGAAACCCATCAGAATTTAAATCCATTATATTTTCTCCAGTATATTCGGCACCGGAGCTGTTAGCATCTAATCTTGCTGAATTTGGGTTTGTAGTGTCTCTTTTATTGTCAATCATAATCCAATCAGAGGTCTGGTCAGTCCCTTTAATCATAACAAAACTTGGAGCAAAATCCAAAGTAACAATAGTACCTGTTGTAGAGCCGTTCCCCGTATAAGTCCCCATCTTACTATATCCTGTAACTGAATGGAAGCAGTAGGCGATAAAATTATTAGAAGAATTAACTTCAAAATGACTTCCTAAGGTAAATGTATTGGTTTGTACACTTTTTACTCTATCTCTTGTTTGTTTTTGTCCAGCGTCATTTAAGTAAAGATTTTCTCCATTTCCTACTGTACTACCACCAACACACCAATAATTAGCAGATGTTAAATCTTTTACTATTACTATATTACATGCTTCCGTTAAACCAGTCCCAACAGTAGCTCCATCTGTATTATTCCCTGTATATTTAACAATACTAAATCCAGAATCTTTATTAGCACTAACTTGGCTTGCTATAGTGCCATTATTATTAGTAACCGCTGCGCCACCCGCTTTCCAATTCCAAGAAACAAAATTTTCTCCAATTTTATTTCCAGAATTATCAGACCCTATAGAAAATCCATTAGCACTAAATCTATTTAAATAAGTTGAACTTGTAAACTCATTTGAATTTGAATTTGGAAAAATATATTTTGTTGCACCCCTAACCGTATCAGCAATATTATGATTATCATTAAAAGTTCTACTCTTTATCCAAACAAAATCCGGCGCAAAATCTAAATGACCATTAAAGTTTACATTTGTAGCCGCTCCGCTATATGATGTAGCGATACCTCTAGCTAAAGTTGTTACTTGAGTTTGTGTAAGTACTGTATTAAATATTCTTACTTGGTCTATATCGCAATCATTTGTCCAAGTCTGTCCTATACTGCCATTCACATAAATTTGCCCTATTGAGAATGGGCTTGTTGTTGCTGCTCTTGTAACGGTCAAAGTCGCTGTGTTTTCAAGAACACCATTTATGTAAATCTTTTGAGTATTACCAGTTATTGTTACTACACAATGAACCCATAATCCAGTATTGACATTTGAAACACTAGTGTGTTCTGGGTTGTTAGCATTACTTGCATTACCGCTCCTTCCAACTAATTTATTATTATTTATGTAAAGGTGCAGATTACCCCAATGGTTTCCTGATATATTATCCCCAACTAACCCTTGCGGATTTGTTGATGTTGTTTTTACCCATAAAGAAACACTTGCGGTCGATAGGGAAGGTTTGGATGCATTAGGGACTACTATACTACTACTAAGACCATTAAATACCGCGGCTTGGTCAAAAGCACCTCCTTGATAAGTAATATTAGCTGGTGTACCATTATATGTTCCACTAGTATCATTTGAATTTCCATTCATTTCATATAGTGCAATACAGCCTGCACCTGCTGGATAATTAACTGTACTTAAATCTTGTGTATTTAAAAGACCATTAGCACTGGTGTCCATTGTATATGTGGCTATAGCTGTTTGCCCAGATGGGAATGCAGCTGTAGATGCAGTTGCGGCTGTTTCGCCATAAAGAGCTGTAACATCTGAAGAACTTAATGCAGCATTATAAACCCTAACTTGGTCTATTAAACCATTAAATTCATTATTAGAAGCCCAATCTGTTAAACCTCCTATTTGTAAGTTTGAAGTACCTAAAAAATTACTACTTGCAATTCTTGTGTTTTCTAAAACACCATTTAAATAAATTTTTTGCGTTTTTGATGATGCGTCAAAAGTACACACCCAATGTTGCCAAGTTCCATCAGTTGATACATTTGTGGTTGAGTCTACATCATTAGCATAAAAACCAAATCTCATTTTGCCGACTGGGTAGGATACGATTCTACCAATGTGCAAATTTTTATTACTACCATTATCTCCTTCTGTAATTATAACATAATTATCATTTGTACTATCAGTACACGCAATCCAAAAAGAAAAACTAAAGGAATTATTCGCAATATTAAGGTTAGAATTTATTTCTATTTTACTACTACTTCCGTTAAAACTCCCTGATCCATTTATATACCCGCCTATACCTTGTGTAGCGCCATTACCTGTATATAATTTTGTATCAAAATAATTAGTTGCTGGTCCTATAAATCCGCTCGCGTATTCATCAACTATTTCATACCAACCAGTACCATCATAATATTCTGTTTTATTAGTTTCAGTATTAAATCTTAGTGTACCATCAATAGGATATTCATCTGAATTACTAGAAGTAGCTCCTGAAAATGTAATTGTGCCCGCACCTGCTGTAAAGCTTGTTACTTTTTCTGAGCCATCTGTTATAGTTGAAGATGTTAGTCCCGCTCCTATATTAATTGTATAACTATTTGGATATCGTAAAATTACAATACCTGAACCGCCTGTACCTCCTGTAAAATTTACTCCAGCAGACGCTCCTGTTGATCCAGCGGCTCCCCCACCTCCTCCGGTATTAACTAATCCATTATCACCATTTGCGGTAGTTCCTTTTCCATTTCCGCCGCCGCCTAAGCCACCACTTCCACCATTATTAACTTGATATATTCCACCACCACCGCCACCACTATAATAGGTAGCAGTTCCTGTTATAGAAAATTGCAAACCATTACCACCAGCTCCAGCCGATGAACTAGCTCCATTAGAACCATTAGAACCGATACCAGCGCCTCCACCACCGCCCCAATAAGCTCCTGCACTATAACTAGTACCTCCACTATTTGATGGTAAACTTCCGCTAGCACCACCTGCACCTCCGGCAGATTTTCCTCCTCCAATTCCACCTGTAGCTACTTCATTAATAATACCACTAGCAACTATTGAAGAATTTTCTCCATCGCTTGATATTGGAGTTCCATTACCAGTTCCTCCCGCGCCGCCAGCACCTACTGTTATTGTGTAATTAGTATCTATTAATAATTTAATTCCTGTACTATATTGATATCCACCCCCACCGCCCCCGGCAGACCAAACTGTAGCATTTCCTCCTCTTCCGCCTCCACCGCCGCCGCCCCCGGCGATAATTAAATAATCAGCATTAAAGGTTGGTATTGATGGTCTTTCGCTAATTGTTCCTTTAGCTAAAATTGTTGCTCCTGTTGCCGAATCAAGGTTTAATAATTCTGGTGTGTTAATTACTGTATTTGCCATTTAATTTATTTTATGAGCATGCAATTTCGTTATTATATAGTTTTGAAACTTCATCAGAAGTTAATGAATCATTAAATATTCTTACTTGGTCTATTAAACCTGTAAAATTAGTTGTTTGGCCTGCTTGATAGCCTATATACAAAGGCTCTGTTGAGGTTTTCAAACTTCTGTTTTGTGTAGAAAAAGTATCAGTTGCAACACCATTTATATATTGTACTAAATTACCGCCCTGAGCTCTTGTAATTGCAATATGTGTCCAAGTATTAGTAGGAATTGTAGCTGTTCCTAACATTAAAGTGTCCCCTGCGGTCGTACCTTCAACCACGTACAAAACCCCATTTGTTGTAATAGTTGCTATCCAATTTCGTAAAGACGCGGATGTTCCCCACTTGTATATTAATTTATTGTTATTTGTTAAATTGGAGGGGTTAACCCACATTGAAATAGAAAAATTACCAGAAGAAAGATTAAGAGGCGCGGTGGCGGTAGATGCTATCTGTACTCCACTACTACTCCCATTAAACACCGCAGCCGCCCCAAACTTGCCAGAGGCGTTGAAGGTTACATTACTGTTTATTCCATTATAGGTATTTCCAATATCATTAACATTGTTGTCTAAATTATATGATGCAATACACCCAGCTCCCGAAGGAAAATTTAATGTGTTTGTTGTACAATATTTAATAGCATCAAAATATTTCCAATTTGTACCATTATAGTGTTCTATAACGCTTGCGGATCCATCTTCAGAGTACGAAGTGTTTGTTCTTAAAGCTCCTTGAGGTGGTGCAGGATCTACGCCGCTAAAAGTTACTGTACCAGTCCCTTCTGTAAACACAATAGCAGTATCAGAACCATCTGTAAATTTAGTTTGATAATGTTCCTCGTAAAGTTCGGTTACTTGACTACTTGTAAGAGCGGATGAAAATATTCTTACTTGGTCTATTGAGCCATTAAAATAATAAACTTTACTGCCAAACGCTCGCGCTACTCCAATGCCGAATTGAGTCATATCCCAAGAATCGGTATATGCGCCGCTAAACACTTCTGTTCCGTTTTGATATATTTTCAATACACCGCTTTCTCTTGCAAATACTGCGTGATTCCAAGTTTCTTGACTATAAGCAGTATCTCCCTTTTTAGTAACAGTATCATCTGTAACCATTAAAACTTTTGGGCTTACACTTCCGTTTGCAGCAAACCATTGTGTTGTTGTAGAAAACAACGCACCTTGCGAACTTCCTGAATTTTGATTAAACCAACAAGAAAAAGTAAAATCCCCTGTTCCAATACTTGGCAAAGAATTACTCGTTATATAACTACTACTTCCATTAAACACCGCAGCTTGACTAAACCTTCCATTCGCCCACGTCACATTCGACGTGGCGCCATTATAGGCAGTTCCCACTCCTCTAGCTAAAGTTGTAATATTATTAGCGGTTAAAGCCGTATTAAATATTCTTACTTGGTCTATTGAGCCATTTAAATGTCTATTTCCTGATGATAAACCTATCTGAATGGATGATATTGCTCCTACTGTATTTGAAAGCGTTAAACTCCCACTATCAACTAAAGAGCCATCTATATAGGATTTTACTGTTGAGCCATCATAAGTCATAGCATAATGCTTCCAAACATTTTTTGAAACTGTACCTGATGGATTATAATTATATTGGTTGGTAGTGTAATTTCTTAATAAAAATCTTGATGAATATCCAGTACTTCCAGCAGAAAGAACAATATTTGTATTGTTAGGATAAGTTTGATTATCAACTAATTCTATAATTGTATTTTCATCAGTATCTGATGTTACATTGCACCAAGCTGATAATGAAAATGTAGATGGAGAAAAAGTTGAAGTAGGTAATTCTATTTTACTACTACTCCCATTAAAAACCGCTGCTTGACCAAATGCACCTGTATTATATGTAATATTAGTTTCTGCCCCACTATATGACGTAGAAATCCCTCTAGCTAATGTCGTAACTTGAGATTGTGTTAATGCCGTATTAAATATTCTTACTTGGTCTATTGAGCCTGAAGCAAAAGTTCCACCTTGTAATCCGCCTATAGCAAAATTAGTATAAGTACCAATAGAAGAACTTGATGTATCAGATGTACCCTCTACAAGTAAAGAACCGTTTACATAAACTTTAAATGCGTTTGAACTTGAAGTTCCATCCCAAGTAAAAACAACATTATGCCAACTAGTGGTTGAATAAGTAGTAGAGCCTGTTGCTGAACCTGCTAAAGATGAAGTACCTTTAGCTACTAAAGCACCAAAAGATTGACTTGTCCAATATACAGTAACTCCTTTACTTGCAGTCGCTACCCCTTGACCTAAAATATATTCTGTTCCTGTACTGCCTTCAGGATTATACCAAAAAGATATAGATGATGCACCATTAGGAATAACAGGGTTTGAAACTTCTATTTTACTGCTACTTCCGTTAAATACAGCGGCTTGGTCAAAAGCACCCGTATTGTATGTAATGTCAGTATCTGATCCGTTATATGTATTACTTGTATCATTAGCATTGCCGTTTAATTCATATAAAGCAACACAACCAGCACCAGCTGGATAATTAACAGTGCTTAAGTCTGTAGTTGTTAAATAACCGTTTGCATTACCATTTAACTCATATAAAGCAACACAACCTGTGCCTGAAGGATAATCAAGCGTGCCTAAATCGTTAGTAGTTAAATATCCGTTTGCATTTCCGTCTAATTGGTAATATGCTGTATTTGTTGTAGGGTAATTATTATCAGCTACAGTATTTGTTGTGGATGGTGTATTGAGCGTACCTGTTGTTGTAAAGCTCGATACACTAGCTGTAGGATAACGGAGTATAACAACACCAGAGCCGCCTGATCCTCCAAATATATTTGTGGTTCCACTTCTATGATTAGCTCCACCTCCTCCTCCACCTAAATTAAAAGGAGCTGGTCCGCCACTCACAGAACTACCGCTTGACGGTGCCGCCGGCCCTCCGGAGCTATCATTAGTACCTACTGTACCAGTACCATATAAACTTCCCGCTCCTCCTCCTGCGTATCCTATAGATGTACCTGTAATAGCTAAGTTTAATTGTGATCCTCCATTACCTGCAACTGTGCTAGATGCAGAATTACCGCCGGGGCTTAAAGCACCTCCCCCGCCACCACCGGCGTAGCTTCCTCCGTAAAACAAAGCAGTACCTCCAATATATCCTTGACCTAAAGTACCATTACCTGGAGATCCTGAAGTATTTGATCCAGCTCCCCCACCTGAACCTCCGTCTTTACCACTAGCAGTAGTTGAACTACCAGATGTTGCTCCTGCGCCACCACCACCTAATGATGTTATTGTGCTAAATATTGAGCTTGCTCCGTTTGGAGATGAGCCTCCAGACGTGTATGTATCTATACCCCCGGCTCCTACGGTTACATCATAAGCGGTACCTCCAGTTAAAGTTAAGCTTGATTCAGCTGCAGTTCCGCCACCTGAATTAGCCTGTGCTTCATTATTATAAATATTAGATACGTCTGTACTACTTAATGCAGTATTATATATTCTTACTTGGTCTAATTTGCCATTAAAACGAACCGAACCACCAGTATTTCTATAACCTAACGTTGGTTCTATACTACTCTCTAATAACGTTTTGGTTATAGTTCCTTGTGATGCACCATTTATAAATAATTCACTTAAACCATTGTTATATGTAACAACAATATTATACCAAGCATTTGTTGTAATCGTTGTTGTTGAAATTAAATAAGAATAACTTGTATTGTAAATTGTCCAAACTATTTTACCTACTCCTTGAGAGTTTGTATTTATACCAAGATCTACATTATTAGAAGTATTAGAACAAAATAAATATTGAATAGTACTTATGTCATTTGCATTAATCCACATAGAAATAGAAAACGCTCCAGTAGCATCTATTACGCTTGTGTTTAAGGAACTTGGTAGATTTATTCCACTACTACTACCATTAAATATAGCAGCTCCGCCATATTTTCCCGTATTGTAGGTTATGTTAGCTTCTGTACCATTATAGTTTCCAGAAATATCTGTAGCATTATTATCCAGCATATATGTAGCTATAGCTGTTTTACCCGATGGAAAATTTAATGAGTTTGTAGTGGTTGTAGA
>Ga0255047_10002829_pt1 | contig 11243 bp, 14 predicted proteins | sample JV7_2_1_MG_FD_183640 | JGI IMG/M metagenome (GOLD analysis project Ga0255047, IMG submission 183640) | Seawater microbial communities from Jervis Inlet, British Columbia, Canada - JV7_2_1 | ecosystem: Environmental > Aquatic > Marine > Inlet | place: Canada: British Columbia | collected 2016-10-06 | reverse complement strand
TGAGGAATTAAATATTCCAGAAGACTGCTCCCCTGCAAAGATCTCAGCTAAGCCACCTGCACCGCCTAAAGCATCAGCTATAATCTTTGTTATAGCGTCCTGATCTAGAACTAACTTCTCAGTTCTTTTAGCTGAAGACTTCTGAGTTCCTGAGACGCTACCACTTTGTTGCGTAGCGCTCCCGAATATCGCACCTAATGCTTCTGTGATACCTTTAACGTCTGATACTGCTCCAGACTCTGCTCCAGGCTCTGCCATAATCTTATCCTCCGCAGGGGTTACCTGCTATAGTATGTATATCTGTATCTAGCTAGTCTTGTATCTCTGAACCTTGACAAGTCCAATGCATACGAACCAGCCCTGTCAGGTCATCCTGAACAATAAACTCAAGCGATTCCCCAGTACCTAATGAGCCATCTAATCTAATAACAACACCGTGCTTACTGGTACCTCCCCAAGTAAGTCTGGAAGTGAAAGCTCTTAGACCTCCTCCATTATTTGGAAAGAATTCATGATCAAAGCACTGCTCTATAATATCTCCATGATCTTTGAAGTTATACAAGTTCCTATAAGTACCGTCACCGTTATTAACTCTCACTACGCAGCCGTTAGTTAGTGCAGCTAGGCCACCAAAAGTAGAGAAGTCCATAACAGCATTATCACGAATCTCAGCAATCATTCTAACCATATCCCCTCTCTGTAAGGAGAACGGTAAGATAGAGAATATGACAGGAGTTACTGAACCATCTACATTCATATCCTCGTCAGATAGAGATACTAGCGCACCTGTTGTTGTGTATACCCTATTCACTGGACAGTCAAGAGTTATGACATTAACCACTACCGCTGTTATAGTACACTGCGTAAAGAAGCTACCATTAGTGTTATCTGCAATCTCAAGGGTATTACCAACTACGGCTCCATGTCCAGCTGTCAGCGTAACATCTCTGGAACCTACTACAGTATTAACAGCTAGTGTAGGAGTACCTAAGTTCCGTAAGAAGGGAACGTCTAGCACTCCAGTAGTCTGATCTTGAATAAATACTGGTATACCTGACCCGCCTCTAGCACTAATTTCCAGAGGTACAGGGAAACCTATATTCTCAGTCTGAATCCAAGTAGTGCCTGACCAGCGATACCTATCACCTGTATCAGTATTCTCTAAGATAGCACCAGCTTCATCAGCAGTAGGAGCAGGAAAGGCAGCAGCTTCTAGTTTACTATAGTCAGGGCGACCACCTCTAGTAAGTACCGCCTGCTCAGTTAAGTTCTTAGGGACATTCTCATAACTCATAACTTAGGTCTCATAAGATATTCCAACCATCTTCATCATCATTAGCCTTAACTGTATAGCTAGAGAGAGTGCTTATATTTATTCCTGCTGCATGGCCATCTACTAGTTCTCCAGTTCCAGTATCACCTATAAGAGTTACACTATTAGCTGTCACTGTATCAATCCGCTTAACCTGGCATCTATAACCTATACCGTCAGCTACAGGGTGCAGCATTACAGTTACGTCTCCTAGAGTTGCATCTACCTCTATAGTACCATCAGTTATAAGTACTGTATATGGGGAATCACCTGTAGCCACAGCTGTGTTATTCCTGTACTTAGCTAAGAATACCGTAAAGAGAGCATCAGCTCCATCAGAAGCAGTAAGCAGTATCTCTACAGCATTGTGCAGATCAAGTAGAGCCTGATATATCTGAGGATCATCTACTTGCGGAATATTTCCTAGAGAGAGATCTGTAGTGGAGTTGTAAGTATTGGTTGGTGCAGTCACCGGAGTTACCTCCTTCCATTGATAGTATATCTTACGAGTGCAGTCACTGTATTAATCTTTCCTATAAATACTAGGCTGTGATTCTTAGCTGTATTTCGAAATACGTACTCTCGTAACTTGTCGTTACTATAAGTCTGAGTACCTTCTATGTTAGTAGTATTCTTTCCATCTAGAGAAGCTTGAGAAGTCACAGTGAGAGTAGCTGTAGCTGAGGCGTTCTCTACTTCCACCCCTAACAAGGTCATCATCCTAGTATAAGAAGCTTGGAGCTTACCTAGAATAAGGACTCCACTAGAGGCAGCAGGAGCACTGAAGTCCACTACAGATACAGAGCCATCCGCTAGAAGGAATGCAAGAGACTCCTTAGCAACTTCCACCTGCGCATCTACATATTCAAAACAGTCTGTATGAGTGATGCGAAGTTTCCCTATGCGCTCTAAGGAAGTGTCTACAACTATTGCATGAGTAAAAGAAGTGATGCCGTAAGAGATTACTAGGTAGCGAGAGGCGATGAACTTCAGTTTCTTCTGCATGACAGCAGTCAGATCAGTTACTTCATACAGCTTAGTGCTCTCATTGAAGTCTTCAAATCTCTTACCTGCAAGGAAGTCAGTAATCTCAGGTAGTATGTTTTCAGCCCGCTGAGAAGTAATGCTCTGCAGCCCTGCCTTAGAGAACACAAACATCTGATCACTCTCAGCCTCGTAAGCAATAAGGTCTAGAGAGATACCTCCCTTACCTCCTGGTACTGTCCTAAACTTCCAAGGGAACTGTACGTTACCAGTAAAGGTGCCAGCTAGGATATTAGCTTTAGCGAAGATTATAAGCCCTAAGGTATTAGATACTACGAATAAGATAGAGCCTGCAATACCTGCTACATTACCGCCGCCAGCTCCAGTCACTGTGCTAGGAGTGAAGTCCGTAGGGTCTAGAGTACTGCTCCAAGCTATAGCAGTAGTTGTATAAGCTACCAGATAGCCAGCAGATTCTACCACACCTACGATGTCAGCTATAGCTAGCCCAGTAAGAGTCACTGCGTCTAGCGTGTTAGCAGTAGCATTATAATTAAAGGCTCCAATACCTGCATAGAAGATGTAGCTTATCCCATTCACTGTACCTATAGTCACGCTATCAGCAGAGAAACCAGCACCTCCTGTGACAGGGGAAGTAGCAGGGACAGCAGTCCAAGAAGTAGCACCTTCAGGAAGTACAAACACAGAGCCTAGAGAATCCCACACTACGTACAGGCGGGATAGATTTGTAGCATAGAGTACGCGCACATCTGAGAAAGGAGCAACTGCTGCAGGATCTAAAGCAGAGATAAGTGGCAGATAAGCTACTGAGTCATAACCTTCCTTAGAAGGCATGATATTGTGACAGTAAGCAACTGAAGGCCGCTCACTCTGTGCAGGAGACTTCCCTACACTAGTACCTATAGTTGTTCTGCTCTGCAACTCAGATAGCATAGGGAACGTAGTATCTTTTAGTGCTATTGGATAGTATTGCTGCGCCATTAGATTAATATACCCCTAGTTGCTTATCTTAAACAAGTCATTATACCAAGCAATGAAAGTAGCTACTCCTGAGAAGCCTGTAAGCCACACAATAAACCTGCGTAATACCATAGCTGCTGTCATAGCTTCTACCAGAGGTTTAATTGACTCTGTAAGAGCGTCTATACTAGCTGCATTAGCTTCTTGCGCTCTTATAAACCTCTCTTCCTTCTTAGCTTCCTCTAGTATGTGGAGTCTTAATTCATCCGCGTGCCTATCTAACCTACGACTTATTTCGATTATTTCAACGTCCGCTGCCACATCAGTACTCCTAAACTTAATCACTCCAAAAGATCTATTCTCTTCTCGTCGTGTCATAGTTACTTACCTGCGGGATTCTCCAAAGCTATAGTGATTTCCATCCTTATTCCTGAAGCGGCCTCCCCAACTACCTCCAATACTTTCCCAAAACTCACCTAGGAACTTATGATCAGAAGTCTCAGTAAGATAGACTCCATCACGGAAGAGATTAAGATCTACAGCAAGTCTCTTATAGTGAAAGGACCCTTCGATATGTCCGCTAGAAGCCCAAGCATCACCTAGCGTTAACTCATATCCCTGCTCATAGGTATAAAGAATGAGGAGAGCTAATTTCTTAGTAAATTCTCTTTGACAAGCTCCTAGGGACATGGTATACTAACCTCTCGCTGATGATATAATTAAGGTAGGACTAATATGAGCACCAATATAAATGATGATATGCTAGGTATACTAGCTGATAAGTATGGCATAGATAAGACAGCTGGACCATCTTGGAAACCAGAACTGTTTAATCAACTATGTGAGCAGGGAGATACTATAGACTTCATTACGGGCTATATGCAGCAGCTGGAAGAAGATAAAGCTAGTATATTACCCTTTGAAGTGTTTGTAAGAAATGCTATGAAAGACCCGGCTACCACTGAAATATTTAAATCTAAGTTAAGGAAGCTACTAGTGCGCGATGGCTTTGAGATAGCTAAAGCTAAGTCAGGAGAGTACACCATTAAAGATGTACCTCCTGGCAGTAACTCTGATACCGTAGCTTAGAACGGCTGTCCGGAGTTCTTATTGTGGAACTGCATCATAGGTATAAGCCTAGCAGTTCCGTAACCTATCCCGTTATCTAGTGCGGAGCCCCAAGTTACTGTCACATCATACTCAGTAGCTACTGCTACAGTGTTAACTCCAGTAGTGGCAGTGCCGAAGTGGAGACTCAGTAAGCTAGATGAGCTGCCATTACCATATCCTCCCGCATCCTCATGCACTAGAGTACTAGTTATTCTAGCCTTATTACCTCCACTAGATACCCCATTTACCGTACAGCAGTAAACACTAGTTCCTGCATACGCTGTACCACTTCCAGCCACGTCACTCAGACCGCATAAGACTAACCAGAACACTACAGGTAAGTGGTTCTGTCCTGCTGGTTGTCCTGCTACCTTAAAGGAGGATATCTGAATACCATATGGAGCAAATACGGACATATTAGTAGAGTCACTAATTATTAATGTAGTGATCGTCCCAACATCTGCTGTTATAGTAATAGTAGTACCCACTGCTACGGCGGTCACATTCGCAATGACACTCAGGGCAGCAGCTAGGCTAGTAGCAGTAGTTGAGTTATCTGTTGCTGCTGTCCACTCTACTCCTTCTGTCACAGTCGTATCTATAATACTAGGTCCCGCTATACGAACTGTATCTCCAGTTAAGCCTGCGTAGCTTATAACTGTAACCTTACCTTCAGTCTGAATTGGCTCAGTAACGTCTAGGTGGTTATTCTCTAATAACCCTCTGAAAGTAGCAGGGTCTATATTATTAACAAAGGAAGCTAGGGAGCCCATAGTAAAGTTAGAGTTCTGGCCTATAGATCTTTGCAGACCTCTATAGCTAGTAGCATCTAGATCTATACCGAACTGGGTAGGGGCGCTGGCTACAGTAAGGGCATCTTCTCTAGCAACTAGCCTAGATTCAGGGTTACCGAAAGCGCCATGTAGAGAACAGGCAGTGAATGAGATATTAGCAGGATATTGCTTAAGATAGACTACACCGCCTTCTGTGTTACCTGCTTTATAGATACTATTACTATTCTTAGTACCTTCTATATTACAGCCAACGAATGAGACTGTAGGCGTACCTGAAGTTGATCCTTGTACTGGATAGTCTGCTACCAGCGCTGTGACATAGCCTGCTGGATCGCTTGTAAATGCGCAGTTAGTAAAGCAGACATTCTTCTGCTGCTCTGTAGTAACTCCTGCAGCTCCATCATCATTAGTCCAGTATACCCATGACTGTCCTGCCTTAGTATCTCCAACAAGACCTCCACCTACAAACTTACAGCCCGTAACTGTAATGTAGCTGTTAGCATAGATAAAGTCTGTCATGTTTCTATCAGACTGGAACCAACAATTAATCAGATTCAGCTGATCGAAATAGACTTTAGTAAGCTGATGTGTTCCTGTAGCTGACTTGTGATTGTAGAAGTTACAGATAGTAGACCTAGAAGTAGCCTGAGTTAAGGAGTCTAGGAAGATCAGTACGTCTGCATTACCTCCCCCGTGGAAGTTATACATAGAGGAGTCTGCATTACCTGTAGATAGTGCAAATACAGTAGAGAAGTTCTCAAACTGTATATCTCCTACGTCAAGGTTCCTACAAGCTATACCTGTAATAAACCCATTAGCAGTTACTCCTACGCCACTAATAGCTGCCTTACCTTCAGTAGCTAGATTCAGAGCAGTGTTAGATCCTATATCAATTACAGTGCCGCATATATAGTTAGCAGGAGGGAATAGAGCAGCAGGAACTGCGTCCAGAGCAATACCTCCAGGTAAGCCTGTATTAGCTATAAACAGAGTATAAGCATAATCAATGACAGCTTTAATAGGTAAGTAGTCATCTGTAGATGCGTCGCCTTTAGCGCCAGCCAGCTTCACATTAATCTTTGTGCGGTTAGGTACTACGAGCTTCATCCTTGTGCCGTCTGCAGCTACTATAACTAAGAAGCCGTCATCAGCAGTAGAGGTATCAGCAGCGTCTTCTCTATAGAAACCAGCGCCGCCATCCCCTACGGTATAGTATCCAAGAGTGGTGTTAGATATAGAGCCTGCCATATGAGCTAAGCGCATTGCTGCTACTGATCTAGGAGCTGCTTGTCGTAACCAACCTACAGCACCATCTCCACCAGTAGGTACAATGATAAACTCATCATCATCTACATAGAAGCCAACACCTCCACCTGTACGCTTCTGGAAGAAGCCTGCCTCTCCATCACCTACTACAGTGTTAGCTTGTACGTATACTGTAGTCTCAGATCCAGCGTAGTCTCGTAAGGCTTGGTTACTAGCAATATAGATATCTGTATCTCTGACATCTATAGCTGCAGTAACACCTACGTAACCTACTGCTATAATCTGGTCACCAGCAGTAGCAGGAGTAACTAAGGAGAATGTGGAAGTAGTTACCTCTGCCCACTCTACTCCTTCTGCTAGAAGTCCTGCACCATTATCATTAGTGTCAGTGCTATCATTCTTAAATACAGCTAGTGATCCAGTAGATAGAGCATACGTAAAGTCAGTAAGTGTGAATAAAGTCTGCCCTGCAAGAGCAGTAAAGCGTTGTTCTATTCGCTTAGTATTCGCAGACAGCTGTAATAAGCTTTGCGGATTCCAAACATTAGCGTTAACAGCTGTCATAAGATATTCCTCATAAGTTCTTAATACCCTACATCAGGCAATGCTGATGCTTTAAGTAAAACATATTGCTCTGCTACAAGTGAGTTAAACTGCGCAGACTGTTCGTCATAACCGATCTGTTTAAATACTACTCTAGCTGCTTCGTAGATAATAACGTAAGGATATAGATCTGCAATCCAGGAAGCATAATCTGCAGTAGGTGCAACTATTGGAAATACATAAGCACCAAGAAGGGCTTTAGTAAAAGTCACAGAGGACCGCATCTCTAATACTCTTCCTGCTACATAAGCTACATCCACCCGATTGATTCCGTAAGAATCTAGTGACTCATCTACAGAGATAATATCAAAGAACTTCCCTACATCATCAGTCTCATCCTCTACGCGGCGGATATATTTAAATGCGCGGAGATTAGAGATAAACGCTGTATAGTCTAATGACTGTCGGAAGTCAGAGTCTGTGAATTCAACTCCTATTTCGAAGATATCTTTAGAGTAGAAATCTGTCTGGTGTGCTTTAAGAGTTGCTGCTTTAATGGCCGAAGTCGTCTCTGCAGTGAGATCAGGGCGGTTAGTCAGCGCATATACTTCCGTAAGAAGTTCAGCTAGAGTAGTCATAGGGAGATCCTATATCATTATTCCAATACTTATATTAATCGAAGGCGGTAATACGCTTGGTGCACTAGGAGGAGCTACACCTACAAGAGGTAACGCAGCATCTGTTTCAGTAGCAAGACCTAACGTTACAGACTTAGCTCTGGTGATAGCTAGCGCAGAATCTGTCTCAGTTGCTATTCCGATAGGTACAGCTTTAGCAGGTGTGATAGCTAGAGCACTATCTGTCTCTGTAGCTATACCTATTGCGAGAGTCTTAGTTATCCCTAGGGCGCCCGGAACAGTATCAGTTTCAGTTGCTAATCCTACAGCTAAGAGCTTTGAGACAGACATAACTAAGGCTGAATCTGTCTCTGTAGCAAGGCCTAGGAAGTATCTCTTAGATGGAGTGATACCTGAATTAGAATCTGTCTCTGTGGAGAGTCCTATAGGTACAGTCTTAGAGTGAGTAAGAGCGCCTGGAACTGTATCTGTCTCAGATGGAAGCCCTAGTATTACTGTAGTAGCTGCGGCTGCCTCAGCTGAAAAATAGATCTGCGGTATTGTTGGCCTTAATAGCTGGTAAGGTCCAGACGTTAAGGATCTAGCAACTGTGTTGCTTATGTACTTGTTTCCCGCGAAAAGACAAGTTACTTTGCCATCAAACGCGTTATCTACCAAGGCAGCATTAGTAAAACACCCGAGTGATGTCGCACCAGCTAACGTTGACCCTGCTGTCCCACTGTAAGTATAGCTCCGATCATAAGAGCCATTTACAAAAAGTTTAGCGCTGCCGCTATTCCACGTGAGGAGTGCTGTGACTTTTTCGCCAATAGCGATCGATCTAATGGATGTCACTGCGGCAGTGCTACCGAGCCTCAAATATACATTTGCGCCGCTCGCGCCAAGGTAAAGCCGAGCGCCAGCACCAAAATCACCATGAGCGAATGCTAACTGGACTCCTGAAAGGGCGTCAGCATAAAACTCAAGCAACACATATCCGGTTGTTAGTGCTCCTATTGCACTTAAAGCATATCGAGACGATGCAGAGCTAGAGCTTGCCGCTGTGTTTAGAAAATCGATTGCTTCTCCGGATCTCTTAACCACCCTAGCAACTGAGTTAGAACCGGATTTTTCTATTGGCGCAGAGGTGTCTAGCAGGCTTCTTAACTTAAGCGTCTGCCCCGGCATGTACGCAAATATATTAGGCGCACAGGCTAAGGAAAGGTCTAGCTCAAACTGAGGCGGCTTCTTATCCGGCTGCGTAAATCCTACATGAGACTCTTTAGGGAGCTCGAAAGCAGCCATATTAGGTAGCCTGACCTTGTTGTGCTCTACCTACTAGAATGCCAATACAATTCGTATCTGTAGCATTAGTGGTAGCGCCAGAATTGTTATCCATAACTAAGGTTAGGTATCGAGACTTGCATAAGAAATTAATAGGCGACATAACCATCTTAGTTGTATCAGCCTCTTCCGCAGTAAGAGAGCCTATAAAGTCTAAGCTACGTAGTTGATCCACATCACCTAATGCTGCATCAGTAGCGCCAATATCTCCAGGGATCATTGTTGCATCACTGTCAGGAGCTTCAGCTTTATAGAAGTCTAACGTACCTCCTTGTGTGGGCGTTGCTTGGAATAAGACTTCTAGATACAGCTGGAACTCACTCTTTCTAGGAGCCGCACCAAGATCAATCTGTACAGATACTCTACCTGCACCATCTGCTATGCCTTCTAGAGTCCAGGCATGATCAGCACCAGCAACACCAGATATAGTCTCTTCTGATTCATTAGTAATAAACGCTTTTGAAGTAGCCATAAGTTACACTCTCGCTCTTGCCATCTGTACGTGGCCTTCTTTAACTACGCCGGGATAACCAAGCTGGTTAGCTCTGGAGATGTTCTCTTTACGTAATGCTTTAAGCGCTGTGATAGTTGCAGAGCCAGATCCAAATGAATTTACTAAAATAGAAGCGGCAACACCGAAAGGGTCTATACTATCCATCCCCAGTAAGCCCCAAACTCTTGTTGCTTTATCTCCTGTGAGTGCCAGAAGTTCAGTAGGATCTATCGCACTGAATAGCTCAGTAATGGCAATAGACGCTTTATTCTTAGAGATCACTACAGCGTTAATACTGGCTACTACTTCGACATTAGTCATCGTAGAGTAGCCTACTGCGAATGGATCGTTATCTAGTTCCGCTTTAAGTAATGCTATTTGCCCTGCCATTAGATTATATACCTAGTCCTAGGCTGCTCTATAAAAGCCAGCTGCGTTAATTTCCATAGTCAGATTAGATCCATCAGTTGTAGCTACGAAATCATAGTGAGCACAAGGGATGATGTTAGAATCTGTACCGCCAGTACTATCACTATCATAACAAATGAGAGCTTTAACTAAGGAGTTATTTGTAGCTCCACCTGCGCTAGTAAATACTTGATCAGGGATATCAATATCATAGCGGTTATTAGTATCATCAGGTGCAGGTAATGCTGCTAGCTCTACATCACTAAGCTCAATCCTGGCGTAGTTAGTAAACGTAGCTTCAGTGTTACCGCCTGCACCTAAGAGTGTAGCTAAGTCATCATAGTCAATAAGAACAGCGTCAGCTTCAGCTGCTTGGAGCAGCACGATAGTAAAGACAGCGTTAGTAGGATCACTAGCTTTTACGCGGTTATACCACTCTACTACTCTACCTTTTGCTATGTTAAACGGTTGATCTGCCATCAGGTCTCTCCAGGCGTTATATTAAATGAGTTATATGTTACGGAAGCAGGCGGATGTATGCGGATGTATGCGGAAGCAGTAACTACCAGACGGCGACTACGCTAGTAGCAGTTGTACCTAAACGGATCTGAGTAACTCGAATAGGTAACATAGATCCAGCAGCTACACCAAGAAAGGTAACTATCTGCTCATTACCTGCCATCTTAACTACAAGATCTCCTGCACCTCCTACGTATACTGCTCTAGTACGAGTTGCTATATCTGCATCTGCAGGAGTAATAGCTAAGGCATTAGCCCCTGGATTTATCTCTCCAGAGGTAGCGAAATCACCAGCTTCAATAGTCATTACTTAGCAGCTCCTTTAGCTCCACCCTTAGCAGCTCCTGCACTAGAAGACATACCAGCGTTAGCTAATTCATTAGTTGACATCGGAGAGAATGGCTTACTCTTACCTGTATTAGTGGTCCCCATATTTACTTCTACGCCTAGTGCAGCTGTTACTGCTGCTTCTGCTTTTTCTGCTTCGTACTCAGCAATAACTTTATCCTTATACGCAGCCATTGGATCAGCCTCTTTAGCTGTAAGCAAGGCGCCTTTAGTAATAGTAGTCATACCTGAAGCAATACAAGTAGCTAAGTAGTCTATAATCTCAACATCATCTGTAATGAATACACCTCCTACGAAAGAGAACTTCTTACCAGTAGGTGTTATCATCTGGGTAGAGCTGCGAGAGTAGGCATAGTGCTGATATTTCTTTTCAGTTACTTTCTTGCTACTAGGTGTGTCGATACTAGGTGTGTTTGAGCTTGTCATGGTTAAGTCCTTTGAGGTTTGGCTGGTTTAGTATTTAAGAGCTGCATATCTCCCTGCCGGGTTACCTAAAAATCCCCACTACTGTGAGATAGCGAGGA
>Ga0255047_10002828_pt1 | contig 11248 bp, 9 predicted proteins | sample JV7_2_1_MG_FD_183640 | JGI IMG/M metagenome (GOLD analysis project Ga0255047, IMG submission 183640) | Seawater microbial communities from Jervis Inlet, British Columbia, Canada - JV7_2_1 | ecosystem: Environmental > Aquatic > Marine > Inlet | place: Canada: British Columbia | collected 2016-10-06 | reverse complement strand
CCCCCTTTTCAGGGTGCCCGGAAAGAGATCCGATCTGCATCCTTGTTACGGAAAAGGGGGCCGCTTGTCAACAATAGAGGCAAGCATGAGTGATGCTTTAGATAAGCAGCCGTTAATCTGAAGCGCCCGTCGCCGGCTTTGCTATAAGCTCATTGGCGCCCGCAGACCGCCCCAACTCCTGTGCTGGTACCACCGCGTCGAGATCGACTTCTACGGCCCCCACAAATGTTTTGCTTCTTGCGGCGAGCAGGCGACGAGGCTTGTCACGCGAAACCCACAGTATGGTTTCACGGTGTTTGCCATCCTCTTCGGGGTCGGTGAGCTCGTGGGTATGCACCGAAAGCCTCCAGGCCGGCACCGATACGCCAGCGGCCAGCTGCTCTTCTTTTGCGTCTACGTTGATGGTCACCAGGTAGCGGCTGGTGCCCGTAAAGGTGTCCACGTAGAACTCGTCGCCCAGCACGTAATCAAGGTTTAGCACCAGGAACACGGTGGAGAGAATGTCAAAGGTGTTGCCCCCCGCAAAGCGGTATTCCCTGGTCTTGTCGTTCTTGCGACGGATGGAGTGCACGTTGCGGTCAGCGTCAAAGCGGATATGCGTAAACTTGTCTTTGCGCCTTTCGGTTTCGTCTATGATGAACTCGCGCGGGGAGAAAGGGCGCACCGCCACCACGCCGCGAGCATCGAGTCGGTACTTCCACAACAGGTCGACCACGCTGTTGGTCGTACCGAGCACGTGGACGTTAAGGCGCTTGCTGCTATCGCCGGCATCAGTGTCTTCATCATTGGCCGGCTGGCCGCCCGCCTCGATAGAAAGCGTGCCCACCGGAATACCCGACCAGCTGAAGTGGTAATCCCAGCGCTCATCGGGCCACTCCACGTCGGCGGGCAACTGGTAAACCGGCGTGCTTACCTGCACCTCGCCGGGCTCGATGGCCTCGGCCACAGCCCAGCAGGGGGCAAGACAGAGCAGGGCCAGGCCGGCAAGACTTGAGCACAAACCCCGCCGCGCCCGCGGTGCCCCGCGGACAGCCCGGCAGGCACCCCGGCTTGCACTTACCCGGTAGTCGCGACAGTTTTCCTGTTGGTAAGTCGGCATCAAAGAATCCAAAACCAGCTTAGTGACCCCGCCCGGCATGATCGTCCTTGCCATGATCATCCTTGCTGTGATCATAGCACTGCCCGCCGTACCGGGCCTCATGGTAGAGAAGGCCGAGGCCCAATCATACGCGCACCGCGTGAGAGATCGATACAACCGCATCAGCCGTGGTGCCAACGCCGCCGAGTGGGCCAAGCGACTTTCCGATGAAGACGTGGCCATCAGGCTGGAAGCCGTTGAATCGCTGGGCCAGGGAGACATGGAAGAAAGCCTCGGCCCCCTGGTCGACGCCTTGGCCGACGCCGACCAGCGCGTACGCGTGAAAGCAGTCAACTACCTTGGTGCGCGGCGCCAGCATGCGGCCGTTCCCGTGCTGCTGCAGAAGCTGTTCCTGTCCGAAGTCAACGACGACGAGCGCACCCAGGTGCTCATAGCCCTCGGCCGCATTGCCGACCCCAGGGCGAGTAAACAGCTGCTCAATTGTGCCAAGGCCGCCACTTCGGACTCCGTCAGGTCGGCCGCCCTCTACGCGCTGGGCGAATCGGGCACCCCTGAAGTAACCGAAGCGCTGAGCAAGTTTTCGGGAACCAGCAGTGACCAGCAGGTGAAACAACTTGCCGGTGATGCTATTAAGAAGATCGAAGCGCGCGCCGCCGTTATTCCCAACCGTCAGCCAACGATGCTGGAGCTTGAACGACGAATGGGACCACCGCGGTAAGTTCCGCGAAGGCGGAGCGGCCGTATGGCGTTTGCGAACCACGCCGGAGTGGTGAAACTGGTAGACGCGCCGGACTCAAAATCCGGTGAGGGAAACCTCGTGTCGGTTCGAGTCCGACCTCCGGCACATTAGACCCACGATACTAGGATAAAAGGAGACCAAACAAGATGGCAGACATCACCGAAGTAACAGACGCCAATTTTCAACAGGAAGTGCTCGACTCGTCGGTGCCCGTACTGGTGGACTTCTGGGCACCCTGGTGCGCGCCCTGCAGGGCCATAGCCCCGGTGCTCGAAGAGCTGGCCGGCGAATACGACGGCCGCGCCCGGGTGGTCAAGGTAAATGTTGACGACAACCAGCAGGTAGCAGCCAGCTACGGGGTTCGCAGCATTCCCAACCTTATCGTGTTCAAACAGGGACAGGTGGCCGAGCAGATCGTGGGCGCAGCAGCCAAGCCCAAACTGGCTGAGGCGCTCGATCAGGCAATTTCCTAACCAACGGGGATTGCCTTCAGCAACGTGGTCTACTAGCCTGATCATGTGCTCGACTTTATGCGTAGAAATGCGCGGTCCTGGTTCATCAAGATCGCGCTCGGAATTATCTGTCTCGTCTTCGTCTTTTTCATGGGCGGTGGCGGACAGATTGGTGGCGGCCCGGCTGCGGTGGCGGTGGTCGACTCCACCGAAATATCGATAGCCGACTTTCAGAGGGCCCAGCTCAATAACCAGGCCTACTACCGGGACCTGTACGGCGACTCGCTGAGTCCCGAGATGCTCGACGCGCTCGACATCCCCTCGGCCTCGCTGAGCCGACTGGTCGACACCACCTTGATGTCGCAGGAAGCACACCGCCTTAACCTGCTCATACCCGACGAGACGGTGCGGCGCGAGATTCGTGGCATAGACGTGTTCCGGCGCAACGGTGATTTTTCGCCGGCCCAGTACCGCAGCGTACTCCAGAGGCAGGGACTGTCGCCCTCGGCCTTCGAGGCCTCGATGCGAGAAGAGATGCTGGTCAACCAGCTACGCGACGTCGTGGCCCAGGGCGTAGTGGTTACAGAAGAGGACGCGTGGGAAGAATTCCAGCGGGGTGCCTCCGAGGTCAGTCTTTCTTTCGTTCAGCTCAAGTCGTCGGACTATGAAGACGCGGTGGAAGTAAGCGAAGAGGACATCGAGCTGTTCTTCGAAGAACAAGGAGAGCAGTGGCGGCGCGCGGAGAGCGCAGGGGTAAACTACCTGGCCTACTCGCCCGAGTCCTTCCAAGGCAGCGCGGGCGTGAGCGAAGAAGAGATCGAGGAGTACTACCTGCTCAACGTCGACACCGAGTTCACAACCGAGGAACAACTCGGCGCGCGTCACATCCTCAAGCGCGTGGCCGCGGACGCTACGGACGACGACAAGGCCGCCACCAGGACGGCCATGGAAGCGATAGCCACTAAGCTAGCGGACGGCGCCGATTTCGAAGAACTGGCTAAAACGGAATCTGACGATTCGACCGCCGCCGACGGTGGCGATCTGGGCATGTTCGGCCGTCGGAAGATGGTCAAACCCTTTGAAGACGCGGCCTTCGCGCTTGCCGAAGGCGAGGTCAGCGACATCACCGAGACCCGCTTCGGCCTCCACGTGATCAAGGTTTACAAAAGGCAGCCGCCGCAGGAGCGCAAGCTCGAAGACGCGCACGATGAGATCCGCGACAAGCTCGCAGCGCAAAAATCTACAGACATCGCCTTCGACAAAGCAGCCGAAGCCAGCGTGGCGATGGTTGACGGCGCCTCGATGGAAGAAATGGCCCAGGCTGACGGGTTGACGATCAAGAGCACTCCCCTGCTCGACCGCGATCAGCAGATTGTGCCGGGTGTGGGACGCGCGCCTTCGTTCATAGATGCCGCACTTGCCCTTGGATCAAAAACCGAGGTCAGCGACCCCGTCAAGGCCGGCAACACCTGGTACGTTCTCCAGCTGGCCGACCAGCAGGCGAGCTACGTTCCCGAGCTAGCCGACGTGCGCGAAGAAGTAGAAGCCGAGTTCCGCAAGCGCGGGGCGTCACGCCTGGCGCGCGCGGGCGCCGACGAGTTGCTCGCCAGCGCCCGGGAGTCGACCCTGGCCGACGCAGCGAAAGAAGCCGGCCTCGAAGTCGCCGAGGCCGGGCCTGTGCAACGCGACAATAATTTCATCAAGGGCATCGGTGCGCTACCGGCCGTGGCCGAGGCCACCTTCCGCACTACCGCAGACGGAGAGCTTCTGCCGCGCAGCTTTGTTCACCGGGGCAACGCCTACGTGCTCGCACGCGGCATACTCAGCGAAGCTTCGCGAGAAGATTTTGACGAGGTCAAGGAGGAGCGCCTGGCCGAACTCGAGCGGGGTCGCAACCTCGAGGCCTACACGGCCTTCGTGAACTACTTGAAGGAAAGGGCGAGCATCACCTACAACCCGGACCTCGTGGCCTCGGTACGACCCTGACCGCTATCCCGGCCAGGTCGTCAGCCTGACAGCAACCGCCACGCGTCGGCAACGTCCTTGCACCTGACGACCTCGAGGCCCTCGAGGTCGTTGAGGCGATCGCTGTTGGCCGCTGGCACTACGGCGCGCTTGAAACCCAGACGCGCCGCTTCCTTCACCCGCGCGTGGAGGCGAGAAACCGCCCTCACCTCGCCCGTCAACCCCACCTCGCCCAGCACAACGGTAGCCGCGGGCAAGGTCACATCGAGCAGACTCGAGGCCAGCGACGCCATGACCGCAAGATCAACGCCCGGGTCATCGAGGCGCACGCCTCCCGCCGTGTTGACAAAGATATCGTGGCTGGCCATCGACAGGCCAAGGCGTTTTTCCATCACGGCTGCCAGCATGGCCACGCGGTTGTGATCAACCCCGAGCGTGGTCCGGCGCACGCTGCCCGCTGTGCCCGGCGACACCAGCGCCTGTATCTCCACGAGCACCGGCCGGCTGCCTTCCATGCACGAGCTGATCGAGGAGCCGCTCACGCCTTCCCTGGCTCCACCCGACAACAACAGCGAGGGGTTGGGCACCTCGCGCAGACCGTCGGCCGCCATCTCGAAGACCCCGATTTCATTGGCCGCACCAAAACGATTCTTCACCGCGCGCAGTATGCGAAACGCGTGGTTACTGTCGCCTTCAAAGTACAACACCGTGTCGACCATGTGCTCGAGCACTCGGGGGCCGGCTATGGTGCCCTCCCTGGTCACATGGCCAATGAAGATCACGGCGCATTCCAACTCGCGCGCCGCCGCTACAACCTGCGCGCAGGTCTCGCGTAGCTGCGACACCGAACCAGGAGCCGACTCAACCTCGCTTGAGTACAGGGTCTGGATAGAATCTATTACCGCCACCGCCGGTCGCTTCTTACGCATGACCTCGATGACCGCGGCCGCGTCGGTCTCAGGCAGCACGAGCAGTTTGTCCGACCCGGCACGCGCCAGCCTGTCGGCGCGCAGGCGCACCTGTGCGGGAGCTTCCTCGCCGGCCACGTACAACACGCAAGCTCCCTTGGCCGAAAGCGCCGAGGCCAGTTGCAGGGCCAGCGTCGATTTTCCTATGCCGGGGTCACCGCCCAACAGCACCGCGCTGGCGGGCACCAGTCCACCGCCCAGCACGCGGTCAATCTCACCGCTGCCCGAAACAAGTCGTCCGTCGATGCCCGGCCCTTCGACCTCGCCCAGGAGCACGGTGGACTCAGCGGCGGCCGCGGCCGATTTTACGGAGGCCTTGCCTCGGCTGGTCGCCGGCTGCAGCTCTTCGACCATGGAGTTCCACTCGCCGCAGCCCGGGCAACGGCCCAGCCAGCGAGAAGCCGAGTGCCCGCAACCCTGGCAGGTGTAGACGCTGCGTTTTCGACTGCTTCTGCCTGCCATGACCTTTGCCCTCGCCGGAGGCGGCCCGGGTTGCCCGGCGCCTGCGCTTCTCAACAAGTTTCCCCTGTAAACCACCGGCAACACGGGATTGCCAAGGCTGATAGTTGTAAACCAACTACTGCAGGCAAGGTTGACAACAAGGCGGCCAGTGAACAGGATTGGCAGTCCGGGCTGCGGTATCCTCAAGTGAGCGAACATACAGAAGAAACACACCCCGCGGCCCAAAACCGCGACCAGGCGGCGCAGCGCGACGGGCTCGATCACGCGCTCGCCGGCGAGCTGGCCGAGCTGCGCGACCGCGACCTCCTCCGAGGGCTGCGAGAGGTGGAGTCGGCCCAACTGCCGCGGATAACGCTGGATGGCCGGGAGCTGCTGCTGTTCTGCTCGAACAACTACCTCGGCCTGGCCTGTCACCCCGAAGTGGTAGAGGCAGCGCGCCTGGCCACTGAGCGCTGGGGAGCGAGCTCGGGCTCATCGCGCCTCGTGTCGGGCCACATGACCGTGCACGCCGAGCTCGAGGACAAGATTGCTCGCTGGAAGAACCAGGAGGCGGCGCTGGTGTTCTCCACCGGCTACCAGGCCAACATCGGCGTGATCAGCTCAATCACCGGGCCCGGCGATCTCATCGTCAGCGACGAACTCAACCACGCCAGCATCATTGACGGCGCACGCTTGTCCAAGGCGGCAACCGTCGTCTACCGCCACAACGACATCGAGGACCTCGACCGCGTGCTGTGCGAGAATCGCGGCGCCGGCCGGGTGTTGGTCGTCACCGAGTCTGTATTCTCGATGGACGGCGACCTCGCGCCACTCGCCGACATAAGCAAGGCCTGCAGGCGTCACGGCGCCTGGTTGATGGTTGACGAGGCGCACGGCGCGGGCGTGTTCGGCAAGCGCGGAGCCGGGCTGGTGCAGGAGCTGGAACTTGAAAGGCAGGTACAGGTGCACATGGGCACCCTGGGCAAGGCACTCGGTAGTTTTGGCGCCTACGTCACGGGCAGCCGCACGCTGGTTGACCTGCTGGTAAACAAGGCCCGCTCGATTATTTTTACGACGGCGCTGCCGCCCTCGGCCGCAGCAGCTGCACTGGCGGCGATCCAGGTCGTCGAAAGAGAACCGCAGCGAGCAGCCGGTCTGCTGGCTCGGGCCACCTCCCTGGCGCTGGCGCTCAGGGAGGCCGGCCTCGAGGTGCCCAACGCAGACTCACAGATCATACCCGTGCTGCTGGGCGACGCGGCGCGTGCCGTTGCCACCGCCGACAAGCTGAGGGCCAAGGGTTTCTACGTGGCCGCCATACGCCCGCCGACCGTAGCCCGGGGCACGTCGCGACTCAGGGTGAGCCTGATGGCGACGCACACGGGCCAGGAAATAAACGCACTGCGCGACGCGATCATCGATTGCGCGCTCGATGATTCTGCCGGCACAAACACCGCCGCAAACAACGGAGCCCGAGCATGACAGAAACCGCCTCCGCCACCGTTGGCCCTCGTGACCTCGCGGCAGACGACCACCGTTACCTGTGGCACCCCTTCACCCAGGCAGAGGAGTGGAACTCACACGACCCGCTGATCGTAGAGCGCGCCGAAGGATTTCACCTCGTGGACACCGACGGCCGCCGCTACCTCGACGGCGTGTCATCGATCTGGTGCAACGTGCACGGCCACGGCCACCCGCGCATAACGGCGGCGATGAAAGAGCAGCTCGACCGCGTGTCGCACTCCACCATGCTCGGCCTGTCTCACGTGCCAGCCATAGAGCTGGCGCGGCGCCTGGTCGAGATAACCCCCGAGGCTCTCACGCGCGTGTTCTATTCCGACTCGGGCTCCACGGCCGTGGAGGTCGCCCTGCGCACCGCCTTCCAGTACTGGCGACAGCGCGGGCAGCAACAGCGAAACCGTTTTGTCACCCTGGCCGAAGCCTACCACGGCGACACCATGGGATCGGTGAGCCTCGGGTTCTCCGAGCCGTTTCACCGTGGCTACGGGGCCATCACCTTCGAAGTCTTCAAGTTCGACCCTCCGTGGATGTGCGAACCCATAAACGAGGGATCCGGCGAGCAAGCAGTGGTGGCCGGAATTGAAACCCCCGCGCTCGAGGCAGCCGGCGCAGCGAGCCTCGGTCAACTCGAAAAACTACTGGCCGAAAAAGGCGAGTCGATCGCCGCCGTCGTCATCGAACCGCTGGTGCAGGGCGCGGCAGGCATATGGCCGCAGCCACCGTCATTTGTGCGTGGCGTGCGCGAGCTCTGCGACCGCTACGGCACCCTGATGGTCTGCGACGAGGTGGCCACCGGCTTTGGTCGCACGGGCAGCATGTTCGCGGTCGAGCAGGCCGGCGTATGCCCCGACATCATGTGCCTGGCCAAGGGTCTCACCGCCGGCTACCTGCCGCTGGCCGTAACCCTTGCCACCGAACAGATTTTTGACGCCTTCCGTGGCCGCTACTCGGATTACAAGGCGCTGTTTCACGGCCACACCTACGGCGGCAACCCGCTGGGCTGCGCCACCGCGCTGGCCAACCTCGACGTGTTCGAAGAGGAGAACACGGTCGAGACCGGGACCGCGCGCGGCCACTTGATGGGGGAGCTGCTGGCCGAGCACGTTGCGCCGCTGGCCCACACGGCAGCCCTGCGCAGGGTGGGTACGATGGCCGCCTTCGAAATACTGAAGGACCCCGACAGCGGCCTTCGCTTTGCCCCCGACGAGCGTCGCGCCTACCGCGCCGTGCTCGAGGCGCGCAAGCGCGGCGTCATAATAAGGCCGCTGGGCGACACGATGGTACTCATGCCGCCACCCGCCCTGCCCGAGACGCTCATGCGTGAACTCGTGACCGCCACCGCCGAATCGGTGGCCGCTGCGACGGCCGGCTGACGCGCGACCATGGGCTGCCTTTTTGTGACCGGCACCGACACGGGCGTGGGAAAAACGATTTTCTCGCTAGCCCTGCTGGCCGCCCTGCGCGCGCGCGGCGTCGACGCCGTAGCCTTCAAACCCGTCGAAACAGGTTGCTCGTCCCTGCCCGGATCCAGCAACAAGCTGATCGGTGACGACTGCAAGGCACTGGCCCGCGTCACCGGGCAGTCGCCCGACCAGGTGGCGGGTCGTCTATACAGCCTGCCCGCAGCGCCGATGGTGGCCGCCGCCGAGCGGGGCGAAACAGTAGACGTCGACTCGCTGGCTGCCGATGTGCGCGCCCTCGCCGACGAGCATGAGCTGGTGCTGGTCGAAGGGGCCGGTGGATTACTGGTGCCACTGGCGCCCTCGTTGACCTGGATTGATTTCCTCACCCGCGCGCCCATGCCCGTGGTCTGCGTGGTGGCGTCGCGGCTGGGCTGCATCAACCACGCGCTGCTCACCATGTCGGCGCTGAGATCCTCGGGTGCGGAGCTGGCCGGTTACGTCATGAACCAGCTGGCCGATGATGACTCGCCGGGTGGCAACGGCCAGGCGATAGCCGACTTCGGTCACCTGACGGGCCATACCCCCTGCCTGGGCACGCTGGCGGCCCTCACGCCCGAAGAGATATTGAACAGCGGCCACCTGGCGCGCCTGGGCGAGGCCGGGCTTGATATCGACGCCCTGCTGGCCGCCGCTCACCCCCCCGTTCAGGGGGGCTGAATCTGCGCGCAGGTCTGGAGTCCTTGACAAGCCCCGGCAGGAGGTTTTACCTTCAAAGAAACAAGTTTACCGTCAGGGGGGGGCAAGGAGGTTGCCCATGGAGAGCTACAGCAGGAATCCACCCATCATTCACCGCACAACGACCGCGACCGCAGCGTTGATCGTAGCAGCCCTGCTGTTGCTGCCGCTGTCGGCTTCACATGCAGCCACGAAGAGCAGGGTCGGACTCCTGGGCAGCGTGAGCACCTTGAACCTGGTGACGCACGCGCAGAGCGGCGATAACCACGCCGGCGCCGTGGGCAGCTCCACGGGCAAGATTCCCAGGGTAGGAAAAGCAAAGGTCTCCACCAGTGCGTCCTGGGATTGGAGCGCTTACTCGACCTCGCACCCCTGCGCACTGTTTAACACCGACTCCCACGTTTTCAGCACCGGCTTGACCGGCCCCTTCACCACCGACGCTACCGTGACCATCGAGCGCCTGAGAAAAGGCCTGGCCGACCCGGGCAACAAGATAGACGCCGTTATCAAGGGCGGATCGGTCTGCGAAGTCGAGGTCAACGTGGCCCAGGGCTGCACCACCAACGAGGGAGTGCTCAACTTTGGAATCACCGGTGGCACGGGCAAGTTTGCCACCGCCAGCGGCACGGGGATGCTGCACACGCTGATCAACAACTGCGGTTCCGCGCCGGTGCTGACGCTCAGCGAAATCGTGTTGCAGCTTAATCGCTGACAGCTCAGTCGCTGACAGCTCAGAGAGAAAGGCTGGCGAGTACCGCGCGCCTTATCTCATCGAAGGCAACGCCCCGCTGCAGGGCAATGCGCGCGAGGTCGTCGAACTCGGGTTCGGCCGTTTCGCTGCCGTCGGGGCGCGCAATGAACTTGACCGCCACCGAGCCGAACTCCGTATCGATCAATTCCACTCGCCGCGGTAGTACCACTCGGCCCATGGCCCGAAAACGAAGCCCCGCAGTGGAGCTGTGGGTGAGCAGAAGGTGGGCCAGCTCATGCACCGTGCCTACGTCGGCCAGCACTTCAAGCCGGTTTCCCAGGCGCCCTTTCTTCATGCCCACCGGCACCACGCTTACGTCTCGCGCGCCGGCCCCTCGCAGCCGCTCGGCCGCAAAGGCAATAGCCTCGGCCGTCATGTCGTCAACATCGGCCACGACGGCAATGATCTGCTCGTCGTCGTGAGCTTCACAGTGGCCCAGTAAAATACGAAGGACGTTAGGCCGGTCGCCCATCTGCCGACTGCCCGCGCCACTGCCGCAAGCTTCGAGTGTGAACACCGGGCGCGCGGGGACCGCCAATGCGCTGAGTATGGCCGCGCCGGTTGGCGTCACGGTTTCACCCTCGCCGTCGCCCGCCACGATCTCAAAACCGGCGAGCAGCTCGACCACCGCCGGCACCGGTACCGGCAGCGTACCGTGATCGCAGACAACGGTTCCACTGCCAGCGGGCAGCGGGCCGCAGAAACACCGCTCTATCCCCAGCCGGTCGAGGCACCAGGCCACGCCCGCTATATCGACAATAGAGTCCACTGCACCGACCTCGTGAAAATGAACTTCATCGGGCGTGCAGCCGTGCACCCGGGCTTCGGCCACCGCCAGTTTCTCGAATATCCTGAGCGCGATGTCGGCCGCGGCAGCCGGGAAGCCCCGGGCCGGAGCCTCCCTGAGCAAGCTGCGTATGCTCGACCAGTCGCGCCGGGCTGTAACTTTCTCATCTACCACCACCTCGAGCCGCCGTGCGCGCAGGCCGTCGACACTGGTCTCGCTGCTCTCCAGCCTCCAGCCGTCCACGCCCAGGCAGGCGAGGCCGTCCTCAAGCCGCTGGGAGTCGAAACCCCCGCTTGCGCCAAGATCGAGCAGCGCGGCCAGGGTCATGTCACCACTTATGCCCGATGGAGTATCAAACCACGCTACTTTCATTGCCCTTCTGTCATCGCC
>Ga0255047_10002827_pt1 | contig 11252 bp, 15 predicted proteins | sample JV7_2_1_MG_FD_183640 | JGI IMG/M metagenome (GOLD analysis project Ga0255047, IMG submission 183640) | Seawater microbial communities from Jervis Inlet, British Columbia, Canada - JV7_2_1 | ecosystem: Environmental > Aquatic > Marine > Inlet | place: Canada: British Columbia | collected 2016-10-06 | reverse complement strand
AACGAAATGGACGGACTGAAAGGAACATCGAAGAGAGAAGTCCCGCACATTGAAAGCCAAACGTCAACCGGGCCGATGGCGCAAATTGACAAATCAGACAGGCAGGAACAAATAGAAAAAATACAAAAAAACCGGCAGGGAAACGATGACGACATTGATCAATTATTGGACGTGCTTTTGCCTCGGGGTGAAATCACCAAGATGCGAATGACGTGACCCTGCGTATAGGAGAATAATAAAATGGCTGTTGCACAACATGCTGTATGTTCAGACACTTATTGGGACACGACAGCGGATATAACGACAGATACAAATCGGCGGGACGTTTCTGACATGCTCGAATTGTGGGCGCACAAAAACACTCCCTTTTTAAACAAACTTTCCTGGGGCAAAGACTCCGGGGGAATAAGCATCGAATGGATCAGCGAGCACTTAGGGTTTGGTTATCTTTGTGTGGCCGCTGTTCAGGGATCCGCAACGCAGACTTTTTCAGTAGGCGTTTCGGGATTGTCAACCGCTGCACAAGCCGCAGCTCAGGTAACATCGGGTACGCTTTTATTTGCTTACTCATCGACTGATTGCGAGCTTGCATTGATGTGGGTTGAGTCTGTAACGTCACCAGTAGTCACATACGTGTTGATAGCAGTAACCACTAGTACCGCGTATTCATCGACTGTCGGTGACAAAATTTACATCATTGGCGACGTGGCCAACGAAGGGTCGGCGCCACGGGCCGACAAGTCAAGAGCGCGAGCGGTGATCACAAACGCCATGGCGATTCTCCGAGAAGATGTTCAAATCACGGGATCGATGGCGCAGACTGATTTTCACGCGATCGAAGACGAAACCAAGCATCAGATTAAAAACCGATTGCTTGAAATGCAGCGACACCGGGAAATGTTGGTGTTGATGTCTCAAGCAGTTACTCGATCAGCGACTGTTGCGGGTTTGTTCGATGGTGCTTTTGGGTACGCTGTGGCCGATGCTGCAAAGGCGTGGGTTAAGATCGCATCCCAGGATTTTACCGAAACCACGGTAAACGACATTGCCGCGACTTTGGCGGACAACGGTGCGAATCCTAACTGCCTTGTCGGATCCATCACTCAGTTGAGAAAGTTCACAAAATGGGACCAGAGCAAGGTACGAACAAAAACCGAAGCGAAGTTAGGCGGTCACAACATTACTCAGTATCTCACAGATACCGGGGCTGTTGTAGACCTTTGCATGATTCCTCACTTTCCGGTAAACATCGCGTATATGCTGGATACCGACAAGGTTAAGCTGCGGGCCAAGAAGGGCCGTAAACTGCTGTTGCAGAAACTTGGTCTTGACGGAGATCGCGAGCGGTGGCAACTCATTTCCGAATTTTCGGTTGAGTTTCGAGGATGGGGAACTCAGGGGCAACACGGTGCTTGGCTAGGCCTTAACACTTAACTAAAAGACCTAGGCATGTCGGAAAACTGCCTTTTGAAATGAAAGATAAACGAGAACGAAAATCATATGACGAACTGATTGCTATAAACCCGGCAATAGAGCGGGTACTATCGCGCAAGGTTTACGATCATATAAACGAAGCCAACGAAAGAACTTTTGATTTGTTTACTAAGCAGTGGGTCGGAAACACTAAAAAGAACTTCAAACGCAATTTCAAAAAAGGATGGCTGTTGTTCGATTCGTGTCGCCATTTCGCATATAACAAAGCAGTAATTTGTATAGGCGCGGGGCCGTCGATAGAAAAGAACAAAAAGCTCATAAAGGAGTTATGTATACTAAACGCGAGCTTTCCGTTTGAGCAGCAACCGTTTTTTTTTATATCTTCCAATCATCAGTTCAAGCCGTGTTTGGAATACGGGATAATCCCTCATGCAGTAATGTGGGTCGATGCTTCGGATGTGGTGTATGATCAGCTTTGCAAGGACATCCCTGATATAGCGAAAAACATTATGCTGATAGCTTCTACTCATTGTCACCCGAAGATTATAACAGAATGGATTAACCAGGGGCGAAGTGTAAGGTATTTGTTGTCTCAAGATCCTGTGGAACAAGAGCTGTATGAGAAATATTCCGGCGAAAAGGCAGGGCATAAGGGCGTGTTCATGGGCGGGAATGTCATAAACTCGGCGTACATGGCAACCCTTCATTGCATGTCTGGACGAATTTTTATGACTACCGGAAACGATCTCTCATTTGATATCGATGATGATATTGATAAGCGGCGGAAGACTTATTATGCCGATGGCGATTATTCGACTAATCTTGGAACGACACGAGACGAAGCCGGTCACCAATTCAAATGGATGGGCATGGAGTTTATCGGCACCGCGTTTCATAAAGTAACGCCTCAAATAGTACTCAAGCCGAAAGCAACGGTTCCAACGCTTTATGTATACAAACAATGGATCGAATCTCAAATAGCGTTGCAGGACGCCGCGTCTACTGCAACTTTTCATTATTATAATTGCACGGAAGGCGGCATAGTAGGCGTGATGTGCAATAGTGACGATACTACTAATTTGGAAGATAACAACAATTGGTTTTTAATGGATGAAGTCGTTCCACGACGATGGCACACTCGAACGTTAAAGGACGCAACAAGCGAATTTTTAGAAGCGAGGTCACAATTATGGCAAAGCAGGGACCAGGCAAGGGGCGCAAGGGTATTAAGCAGTGTGCGGTCGCCGGGTGTTTTACATTCCCCTTAAAAGGCGGCACGAAATGCAAGCGGCATTCATTCCGGCAAGACGAGACGCGGGACACCAATCCTTTCAGGTCGGAGTTTACCAGTGATTTTCAAATAACTGATACGCCTTTTTATACGGACGAATTCACAGCACACAAGAAAGATTTTGACTCAAAACATAGGTGGTAGTGATGTCTGTCGAACTGGAAGTACAGAGCAAAATGGCCGTGGGCGGTTGTATGTTTCCGGTCCTGAACAAGGAAACCGGAAAGCGGCAAACGCTATGCGGGGCTATGACGCTGTATGAAGATTCAGGAACAAAAATGAAATTTTGTGCAGAGCATGGCAAGATAATCGCAAACTATGTTGAAGCTCACAAGCACAAACGCCTTAAAGGAAAGTCCGGGACAATGGCGGTTACTCCGGGAGCAGAACAGTCTTGATGATTTGTCGGCTATGCGGAAATAACAAATTCCAAACCATTTATCATTATATGGAGCCGGACAAGTACGAGCAGTCCATCAATATCAGCGGTGGGCGGTCCTGGCTGCGTTGCACGAATTGCCGGTTTTTTGTTCAGCACCACACATACGATCCGATAAAATTTACGGAAGCGTATATCAAAACGTATAGATCCGCGGCATTTAGAAATGAGACGATAGCAGACACTTATCTTCGGATTAGTCGCAAAAAAAACAATGAGAACTCGAAGCGGTTGAAAATATTGTCCCCTTATATCCGGGGAACAAATATGATGGATTTCGGCTCAGGGTTTGGATTGTGGCCGGCATCGTTGAACCACAACGTTAATGTTGACTGCGTTGAAATAAACGAAGATTCAGTGCGGTTTATCAACGACTCATTAGGGATGGCTTGTCATGTGAAAATACCGGATAGAAAATATAACACTATCTCATGTATTCATACGTTAGAACATATCAAAGACCCGGAGCGGTTACTGTCGACTTTCAGAAAACATCTATACAAGGATGGCATTTTGCTGCTCGAAGTCCCGGACTCTGACGAGTTTAAATATCTCGATCGGGATAACGACGAATTCAACTCATGTCACTTGTACTTTTTTAGCGTGCCTAACCTTTATCAAATGGTTACGTGGTGCGGGTTTACTGTTAAGCGGATTGAGTGTGTTCATCATCAAGAGAGAAACCTAAAAAGGATTTTGTTGGTAGCGGAAAATGCGATTGAAAAATAAGGAAGTCAGGATCGAAAACAGTAGTGTCTGTCAAGCGCATTGCACGTATTGCCCACGGGAGAAATTAACTCGGTCCCGCGTAGCAATGAGCAACAAACATTTTTTCGATCTGGTTAACCAGTCCAAGGATCTCGGCGCGGACACAATATCCATATTTGGATACGGAGTACCGCTGACTGATTCAGGCATAACGATGAAGGCGGCATATGCTAAAGACTGCAATCTTCAAACGTTTATCACTACAAACGGGGCTTTCCTTTCTACGGGTCGTTCTTTTTCTTTGCTTCGCGCGGGGTTGGATCATCTTAGGGTTAGCGTACACGATATCGAAAAAGAAGGTTATGAACAAATTCACAGGGGGTTAAATTTTGAAAAGGTAATAAAAAACATCCATGATTTTAGAGACGTTCGTGATTACACGGGGGCCATGTGCCGGCTAACTATAACCTGCATTCCGCCGGCCGAAAGAAAGGTGAGCGATATCCTGGAATATTGGGAGGGCATTGCTGACAACCTCGAAATATGGAAGCCGCATAATTTCGCATATGGCAGAGCATACAGAAAAGGAATCGTCAAAAAGAAAACCTGTGGCCGGCCGTTTAACGGGCCGGTACAAATAAACGCTGATGGTCAAATGATGGTATGTTGTTTTGATTTCGACGGGAAAATGACCATAGGAGACACAGCGACACACTCAATTGAACAGTTACTAAAAGGCGATGAAATTGAATCAATTAGGGAAAAACACAGAACCGGAAACTTATCGGGATTGCCTTGTTCGCAATGCGATCAACTTTACGATGGGCAACTACCGTTAATATATAGCACGATCGATAACGAGACGAGCAAAACATTTGCAAATAAAACGAGATTAGGAGAAATATAAAATGGTATATACACCAACATTTCAGAACACTTTGCCGATCCCTGTAGAACCGGCAGTCAAGAGCACCTATATGATCAGCGCATCAGGCGGGGCTAATGTCCCCATGTATATTCCGTGGGAATACTGTCAACTAGATTATAGCCGTGCAACGGTAGTTGAAATACTCGGCACCAGCACAATGACATTAGCACTAAAACTCGACACGTCAACCGGGGCCGAACTTCACAGTATTACGCTTTCTTCCCTTGCTGCTGTAGGTGCAGTGTTCGAAGGGACCGTAACGACTCAGGCTAACTGCGAGAACCTTGGGCGGCACAACACAGACAGAGACACAATCTTTGTTGAAACGTCCGGCACAAGCGGCAGCGTTATGGTGGAATTGTATTTTAGATCCGATTACGCGGGATAAGAAAGCGGGGGTGGATGTTTTACGAAAATCGGTTTGCAAGTCCCCCTTGTCGGTTTGAGTTGATATTCGCCCCCCCTTAAAAGGAGTATAAAATGGCTAACGACTTAACAACGAATCCCCGGATAGTAGACGTGGTTGTAACTGCGGGCGCTACCGTGGACATGATAACGAGTCCGACACGGGTAAATCTGATTCAATGGGTTAACCTGGGAAGCGGAGAAATAGCGGACGGCTCCGATCTGACCCTATCAATCAACGCAATGTCTGTAAACATTAAGGCCCAGGGCACTCCCCGAGAAGTAGCTTATGAGGCGTCGTTTCCGAATGGGATGCTGATAAGTTACCTTAATGTTGGATTAATGGACAAAGGCGCTGTGTTAGTGTGGACGGTGTAGCATGAGTATCACAGACGACACCACAGGCTTAGACACTACCTGGACCGAAGAAACCGTAGTCGCTTTCACAAGCGGCACATTATCAACCATATCGGACTGTGTATCATACGTGGAGACAAAACTCCGCAGGGGTACGATATCAACAACAACAGTGCCGACCACTGCCAACGTGCAAACCGAATTGATACGGGCAAAGGAAGAACTTTGTGAAGTCATGGGGTTTACCTGGCAGAGACGGTATGCGTATGCCGACACAGTAGCTTCCACATTCAGGTACGCGCTTCCTCCTGATTATTTCGGCAGCGAGGTGTCACTTCGAGACACCACAACCGATTGGAAATTAAAACATATTGATCGCCATCGGTTTGACCTGCTGTACCCGGACGTGTCGAAGGAAACCGGAAACAACCCAACAGTGTTCACGATAAAAAACAATGAAGTTTGGTTATGCCCGGCACCGGATAAAGTGTATCGGCTGGAGCTGGAATACAGCAGGTCGGGAGACGATAACACCACGACAGACATATCGTATTTACCGGAAGTGCTGCGGTTCAAGTGCTGCGATTTCGCAATATTTCAATCTTTTCGAATGCTGCATATGTGGCAGGAATCGGCCATGTACCGGCAGGACTGGATGGACGGGATGCTGAAAGCGAAGCGATCCGACTCAAAAAAGAAATGGGCTTCAGTCGAGTATCAGGCGTTGTCGTGCTTTCAGGTTTATCATGGACGATACAATCAATCGGTAAACAGATAATGGAAAGTTTTACGATTATCCCCATAGGCGGATTAAAAACGAGTGTTCCTGAAGACGACTTGACTTTGATGCAGATTGTGTCCGAAGGCGTTGCCATCACTAACGATGTGGGCGGGGTAAATGTCGATTATCAACGATCTCGTAACGCGGCTAATAAATCGTATGGTCGGGCGCAGTGGTCGGCTTCTGCAACCACTTCAACTACTAATTGCCTTGGCCTGTTTTCAATGACGGATAGTTCAGACAATCTCTCGCAATGGATATTCGCGGGTGACGGTGGATCCGGCAAAGGCAGGGTGTGGAGATTCAATTCATCGCGAGCCCCACAGCGGGTGTCTTCAACATCCGGGGCCGGTCATCCAGGTGCGGTCGAGTGGTCCGACACTGATTTGTATTGTGCGATACAGTACGGGGATTACATGATTTTTACGGATATTCAGCAATCGACTACTCCGTATTATTCTGACTACAATGATGCAAAGTTCACAAAAATGTTAAACTCCGGTACTGAATACAAATGCAAATATTTGGAGTTATTTCAAAATCGGATTGTAATAGCCAATACGGATCAAACAAACGGTGATCTTGAGATTCGATGGTCGGCGGCGTTACCTACCTTGGGATCAATGGCGATTGCAGCAGGCAATCAACTGTTCAAGTCTGGAAACGATTCGATAACCGGGCTTAAAAAGTTCGGTCCGAACGCTTGTTTTATTTACGGCGAGGACTCTGTTGACAGGATAGATTATTATTCATCCTATTTGGTTCCTTTTGGCATTACAAACATGGCAGGGCAAGGCACAGTGTCTTATCACAGCATAGTCGATATCGGTCCCTCTCATTACCTGTTCAATAAATCATACGGTTTTTGTGAGTATAGAGGCGGGTCTGAATTTCCATACGGCGGTCGGGCAATATCCGATCCCATAGAAGACATGATAAATGGAATTAGTTCAAATTATTACAAGCTGATAGTCGGCACTTTTTTGCCAAGCCGGAATGAAATAGCATGGGCCGTACCGCTGGCATCCGCTTCGACTAACAATGCCGTCTTGTATTACAACATTCAATCAGGATCCTGGCGAAAAGAAGACAAAGTGGCTCACTATGTGGATGCATGGCGATCTTGGACGGACTTCACGTGGAATGATTTAATCATAGCCCTCGGTGGGTCAGGCGCATTGTGGACGGCGGCGGGAACTGATACCTGGGCTAAGTATACATCGGAGCGATACGATACGTTAATGTTGTCAAATACCGATGGGCAACTGTACGAATATTCGTCTGAAGGCGATGCGGGGTCAGATTTCGACGGATACAGAATAGAGCCGATGCTGAATTTTCAGAAAAACAACAAATCGGTAGTCAACGAAATCTGGTTTTCAATTGCTGAAAGAGGAACATACAGTATCGATATATATTACCGACAAGGCGATAACGTCGGCGATGTCAAAGCGGCGTCATGGACAGCGTTGGGCAGCATATCAACGGACAACCCATCAAATGCTGTGGTCTATACTCCCGATTCGCTTCACAGTGCGGCACGGTATCACCAAATCAAGTGGGGCTGTGACGCAGCAGCAGAGCCGTTTTCGGTCAACTCGATCCAGTTCAGGTATGTTCCTGAGGGCAGGTATTAATGAAAATCGAAGCTCCACCGCCAGCGGGAGAAATACGGGCTGTCGTAGAATGGTTATACAGGTTTCACCGGAAACTGCAAGAAGATGATATGTCGGGCTCCGCTACCTGGGATCCTGGATCAATCGCAGACAGAAACGAGGAGTCAAAAGACGTTACGGTGACAGGGGCGGTTATGGGCGATTACGCAATAGCATCTTTTTCTCTTGATGTTGCCGACCTTGCATTAAATGCTCAGGTCACAGCGACAAGTACCGCGACTTGTGTCCTGCTGAACAACACCGGAGACGCAATAGATTTATCAGAGGGAACAGTATACGTCAGAGTATTAAGGAGAACATCATAATGGCCGACCAACACAACGCAAATATCCCGGCACTTGCCAACCAGATTGCAAACGATGTGCCGGATATCAAAGAAAACCTTGAGTTTCATAAGGACGCCTTTCAGCAGCTTTGCAGCGGGTGGAGCGATACCGCAGCAACAGGACTTCGAATAGACGGAAGGCTAAAGGACTACTCAGAGGATGTGAACGCATTAGGCGATATCACAACCTCAACCGTTGACCTGGAAGACGGCAATGTCGTAACGGCGACAGTTACCAGCGCGGCAACTCTCACGTTTTCAAACCCTCCGGCAAGCGGTCAAAACGGTGGGTTTAAATTGTTCATGACTAATGGAGGAGTCGGGCCGGTAACATGGCCAACATCGGTTGATTGGGGCGGTGGCACTGCTCCCACTCTAACATCAAGCGGAGCCGATGTGCTGGTTTTTGAAACTAACGATGGCGGAACCATATGGTTTGGATTCCTCGTTGATTCGGATATGAAATGAGACGACTACACAAGGCAAAATACCAATGCGAGGCTGTCGCTTTTGACGACAGCACGGACTATGCTTTACGCGGCGCGGACATGACCGGGACGGTAAACACAAGCAAGAAGGGGCTAGGGTCTGTATGGCTCAAGGCGGACGGAAACGGAGACGTCAGGAATGTGTGGGCGCATGTTGCAGCAACACTGATACTTCGTAATGCCGACAATACTATAACTGTCAGACGATACGGCGCGTCAGGAGTAATAAAACTAGACCTGCAAACCACCGGGACGATTTTGGTTGCTGATGGCTGGAAACATCTGATGTGGTCCTACGACATGAACGGGCCGACAACTCATTTGTATTTAGATGATGTCTCGGACAATACAGAAAATACCGCTGTAGACGCAGCCTTCGACGATGTTCGAAGTGAATGGGCCATCGGTGGCAGTGTAGCCGGGGACAGCAAATGGAACGGAGATATGGCAGAGCTCTACCATAATCAAGCGGAATATCTTGACTTGTCAACAGAGTCAAACAGGCGAAAATTCAGAACCGCAACGGGCAAGCCTGTGAACTTGGGAGCGACAGGAGCAGTGCCGACAGGAAATCAACCGATTCTTTATTGTTCGGTAAGACCCGGTAACGCGGCAAGCGTGTTCTTCGTCAATAAGGGAAGCGGTGGAAACTTTACGGATCAAGGATCAATAGCATTAGCGGGAACGAGTCCAAGCGATTAAGGAGTTAATATGAAATACGTAAGAGTGAAGGCCGGATCTGTTGTTTTTGGTCCGCAAAATCTTCCGAGGGCATGGAAAAACATATCTGGATTCCATCTATTACCTAATGAGCGTTTAAAGCAGCACGGATGGTATAAATTACTTGACAATCCGCTACCGCCTTATGATGGAAAAACAGAACGTATTGTTCTTGATTCCTATGTCATTCGACCCGACGATGTCGAACGAACATGGAAGATCGAACCCCTGCCCCCGGAAGAAATCCAGCAAAAAGCAGACGTGGCGCAACAAGCAGAGGACATCGCAAACATCTTTCCGTCACGAGCACAAGTCGATGCGGATGTTGACGCTCTTGATGGGCTGGCAGAAGTTAAGGTTTATATTAAAAAATTGGCAAGGATCACTTGTTGGTTGGCAAAAAACACAAGCTTGTAGTCGTAAGGGGGACATATGAAAGCGTTGAAGATTACGAACGTGCAGTATTTTGATTATCATTTGGCAAACGAAACGTCGAGGGTAAAGGAATTCGCAGAGTATTTGAATGTGTCGGGATTGCCGTTTTATTCGCTCATGAATTATTTTGCAAACACAATACAAAGGGGCGGAGACCTGGTGGAGTTTTGGGTGGTCGCTAATGACGAATATCCTTATGAACCGTATGCTTTCGCGCATTGGATGGTTTGTGGCGCTCCTCATGTAGGCAAGGTGGCAATGGACTATGTTTATTCGTGGGGAGAGGGCCGACAAGGAAACGAAGCCACACGATTACTGCTGATAGAACTAGACAATTTTGTAACGAAACACAAGGCACCATTCGTTAAAGCGCAAACGTTAAACTATAAAACTTTCCGTGCATTACGTCAAAGGGCGCGGCAATTCAACTATGACGTCATACGCCACGAATATATAGATTTCGAATTAATAAAAAAAGGAGATACAAATGGACAGCGGAGGCGGAGGGATAGACACGACGACAGTGAGGACACCGGAGCAGGAAGCGATGTGGTCGCTCTTGTGGCCGATAATGAACGCGATGAAAACGGGAGTGCAGAGCCAGGGGCAATGGAACAGCCCGAGCAGCCGGGGATATCAACCGATGGCTCCGATGTATGACAGGGCAGGTCAGCGAGGAGCGGTAACGCCACCGGACAACCCTTCCTATGGATCAACCTTGCCGGGACCTGAATCATCACCCGGGCCCGGAAGTCAGCCGACATATACGGGAGACATCACAACCAATACCGGGCCATTTGCTTCGTCAGGAGTAGAAGATTTCGTTAATCGGATGGGCGGCCGTACAGCCTTACCGACATGGGCAGCGTATGACCCGTCATCAGATTACGGTAATTGGTGGGAGAGCATTAAAAAGCCCACGGGCAAAAAAGGTGAGGCTTACGTTTATGGCGGCAACTACTATAAGCACCCATCATATACGGGCGGGTTGCAATGGAACAAGCCAGGACACAAGGGAACATATATCACATATCCCGGAGATCCTGATGATCCGAGAACCAACGCGACACCGGGCGGAGGCGGACGGGGACAGCCTGGAATAAGGCACCATCCGGGCGAAAGCGAACTATAAGCAATGGGCGAAAATTTTTAATTTGGAGATAAAATAATGACAAACTACAACATGTATCAAGGTCCTGGGTTTCAGTATGTATAGATTTCGAATTAATAAAAAAAGGAGATACAAATGGACAGCGGAGGCGGAG
>Ga0255047_10002826_pt1 | contig 11252 bp, 17 predicted proteins | sample JV7_2_1_MG_FD_183640 | JGI IMG/M metagenome (GOLD analysis project Ga0255047, IMG submission 183640) | Seawater microbial communities from Jervis Inlet, British Columbia, Canada - JV7_2_1 | ecosystem: Environmental > Aquatic > Marine > Inlet | place: Canada: British Columbia | collected 2016-10-06 | reverse complement strand
TTGGCAAAGTTTTCACCTGATACTAAATGAGCGGCAGTTTGCCACCGCTCAAATGCTATTAATTCTTTTTGTGACTTGGTGTGAACAATATCGTCATGCCAATCATCACCGATTTTATACTTCACAATATTATGTGCATAAATACTGCCTATTTCCGTGTAGTCACCATAAACCTTGGCTAACCTAGTGTTGCCCCTCATATTGTCGACTAGCTCAGCTTTCCACCCATTGCGAAGCATTACACTTGCGCCCTTTTTTAGTTGATTAGTTTTCATTTTTCCCCTTTTCGTTTAGTTTTGTTAATTCGTTCAACGCTGAAAAGTAACCATAGGCATCTAATGCCGCGCCATAACTTCCATCGGTGCATTTTTCGTAAACCTTGGCACGTTTTAATGCGTAGTCAATTTTCTTTTGCAATTGCTCTTCACTCATTTTTTCCCCTCCCTTCAATAGTTGTTTGTCTTTCTTTGACCATCTCTAAAGCTTCTTTTTCAGTTTTAAAATACCAAGGATAAAACCAACTTCCTCCAGTGGTGTGAACCATGTGAATAGGTCGCATAATCCGCCATGCTTTGCTTTTCTCATGGTAAAGAACATCTCTTTTTTTCATTTCTTTAACTCCTTTATAACTTCTTTTCGCCATGCAATAAGCTCTTTTAATACCTTAGGATTAGATTCTGTCCAACATTTCCAGTTTAAATAATTCAATTCCTTTTTTAATCGCTCTTTTTTCATTTTTAAAATTCTCCTTTTGTGTTTATATTTCTTAAGAATTTACCTTCTTTGATTAATTTTCTAAGTTCTTTACTGTCTTTTAAACCTAAATAGTTCACCAAATGTTTAACGGTAGTTCTGGAATAATCCCAATGTTCTGAAAGGCTTATTTTGCCCTTGTATTTTACTGCGATTACAGATTGATAAGAGGTGAAAAATTCCTTTTCGCCATGAATAATTACTTTGTGGTTTGCGTTCCCTGTTTTTAAAACTTGCATCTTTTTAACTCCTTTTTTGTGACTTGTATCATCAGTTGAGCAATTGTCAATTAACTCAAAAACTAATGCGAAGCATTCACTCCCACATTAGTTTTCAACTCTCTATAATTCTTGTAGGTATATTCTGAGCCATTTTTCAATAACTGCCCCATCAATGCCACAATGACTTCAGCTTTTTACCGCTTCAATGCAATCTCTAGGGTAATCGCTTTGAACTATATAATAGGCTTGCCTTGCCTCAATTATGGGAAATTCTAGTAATCTTTTAAGAGTATTAGTTTTTGTTATGGCTATTCCTTCTCCAATTACATTTGCTACGCTTTTAGTATCCATTTTCTAACTCCTTTTAACCTTCGCTTAATTACAAAAGCATCTTTAGATAGAATATACAAAAGTGTCTTTAGCATGTAAAGAAAAAAATGCATGTAAATTGAAAATAAATAAAAATAATAATTCGCTAGAATGTTGCATTGTTATCTATTTATTGAATAGAATGAAAAGAGAGATTAGATAGGGATCATCTAATAATTAGATAGGGAGAGAAATATATGTCCATTGAACAAACCGTCAAGAAATTGACAGGCATCGTGCACAATTACTTACCACACACTAACGCACTAGACCTAATACATGACCGAGCGCATCAGGAAATGTTACGACTTATGATGTCAAAGGTAGATGAGGTGCTGCATGGCGAAAGCCCCGAGATATTGCATAGTATTATGAAGCATTGCGTAGGTAAAGATATGGAATTAGATGAGGAAGTTGGCATGGTTATTGCTAGTCAAGCAAAATCAGATAGTTAGGGGGGTATGGAACCCTGTGGGGGGGGAGATATGTATACCGCCCCCTGCGCAATATTTTTCACTTTTACTATTGTTGACTATTTTAGGAGAGTAAATGACCCCATTAGAGCTTATAAATAACCGAATTAAAGAGTTGGAAGATCAGTTAGATTGGATGGATAGGGTAAGTTCTCGTTTTACTTCCAAACAGAGACGTAGAATGGCGGAAGAGAGATTGGAAGAGAATAAGGGGTGGCGTTCTTTATTGATGGGTGAGTTGCTTATTGGTGAGAGGTATCAGTAGATGGCTGAGGGTGATACTAAAAAGCGCGAATTGGTTGAGCGTTATGGAAATGCTGTTGAGAGGGCAAAGCTCGTCCCTCCAAAACTTAAAAAACAAGCTAAGACTATGTACTTTAGCGGAATGGAAATCCCGACTATATCTAAAGCTATAGGTATAGAGGAAGATGTTTTGCAGTATTGGGCATTAGGTCCTAATCGTCGTGCAGAGGATAAGAACACTTGGTTTCAACTGCGTGAAAGGAATACTGATACTGTGATTGATTTATTCATTAAGAGGAAATATGACCAATTAGAAAAAACTGGTGGTATTGCGCTCGCTTTAATACAAGATGGATTGCTCACAATTAAGGATGAGGTTGAGAGTGGTATTAAAAAATTGAGTGTTGGTGAGATAAAAAGCATCGCTGAGATTATAAGTAATTTAGACAAGATAGCTCGCCTAGAGAGTGGTCAAGCAACAGAGATTATCAACAAAACTGGCTTGACTCCACAACAGGCGAAGAAGATTTTAGAGAAGGACCCTTTCGCTATGGGTATATTCCCAGGTGAAGTAGTTAAAAAGGAAGAGAAATGATACTTGGCATGATTCTTGCGTTCTATACTTTGGTGTTGTTGCGTTGCGAAGTGCGCTAAGGCATTGGAAATATGGCACTATACTATACCAAAAAAAATAGAAGAAAAGCCCTTGGATTATACTTAAAAGTTATGAAAACATTTATATAAATATAATCCTCCAAAAAAGAAGAAAAAAAAATGTTGATTGTTAGATGGAAATTTAAAGAAAAGATAAAGTTTAACCCCATCCACCCACCATTATACGGGGAAGGCACCTTTTGTCAAGGAAATAATTCTATATATGAGTAATATCAAGAAAGAGAGTGAGCCAAAGGACCTTCTGGAGTCGCTAGAATATACTGCTAGTGTATTAAGTGACTTGCATGATTGTTGGGCTCCGCATGAAGCACAGATACCGCCAGGGAGGGCATTATTCTATGAGGGAAACCAGTTTATTTTTCTTGAGTGTGGTCGGAAATATGGTAAGACTGATTTTGTTATTTATTGTCTTTATCGCGCTGCGCTTACTACTCCTTCTGCCGCTTGCTATTTTATTGCACCTTTTCTTAAACAGGCAAAAGAACTAATTTGGGCAAATAACCGACTACAATTCTTTCTCCCTGACAATCTGCGAAAGAAATATCGCATAACTATTAACAATTCAGAGATGAGAGTTAAGTTCGGTTTTAACGGCAGTTTTATAAAGCTTGATGGTAGTGACAACTATATCGCTTATGATGGTATTAACCCTCATTTTATGGCTTATGATGAATTTAAAGATCATCATCCTAAATTCCATGAAAGAATGGAACCAAACCTCGCAACCTACACCGCGCCATTGCTATGTATTGGTACTCCTCCTGAAAATGACGATAATCATTACATTAAATTAGCAGATAGCGTTAGAAGTGACCCTGATGGAGCATGGTTTAATTACCCTTCTCATTCTAATCCTCACATATCAAAAAAATGGCTTGATAAGACTAAGGCGAGATTGATTGCACGTGGTGATCTTGATGTATGGATGAGGGAGTATATGGCGAAGAGGGTAAAGGGTGGGAAAAACGCTATTTATCCTATGTTTGATAAACAGAAGCATGTAATTAGTAAGAGTGATTTAACTAAAGAGTTAGAAAGGCAACATAGAGCTTTAGATTGGTATTGTACAACTGACCCTGCTTCTTCTTCAGTGTTTGGTGTGTTGTTTACCGCGATTAATAGACATACTCGAATGGTTTATCACATCGATGAACTTTACGTATCCGATACAAGAGAAACTTCAACTAGAAATATGTGGAAGAAGATATATGAGAAGTTATTAAAATGGAATCCTCGTTTAGATACTTGGAATTTTACTTATGATGAAGCGGCTAAGTGGTTTCAAAATGAGATTCTGGATACGACAGAACTTGAATTTGGTAATGGGAACAGTGTGTTTTTTGCTCCTACACATAAGAGTCAAAATAAGAAAGAGGATGGAATTTCCTTGATCAAGGATCAGTTATTATTTGGTTTTTGGCTATGCAGCGAAGAATGTGAGAAACTACAATTTGAAGTTTTAAATTATATCAAGGATAAGAATGGCAAAATTCCGAAAGAAAATGACCATCTTCTTGATTGTGCTCGCTATACTAACGCTGCCGACTACTATAGTCATGTCCCTAATGAAGCTCCTAAGGACAATCGTGACCTGGTAGAAAAACCAAGGTTTGCAACCATGCAGGATGATAGGCTAGACTACAAAGAAAACGGCGATTGGGCTGCTAAAGTATTGGGAGATGATTATTATGAATAATGAAGTTATCGCTTTAACCGCGCTTATAATTTCATCTATAAATTTACTGGCAGTTATAGCTGCTCTCTCCTTGTGGGTAGGGCAGAAACTATCGACCCATCGCATAGAATGGCGTAGTATTAAAATGGAAGATGCTGAAGATGCAGGGACTTTGGCTAAGAAGCTAAACGAACCTTATGAAGAACAAGAATTTGATTTAATTTAATTTTGGGGAAGGCACAAGAACGTAGATAGGGTGGTGCTGGCGCGAGAATGAGGTTTCCTCGCATTTTAACAAGGGAATAAAATGAGTTATGGAACAACTTTTGATGATTTTGAACTAGAGGGTGATCTTGAACATAAAGAGGCACCTCCTATATGGGCTATAGATTTAAATAACGAGAATGAAGTTCTAAAATGGCTCAACAAAGACTTTGACAACAAAGTAAAGAAAGCTGGACCAAGGATAAGGGTGTATAGAGAGCAAATTGCTTTATACAAAGGAATACATTATCGAAGCCAAGAAACAAGAAACCAAGATTTCAGAAGAGATAGTGGAGATAGATCGATTCGGAATCCCAAGGTTGTTGTTAACCATATTTACGATATGGTGGAAAACAAAACTGCTAAGATGTCTCGTTTCAGACCTTCAATTGCAGTCCTCCCAAATAATCCCGACGAGTATCACGATAAGGTTCAGTCAAAAACATACAAAATGCTTGTTGATACCAGATGGCAAGAAATTGACATTGACTCCTACTTTCGTGACCTTCAGCGTGGAGCATACATCTTTGGGGAGTCTTATTTAAAAACTTATTGGAATCCAGAACTGGGCGATGTTGATCCAGAATATAATGATTTAAAAAGTGGTGAGTCAGTAACCATTAAAACTGACGAGTCAAATGAAGTGAAACTAGAATTTCCTGTAAAAGTCGGTGATGTTGATTACAAGATAATGTCACCAGATAAAGTTTTTCCTCAACTTGGGTATGATGATTGGCGTGATATAAAAGATGTTACAGAAATAGAATATATGAATAAAGAGGTTGTAAAAGCACTATATCCTGACAAGCAGGAATTTGTCCGTGAGCAACCTGGACATTTGTATGATATTGATTCAGTGAAAGAGGTTAGAAACTCTTCTGATATTGTCATTCGCACATATTGGCATGAGCCAAGTAAGTTTATCCCAAAGGGTTTAAAAATTGTTTTTGTTGAGGGGGCAATTTTGAGCATGGAGGATTTTCCTTATGAACATGGAAGATTACCTTTTAAACGACTTACTGATATTGATGTTCCTACTGAACTTTATGCACGTAGTTTTATCTCCCAGGTACGCCAACTCCAAAGGCATTATAATAATTTGGCTAGTGGTGTCGCTAGGAATCACGGTTTGGCTTCTGCGCCTAAATGGGTAATGCCAGCAGGTGCATGTAAGATATCAGCATTAAACAACGAAGTTACCGTAGTGGAATACAAAGGCGGAGTTCCACCTACTCTACAAAACATGAATCCAACGCACCCAGAGATATTTAGTTATATGGAGAAGTTGGAAATTAACATCCAAAAGCTTTCAGGTGTCCATGGAATATCCAGAGGTGCCCCACCTCCAGGGATACGTGCTGGTGTTGCTTTACAGTTTCTACAAGAACAAGAACAGGAAAGAGAGAATAACGGGGTAGCTAAAAGAAATGCCTTAATTAAAATTGTTGCAAAAGATACAATCGATTTAATGAAACAGTATTATAAAGAATCAGATGGCAGAACGATAAAAGTCTTAGGTAAGGATAATTCATATATGCTTAAGTCTTTTTCACTTTCTTCAAAGAATATGAAATATGATGTTAAGATTCAAAACGCTTCAGCTTTACCAGAAAGTAAGGCGGCGAAGATTCAATCTTTGCTTGATTTAAATATGGGATTTCCTGGTGTAGTTAGTCAGAAGCAGGTTATAGAAATGCTAGACCTTGGAACAGACCAATCGTTTAAGGATATCGCTACTACCGCTATAAAATCAGCAGAGAGTGAGATAGAATCAATTCTTGCAGGTGAAGAGGTTTCAGAGCCTAAACCTTGGGATGATCTTATTGTTAAATATGATATTTATCTTCAAAAACTACAAGAGAGAAGTTTTAAAGAAGAGGTTCCTAGTGAGGCTCGGGAAAAAATTATTGAGCATGTACATATTATGGAAATGCAAATGTGGCAAAGATCATCTAAAAATGCTTTGTTTAGACAAAAACTTATGATGAATGAGCACTTTCCGTTATTTTTTAAGTTACCACCAGGTGATGCTAAGATTTTTGCAATGGGTGGTATGCCACCTCAACCAGAAATGCAAGGAAAGGCACCATCTGAAGGATTACCTCCTGAGGGGTTATCAACACCAATTAACAAACAAGTCTAAATAACAAGGGGAGAGGTTATGAGTGATGCTGAAGGTTTTGATTCAAAAATGGATGGTGATCCAGATGGGACTATTACAGTAAGTGGAGGACAAGGACCAAATTTTGACGATTTTGAGTCTATGGAAAATTCCAGAGAGCAATATGTTGAGTCGCGAGAGACTAAAGAGACGAAAAAAGAAGAAACCGTTAGTGAAGAAGTAGAAGAATCTGAAGCTAAAATTGAAGCAGATGAAAATATTGAGCATAGCGCAGAGAAGGACCCTGAAAAAATTGAAGTAAAATTCTTAAAAGCCAAGATTGGCGAAAGCGAACTTGAGCTTGATCCAGACACTGAAATTCCTGTTTCTATTGATGGTGTTACTGAGTATAGAAAGATTGGAGATTTGAGAAACCATGAGGCAGGACAAGTCTCTTGGGATAGAAAATTTAGTAAGTTAGATACTGATATGAAATCAAGAGAAGAACAGGTAGCCAGTAGAGAGTCTGAATTTTCTGAATTTTCAAAAGATAGAGACGCACTGTTTCAAGACATTGGTAAAATGCATGAATTGATTCAAGCGAATAAACCGTACGACGCAATGGAATTTCTAGTTGCGCAAAGCGGTGGAAATAAGTATGCTTTTAAAAGAGCACTCATAGAGCAACTCGGACCAGAGTTTGACAGGTTAAGCATGATGACGCCTGAGGAACTTAATGCTGAGAACTCTCATAATGAGGCAGCGTTCCTGAAAGAACAAATGCGGACCTTAAAGGACCAGCAAGAAGCCGAGGCTAACCAGATGGCGTCTCAAAGGCAAATTGCTCAACTAAGGGAATCCCGTGGTATAAGTCAGGAAATATATGACGCAAGCACGAAAGAGCTGGTAGAAAGTGGAAGGCAGAATCCTGAGCCACAATTGGTAGTTGAGTACGCTCACATGAAACCAATGGTGGAAAGATCAGAGAAACTTGTCGAATCAATTCATCCGCCCTCTCTTGACAATGACGAGCTAGTCATAGAAATGGCAAAAATCTTTTCTGAAGATAGTAGCATTACTGATGAAGAAGCTTCATCTCTCCTTCGAGACGCTTTAGGTTTAGAAGGTAAAGAGCAGAGAGTTTTGGAAAAAGCTAAAGGTACAGGTCAAGTAAGAAGAGAGCCGGAGAATCCAGGTAACTACAAGTACTATGGAAGTAGTGAACCTGGGAGTGACGATCACGTTGAAGGCTTTGCCGATTACGATGATTTGTATTAATGGAATAACATAATTATAGATAGCAATATCTATACTTGCCATGGAGGGTAAGAAATGACTGCATTTAGTTTATCAGAGGCTACAAACCTCTTTAAAATCAATTATTATAAAAAATCGGAGAATATGTACAACAGTGCAAATGTTCTCCTTGGACGTATCAAGAAGCGATATGACTTTACTGGTAAGCAACGATTTGTAGCTACTCCTTTGAGTTTTTCTGGTGGTGTTGGTTCAGGTTCTTTACCTGTTGCTGGTGTTGCTAGTTATGGAGATGCTTTAATCTTAGCTAAAAAAGTTTATGCAACGTGCGAAGTTGAAAGAGAAGCTATTAAAGCCTCTGCTAACGACAAGGGCGCGTTTGTAAAAGCTACCAAAGAAACTGTACAGAAATGTGTAGAGTCTTATATGAGAAACGCATCACGTATCATTTTTGGTAACGGAGATGGTTCTCTAGGAGTAATTGATACTGGTGGCGTTGTAAACGCTGATCCTATCTTTACTCTAACTATATCTGCCGCGTCCTTTAAAGAAGCTAATTTTGAAGAAAAGGATTTGGTTAATATTCAAGCTGGTAACGGAGATTTATTTAGCGTAGATTCCGTATCTCCTTCTACTAAAGAAGTAGTTGTTACAAGAGTTACTGGTTCTCAAGTACCTGCTGATACAGATGTTATCTTTATGCAAGGTTCAGAGAATAACGATCCACAAGGATTAAAAGGTGTACTTGATGCAACTTCTGGTTCTCTTTATAACATTTTAGTAGCTCGAAGATGGCAAGCAAGTCAATTTGCTGCTGGTGGTGCTGGTATTACTCCAGACAGAATGAACGAAGTTATGCTTGAAGTTGAGCGTAAATTTGGTCGTGCTCCTAACCTTATTGTTACTTCTTATACTCAGTATAGAAAGTTAATGAATGAGATTGAAGATCACAAAAGATATTCTCTTCCTGCTAGAGATAAAAAACTTAAGGGTCAAATTATGTTTGAAGGTCTTGAGTTTATGTCTACAAGAGGGGCAATTGGTATATTCCCTGATCGTTTCTGCGAAGAAGATAGAATGTATTTCTTGAATGATAATTTCATCGAATGTCACCACAGACCTGGGTTTGGTTGGTTTGACGATGATGGAACTGTATTCTTGAGAAAGTCTAGCTCTGATGAGTATGAAGCAAGATATGGTGGATACTATGAAAATTACATCACTCCTACAGCGCATGGCGTGTTGAGTGGTCTAGCGGTTTAAGAGGTTGTGAGGGATTCTCTCCCTGCCTCACAGGGTGGGGGTAGCTACGGATGGCTCCCCTGCCCATTTTAATTAGGAGTAATAATGACAACAAAAACACAAGAAAGAGATATTAAATCTGTTCAACGTGGAGTCATGCTATACAGCGTGAGCAAGTCTGGGTTAGGAACCCCTGCACTAAGTGGTGCTGATTCTTTACAGTTTTCCGTAACGGATAATGGCGTTGGTGATTACACATTGAACCTTCTTGATGAAGCTTCGGAAGAAGATTTAGTAATACACTTACAATCAAAAAGTGCTGGTATCAGTTGTTTACCAGGAACAGCTTCAAAGAGTTCAATCCAAGTTCTTTGTTTTGATGATCTTGCACAGACAAATGCGGCTGAAGGTAATTTTAGTGCATTAGTTTACAAAAGAAAGCGTTCAGACAAAGTTTAATAACAGGGCTCTACGGAGCCCTTTTTTCAAGGGAGAGAGAAATGGCTAGTGTTGCGCAACAATTATTAATTGATACGAAAGTAGGAATACGTGGAAATAAATCCACAAAAACTGTTTCGTTTAATCAAAGACAAGACAACTTTACACTGTTTGCTAAGTTATCAGGTAAACCTTTAAAGAAACTAAAAGTTAAATTTGAAACCTCACCAAACAGCGAAGATTGGAAAGTGTTAAAAGAATTTGAATTAGAACATGATGGTGATTTATTACTTGATGATGTTAAAGAAAATATGCTTGCTCATTGCAAGGTAAGTTACGATGAAACCGCTTTATTGAAAGTTACTGGTAAAGGAAAAAATAAAGAGGTGGAAAAAGTCGCAGAGTTTAAGGCTGCTGTGCTTTATAGAGACAAGAGGTAATGACACAAAGTTTACCACTTCATATTATTGAGGAGCTTCTGCGTTTAGATGACGCCGGAAAATTGTCAAAAATATGTACGGTTTATGTGAATAATTACGTAAGCCAAGAGTATAGAGCTGAGCCAAAAATATTAGTAGGTGGTCCCTGCGTTTTAATAACGTATGGATATGATTCTTCAAATGATTTAATAACAACAGAACGAGTAATAACTACATGGACCCAAGCGTGTCAAGATGATGTAGATGCTGCCGTCTCTGCTAGTGGAACAGGTACTCCCCCAGGAGGGATAGCAAGCTTTCACGATCACCAGGAATTAAATATCAATGCTGTTTCATGGACGGCAATACCTAATGTTTTAAACAGGACAGCATTAATTATTCAGAATAATGATAGTAAGGCTATTATTGTAAATTCTGATAATTTAGCACCGATAACAGAGGGAATGGTTATTGATATAGATGAAGAGAGACAGTATGAAGATTTGGGACCAGGAGTCACCTTATACTTGGTTAGCACTAACGGTAACCGAACAATAGACATAGAGCAGATGGGTTAAATGGTAGCAGTAACTAGAAGCACTAAATCTCCAGACAACTTTTCTTATACAGAAGTTGACGATTCAGTGACGGTAACAATTCCTGTTTTTCAACTTATGTTTGTTGCAAATATGTTATATATACGAGGTACTTTATGTGTTTTGGGAGATGTGTACTTTTTAGAATAGAGGTTGTTAATGGGAAAGATTAAGATAAAAAATGAGTCTACGCCAGGTACTAGCGACAGTGGGACCACTACTATCTATGTGGATACTGCTGACAAACATGCGAAGACTATTGACGATGCAGGAGTTGTTACTGATTTGACCACAGGGACAGACGCCAACGCTATTCATGATAATATAGCTGGAGAGATAGATGCAGTAACTCCTAAGGGGGTTCCTACTAGTAGTGACAAAATATTGATAGAGGATGCTGCTGATTCCAATAATAAAAAATCCATAACAATAGGCGATCTGCCAGACACACCTCCGAGTGGTAGTGCTGGTGGTGATCTAGGAGGGACATATCCTAATCCTACTGTTGATGATGGAGCAGATGGTA
>Ga0255047_10002824_pt1 | contig 11265 bp, 17 predicted proteins | sample JV7_2_1_MG_FD_183640 | JGI IMG/M metagenome (GOLD analysis project Ga0255047, IMG submission 183640) | Seawater microbial communities from Jervis Inlet, British Columbia, Canada - JV7_2_1 | ecosystem: Environmental > Aquatic > Marine > Inlet | place: Canada: British Columbia | collected 2016-10-06 | reverse complement strand
GACAAGCTGACGCCCGTCCTCGTCGAGTGGGCGATTGCGAACCAGCCGAAGTTTGAGCGCGAGACCATTCATGTCGAGGCCATCCTCACGGGCGAGCCAGGCGCTGCATTCCGCGTCGGCAACAGCGGCAGTGGTGAGGATCTGGCCCTGCCGGGTGAGAAGCTCCGCGCCAACGCTGCCCACATCTCCTTCGAACTCGGCGACACCGGTTGGCTCATGCGCGCAGCGGCGATCGTGCGCGTCAACGGAGACCGGACCAAGGAAGTCGAGGTCGTCGACGGCGACGTGGTCCGCGTCGGGCACACTGAGATCACGGTGCGGATCCCGGGGCCCGAGTGAGCGGCGAACTCAAGCGCCTGCGCACGATCCGCCCGGCCGTGGTCCGCGTCACGACGAAGGTCGACGGCAAGGTCACGACCGAGACTGCTCGGCTCGTGCACCCGCGCCACGTGGCGGAGCCTCAGTACGAGATCGAGGTCGACGGGGAGACGGTACTGCTCACGCTCGACGAGGTGATCGCCTGGGAGCGGCGCGCGGGAATGAAGCGCGACGGGGAGGGTTGAGCCGCTCATGAAACCGAAACCGATGAGCCCGGTCGTCTTGGCCGACCTGCGAGCCTATGCCCTCGACACGAGCGAGTCCGGGGCTGGCACAGCCGCGCGCATCCTCGAAGCCCACGACTACTGGCGCGCCCGCGTGCGCCCGCAGGCCGAGGACATCGAGCGCATGGGCGTCACGCGTGCTCACTGCGAGGCGTGGATGCTCGCCAACGGGTGGACGGTCCCGATGCCCGATGAGCACCCGCGATTCTTCGAGGGGCCTTGCGAGCGCCGCATGTGCAAGTTTCTTGACCTGGGCAGTCTCACCGCCATGAGCCCGCTGGAGTTGAGTGGCGCGCTGGCAGTCCACCACGGCCTCGGGCACTGGGAGCTGCTGGACCGGCTCGCGCTCATGGAGGTCGGATGAAGCCCGGGGCCTGGGAGGACCTCGGCGGCCGCTGGGGCTTGTGCCTGCCCTTCGGTCCACGCAGCGACCAGCCTGGTATCCGCAGCCGCGTCGAGCTGAGCTTCGTGTTCGACGGGTGGCTCCTACGCCAGGACATCGCCGGCTCAAGCTTCATCGAACTCGGTGAGACGGTGGCCATCGACGAGACAGATGTCGAGGCTGCGAAGGCGTGGGCGCTCGCTGAGTTGGCGAGCGTCGCCCGGGACCGGGCCATGCGCTACTCGGAGCAGACGTTCTCGCTCATGGCTGCGCGGGAATAGCCCCACCTCGACCCGGTTGAGCCGATCATGAAGGACAAGATCATCATCATGCCCAACGGCGACGGCGTCCTGGCGTCGACGATCACCGCGGTCAGCCATGTGCCGCTCGGCGACGGCCTGCCACACGCAGTCGCCACGGTCTCGCTCTGCGGCGGACGGATTCACATCGCTCGATTCGACGACGACAAGACCGCCGTCGCCGAGCGAGACCGGATCCTCGCCGAGTGGCAGGCGTGGCTCGAAGGCCCGGCCGGCGAGCGCGTCGATGTGCTCCATCCACCCTATCGAGCGCTGAGCGCCAAACAGATCATGGCGACGGCTCACCAGTTGGCGGCCAAGCTCTGCGTGGCTGGGACCGACGACAACCGCAAGGTGGTCGCCGACATGGTCATGGATGAGCTCGACGGACTGCGGTTTGACGAGCGAAACATGGCCCTGTGCGGTCGTGCAGACAAGCCCGAGGCTGGTGAGCGCGTCGAGCTTGAAGCACTCACCGCTAGCACCCCCGAGCCTGAGATGACCATCGCCCAGATCGAGGTGTGGCTCATCGCTGCAGGCTGCGAGGTGAAGTCCAGGACCGGAGTGGTAGCCAGGGGGTGGGGTCTCACGGACGCCGTGGACAGGTCGAAGTTCGACGTCGACGTCGATGCGTACGAGGTCCGCGGATACTTCGTGTGCTGGACCGACGAGAGCGAGCCAATCGAGAAGACGCTGCGCTCGATCGAGAAGGTGCTCGGGCGCCGGCCGACCATTGAGGACACCGAGCGATGATCTGGAACTTCAATCTACCCACGAACAAGGACGAGGTCGCGGTCTTCTGGGAGGCCAGCGACGGCGCCGAGCGATCTCGCGGCATCCTGACCTCCGACGGCGACGGCCACTGGTCGATCGACTTCCAACTCGGTTGGGAGGATGACGACGGCGAGGTCGTCTGGTCAGGCGGCCGAAGCTTCGATCCCGAGGAGTTCAGCGAGTTCTACCTCACGCTGGCCAAGGCGTTCGCGGGCGCATGCAACCGCAACCACGCCGACTTGCTCGACATGACGACCAAGGGCAAATCGGAGTTCCCGGTCAAGCCAGGCAAGCACGTCACGATCGTGCGCGGAGCGAACAAGTTCAACGTGCGCCTGACCGAAGAGGGCGGCACATCGGAGGGGCATCCGCTGATGGGGCTCGTGATGAAGCGGCCGATCAGCGCCGAGGAGGGCTTCGTGTTGATGCGGCGCCTGACCAAGGCGAGCGACTGGTACAGGAAGCGGCGCGAGGGCTGACCATGCCGACAGGAACACCACTCACGATGAAGTGCCCGAAGTGCCGCCGAGGTCAGTTTGGCCACGGCCGGATCGAACGCGGCGTGCGGGCGACCGGCGAGACAGAGAAGCGCATTACCTGGTCGGCGCACTCTGGCTCGGGCGGGGGAGGGTGCTCGTTCCGCGGGCACCGTGGGCGCGTGGAGTGCCTCGACTGTGGGCACGCATGGTTCTCGACTCACCCCGACAGCGGTCGGGCCCCACCCGTACCAACCGTCAAATAACCGACACCCGCCAAAACATTGACATGTCCACTATCACCCCAGTCACATTGGTGCTATAGCGCGAGTGAACTACTTCACACTAAAGAGCCCGGCGACCGCTGTAACGGTCCGGGCGGTTAGGACGAACACGACATGGACAATCCCAACAATCACCGTAGTAACATAGACCACGCAATGCGCGATAGCGTGAACTGCACATTCGAGGTGTCACGATGAACGCCGCAGTCGGCATCATCCTCGCGCTACTGGTCATCGCTTCGAGCGTCTTCGTCACGGTCGCGCTGACGCGACAGCACCAGTTGGCCCGCGAACTCAAGCGTCTCGCAGCGGCCACGAGTGCCGCACGTGAGACCGTCTCCGAGGCCAGCGTCGGCTACACGTGCATGGTCGAGCCATGCGACGTCGAGCTCGACGGCGAGCACGAAGGCGAACCCTTCGACGTTGTCCAGCGCCGCATCCGCCCAGGCCACATCTCATGCCCGAGCGGTGACCTGGTCAACGGCGACCTGCATGTCGTCCTCCCAACCCCCTCGACCTCGGCCACCAACTGGCCCCGCCAAGCCCTGCACGTCGCACTGCTGGCGACCCTCGCCACCGCCTGCGGCCCGAGCATCATCCTCATCGAGGACAGCGGCGACGGTGACCTGCCCAGCGACGGCGACACCGATGAGCCTGGCGACGGCGACGGTGACCAGCCCGCGGACATGCCGGCCGGCTGTGAGCCTGGCGAGTTCGGGTGCGAGTGTGATGCGGACGGGGCTTGTGCTGGGGAGCTTGTTTGTGATGAGGGGGTGTGCGGGGAGGTCGACCCCTTCGAGCTATTCACCGAATGTGACGACGACGGCCGATGCTGGGTGCGCCGAGAGTGGTGGCCGTCATGGGCGCAGATGAGTGACCCCGCTGGAATCCAGGCAGGCATCGACGGCAATACACTGACGGCATCGGAGTCGATTGATGGGTTTGCCTGTTACGAATACGGCGAGCCCACGGCGACGGTGTGCGTGCTCATGCTCGACGGCATCGAACTCCACGCCCGGCCGCTGGCCGAGTTGCAGATCGTGGGCGACTCGGCTTGCTCGGGCGATGGGCCGTGGTCGTCCTCGTTCTCGTCGGCGTTCTGGTGCTATGGCCGATTTGGTCAACTCGGTGTTGCGCTCCGAGACATATGATCATCGCAGCGCGCGCCAGCCCTGCATCCACTCGCGTGGCGGTGCGACCCACAGACCCGACCGCCGCTCTAGCAGCCCGAGGTCGCACAGATCGTTGACTCGCTTGCCCCACGTCGAGCCCTTGGACGCGCCCACGAAGCGGCGCAGATCCGCGGCGGGCCCTGGCACCGGTGACCACTTCTCCGGGTGCTCGTCGAGCGCGTGCGCGGCGAGGGCGTAGGCCCCGACCATCGCGGTCACTAGCGCGGCCGGGCGCGGGCGTGACTCGCGGCAGGTGATCCACAGGTTCGTCATCGCGCCGCGACCGGGGATCAAGACCTTCACCGGGGCCGAGATGGCTGGCGCGAGGATGCGGCCGACGCGGCGGCGCGCACCTGGCCTCTCGCCCTGGGCGGTCGCGAGCATCCCGGCCTCACGAAGACGCTGCAGGCCGAGCCGGACCCTGCGCTCGTCGAGCCCCGACTCATGGCTGAGAGTGACGTTGCTCGCCCATGTCGGTCGCCGCGCAGCCCGCCACGGCGTGTGGCTCAGGATCATGAGCCAGAGGAGCCGCGCTCGCTCACACCCGTCACCGCGCAGCCTGTCGCCGATCGCTGCATGGTGGATGGAATGTGGACCGCGGGCGCGCGGTTGGGTATGCTCGAACACGAAGGGCCCTCCTGTTCAGGGTCCGGGAGCGCCAAGCCGGGGGAGGTAGAATGACCCCGGCTGGCGCGTTCTTTATATCACAGGCTCATCCCGCGGGGCCGCTGACGGCCTCCGCATTTCGGCGAGAATGGGGCCGCTGACGGCCTCCATCGGGTGTCGCTGGCGGCCTCCATAACGTTGGCTGCATGGTTGGCCGGTGAGCACGACGACCCTCGCGCATGGAGACCCTGTGGTTCCTGCTCGCCCGAGCTGATCTCGTGGTCGAGATCGCGGCGCACGCTGCCCGAGACTGACCGCCGTCCGCGCTCGGATCAGCATCAAGCCTGCGGGCGTGCTCGGCCTCTAGGGAGTTATCCCACATCTCCGGTGGGCTCATGCTCTGGCGGGGCGTCGGCGACTCAGGGGGCTACGAGCGGCCTCTGGATGGCTGGCAAGATGCGGGAGGCCTGGCGGGAATAGGGAGGCCTGGCGGGAATAGGGCGGTGTGAGCCGCGGTAGCGTTGGGCATGATGAGCCTCTCACCGAAAACAAAGGCCAAGGCGAAGCAGGTCGTAGACCGCACGAGGGATCGTGTTGCGGCGGCGCGCTCGCGCGCCGGCGTTGAACTCCACGTAGACCTGGACACCGTCGAGTTGCTTCTGGTGCTGGCAGGGTCCGCCCTCGGCGATCGCCAGAGCCTCGCCGACAAGATCAAATCAGGCGAGGTCGACATCTCGCTGCGACTGCCAGTCGAGGCGGTAGGCTGAGCCATGTCGTACAACATCGATTCTGTGACGCTGATCTCCAGCGCAAGGCCGCTCACCATGACGCGCGAGGCGGTCGAGAAATGGCGATCTCGCCAAGACGGCGATGTGCCCGAGACATTCGAGAACACGATGTCCGCCGCATGGGCAATCGCTGTTCTTGCCGACCGCCCGATCGATGAGGCGGTCGACATCACCAAGACATTCACCTGGTCGGGCGAGTGGTCGGGCCCCACCTACAACGACGGCACGCTGGCCGAGTTCGCGGCGGACACGGCCGGAGACGCAAGCTACCTGCTCACGTGGGAGGGCGGCGACTCGCTCACGGGCCTGCGCATCGTCGACGGCAAGGCGTACGTGCACAAGCTCGTGACCGTGCTGGGCGAGCAGGTCGAGGAGTTGGCCCCGTCATGAGCGCTGTCGATAAGGATCCGACCGCCGATGAGAATCCCGGGGTAAGCTGCCTCTTTGAACCCGCGAATCTGACCGCCGATGAGAGGAGCGAGTGGGCTGAGATGCTCGGTATAAGCTGTGGCTTTGCACCCGCGAATGTCTGCGTGAGGCTGGAACGTCAGGGGCGAGCCACGATCGAGAGGGGGGTGAACTTCTCCGGTGATATGTTGCTGTGGCCCCTCGTGAAAAGGACGGTGGCCTGATGTTCTTCTGCGAGCCATGTCGAAAGTCGAAGGGCTGGCCCCAGTCCATCCGCATGTCCTCGGGCAGGTGCGAGGTGTGCGGGGGGCCTGCGGACTGTCACGATGTCCCGTCTCGCCACCTTCCGCCCCGGACATTGGTGCCCCGCCCCGCCTCGCCGAACCCGTTCGGTGTCCAGGAGAACGCCGTCGCCAAACTCTTCGACGAAAGCCGCATGCTCGACCTCGCCCGGCGGCAGGAGCCGGGTCCTGGCCAAGGCTGGCTCGATGGCTTCCTCGCTTGCGCCGCGCTCCTGCGCCGCCCGATGATGGAGATGGCGATCCACCAGGACAAGCAGTCCGAGTTCATGGTGCAGATCGCCAAGACCCGCTGTCCGAAGGCGACGATCTTGAGCGAGGACAAGGTCCGGCACTACGGGTCCACACTCGCTATGGACAAGGTGGCCGACCTCGTGGCCGATGCCACGGGGATCGACCGCGACCGCTTCGACTGGGTCAAGGTGGATGGTGAGATGGAACTTTGGATCGGCGAACCATGACCACCACCAAGATCAACGGCCGCACCTTCGAGACCGTCATCGGCCCAGAGCCGATCGAGCGGATCGCCCGCGAGCACCTCGGCCTCGCCACCCTGGCGACGCGGGGCAGCGACGCGCTCGACTTCCACGAGCACTCGGTGGGCTCGATCCGCGACGCGCTCAGGGCGGCGTATGCGGCCGGCAAGGCGGCTAACCCCGCGCTGCGCGCCCGGCGCTGACCCGTGCAACTTGCCGCGCGTGGGCAGCCACAGCCTATCCGTGTTTATTGTCGATCACCGCTTGACGATCGACGGCCCATCGCAGACACTCTCCTCATGGCCAACCGCCCAAACCCCTCCCAGATGGAACTGCTCGCCCGGCTCGCGGGATCAAGGGATCGCCAAGTGAAAGTCCCCCGGCGCCTCCACTCCGCCGCTCGCTCGATGTGGAATCATGCCGATGGACACATGGTGTCACTCGGACACCCATGCGGGACCGGGCGCGTTATGACCGCTCGACTGACCGGTCGAGGAGTCGACCTTGCCGACCGTCTCGGAGTGTTGTGAGCGGGAATGAGTCACGATTATCTGTGTTGAACCAGCACATGAGCGATCCATACGAGCAATTCATCGAGGGCAAGCGCGCGACTGCAACAGTCGCCGGGATTGACGACCCGGGCGACCTGCACCCATCACTGTTCCCGTTCCAGCGAGACATCGTCCGATGGGCGCTTCGTCGCGGCAAGGCTGCGATATGGGCGGACTGCGGCCTCGGCAAAACGTGGATGGCGCTGGAGTGGGCAGCGAAGGTGCACGAGCACACGGGTGGACGGATCCTGATCCTGACGCCGCTCGCTGTCGCGGCCCAGTTCGTGAGCGAAGGAAAGCAGATGGGGATATCCGTGACCCTTTGCCGCGAGGCCGTCGACATCACGGATGGGATCAACGTCACGAACTACGATCGACTGGCGCGGTTCGACCCGGCCAATTTCGACGGTGTCGTGCTCGACGAGAGTTCGATCCTGAAAGACTTCACGTCGAAGACGAGGACGCTGATCATCGACGCGTTCCGCGAGACTCCGTTCCGCCTCGCGTGCACGGCGACACCTTCGCCGAATGACTTCACGGAGCTAGGCAACCATGCCGAGTTCCTGGGGATCATGACCCGCGTCGAGATGCTGTCCATGTACTTTATTCACGATGGTGGGAGTACTCAGGACTGGCGATTGAAGGGCCACGCGAGGGATGATTTCTGGCGATGGCTGTGCGAGTGGGCGGTGGCGCTTCGGCTCCCGTCAGACCTTGGGTACAGCGACGACGGGTTCATCCTCCCGCCCATGCGCATCATCCACCACGTGGTCAGCACCGACATGGATGAGCTCAGCCGTGAGCGAGGGCTGCTCTTCGTGAACACGAGGATGGGGCTGTCGGATCAGAGGACGGCCCGCAAGCTATCACTGGCAGATCGGGTCACGCTTGCAGCTGACCTCGTCAATGCCAGCGATGAGCCGTGGATCGTGTGGTGCGACCTGAACGACGAGAGCGCCAAATTGACGGCGGCGATCGACGATGCCGTCGAGGTGAAGGGCGCGGACAGCCCAGAGTCGAAGGAGTTGGCGATCGACGAGTTCAGGACGGGTGCGTCCAGGGTGATCGTGACGAAGCCCGCGATCTGTGGGTGGGGGGTCAACTGGCAGCACTGCGCGCATGTCGTGTTCGTAGGCGTCACCCACAGCTTTGAGCGATGGTATCAGGCATTGCGCCGCACATACCGATTCGGGCAGCGCCGAGAGGTCCAGTGTCACGTTGTCACGAGCGAAGCCGAGCGAGGGGTCGTCGACAGCCTCGCTCGCAAACAAGCGGACGCCGAGCGCATGGTGTCCGAGGTATCGAAGCGGTTCGGGTCATCGTGGTCAGCCGACGCCGCTGGCCGCGATCACATCTCATACAACCCCAATCACCCCATGACCATACCGGCGTGGGTAGGAGTAGACTCATGAACGTACTAAATCAAGAAGAGGGCCGAGACTGGGTGATCTACCACGCCGACTGCGTCGACGTGGTCCGAGCCATGGCCGACGACTCGGTCCACTATTCGATATTCTCGCCTCCCTTCGCTTCGCTGTACACATACAGCGCCAGTGACAGGGACATGGGCAACAGTGCCGACGGCGAGGAGTTCGCCAAGCACTTCGAGTTCCTCGTCGGCGAACTCCTGCGAGTCATGAAACCGGGCCGACTGCTCAGCTTCCACTGCATGAACCTGCCGACATCGAAGGCCAGGGACGGCGTCATCGGGCTCCGTGACTTCCGCGGTGAGTTGATCCGAATGTTCGAGAATGCAGGATGGATCTACCACTCCGAGGTATGCATATGGAAGGACCCGGTGACGGCAATGCAGCGCACGAAGGCGCTGGGACTGCTGCACAAGACGATCCGCAAGGACTCGGCGATGTCCAGGCAGGGGATCCCTGACTACCTCGTGACCATGCGAAAGCCAGGCGCTAACCCGGATCCGATCCCTCACACCCATGAGTCGTTCCCGGTCCAGATGTGGCAGCGCTACGCCGACCCTGTGTGGTCATCGAGTCGCGGGGTCGACGACGATGGGTTCGACATCCACACTGGGAAGGGGTCGGCGGGCGAGTCCACTGTCATCGTCCCCGGCAACACTCTGCAATTCAGGAGCGCACGCGAGCACGACGACGAGCGCCACATCTGCCCTCTCCAGTTGAGCGTGATCCGCCGAGGGATCCGGCTGTGGTCGAATCCCGGCGACACGGTGCTGTCGCCGTTCGCTGGCATCGGGAGCGAAGGGCACGTCGCACTTGAGGAGGGGCGCCGCTTCGTGGGCGCCGAGTTGAAGTCGAGTTACTTCGGGCAAGCCTGCCGCAACCTGCGATCTGCCGTCTCACAGGGCAGCCTGTTCTAGTGGTGGACGCGCCGACACCCGAGCAACTTGAGAAAGGGCTTACCGAAGCCGGCCGCGGCCTGCTCACCGACTCTCACGATGGGCGCGTGTGCGCCGATCGTGGGAACGGCCGTGCGGTGAACGCCCTTCGGCGGCGCAAGCTTGTCGAGCCCCAGATTGACAGTCGTGGGCATCACAACATCGCATGGTCGTCGTGGCCGCGCGGGGGTCCGTGCTGGTCTGCGCCAATGACACAACTCGGAGTCGATGTGGCCAAGTTGGCAGATCTGAGCACGCGGCCAGGCGGTGGGCGGGAATGAATCGTGCGCTGCCATGGTGGTACCAGCCATGCAGATGATGGAGTTCGAGATCGACCAAGCCCGCTTCTTGTCGGCGCTCACCCTGGCCCAGACCGTCGCCGATCGGCGCAGCACAATGCCGGTGCTCGCCAACGTGCTCTTGCGCGCGACCGACCAAGACGAGCTCGTGTGCTGTGCGACCGACATGATGATCGCCCTGACCGAGACCGTCTCGTGCAAGGTCAACAGCCCCGGCAGCCTCACGCTCGGGGTTCGTCACCTGCACAACGTCGTGCGCACGCTGCCCTCGGGTGCGGTCAAGGTCAAGAGCCTCGACAACTCCTGGGCGCAGATCCTCGCCAGCCGCTCGGAGTTCAAGCTCATGGGCATGCCCGAGGGCGACTTCCCCGAGCTGCCGGATCCCGCCGGAGTCGCGCTCACCGAGCTGGCCAGCCACAAGCTCGTTGACCTCATCGAAAGGACCCTGTTCTCGGTCTCGACCGACGAAGCTCGCGTCAATCTCAACGGCGCGCTGTTCGAGTCTGACGGGCAGCAGGCGACCATGGTCTCGACCGACGGTCACCGCTTGACCAAGTACAGCGTCGCCCTTGAGGGTCCCGATCTGCCCAAGGGGATCATCATCCCGCGCAAGGGCATGGATGAGATTCGCCGGGTCCTCAACCGCGTCGAGGGCACCTGCAAGCTCGGGATCTCGGATCAGTACATGTTCGTCGAAGCCGACGCGCTCATGCTCTCGGTCAAGCTCACCGACGGGACATTTCCCCCATGGCAGTCTACCATACCCAAGGACTTCCAGCGTCGCGCGAGCGTGGGACGCGATGATCTCATGGCCGCCCTGCGCCAGGTAGTGGTAATCGCGCCCGAGAAGACTGCCACGGTCAGGCTGCAACTCGACAATCGCAACATCGAGCTCCACGCCGACAATCCCGGACTTGGGGCAATCATCCTCGATCTGCCGGTCGACTACGATGGACGTTCACTGACCGCTGGATTCAATGCGAACTACATGATCGACGCGCTCGGGGCCATTCGGACAGATCGCGTCTACCTCGAATTCCAGGGCCCGCTTGACCCGTGCGTGATACGCCCCGAGTTCGGCGGTGCGCCGATCGATGACGCGGATGACTTCATGTCGGTCATCATGCCCATGAGGATATAGGCCGCGAAGGCGAACGAGCTCGCGCCAGTTGGGGCGCCGCTCGGGCTCCTGTGAGGCCGTGGTAGGCTCCGGCCATGACCGAGGTCACCATCGATCAGAATCACCGCCACGCGCTCACCATCCCACAGGAGGACATCGACGCTGGGGATCCCAAGGACTACGACATCCAAGGCGATGCCAACCACGGTCACACCGTGTCGCTCACCGAGGCCGACTTCACATCGCTCAAGGGTGACGCGGACATCGAGAAGCAGGCCGCCGCCGAGTTCCGCCACGACCACACGGTGCGGATCGTCAGCCTGTAGCGCTCACTTGTAGGTCACGCGGAGATTGCAATTTGTCGAGG
>Ga0255047_10002823_pt1 | contig 11272 bp, 23 predicted proteins | sample JV7_2_1_MG_FD_183640 | JGI IMG/M metagenome (GOLD analysis project Ga0255047, IMG submission 183640) | Seawater microbial communities from Jervis Inlet, British Columbia, Canada - JV7_2_1 | ecosystem: Environmental > Aquatic > Marine > Inlet | place: Canada: British Columbia | collected 2016-10-06 | reverse complement strand
TTCAGTGATCTCACCGGGACTACTACAGAGATCGAGGTCAACCTCGACGAGATGTTCCTGCTGATCCCTGCTTCAGGTGGGCCGCAGGCGGAGTTGGTTGGAGCTAACTTCGTGCAGGAGGCTTTGGCCTTCGACCCGACCACGGACGAAGAGGTCTATATCCGGTTCCCGATTGACGCCGGCTATAACGATACAGACATCGTGTGTGACTGGATCTGGGAAAGCACCAACACTACGCTGGATGCTTGCTTCTGCATGGATGCAGCCGATGCTCCTACCGGCGCTACTCGGGATCCCGCTGACGAGGTAGCAGCCGCTTGCACGTCAACCACTGTGGGTGGGACAGCCAACTTCCTGGTGGAGACCACCATCACGCTGACGGGCACGTTTGCTGGAGGGAATATGTTCCTGGCGCGACTCTTCAGGGATGCCAACGAGAGCGAGACGGGTTGTGCAGCAGGCTCTGACGACCTGACTGTGGACGCCAGGCTGCTGACCGGATCGTGCAAGTACACTGTGAACCTCTAAGGAACCGTTCATGAAGCTACGGTACATCATACCTGTGGTGTTGTTGGTCATGGGTCTGGGCCTGGTGGCGCAGGGTCAGCGTACGCATAACAACCCCGACACGAACGTACAGCTAGGCACGAGTTCAATTATCACCGGAGCCGAGACTATCCTCTCTACCGAATTGGACATCGTCGGTGATGGGACTATCACGCTGGGTGGAGAGACCACGGGCAGCTATGTGGCAACGGTTGCAGACGGGACCGGCATAGACGGGACGGCGACTGGTGAGGGTTCAACCTACACTCCGAGCTTCGACGCCACGGAGCTTACAGCGCTTACCTGGAGTGATGGCGCCTCGGCTACTACCGCATGGACGTTCAACCTCAGCACGGATGATCCTGTTCTTTCTGCGACAGCGGGTGGTTTCGATATGGTATCCGGTGGAGCCACCCGCGTGACCCAGACACTCACTGGATTCGCAGGCCAGTCTGCTGACTTCCTGTTTGTTCAGAACTCTGGGTTTGTCGAGCTTGCCAGCATCACCAGCGTGGGACTTCTACAGACTGCGGTTGGCCTCGACGCCGTAGGTGCTGTGGATATGGACTATGGCTCTGAAGATGTGACGGACCACACGTTCCTGACAGATGGTACAGGCGACGGCGAGTTTGTGGTTCCAACACAGTCAATAAGCACGAGCGAAATAACTAACAACACCATTACCGCGAATGATTTGCACCCAGACCTGGCCTTTTCGGATGGCGACGTGATCGACTTCTCAGCCTCGAATTCGTCGGACGCTACAGATGGAATCATTCTGCCCCAGATCGCATCGGCGTGTGTCGCGGCCATCGCCCAAGGCCAAATTTGTTGGGATACGGCTGGCGAGGATCTCTACATCGGCAATGGTGCCGCCGCAGTGCAGATGAACGTAGGGAGCACGCCAGCTCTGAACGACGTAACCGACGTAACGCTTACCACGCCTGGCGATGGAGCTGTCCTGTGTTTCACGGGTACGTCAAACAACTCCGTTGACTGCACCGTTGGCGGGGATGCGACTGCTACTGAGGATGCGGGTACGCTGACGGTGGTTGTAGTGGATGACTCCCATGACCACGTCATCACGAACATTGACACCTTTACCAAGGCTGCACTCGCAACGCAGACCTCAGATGTGGTTGAGTACGCCGAAGCCGATGGCGAGGTGTGGACTGGCGCACATGACTTCGGTGGCGCTACAAGCCTAGAGATTGTCAATGGCGCAGCACCCACCGTAGACGCAGCAGGTGAGATTGCCTGGGACACCACGGCAACCCCGAGCGTGGATGGTGAAGGCAGTCTCGTAGTCCACGACGGTGGCAGCGGGTCATTCAGCCTTCCGATTGTCCAACAAGCGTGCGTGATGGTCGAAAACCTCGCCGCAGCCGATGACAACCTGCCGCTCTGGTCTCCGATGTTCGCCGTGGACCTGAAAGCCGCATGGTGTGAATGCACGGGAACCTGTACGACCGAGGCCGATGTATCCTTTGAGAAGGACAGCGGTGGCACGATCACGGCCCTTGGGGTAAGCGTGACGTGCGAAGATACTACGACCGGAGACGCACTGACAGATATGACCGGGACCACTGCCATCGGAGCCCTTGATGTACTACGGATCGACGTGGACAACGCAGTTTCACCAGAGACGGATGAGTACAGCCTTTGCTGGACCTACACCATTGATAGGACGTAATGATGAGATATCTTCTGACTCTTGTTCTCCTTATGCTTCCAACGTTGGCCTTGGCGACCAACGTCACAATCACGATCCCGACAGCGTTCGCAACCTCACAGAAAGCAACGGACCTGTGCGTATTCTTCGCCGCAGGCAAGGGTGTAGATGTTCAACCGACTCAGACCCTCTGCCTTCAGGAGATCGTGCGTGACGCCTTGATTGAGATACAGCTCGACAAGATCGGCGCAGACTTGCGTGAGGATATTGCACTCGACCGCAGGACGCAGAAGGACATAATCGAGGGGCAGTGGCCTACTGACCTGGATCTCCTCGTCTGCGGCGACGGCGAGCCCGACACAGGAGAGGAGTGCGATGATGGATCTACCAACAGCAACACCGTAGTCGATGCCTGTCGGACGAACTGCAAGAACGCCTTCTGCGGTGACGGCGTAACAGACACTGGCGAAGGATGTGACCCACCCTTCCCCACACTCTGCGATCCTAACTGCGCGACCATCCCGTAGCCGTGTGGCTCCTGCTCCTATTGCTGCTGCTCCCTGCCGTTGGTTACGCAGACGACACGGGGATACACGATGCCGGGACGTGTGCGGTAGAGGGTACGGGGCAAGCATGGTCGTCTGTGACCGAGTGCGGCGCAGATGAAGATTCGAGGGCCTCCGTCGGTGGAACTAGCGCCAGTAGCGAAGAATTGGTTGCGACGAACTATGGTTTTGATGCGGATATCGGTGCAAGCGATACCATCGACGGGATCGACGCCGCCGTAAATAGGCGGGAGAATTTCGGTGGCATCTGTACCGACGATCTCATCAAGCTGTATAACGGAGGGCAGGTGGGGGATGACAAGCAGAGTGCAACTGCCTGGCCTGCGTCAGAAGGCGATGCAACGTATGGCGGCGCAGCGGACGACTGGAACGCATCACAGACCACGGCAGATATCAGAAGCAGCGGATTCGGGATGATACTTTCCGTGTTCATGAATGGCCTCACATTCTGCGACGTGGACGCCATGCGGCTCAGGGTCACTTTCACCGTGTCATCAGGGGACCGTCGCATATTCATCATCGGTCAGCGGATCTTGGAGCACATCGCACCCTGGCGGCAGTTTGACAAGTCACGCTTGCCGCAGAGCACCGGCTGGCACTCACCAGGGCGGAGGGGATAGGTGTTAGACTACGCACAAATCTGGAGCGGTCTCATCCTGGCGTTTCTGACGTTGTGCGTGATGCTATGGGGCTTCGGCTATCGGATGGGCAAGCTGCTGGAGTGCTTGGATCAGGTGGCAAGGCAGGTGGGCATACTGGGCGAAGAGGTAAAGAAGCTGGTTGAGCAGGTATCCAGCCACGAGAAGAAGATTGCAGTGCTTGAAAGCCAAATCGACAGGGAGGCTTCGTGACGATTCTCAAGATTGCAGGGGCGACCGGGCTCATCCTCGGTCTCGCAGGTACAACCTGGGGTGTAGCGTGGTGGGAGATGGGGCAGAGCGCACCCATTGAGGAGCTAGCGCAGACACAGCAGAAGGTCGTGGACTGGATGGACACGAACATCCAGCAGCAGAGGTCCAGGGCAGCACAGTTGGAGGTTCTGCGTCAGCTCTGCGCTACCGGGCAGCTAGCCGCAGACAATCCAAACTGCGTGAAGATATCGGCGCCGCCGATGAAGGCCCCGCCGGCTAAGCCATAGGGGCAGGAGGAAAGCATGATGGATCGATTCTTTGAGAAGCTAGATCTACTGCCGGGAGGTAAGACGTACATCCTGGCGGGGGTTGCCGCGGTGCTCTTCTGGGGGCACGCGGTGGGGCTGGTCCCGACCGACATCTATGACACGCTGTTGCCGTGGATCCAGGGACTGATGGGGCCCACGGTACTGCTGAAGATGATGCGGTCATGAGGGGGCTCGTACTGGCTCTCGCGTTGGTGGTGTTCTCGGGGTGTGCTTTGCAGGCCGGCGTCAAGATCGGACCCGAGCGGTTCACGATCATCGAGCTCTCCTACTCAGGCAAGGGTGGTGAGACCTTCTGCTGGGAGGGTGCGGGCTGGAGTGATATTGGGATCCGAGCGGTGGGGTGGGGTCAGCACGAGTGCAGCGCGACCGTCCTGCGTGACTAGCGCCACTTGAGCACGATGCGGTAGATCGTAGCCGGGGCGTTGCCGCTCCGGTCGACACCAACCTCCACCAGCCGGCCGCCCCGGTGGAGCTCGGAGATCCGCTTGCGGATGGTGGAGAAGCCATACTCCTCGAACTCGGGGAGCCGCTCCGCTTTGCGTGCGGTCATGGCTCCGTGGTTGTGGAAGGCCTTCAAGACTTCGATCTGGATCTTCCCGAGCTGCTGCTCTACGACCTTGGCCGCCTCGAGTGAGGTCTCAGGGTCGTCCTTGCGGAACATCGGGGTGTTGAAGGGCAGGCCCTGCTGCTTCACTTCTCGGGCTCCTCCGGTAGCTTCACGGGGGTGGACTCTACCACCGGCTGCTCGGGCTCGGGGAGGTCCTGAGGGAGCCCCGCCTGTGCCCTCTGATCCAGGGCCACGGCGGTCGCGAGCTCGGTGGAGGCAGGCAGGTAACGGCAGAGCCTGATTAGTACGGTCTTCTTTGCCATCGCGGCGAAGTCAGTTTTCCACGGCCCCTCTTCCGGCGACCCACCTCTCTGGCGTGCGGCGTCCACGCTCGTCATGTCGAGCACCTGGAACTGTGGGTGTATTTCACCCCTGATCCTGGCGAGGGCCCAGACGAAGTCGATCTCCTGTACGTCCCCGTGAGCGGGTTTGTGGTGGAGGTACTGGTCTGTCCCGTATTGGTAGTCGAACTTGTCTCCCATGAAGACCTCGTGGGCCTCGATCACTGTAATCTGGTCGCTCTGGCGGGCGAGCTGCATCAGGCCCTGATAGCCGAGCTGGACGTTGACCTCGAGGGCGGCCTTCTTCTTGCTGTACCTGGGGATGAGGTAGACCAGCCCCCGGAGGGAGTCTGGTTCCAGGCCCAGCTGGGCACACTGGAGCACTGCCCGGTACATGCTCGCGGGGGTCGCGGCCAGCAGCTTTGGGTTGTGCTGGGCGCAGGTGAGCACCATCCTGATGAAGCGGTCGACCACGAGGTGGCGAGGGAGGGCGGCCCGGAGCTCCTCCTCCCGGGAGCGCAGGACCTCCTTCCACATCGCCGCCGCCTCCTGCACGGTGACGAGCTCGGAGGTGCGTGGGTCAGGAAGCTTCGCGGGCTTCGGCATCTAGGGCCTCCTTTCTGAACCTGAAGATGTACGCGTGGAGCCGCTTGTCGGTGAGGTTCCGGGCGTCCACGTTGGTCTGCTTCGCGAGCCACTCGAGGAAGTCCTGTGCCTCATCGTGGTCGTCAAACAGGGGACCGAAGGCGATCCCTGAGGTGGAACAGAACAGCACCGCGCAGGATACTTCCGTCCCGGCTTCCTTCCCTTCGATGATTCTACAGCCCATCGTCTTCCTCCTTCTCTTCAAGCCCCCGAAGTCCGCCGACCTTGATCCAGTTCTTCACGGCTTCTCGGGAGCCCCAACAGTCTTGGCGGTACGAACCTCTGCCCGGCAGTTCGTTGTAAAGGAACAACGCCCAGTCGCCGAACCGCTCTTTGTTGACCTCGTCGGCGCGGCCAATGGCCCCGACAAAATCATTAGACAACACGGCGGTCAGGAAATGTCCCGGTGGGATTCCATTCTCGATGTAGCGTCGAACCCCGCCCCTCATGTGTTCCGGCACGCAACCATAGTCAAGCACTAGAGCCTCCCTCCCTTCCGCCTCAGGACCCGGAACTCACTCTCTGGCACGACGTGTTCCTTCCGGGTCTGTTGCTTGTAGGTGTACACGGTTCCGTCAGTCAGTAGCGCCGAGGTGGCGTCGCCGATCGCGGCACGCAGCTTGTTCTCGAGGCCGCGGATGTCGCCCTGAACATCCTTCAGCTCTGCCTTGAGCCCGATCAGGCGCATGTCGATCTCGGCATACTCGGGGGACAGGACGATCTGCTCGCCGGTATCGTGAGGGTAGATCTTCGCCAGGGCATCCTTGCACGACTGAGTCGAGTCCGTGTCGGGTGGCTCGAAGGCTCGCAGCTTGTCCCAGAACTCCCGCTCCTTCTCGTTCAGGAACTCGATGTACTCCTCGTCTCGAGGGACTGCCTTCTGGTAGAACTCGTTCCCGTTGAAGAGCACGGCCACATGAGCGTTCTGGAATCCGGTCACCGAGAGTTGGTGTTGAACCTGAGCGTAGACGTAAGGCGGTAGGCCCTCGTCCCAGCGCCAGGCAAGCTTCGTACACTTGATCTCTAGGATGCCGTTGGGATCTACAACGCCGTCTATCGTCGCGGCCTGCCACGGGCGTTCCTTGGAGACGATCAGCTCGCCCCAGGGGAATGCTTGCAGGTTGGTGCGGCGCTGGAACTCGTCGATCAGGATATTCTCGAGGCGCAGGCCCCAGTAAGCGGGCTCTGGTACGTCGTGGTCGACGTCGTCCAACCCCAGCTTAGAAGCGTAGACGTCCATCGGGCTCGACCACGGGTTCTCCCCGAGGATAGCCGCGGCGTCGCTCGCTCCGATGTACTGCTGCCTGGCCTTCAGCCACCAGGCCCTTTCTTCAGTGCTGCACACGACGCGGAAGTCTTTGGCGTCGCGTGCGAAAGCGAACTTGCTGACGTAATTATCATATGCCTTGTGGGCCTTGTCTGTGAGTTCTTCGACTGTCATTGGATCCTCCTGTTGAAAAGAATGCTGCGGGCCGGGCACGTTGCCTGCTTGCTATGCGCGAAGCTGAGAGTCACCCGACGTTGACCGTCCGACGAAAACGAGGCCATCACAATCGTCTCCGCAACCACTCTCACCCCTGAATGTGGAAGAGAATCTCTTCCGCTCCGTAGACGTTGTTGGTCCCGCAGTTCTCGCAGGGATACTTTTGAGCGTCGGGCTCGCACCCGTCCCGCTCCTCCCCGCACTTGATGCAGAAGCCCGGGCTATCCATTCCGAACATGCCGCGCTTGACAGCGTCGCAGATGATCTCGCTCGTGATGCTTTCGTGAATCTTCATGCTTCCTCCCTCGCCTTCGCCAGGGCTGCGCGGGCGTTGACCTTGACGTTGAACGTGTTTGGACAACCCCCCAGCACCTGAGCATCCAAAGCCTACCACCTCTCCTCGATTGAGAAGTGCGGGTCATTGGCGGCAGATTCCAATTCCTCGATACGCAGCAGGGCAACCCGAAGTTCTGACACCAGCTTCTCATGGGCATTGCAGGCGCGGACGATGAAGGCGGCGTTGGCTTCCTTCTCTTCTTCAGTTCGTGTGCTCCCGCGAGCCGCCGCGATCACTTTCCCATCCAGAGCACGGATGCTGAACCCTTCGCGGTCGCCGCGATATTCAGACTTATACGGCTGAAATGACCACGGCGTCGGCGTGTGCTTCGTGTCGCTCATCAGAACCCCTCCTTCTCGTCCCGCTCGATGCGGTCGATGAGCTCGTTCAGCTCGCAGACGAAGTAGCTGTAGGCCGCGCCGAACGCGGCGTCGTTCTTCCCGGGCAGTCCGTGGCGGTCGTTCTTGAGCAGGAGCGCAGCGCGGCTATCGAGCTGGTCCCGCAGGGAGCGGATACGCTGGACCGCGCTGGGCCCGCGTGGCTTCGCCGGCCTGGCGAATTGCTGATTGAGTCTCTTGAGAGTGCTTGGTCCGTGCATGATGGCCTCCTTCGGTTGAATCAAGACAACCCCCTGAGGGGGCTGGCTTCAGTCAATCGACTATGCCGCACCTCCCAGATCCTCATCGATGTCCGCGAGGCGGCAGAGATGCTTTGCTAGCTCCTGAACATCTTTCCAGTGATCCCACGAATCCCGGGTCAGGGTGGCACGCTCATAGGGATGGATGCCCTGTTCCTGCAAGCTGTCGCTTTGGCTTCCCCACTTGCGATACAAGAAACGCGACTGTTTGGCTGCGCCTCGAGCTGTAGCCTCGAGTGATGCGTTTGATCGGATCTTCATGATGGCCTCCTTGTGATAGATAATCGATAACATAGGCCTCAGCGGGTTGCAATACTAGACCCCACTGGCCTATGCTGGACCCCATGGAGAAAGCCTACACGGTCAAGGAAGTGGCAGCGCTGCTGCGGATCAGCACGGCTACGGTCTACAGGCACATCGAGAATGGAGAGCTGGACTTTGTCAGGATCGGGAAGCGTTGGAGAATGCCCGCCCACCAACTTGAGAAGTACCTCTCGTGGCCTGCCAGCACCGCTCATCCGTCCTAGCCCGCAAGCGCTTCGGGCCCTTCGAGTCCTATGCCCGGCAATGCGTCCGTTGTGGACGCCGGGTGGGGGCAAACCTCAACGCTCGCAAGCTCACCGATGACGAGAAGGCTGGAGCTCGCCTCTGGAATCCACGCCTCAGGCGCCAGGGTGGGGCCACAGCGCGGACTAGGAGGTATCGGGTCTATCTCCAGTCGACCGAGTGGAAACGGCTGCGAGAGAGGATCCTCGAGCGCGATGGCTTCACCTGCCAGCGGTGCGGAGAGGAAGCTACCGACTGCGGGCATCTGACCTACGATCGCTTCGGTGAAGAACGGCTGGGTGATCTGGAAGCCTTGTGCCGCGACTGCAACCTCGCAGAGAAGGAGACGCGATGGATGCCTCGCTCCGGTCGCGATTGATTCGTCGGACCCTGCTCCTGCCCGAGCCGCCATTCTGCTGGCAGTGGATGGGATGCAGGAATCAGAAAGGTTATGGGCGCATCCGTGCCACCGGAAGCGGGCCACTGATATCCGTTCATAGAGCGTCGTACGAGCTGTTCGTTGGACCCATCCCGCTAGGACTCGAGATCGACCATCTCTGCCGGAACCGCGGTTGCGTGCGACCAGATCATCTAGAGGCTGTGCCTCATCTTGTGAATGTCAGACGAGGTGAAACGGCAACTAGAACTCATTGCTTGCACGGGCATCTACTGGAGGGGCGCTCATCGCGTCAGCGTTACTGCATCGTGTGTCAACGTGCAGCCAACGCAGTTAGTTATAGAAGACGTTCGGCACGCGTATGACACTCACGTACGAAGATTTGGATCGGGCCCGCACTGCTTTTGAAAACCACCACATAGAGCCGCCCAGTGAAAACCAGTGCTGCGAGTATGCGCATGAGTTCATCAAGTGGTGCCGGGCTGACCCGGCCATGCAACGCTACGTGCATGACCTGAATTCCGTCACAGGGGAGGAACGACCGCCCATCCGCACCCCCCTCCAGGTCTACGGCGAGAAAATGATGTTCGCCATGTCGCTTCTCGCCGATTTGATAGGCACCGAGGGCATCAAGATCCGCGACTTCGATTCTCTGGATATGGAGGAGCATTGGTTCCGTGTCAGACACGCGTTGCAGATCGTGCTCGCGGTACCGTTCCTGTGGAGCAAGGAGATCGCGACCCAGATGCTCACCAACGATATGCCAAGGCACATAATTTCCAGAAAAATACTATCGTTCCCGATCGTATGGTGGACATTCGAGGTCGCACACGGAGTTGCAAATCAAACTGGCACAAGCCTCGAAGGCCGCGCCATTGACGCTATGCTGATCGCTGATGAAGGCGTCGGACTGAACGTGCTAAAGTTTGGCTCCGAGAACTACCCACACGACGCTAGCTGCGAGCTGGGGGGCATAAAATACGGACAGCGTTATCCAGAAGACGCACCGGGTGCCCAGAATATACTTGCCGGTGCGGCTTTCCTGAACTCGCCATACATCACACAGCGTCAGGAGAATATTCCCCGTGCTTTCCGCCGGCAAGCGCAGCGTGCTGGTCTCCCTGATTTTGCCCAGCATGATGTTCGCTTTGTGAAGCTCAGGACTCCCGAGAGCCAACCTTCAAAGCCGGGCGATAATGATATCGAGAGAGATCATAGATGGTGGGTGCGTGGGCATTATCGGGCGCAGTGGCACCCTTCGGAACAAGCCCACCACCTCATCTGGATCATGCCCCACCTCAAAGGACCGGATGGCCTGCCGGTCAAGAACCCCATGTATTCTGTGGTTAGATGATCTTCAGGTACAACATCTAGCGGCTGGGGAGAACCCTACGTTGACGATCTCTAAGAGTAAGACTAGGAATGGCACACAAGAGGGGGCAATGGCTAAGACTCGGAGCCTGAGCTCTTCCTCTTCTCTTCAAGGCCCTCTTCCTTTCAAATCTTCGGTCCTACGCACCTCTCAAGGGCTGCTGAAAATTGTGGCGATCGCGCTGCTGTTGGCCTGCGGGCCGGACCCCACACCACCTCCGGCTGTTGACGCGTCGATTGACCTCCCCGATCCGAACCTGGAGGCAGTCACTGAGGCTCGCCCTCCCGGGTCTCGAGCTCGGAGGGCATTGAAGGCTTCAGATGAGTGACCTAACACGGAGGGGGTGAAGAGATGAGAGAACAGTTCTGGATGTGGCTTGCGTGGAAACTACCTAGGCCACTCGTCTACTGGTGTGCGATGAGAGTGGGGGCCGCAGCTACAACTCCGCCGAACGGTTGGCAAGAGACTGTGCCCGAATTGCTCTTCATGGACGCGATCGAGCGGTGGGACAAGCCCAGGAACAGGATGCCTCCGATACGGGAAATCATCGACGATAGTCAGGGGGCTGACGCGGAGGGGATGAGGAGGTGAGCAGGTTCAGAAAGAAGCCAGTCGTGGTCGAGGCGTTCCAGATGACACAGGCTCGGCGCTGGGATAACAGCGAGTGGCCGGAGTGGCTCAATGCTGCATGGCAGAAGGAAATTGGACAGCCTGGCGCTTTTTGGCGTGACGTTGAACTACCGCACACGACCCTACATATCTCGACGATGGAGGGGGTAATGAACATCGCGTGGGATGACTGGATCATCCGGGGCGTCAAAGGCGAGATATATTCCTGCAAGCCCGACATCTTCGACGCCACCTACGAGCCTGTGCCATGACCACCCCACTCTACGACCTCCCCAGGGCCATTAGAATCGGGGCAAAGCTTAGAGGACAGACACGTAATGGTGACTTCTTTGAGGATGGTTGTTCTTGTGCGATCGGTGCAGCACTAGAAGCC
>Ga0255047_10002819_pt1 | contig 11274 bp, 15 predicted proteins | sample JV7_2_1_MG_FD_183640 | JGI IMG/M metagenome (GOLD analysis project Ga0255047, IMG submission 183640) | Seawater microbial communities from Jervis Inlet, British Columbia, Canada - JV7_2_1 | ecosystem: Environmental > Aquatic > Marine > Inlet | place: Canada: British Columbia | collected 2016-10-06 | reverse complement strand
TCAGCGGCAAGTTGTGGATGGGTTGATTTGCTTTGTATTGAAGATGGTGTTTGGGCAGTAATCACAACTGGTGGTGACGTTACAGAGAAAGCTACCGCATAAGGAGGCACATGAAAGTCAAGATGTTAAGAAATCAAACTGGATCTCAAAAAGGGGTGCAGGTTGAGAGTTTTTTGAAGGGTGTTGAATATGACATCCTTCCCAGGTTAGCTGAAATTTTTGTAGCTCAAGGTTGGGCTGAGAAAGTCTGTTTCAATCCTGCTGAAGTCAAAGTGACTCCGAAGGTTGAGGATGCTGGTGTGCCTCCAGTCCAACAACCTGAGAAGAAAGCTTTGACTTCTCCCGCTGAAAATAAAGCGGAAGAAGTGGAGGAGAAAGAGGAAGTTAAAAAACCATCAAGACGTAAAAGGATTGGTCGATGAGCTTATTTGAAATTCCTGTCCAACAAGGTTCTATCAATCAAAAAAAGTTAGATCCTAGAGGCAATCGATTTTGGAAGGTAAGCACTGTTCCAGCGGCAGAACCTATCACTACCGCTGTGTTCAAAACTTACGCAAGAATCGATGGTGACGCTGAAGACACTTTGATCGATAATATCCTTCTAGGTGTTAGAAGTGCGACAGAACTTTATTTGAATAGAGCTTTAATCACTCAGTCTATTACGCTGACAATGGATTGGTGGCCTGGGATAGTTGTGAAGCTTCCCCAGGCTCCATTGATTTCCGTGACATCTATTCAGACCATTGATGAAGATGATGCGGGAACAACTTATTCGAGTAGCAATTATTATGTTAGGACTAACCCAGATCCTGGACAAATTATTGTTAAAAATGGGAGTACACCACCCATCAATACGGACAGATATTACGGTGGGTATCAAGTTATTTATGTTGCTGGCTATGGCACTGCTGGTAGTGACGTACCTGATCCTATTCTTGAGGCCATGAAGGTGTGGGCAACATTGATTTATGAGAACAGAATTCCAATCGCTAAACCTCCTAGTATCGCTAAGTCGATACTGGATTATTATAGGATTTTCGCAATATGACTTGGCTTGCTCCACGGTTAAGGGAGAGAATACAAATTAGGGAAGCAGACCAAGACGCAAATGACGATGGAGGTTTCGATCAAACTTATTCAACTTTGCTTACTATTTGGGCTGAATTGAAAGAGATCAATTTCGTAGGTCGAGGTAGTGAGGCAGTTGGGGGGGAACAAGTAAATGAAGCTATTACTCACAATTTTACAATTAGACGCATTGCGGTTTCTACCTTGGGAACTAATTATGCTTCAGGCTTTGATACCGATTTCGATATTATCGCTGATCTCACTAACCTAAAAACGAGCTATTATATTTTCGTTCAACGCTCCTCAACTACTAAGGGGCGATTATTTAGAATCCGTTCTGTAAAGGACGTAGGAGAAAGGAGGGAATATCTAACGGTTGGTTGCGAAGAAATAGAGGAACAAGGCACAGGCTATCCTGCATAGTATTAGCCACTAAAACACTCACTATAAGCTTTTTATCTCATCTGAAGGGGAAAGGGCATATGGGGCATAAAAGGCTTATAACGGCTGTTTTACGGAGGGGTATGAAACTAGCTAAAAAACTATCTCCAGAACGTGCGAAAAACATTGAAAGTTTATTGATCGAATTGAGAGCGACAAAAGAATGTTGCCGCTGCGGTCATTGCTTATTTGGGATGCTAGTTGAGATGTCCATTCCAGTTGGATTACAAAAGAGAATGAGTTTGATTTTGATTGCTTGTAAGAATTGCGGAAATATTTCATTCCATTCTACAGAGATATTAGGTTTAGATGGGACGTAAAAGAATAACAGTTTCATTTGAAAAATTAGATGTAGAATTGAATATTATCGCTATTAAAATTAGTTCGGTTCCTAAAAAAGCAAGCAAGCAAATTAATACTCTTCTCAGGAATAGTGGAAATGAGATCAAGAATAGAATTATTAGGCGTATGACAAGTTCTCCTCCTGATCCTAGTAGGCGATACTTGAGAGGACGTAATAAACGAGGAAGGAAATTTCATTTTGCTTCCTTCCCTGGATTTGCTCCTAGACGAGATTTTGGGAATTTGATTGCTTCAATAGCGGCTGTTAAGAATGGTCCTAATGAAATTGAAGTAGGTGCGTTGAGCACAAGTCCAAAAGGCAAACCAATTACATACGCTAAGTTTTTAGAAGAAGGTACAAAAAGAATGGCAGCAAGACCTTGGTTGATGCCCGCTGTTGAGGATGAAATTGTCTCAATAGAATTTGACGCAAATGAAATAATGGATAAAATACTTAGAGACTTATGAAACTTTCTCCAATCGTGATTAAATTAAGAGCGGCAAGCACAAGATTTGAGAATCGAATAGCTGGAGCGGCAGAATTAGAATTAGCTATGAACCATACCTTGAAACAGGATATGGCTTTTGTGGTTCAACTTAATGAGACTGTTACCGCTAACGCATACGACAATTCGATCAATCAAAAGATCGTAGAAAGATTCGCTGTCATAGTAGCTATAAGTAACGCAAGCTCAGATAAAGAAAGAACTGGAACTATAGCACACGATGCACTTCATGACGTTAGAGCGGAGATTTGGAGAGGGATACTCGCATGGGAAAATCCCGCTCATAATTCAGAGGGGATTATATCATATGCTGGTGGCAAGCTTTTGGATATTTCACGAGGTTATTTATGGTATCAATTTGAGTTTGACGCACCTATCCGAATTGATAATGATGATGGTGTAGATGATGGTGCTTCTGATTTACCAGATTTCTTGGAAATCTACTCTCAATGGGAAATGGCTCCAAGTGAGAATTTGCCGATCATAGAAGGACTGGATGTAAAGCTTTTTGATCCAGACATGACGAGTATTGTAGATCTTACGGTGAACGCAGATGATGGTGCGTATCATCGTGGTTTTGGTGGTGGTTTTTATCAATGGAAAGGATAAGATATGAAGCAAGCATTTTTAGTCCCATTAGAGGGATTATTGGTAAGAGATCCGGTTTCAAAAACTCCTCTTGTCGCTGAAGGGGAAATGAAACCTATGAGTGGATCGGCAGGAACATATTGGAAAAGAAGGATCATAGATGGTTCGGTCACAGTTGGAGAGAGTCCGGCTAAACCCTTGAATGTAATGCCATTAGATTCTGATGTCAAACATAAATCCCGAAGAAGGGATAAACAAATCAATAAAGGAGATGAATAATGGCAATATCATTCAATAATATTCCTGATTCCGTTCGTACACCAGGAACTTATGCCGAAGTTGACAATTCCAGAGCTTTATCTGGATTGACTCAAAATCCGCATAAAGTTTTGATTGTGGGACAAATGCTTGAGTCAGGAAATGGGGCTGGAACCGCTCCATTGACAACTGTTATGCAAATCACAAGTGATGGATTGGCTGATGGATTTTTTGGTCCAGGCTCAATTCTCGCTCGTATGTGTAATGTCTTCAAAAAGAACAACCCGAATACTGAACTTCACGCAATAGCGATTGGTTCAGGAATTGCGGGAACAGTGGCAAGTGGGGCAATCGATTTCAGTGCGGCATTAAGTAACACAACAGCTTCAGCGGCAGGGACATACAATTTGTTGGTGAATGGGACTAAAGTTTCATTCGATATCACAATTGGGATGTCTGGAATGGATATAGCTTCTGGAGTATATTCTACGATTATAGCAAATTCCTTACTCCCAATCATTGCAAGTGTTTCGGGTATAGCTGTAGCTTCTGGAGGGCATCTTGCTTTAATGGCGGTCAACTCGGGAACACTTGGAAATTACATTGATGTTCGCCATGACTATTACACTGGTGAAAGTCAACCTCTCGCTTTCTCAACTTCAACCAATATTTCAGTAATGGCTGGTGGAGCAACCGATCCTGATCTTGGGGATGTGTGGGCTGTTATCGATAACACTCATTACAACTACATTATCAATCCGTATATTGACGCTGCTAATCTCACTGAGATTGAAGATGAATTAGCGACTCGATTTACTGCTTTAATCGATAAGCAAGGGCAAGGATTTGCGGCTGTTCGGGCAACTCAAGCAAGTGCGACAACTCTTGGAAATAGTCGCAACAATCAGCACAATTGTATTTTGGCGGCAAATGATTCTCCAACTGGACCTGAAGAGTGGGCAGCAGCGTATGGTGCGGTTGCGGCAGCGAATTTGAACAACGATCCGGCAAGACCTCTTCATGGATTGAAGCTGACAGGCATTCTAGCGCCTCCTGACGCAAGTTTATTCACTCGGGCAGAGCGAGATACCTTGCTGTATGATGGAATTGCCACTTATACAGTGAACGTTGGTGCGGTTCAAATCGAAAGAAGCATCACCACATATCAATCCAATACGCTAGGTATTGCTGATGTGAGCTATTTGGATGTTCAGACGTTGGCGACGTTGGCGGAAATTAGGTATCAGTATAAGGTCAGGATGAGCAATCGATTTATCGCTCCAAGATTCAAGTTGGCTGATAACACTTTTCCGATAACTCCAGGTTCATTTGTGGCTACTCCGAATATGGTCGCTGGCGAAATTTTATCTCTTTTTAGCGAACTTAGAGATGGAGGTTTGATAGAGAATTTTGATGACTTCAAAGATAACTTAGTCGTTGAGCGTGATGCGGCTGATCGAAATCGTGTGAACGTTTTACTTCCTCCAGACCTGATTAATCAGTTCCGAGTCTTGGCTGGATTAATTCAATTTATCTTATAAGGAGGTTAGTAATGGGTAGAATAACTGGTAGAGTAGAAATATTAAAGGATAATCAGATCATGCTTAGTAAGACAGGAGCGGTGGCTTCTGGCATTGGTGTGGGTGGACCAAATAACTTTGAGTTAAAAGAAGTTATGGGGGATGGTGGTATTCACGGGTTTGTTGAAGAACCTGTCGTCGCTAAATTGGAAGTGACTATCACTGATACTGATGATGCTCCTTTAAGTGATTTTGCGGCAATTCAAGATGGAAGTAGTAGCATTGTTTTTCAAGCTGGCGCAGGTGGAAAACGATACTCATTGAATAAGCCCACATGCACAAGAAATATCTCTGTAACTAGTGGTGAAGGAGAAACTACACTTGTGTTTATAGGTCATTATTGGACTGAAGACACTTTTGTAAAGGCTTAATCTAAACCTAGTACCGAAAGAGTACGAGGTTTAACTAATGGAGGCACAAATGGCAGATAATATTATTAAACTGGAGCATCCTATTCCAGCGGATGTTAAATCCGAAAAAAAGGGAATGATAAACGAGTTGAGGTTAGGGCAGTTAAAAGCAAAGCATCTTAAACTTTTTCCTAAATCATTCTTTTCAGAGGATGAAGCTTCATCTGTAGATCCTACTGAGTTTCTCCCCATTATAGCAGGATTAGCGAATATCCCTCAAGAATCTGTTGAAGAGATCGCTTTTTCGGATTTGTTTAATGTTATAGAAATATTTACGGAATACCTGGGAAACTCAATGCCGCAGTCCCAATAGACTGGCAAGATGTTATTGTTTCTGTGGCGTATACATTCCATTTCCCTCCTTCCGAAATTTGGGAGATGGACGTTAAAGAATTATTGTTTTGGAATAATGGAATTAATAAGGTGAACCAATGGCAGAATCACAATTCGATATAAGTGTCATATTAAGACTTAATGACTTAATGTCGAAGGAACTAAAAAAAGTCAATGCTGGTGTTGATCGCACTACTAGACGTTTTAGAGTTTTGAAAGGTGCGTTCACCGGATTGGCCCGCTCCAGTAATGTCGCAGCGGATAAAATTAAATCATTTGGCCAAAGAGCGGGAGTCGCTTTGGGTGTCGCTGGTGCTGTAGGTCTTCGTTCCGCTTTGTCGTTTGATAAAGCGATGGAGATTACTGGTGCTAAAGCAGGCATCACAGGGAAGGCTTTTGATGCGTTAAAATTACAAGCTTTAGATTGGGCCATTCAATCGAATTTTACTGGAACTGAAGTAGCTAATGGTATGAAGGTATTAGCTTCAGCGGGTAAAAAAACTAAGCGAGAATTGGACTTACTTACTCCCGCTGGTATCCAGTTAGCTCAAGGTTCTAATCTTGGGATAGAAGCATCGTTAAATGTATTAACAAATGTTATGGATGGGTTTTCATTGCCTTTAGAGGAATTAGGCAGAGTTAATGATGTTTTAGTAAACGCTGTTAGTAATTCTAAGTTAGATTTGCCTTTGTTTGGACAGGCTATGAAAAACGCTGGATCTCAAGCCAGCGTTCTAAAGTTTAAGTTGACAGATATTTCAGCCGCATTGATCCTTATGTCCCGCACAGGTGAAGTGGGAGCGGAAGCGGGAACTAAAGTAAAGAATATGCTCTTGAAGCTTGTCAACCCTTCTGAAGCGGCAAAAAAGAAATTAGCGGATCTTAATGAACGTTTTGAGGGATTTTCTTTATTAGACGATCAAGGAATTCTTCTTAATGATTTAGGGGAAATTACTAAACGATTTGAAGGTTTGCGAGATTTAGCTATATCAAGAAATGCCAATCCAGCAAAAGTTAATCAAGATATGATAAAGTTATTCACCATCCTATTTAATGCCCGTGGTGGTGCTGCAATGACTAAGATTTTCCAGCAAGGGTCTAAAGAATTAGTTAAAGAAGCCAAGAAGTTAGACGTTCGTGGTGTGACTAAAGATATGTCTGACAGATTGACATCTGGTTTGACAGGTGCGTTTAATCGATTAGTGACTAACTTAGAAAGGATAGTAATTCTTCCAAGTTTGGGGGAGACTGGTGGGTTATTGACTGAGACTATCGAGGCAATGCAGTCAGCGGCAAAAGCTGTTGGTGATTGGATACAAGCTAATGATACTTTAATCGCGTCTAAGTTGATTGGGTGGTTTGAGACAATTCAACCTTTACTCGATGGTTTTGTTGCTGGAGTTACAGTAGTTAAAGACGCTGTGATATTTGTCTCCGACACATTCAAAAAGTTCTTTCCCGCAGAATTTATGGATGATATGCTCACTAGCACAAACGCATTGAAAGCTTTGGGGGAAAACATAGGAATCTTATTTACATCGGCTGTTATTGCTGGCTTAATTGCTCTAGGGTTTGCCATGTTTACCGCTTTTTCTCCTCTTACTGTAGCTATTTTTGCGGTACTGACACTTATTAATCTTATAAGGAAGTTGAATAAAGAAACAACTAAAATAAGCGTGCCTGTTCAACAAACTAGTTTGAACGCTTTAGTAGCGAGAAGAAATGAATTATCGGATATGTTTTTCCAGGGGGATCAAAAAGCAACTCCAGGGCAAATACAAACAATCCAAGCATTAGATAGACAAATCAAATCCGCTAAAGATAAATTGGCAGCGACAAAGGCTGGTCCAACTGACACTAATTTTAACGCACATGCTGGCAGTAATTTATTTGGTCCTAGTGCTCCTAGTGCGGTCCCTTTAGCTAGTAAAACAAATGAAACAGCTAAATTAGTAAATGCAAATACCGCTGTCATGAACAATTTAATGCGATTTCTAAATACAGGAAAACAAGATGGAATTGTTAAACTTATTATTGATGATAAGGGGAAAAATGTTAAAGCGGTCCAATCCCTTGATGGTATTAATATCCTTGTTGAAGGTGACGTAGGTTTTAACAATAATGTTACTGGAGGAAAATAAATGGCACTTTTTCAAGTAGGTTTCGATTGGAAAAGCAGACTATTTGACGCTAAGTTTGGTGACGCTAAGTTCAGTGTTTTTTCTGTTGATACAGGTATTGGCAGACGCAACGTTGTTCACCAGTATCCTTCTCTTGGTGAAGAAGGTAACGCAACGTTTGTTGAGGATCTTGGACAAGACGCTGATGAGTTTGTGATTGAGGCTTTCATAATTCAGAAACCTCCATTCTACAATTACATTAAAGATCGAGATGTTTTAATTAAGGCATTAAAGAAACCAGGCGTACATGTGCTCACACACCCCTTCTACGGCAAGAAGAACGTTGCGGTAGTGGGTAAGGTTAGGGTGAAGGAATCTTTTCAAGAGGGAGGCATAGCACGCTTCACAATGACTCTTGTTGAGTCCATTCCTGATCCACGATTCCCTCAAGTGGGTACTTTAGATTCTTTGGACAAGAATTGGCAAGATAGCATTAATAGATTGCTTGATGGATTCGCCTCTTTTTATGAAGCTGGATTAGCTATCGCTGACGATATTGAAGATCTTTTGGATTCTGTCAGATCAACAGTGACCGCTGTTCAACGCACATTCGGGATCGCTATCAGTACAGCGACAGGCATTATTGATTCCGCAAAGTCAGCGGTAGACTCTGCTTTGTCTTCTTCTTGTACTATAGGCAATACGATCAGTGATGGGTTTGATGGATTCATGAATGCCGCTGGAAAATTTCAAGACACTAGTTTGCTTGCCGCTCTTGGACCATGCTCGGGAAGACCACAACCTACAGAAGAACGAATTGATAGCAGCACAAGTGGAGTGATTGGATTTAATATCCCTACAGGTGTTTCTGTTTCTTCTTCAGTTAATCCAAATGATAGTATCCCAAAATTACTTGGTATGAGCCTAGTCATGAATGGATTAACTTTCATGACTTTTGGTGATGATACAGCGACAACTAGTTCAACAGGTTCAACCGCAGCGGAAGAAGCTGGAGTAGTTGCGGGAACAGCCTCCGGCATATCTAACTCAGATGTTCTTCCTGTGTCTGACACTGAAGCTCAGAAAGCCGCAAATCAACTCACATTGGTAAACTTCGCTAGGTGTATGATGTTGATCCAACTCGCTAGAATAGCTATCGATATTGCCTACGACAATTTAGACGATCTTCAGACTATTCAAACCGCTATGCTAGACGCTATTGACGCTATGCTAGACAAGATGGGGGATGAGGCTTCAAGTGATGACTATGGCGATTTTGGTATCACCACGGCATCTGACGCTTTTTACGAAATTTTGAAACAACTAAGACCTCAATTAACGCAAGCATTGGAAGAACGTGGATCAGATCTTTCTTCTTTAATAGAGTTTGAGGTTCCTCCAGGGGTTTCTAATACTCTGACTCTTGCTTATGATCGGTATGAGGATTTGAAGAGATCCATTGAGCTTAGAGAACGAAATCGAGTTAGCGTTAAGCACCCTGGATTTCTTCCTGAAGGTGAAGACATTAAAATCTTGAGTGCGTAATGGCTGAAATAATTTTGCATGTGAACAGCACTAAATATGAAGGATGGGAAAACATATCCGTCCAGCACTCCATGACAGCGTATGCGGGAGCGTTCACAGTACAGACCACTAACTTATCTTTTGGTGGTAGGATGAGGTTCTTTGGCATTCATAACGGAGATGCTGTTACATTGACCTATAACGGCTTCAAAATGATTGATGGGTACATTGACTCCATCGATGTCTCTTATGACGCTGACAAGCATCTGATGACTATTAGCGGAAGAGACAAGACTGCCGATTTAGTTGATTGTTCATATATATCAAAAGATGCTACTGTTGTGCTTGATAAGAAAGCGGTGACAGTATCTAATTTTTTCGCTAAACAAAGTGTGTTATCTGTTATTAGCACTTTATGTAACCAATTTAATATTAAGGTAGTTGCAACTACATCTGTTCAAGCTTTATTAAGTGAAGAAGTATCAAAAAAAATGAATGGAGGAGCATTCGTTTTGTCTCAGGGTACAGCGGTTTCTGAAGAGATTACCATGCTTGGTAACGCTTATGGATTTCTTGCTATGACCATTGGAGATGGGAAGCTTCTTTTGACTACAGAAGAGACATTACTTGTCTCGGGCAGATTAAAAACGTATGGTAAATTAAAGCCAGGAGAATCCGATATACTTGGAAATATTATCTCTGGGTCAATGACTTCTGATGATACGGAAAGGTACGCTGGATACATCGTGAAAGGGCAAGGGCAACCAGTGCCTACCGATTTTGCCCCAGTGTCCACAACTCCTGTGACTGATCCTAAAGGGGTTTCTGAAGACTTACTTATTCGTCCTGTACGTACAAAAACGATTCTTGAAGAGGATCTGACTGATTCTGGACTAGCACAAAAAAGAGCGGATTGGGAAGCGAGAATCAGAGCGGCAATGTCCCGCACATATACTTACACAGTGTTTGGATGGAGTCCATTTGTGGGGGGTGAGTTTTGGCAAATAAATACTATTGTTCATGTCACGGATACTTTTTTTAATATAGATGGGACTTTCCTTATTAAAGATGTTGATTTCTCCTTATCTAATAATGGAGAAATAGCGACATTAAAATTAGTTCCTCAAGGTTCTTTTGAGATTAGGTTACGTAAAATTGCTGAAATAAAAAATACTTTAGACGATTTTGTTTAATATGAATGTTCTAAGACTAATTGAATCAGTAAAGCGCAGAATCTTATTGATGATAGGTCGTGGTGTCATGACTATGTTAGAAGATTCTGAAGGTACTCAAAAGCTTCAGCTTTCTGTTTTGTATGGAGAGACATTAAATGATGTAGAGAGATTCCAAGATTATGGATTTACATCTTATCCAGATCCGGTGGGATCTGAAGCACTTATTTTATTTCCTAATGGGAATAGAAGCGCAGGAGTGGTTATTTCGATTATTAACAGCGATGAACGTCCCACGGGAGAATTATCCGCTGGTAATTCTATGCAATATGATGATTCGGGTGGTCGAGTAAAATTAGCTGATGGAAAAGCAGCTATTGGCAACGCAGATTTGAGCGTGGAATTATTGGATTTATTCGATCAACTTTTAACTAAACTTCAAGGCACTGTTGATTCAGTCGGGATTGCTTCAACTGGAACTAATTCAGTCATTAACGCTGACTTGGCTCTAATTCAAACTGACTTGGCAAAAATAAAAGGGAGTTTATAATGGCATATGTAAAAGCAACTTATTCAGCATCCATTAAAGCGGTTTTGGATGCTGCCGCAGGTACAGAAACAGCGAATCAGGATTTGGCGGACGCATTAGCGGATGCCCTTGAAGTAGCAATCGCATCATTTGTCGTAACGGTCACTAGTGTCTCGGGAGTAACCACAGGCCCAGGGGTATCTGGCCCAGGTGCGGGAACGGTATCATGAGCACAGCAAACTCAGGAGATATACAAATTGAATGGCCCGCATTATCCTTGGACGCTGACTTCGTTTTTGAGGACAATGATCTCAAGCAAGATGATGGATTGGGAACAGCGGTCATTATCAGTTTGTTCACTGATAGGAGAGCGGCAGCGGATGATGAGCTTCCAGGCAATCTG
>Ga0255047_10002818_pt1 | contig 11274 bp, 10 predicted proteins | sample JV7_2_1_MG_FD_183640 | JGI IMG/M metagenome (GOLD analysis project Ga0255047, IMG submission 183640) | Seawater microbial communities from Jervis Inlet, British Columbia, Canada - JV7_2_1 | ecosystem: Environmental > Aquatic > Marine > Inlet | place: Canada: British Columbia | collected 2016-10-06 | reverse complement strand
ATTGTGCCCCCAACAAATCCGTCAGCCGCATCGCCTGTGCAGCCTCGCTTCTGACCGTTGCGGCTCTGTTTCTCGCGCCGCCGCTCCGGGCGCATCATGGCCCGCCAGTCGCGCCGCTGTACAACACCGAGAGTCTTCTGGAGCTCGACGGCGAGATCGTCGAGATTTTCTGGAGGAATCCGCATGTTCGATTCAGGATCCGTGTAAGCGAGGGGGAGGTCTGGGAGCTAGAAACCGAGCCGGTCGGCATGCTCGCACGGCGTGGTATCGGCCCTGAGCTGCTAGAGATCGGCGATAACGTGCGTGTTGCGGGCCGTGTCTCCAATCGCAGGCCCCACGAGATGGCTCTATTCCATCTTCTGCTGCCGAACGGCGAGGAATTCACGGGCACAGCGGGCAACCGAGAGCTGCGTTTTTCTGAGCAGCGCGTCGATATAGCCCGCGAGGAGATAGCGGTTGCCACGGTTTCTGACGCAGAGCGGCTCGCGACGGGCATCTTTCGAGTCTGGGCGCGAGGCGTGCGCGAATTCGGCGGCGGAGCTGAGCCGGACAACGATGAGTCAGTTCTGACTGAGACCGCCCGTGCGGCCAGAGCCGATTTCGACCCGCTTACCGATGAGCCTATTCTGGAATGTGTGGCGGATGGAATGCCACGAGCGATGTTGCACCCGACGCCGATCGAGTTCGTCGACCAGGGCGAGCAGATCATCATGCGGATCCATGAACACGATCTAGTCCGCACGATTCACATGGCCCCGGCTGGCAACCTGGCTGAGCAGCCGGCGACGCCTCTCGGTTACTCGACTGGGGAGTGGGATGGCGGCACATTGGTTGTATCGACCACGCGCGTAAATTGGCCGTTCTCGGATGAGATGGGCACCCCCCAGACCGACGCTGTTAAACTCATCGAGCGATTCACGGTAACCGAAGATCAGAGTCGGCTCGATTATGAACTGACGGCGACCGATCCGGCGGTACTTTTGCGGCCGTCCGTGAGAACGGCGCATTGGATGTGGGTTGCCGGCGTAGAGATCGAGCCTTTCGAATGCGCGCTATGGGAAGAAACAGAGGAGTAGCTCGTTATGAGACGACTTAGTCTGGTCGTATGTGTTCTGGGGATGTCGGCCGCGGCGAACGCGCATCATTCCTTCGGCGCGTTCTATGACATGAATGGGGTCGTTGAGCTGGAGGGGGAAATCACCTCGGTATTCTGGAGAAACCCGCACATAAGGTTCACGTTAGATGTCGTCGATGAGAACGGTGCCGTCGCATCCTGGGACATGGAAGCGGGTTCCGTGAATACACTGCAGCGCTTCGGTATCAGCGAAGAGGTCATTAGCGTCGGTTCCAGAATCAGCGTTGCCGGTCCGCCCTCTCGACACGGGCTGAATACGATGTTTGTCGTTTTCGTCATCCCGCCGGGTGGCGACGAGGTTGTACTGAACCCCAATCTCGCGGCACGCGTCCAACGGCCTGGCAGCGAACCCCTGCCACAGGAGCTCGCGCTGGACGATGAAGTCGTCGCTGATGCCGAGGATGCGGCAATCCGTATTTTCCGCGTCTGGACGCCACGGTCGCGGCCCAACACCGGTAGCGGTACACACGTATGGCCGCTGACCCCCGCCGGCCAGACGGCGAGAGACGTGTGGGACCCTCTACAGGACGACCCCGCGCTGCGCTGCATACCACCCGGGATCCCCGTCGCGATGGATAACCCTTATCCGATCGATTTCATGAACCGCGGCGACACCATTGTCATGCGCCTGGAGGAGTGGGACGGTGTCCGTGTAATTCACATGAACGCCGATGCGAATGCCGACGATCAACCGGCCTCACATATGGGATTCTCGGTCGGTCAATGGGACGGCGATACATTGAACGTGACCACGACCGCCGTCGACTATCCGTTTTTCGACGACGTTGGCACGCCGCAGAGTCCGGATGCCGTGATCGTCGAGCAGTTTACGTTGAGCGAGAATGACACCCGGCTTGATTGGGAGGCGACGGTGACGGATCCGTTGAATTTCACGGAGCCCGTGACGTTGAGCGGATACTGGGGCTGGGTGCCGGGAGAGCAGATTAAGCCGTACGAATGCACGCTGCAGGCCGGTGACTAGATAATAAGTAAACGAGAGGTAGATCATCATGAGTGGGGCAGTCGAAATTCTCAGAAGCCGGATCGTACTGCCGGCGTCAGTCCTGTTACTCGCCGCGATACCCGCGTTAGCCACCGCGCAGGACGATGGGACCGTAACGAGAGAATATCTGACGCTGGATTGGACCGAGGGGCGAGCCTTCTCTCCTGCGGTTGTCACGCAGGGCGGTAAAACGGTCTGGCTTGCGGGCGTAACCGCGCCGTTCGACGCTAACGGAAATTCGCTTGCGGGAGATTTCGAGGCACAGACCCACGAGATTTTCAGAGTTATAGAAGAACGGCTTGCGACCTTCGGCGGAACGCTCGCCGACATTGTGACGATGACTGTCTTCATCGGCGATACGCGTTACGGCGATCCGTTCGTTGAAATACGTGGAACCACGTTCGAGCCGGGCCATTATCCATCGAGCGCATTGATAACCGTCGTCGGCTTCGCGCGGCCGGGCATCCTGCTCGAAGTCAAAGCGACGGCCGTGGTCGGCACGGATTAGGCGAGAAGTTATACTGCGCCCTCACGGGACGGCACGGAAATCATCCATGAACAAGGGCCTGCAATACGCCAGTCTAGTCAGCGGGTTGCTTCTCGCACCACTCGCTGCGGTCGCACATCATAGTGTCGCTGGAACGTTCGACACTGATCAGGTCGCCGAGACGGAAGGCGAAGTCACGAGCGTGGTGTGGCGTAATCCGCACGTGCGATTCTCGATGACCGTAACTGACGCCGACGGTGAGGTTGCGGAGTGGGACATGGAAATGACTTCGTTGAGTAGCCTGCGCCGCCGGGGGTTGGACCGTCAGCTGCTCGTTGTCGGGGACCGAATTCGAGTCGCCGGAAATCCTGCCGTCGATGGTTCCAACCAGCTTTATCTGCGCAATGTACTTTTAGCCAGTGGCGACGAAGTCGTGCTGAGTAATCAGGGACCGCGTTGGTCCGAGGACGCTCTCGGCACGACCGGTCCTGGATTCGGTTCCGCGGGTGATCGTTCGCGGCCGGACCTCGGCATCTATCGCGTTTGGAGTACGCCCGTCCAGGGCGATGGGGCAGGCTCGTTGTGGAATGACAGTTACCCGCTGACGACTGCGGCGGAAGCGGCTATCGCGGCATATAATCCGGCAACCGATGCGCCGACGCTGAACTGCACGCCGAAGGGCATGCCGACGATTATGGAGCAGCCTTACCCGATGGAGATCATCGAACGCGACGGCAACGTCGTGCTGCTGCAGGAAGAATACGACACCGTGCGTACTATCTATCTAAATGACAGTGAGCCAGTGTGGGTTGATTCGAGGCCGCTGGGCTACACGGTGGGGCGTTGGGACGGCGAGACGCTCGTCGCCGAGACGACCGGCATCAGCTGGCGGCACTTCAATACGCGCGGAATACCCGTTAGCGATGGTGTCGGGATCGTCGAGACATTCACGTTGCAAGATGACGGTGCTCGTCTCGATTACACGATGACGGTTACCGACCCCGTGATGTTTACGGAGCCCGTGCTGCTCGACAAGAGCTGGCTGTGGCTGCCGGCTGTGACGGTCGAACCGTTCGACTGCACCAATTAGCGTTCAGTTAATCGTTTTTCTTCTTCTCGAGGAATTTCACGAGCCTGAGCGCGTCGCCTGCGTCCATACGGCCGACCGGGCCAGTGCTGTAGGTCGCAGATAGTACTTTTCCGCCGCCGTCCAGGACGAATTCCGACGGCTGAATGATCGAGCGGCGATCCTCCCACCACGCGTCGATCGCGGCGGCCTGATCCCGAGTAACGCCATAAGCGATCGGGAAGCTCAGGCCTCCTTGCACCTCGGTAGCTTTTTCGAGCGGATCGACCGAAGCGGCGAGAATGGCTATCCCCATTTCGTCGAACTCCGCCTTAGCCGCGTCGTAGCCGGCCAACTGCCGGCGGCAATAAGGTCACCAGTGGCCACGATAGAAGAGCAGGATCTGATACGGCGTCGAGAAATCGGTTGGTATCGCGATCTGGCCGCCGTCGACCCCGTTGAGAGTCATAGTCGGGAACTGGGTTCCCGCGTCCAATTTTTTCATCGCGGCATAGTAACATCTCGGCGATTCTTGCCTCGCAGAGTTGCAATGCGCTTGTTGCCCCGGTAGCTTCGAGGCAGTGCGGGAATCGGGGGTAAGAATGACCTCGTTGTTCGATCAGTTCACTTGTCGTCGCGCTGCTAGAGCGGGGGCGACCGCTGCGATTGTTATCTTCGGGCTGGCTGCCATGCCCGCTGTCGTCGCGCATCATTCCTGGTCAACCAACTACGACGCGAGTAAGACCGTCGCGGTTACCGGAGTCATCTCGCGGTTAGTCTTTCGTAATCCCCACTCATCCATCACCCTTAGTGTTCGTAACGACGAGGGCGAGACTGAGCAATGGACGATTGAGTGGGGCAGCCCGCAAGGCTTACGGGAACGTGGGATGGAGCAGAATACGCTGAGAGCCGGTGATGCGTTGCGTGTTCGCGGAGATCCGCATCGGAATCCGAAGACGCGATCTATCCACATGGAATCGCTAACTCGACTGAGCGACGGCTTACGAATTTCGAGCCAGGGGCGTGTCGAGCCGTAGGCGCCGTATTTTCCTTTATGCGAACACTCGATGATCTCTTCACAAGAGGGAGTTGAGTTAAGATAGGGCCCAGAATCGGCTTTGTATAAAGGGGATTCGGCATGAAACTGATACTTTGCACGGTTGCCGTGATTTTCTCGTTGACGTTGACCTCGTGTGCAAGCGGACCAGTACAGGTGTATTCCGGGCCGGCGCTGCCCGATACTGAGACAGCACTGATCACAGCCCCACGGGCACCGAGTGACCGTACAGCAGCAAATATACGTATCCTGTCTGCTGATGACGCTCGTGGAAACCCCGTTCAAGTGACGAGCCGTAGTATCCAGGTAGTGCCTCGCGGAGTTTGTATAGTGGCGCGCGCGAGTCCGTAAAACAGACGCAGTTAAACTACTCGCTATTGTATTTCCGGGGAGAAGAATATGAATAGAGATGCGAATCTCGCAGCGCGCCGCCCAAAGTCCATAGGGATAATCGCTGTAGCCCTGTTGTCGGTTCCGTTGCTTCTAACGACAGCTAGCGCGCAGTTCAATACCGGCTTCGGCGGGCAAATGCGTCTGCCGCAAGATGACTTTACCTGGACGTGGGGCGATCGGAGCTCCGCCGGACGAGGATTCGAAGATATCTCAATATTCGGCAACGAAGAAGGCTTCCGTTGCGACCTGGCGGGCAAGCTCAAATCAGGCACCCGTATCTCGAGGATGGACGTAAGGGAAATCGAAAGGGAAATACGCTCAAGCACGTATTTCATCCAAGCTGCGGCGAACGCGATGAATAATCTGGACGCACAACGAGAGCTTGACTGGGCCTCGCTGAAGTGTGAGAAGCCGAAATCGGACGAGGAAGACCAAACTGAGCGCGACGAACGATAAGCGAATGGAGATGAAATTAGACTGATGAAAAAAAATTCGGTGATCAGAGTCGCGATCGGCGTATTCGTGTTGTCGTTCACAGCCGACGCGATCGCCCAGATAGACGTTAGGAATTTTCTCGATTCACGCTACGCTGAGACGGAGCGGATTGCCAAGACGCTCTGGGATTACGCGGAGGTGGGCTATCAGGAGGAGATGAGTAGCGCACTTCTACAGAGCACTCTGTCGGCAGAGGGATTCGCGATCGAGGCCGGTGTCGCTGGGATACCCACGGCGTTCGTAGCCAGTTACGGTGGAGGCGGCCCGGTCATTGCGATTCTCGCCGAGTACGACGCGCTGCCGGGCATCACACAGGACGCTACGCCCACGCGGAACCCGATCGAAAGTAAGGGGGCTGCGCATGCCTGCGGCCACAATCTTTTCGGCGCGGGATCGGTCAGTTCGGCGATCGCCGTCAAGCATTGGCTGGAGGAAACCGGAACGCAGGGCACGATTCGTCTCTACGGCACGCCGGCGGAGGAAGGTGGTAGCGGCAAAGCCTACATGGTTCGCGAGGGGTTATTCGACGATGTCGACATCGCCTTGCATTGGCATGCGTCCGGCTTCAATACGGCCGCAGCCTTGACGTCGCTCGCGAACCGATCCGCTAAGTTTCGTTTCCACGGCCTGTCGCAGCATGCTGCCCGAGCGCCCGAGAAGGCGCGATCGGCGCTCGACGGTGTCGAAGCGTTCAACTACATGATCAATCTAATGCGCGAGCACGTTCCGCAGCAGACGCGTATTCATTATGTGATAACGAGTGGCGGGCTCGCGCCCAACGTCGTGCCCGATTTTGCGGAGGTTTACTACTACGTCCGTCACCCTGACGCCACCGTCGTCAGCGAGATCTGGGCGAGGCTCGAGGAAGCGGCAATGGGCGCTGCTCGAGGCACGGGCACGCAGGTCGACTGGGAGATCATCCATGGCACTCACTCGCTCGTCGTCAACGAAACGCTGGCGACGATGATGGATGAGAAGCTCCGCGAAGTCGGTGGTATCGAGTACACACGGGAGGAGCAGGCGTTCGCCGAGCAAATTTTCGCAACGCTCGAGAGTCCGGCGTACGAACTCGGTTCCCAGGAGTCGATAGACCCTTATGAAGTGTCGCTCGGCTACGCCTCGACGGATGTCGGAGATGTGTCAATCGTAGTGCCCACGGTGGGGCTAAGAATTGCGACCTGGGTGCCCGGCACGACATCACACAGCTGGCAGGCGGCTGCAGCCAGCGGCACGAGCATCGGCTTCAAGGGTGCGAACAATGCGGCGAAGACGTTGAGTCTTGCTGCAATTGAGCTGTTCGAAAATGACGAACTTCGCGTGGCCGCACGAGCAGAGCACCGCGAAAAAGTTGGCGACGACTTCCACTACGAGCCGTTACTCGGCGACCGTGCGCCGCCGCTCGACTACCGAAACTAGAAGAGCCCGCTAGAAGGCGACCTGGTCACCGCCCTTTAGATCGAGCATCCGCCGAGCCTCGTCCGGCGTCGCTACGTCGAGCGACAGCCCTGAGAGGACTTCGCGAATCTTCAAGACTTGCTCGGCGCTCGACTCGGCGAGTTTTCCGGGGCCTCCCCAGAGCGAGTCCTCCAGGCCGACACGGACGTTGGACCCCATCGCAGCTCCCAGGCTCGCGAGGCGGATCTGGCTACTGCCGGCGCCAAGTATCGACCACTGGTAGTCCCGGCCAAACAAGCGGTCTGCTGTGCGGCGCATGTGCGACAGGTCCTCGGGGTGTGTGCCGATACCGCCGAGGATGCCGAAGACGCTTTGCACGAACAGCGGTGGCTTGACCATGCCGCGATCGAGGAAGTGCGCGAGGTTGTATAGATGGGAGATGTCGTAGCATTCGAATTCGAAACGCGTGCCGTTCTCTCCACAGGCCGTCAGGATTCGCTCGATGTCCGCAAAGGAATTTCTGAAGACCAGATCACGGCTGTTTTCCAAGTGCTCGCGTTCCCACGAGTGCTTGAACTCCGTGAAACGTTTCAGCATCGGATACAGGCCGAAGTTCATCGAGCCCATATTCAGTGACGCGACCTCGGGTTGCAGTTGCAGCGCCGGCTGCAGACGCTCATCTATCGTCATGCTCGGGTTGCCGCCGGTCGTGATGTTTATTACCGCATTTGTGCTGGCTTTTATCCGCGGCAGGAACTGGCGGAAGACGTCTGGGTCCTGGGTCGGTCGGCCGTCGACCGGGTCGCGCGCGTGTAAATGCAGTACCGTCGCGCCAGCCTCGGCTGCCGCGATGGCCGCAGCGGCGATCTCGTCGGGCGTTACCGGGAGATAAGGCGACATCGACGGGGTGTGAATGGCGCCCGTCGGTGCACAGGTAATGATGACTTTGCGTGCCATGTTTAGCCTCCGAAGCGCGGCTCCGGCACGCCGCGTATCCCCAGTCCCGTGATACGGAACAAAGCGCCGGCGCCGAACTGCGGCTTCAAATCAGGTTCAAACCGGTCGTGGACGGCCGGGTGCTTGACCCGCGCCATCGAGGTCACGTAGATCTCGTCGAGATCGTCGCCGCCGAACATGACGGAGGTCACGTTGCGCACCGGCATCCCAATCTTGCGCTCGACCTTGCCATCGGGGTCGTAGCGGACGAGGTCGCCCGAGATCAGCTCGGCATTCCAGAGACAGCCCTCAGCATCGACGGTCGAACCGTCGGGGACGCCGTTGGAGGTTTTGGTCTCGGCGAAGACCCGCTTGCCGGAAACGATTCCGGCGTCGAGGTCGTAGTCATAGGCCCAGAACTCGTCGACGAACGTATCGGCGATGTAAAACGTCTTGTCATCGGGGCTCCAGCAGGGGCCGTTCGTGCAGATGATCCCTGAGTCGACCTTGGTAATAGAGAGATCGGTATCCAAGCGCCACAGTCCACACACGGCGAGTTCTTCTTTGTCATCCATACCGCCGGCGAAGAATCGGCCGCGGCGGTCGATTTTGCCGTCGTTGAGGCGGGTCCGTGGCTGGTCGGCATCGACGAGACTGATGAGGTCGAGTTCTTCCGTTTCCGGGTCGAAGAAATAGAACCCATCGTCGAGAGCGAGGACGAGCTTGCCGTTCTCGCGAACCGCCAGCGCGCCGACGTCATGGTCCAACGACCAGTTATCGACACGGCCGCTCTTCGGTTCCAGCCGCCAGATCGACGGATTTCCGACGCGGCGGCCGGTCCCGTCCAGCCACCACAGTAGGCCCGTTTCGATGTCCCATACGGGACCCTCACCGAGATGGTTGCCGCATTCGAGAACGCTTTCGATCCGATAGGTCACGCCGTCACTAGTCGCACTGCGTTTCTCAATGACAGAGCTACTCGGCTTCGTATCTCACGAGCCCGCGGTGCTCGACCAGCCCGGAGAAAAGATTGCCGTCCGTATTTTCGGTCACGCTTTCGGTCCAGATGTCGCCGATATGAGTGTCGACGCTGCCATCGGCGGCGCTGCCGTAGTAGATGCCCATCTCGAAGTCAGGGTTGACGCCGTCTACTGACTGCGAGTCTGCGACGAACACTCGGCCCTGAGAGTCAATATCGATGCTGTGCGGCATGTCGAATTCACTCGGGCCTGTTCCCGGTTGACCCCAGGATTTAACGAACTCGCCGTCGGCTGAATACTTGACGACGCGGTTGTTGAAGTGGCCGTCCGCCACAAATATATCGCCGTTGTCGGCAACGGCCACGTCGCAGATGCCGTTAAACGTATATGCGCCGCTGCCAGACACGCCGAGCGTGTAGGTTTGCAGTACGAGGAGCGCGATGCCTGCGGTAACCGTGAGGTAGATCCAAGTACGCGTGGATCGAATTACTGACATGACACTCTCTCGTATTTGTAGGGAGGTTGTCATTTTACCCTCTTCGCTTGAACTAGGGGTAGAATCGGACTGATAACAAGACCGCAACTAACAGGGGATCCGATCATGACCATACTCCGAATGGCAGTACTGCTGCTGTGTGCGATATCCATGAATGCCATGGCGCAGAGAAAGGGTGGCGACGACATTTCCGGTCCGTATAACGTCGTTGAAGGTTGGGCAGATAATGTCTGTGGCCCCGGATGGCAGTCCGGCTCGACGAGCGGCGTGTGGGCAGAGAGCGCGGATCGCGTCTATGTATTTCAGCGCGGTTGCCTGCCGGAGATTCCGCCACCCGATTCCATCGTTCCCGAACGCAATGCGTCAGGGTACTCGTTGTCCGCGAGCGATCCCGCGCGACATCCACGCTGGGAATACAACCTGATGATCTTCAACCGCGACGGTGAGCTCATCGAGTCCTGGGAACAGCACAACGACTTGTTCGTCCGGCCGCATCGCGTCGTGATGGACCCGCGCGATGCTGAACGTCATGTCTGGCTCATCGACGACGGCGCACACATGGTCTACAAGTTCACCAATGACGGTGAGTTACTGATGTCGCTCGGCGAGTTCCGCGTGTCCGCGAGTGACGAGAGTCATTTTGGCCGACCGACCGACATCGCATTCCTGCCGAACGGCGATTTCTTCATCAGCGACGGTTACACGAACACGCGCGTCGTGAAGTTCAACAAAGACGGCGAGTATCTGCTCGCATGGGGTGAGCCCGGCACGGGGCCGAGCCAGTTTGACACGGTACATGGCGTCGCGGTAGATAACGACAATCGAGTCTACGTGGCCGATCGTGCCAACTCGCGTATACAGATTTTCGACGAAAACGGTCAATACCTGGACGAGTGGAACGACATCACCTTCCCGTACTACCTGTATATGTCGGGCGATCAGAATCTATGGGTCGCCGATGGCGAGACCAACAAGATCTTGAAATATAATCTTCTCGGGCAGCTGCAAAATTCCTGGGGCACATTCGGTACGATGCCGGGAGGCATGTGGGGGCCGCATCAGTTCAGCGTGGATAACGAGGACAATTTCTATGTCGCTGACGTGCACGTCGGGCGTCTGCAGAAGTTCGCGCCGAAGGACGGCGTCGATCCGGCGCGACTCGTCGGGCAGCGGGCCGACATGTCGCATTAGCTTACGCGCAGCAGAAAATAAACCCAGTACCTTTTAGGTCCGCGTAGAATCCAGGCTGAAGAAAAACTCTCGTTCTAAGGGAGCCAGAATGAACTCAGTGACAGGAGGACTCACGGCGCGCCCGCGCCCGATCTTCGCAGCGATCGCGATCGCCGCCGGCTGGTTCATGGCATTCTCGGCGGCCGCTGAAGTCGTCCGCATCGACGTCGAGACACGAAGCGCCGTCGCCGACGGTAAATCCTACGGTCTGGCGGGCGTCTACGAGCGGCTTGCCGGCAGAATTCACTATGCCGTCGACCCGTCGAACCCGGCCAACCGCGTCATCGCGGACATCGACTACGCGCCGACGAATGCTGCCGGCCGGGTGGAATTTTCAGCCGACTTCTATCTGCTAAAACCCGTCGATGCCGATGCAGGCAACGGGACGGTCTTTGTCGATGTCATGAATCGCGGCCGCAAGCGGGCCCTGGGCTATTTCAATCTGACCGATGCCGTGCTCGAACCGCAGACGGAAGCTGACCTGGGCGACGGCTTCCTCATGCACGAAGGTTTCTCCGTGCTCTACGTCGGCTGGCAATTCGACGTACCGCGCCAGCCGGGCTTCATGCGTGTCTATCCGCCAATCGCAACCAACGACGGT
>Ga0255047_10002816_pt1 | contig 11278 bp, 12 predicted proteins | sample JV7_2_1_MG_FD_183640 | JGI IMG/M metagenome (GOLD analysis project Ga0255047, IMG submission 183640) | Seawater microbial communities from Jervis Inlet, British Columbia, Canada - JV7_2_1 | ecosystem: Environmental > Aquatic > Marine > Inlet | place: Canada: British Columbia | collected 2016-10-06 | reverse complement strand
TGCGCTCTCAGGCGCAAGCATAACGTTCTGATTTGAGATTGCATTCTCAAGCGCAAATGTTTCTGGAGTGCTTAGACCAGAAAGAGTTCTGGCGTATATGGCGCGAGACGACGCTCTTAAAACATCATTGCGATCTTTGAGAATCTGATCTGAAACATCTTCGCGACCAGCAGCAAACTGCGCTCGGGCAAGATCACCTGACTGCTGCCATGCCTGCGCCGAATGAGAGGCAACATAAAGCGGCCCTCTGGTGCTAGCGATTCTTGTTGCTACAAGCCTGCTGGCTCCAGCACCCACCTGCAAATCAAAAACCAATTGGGCTTCTTCGGCAGCAATGGATGCAACCTCTCTTGCTTCAATTATCTTTGCGCCTGCAATCGCATCAGAAAAAAGGCCATCTGAAAACCTTTCAATCTCAGCCATCGCACCATAGTTTGTCCCAAGAGATCGCATAGCATCAGCAACTCCTGAGAATTCCGCAGGAATAGCATTGAAGTTTTGAGTCCCAATCGCGCTTTGTAAAAGAGCAAGAGTCTCAGGGTCTTGAGTTCGGCTCGCAGCATTTCGAAGCGTGCCTCGTATAATTGCCTGCTGTCGAGCTACTTGATAATTTCTGGCTTCAGTTTCGCTGAATAACCCCGCTTCAATAGCATCCGTTGCACCCTGATCGATAGAATTGAGCAAGCTAGCTTCTATGCTTCCTGCATTATATGCTGCACCTCCAGACGCAGCAGTCAGCGCTTCAAGATTGTTAAGACCATCTTCAAGCGAAGTCTCTAGGGACGCCCTTGCCGCGGCCCGCTCACGACGAACTTGAGCAATCTGCATGTTGGTCATGGTGGCATTCAGATAGCTGGTGCCGACATCCGTAATGAAACCGCGAAACTCATCTTGAGCAACGTTGGTCATTGAGGCCAGATAGTCAGACATGGCCGACTCATACATGGCTGGACTGCTTTGGTACCTAGCAGCAAGCTCTCGGCCCTTGTTTTGGATTTCATCCTCAATGCTTTGCTGGAACCTGCGCATGACAACGCGCTGGTAAGCATCAGCGCCGATCGAACCCATGCCTTCAGGTGGAGCGTAGGCTTCAGGCTCACCCGTCTCAGGATTGATTGTGATCACCTTCTCACGGTCAGCAGAGGCTCCCGCCTCCATGCCACCCTTCTCAGCCGCCTGCGCAGCTTCCTTGTAGAACATATCGCCAAGAGCATTGGCGGAACGCGCAATGGTTTCGCCAACTATCTGGCCGCCCTGAGAAGCGCGAGCAACTCCAATGGTGCCGATTCTGAATTGACGCTTCTCTCGAATGACAGCCATGTCTTATCCCTTCGGCATCTTAACTTTGTCGTACCTATATTTGGCTCCGACCATGGTGGTGAAGGCGTCCGTCACCCCAGCAACAAGAGAAGCCTGACCCTCTCGACGTATGGCGGAAGCTTTTTGCGTTAGCTGCATTCCCTGCATCATTGCCATGAAGTCGGATCGAGCGGTGTCAGATACAGCGATTTCTTTCTGCTTGTCCAAGAAGGCAGAAACAGAACGGTCAGCCCCAACGTCTCTGCCTTGAGAAGCGAACGAAGCAATGTTTGCGGAAAGGTTCGACCTGTACGCCTCCATGCGATCGTTGTTGCGCTGGGCCGCCTCGGCCTCACTCATCTTCTTTTCAGTCTCTACGCTGAAGGCATTCAGATCAGCAGCAGATTTTGCGCCAAGCCCGCCAAGCAATGAGCCCCCGGCCTGAACGCCAGAAGACAGAAGCATCAATGTAATAGGGTCCATCAGACAACTAGCTCCGCTATCATCCCATTGACCTGTAGGCCAAGTGGGTCGTCTTGCTCAATTGTGACCTGCGGGTCTCGACTGTAACCTAGCAATCGAAATTCTTTTTTACCGTCAAATGGAAGCGTACCAGTTAAAGGTCTATTGTTTACCTTCATGGACTCAACGCTTTTTGCATCTACGATAACAGAAGACACTCCACGAACTTCACCCGTAATAGCACCAGCGCTTACAGCGGCATCGACTGGATTTGTTACAATCTTTGCAGTGAACTTATTGCCAGCATAAGCATGCGCGTATCCAGTGTGCGCAGAAAGATCGACTTCGTTACTGCCGTTCACAGTAAAAGAGCCAAGATAAGACTGAGCCCCATTGTTAATTCCAATGACATCAACGGCATCTCCGCTGGAATACTTTGCGCTTACATCCAAAACGTTTGCGGACACAGCCCCATAGACCCAGAAGTCCAAGCCGACATCCTCGCTGAACTCGCAAAGATGAAGGTTGCCATCGGCATCGTAAACATTTGCGAAGATGCGATCCTCAACAGCAATGACAGAAGCAAAGGAGCCATCGGTTGTTAGGCTGGTCCAAGCAGCCCTTCGCTCCGCTCGATTGGAGGTGAAGAGCGCAGCATCACCATTGCTCATGACCATCATGGCGTAAGAGTCAGGAAGCGAAAACGCGCTGTGAGCAACCGTCATGAAGATCGGATCGTTAATCAAATGAGACGCAAGAGTCGATATAGCATTCGCGGTGTAGGCATCTTCAGAATCAGTGAAGAGATATTCTCGAACAACACGGCCATTGTTCGCCGCAAAAATCGTAGCTCCATCAATCGGAACAGGCATGACGTGAGCAATGCCATAGGGTGTTTGCTTTCTGATCTGAGCGTTTGTCGGCGTGATCGCTTGGTTCAAAAAGGTTGGGATATAAAGCTCAGAAGAGGCCGTGAATATCTGAAGGTCTCGGTTCGAAATCATATACCTGATCTCGTTCACATCTCCAGTCGCGGCCACCAAAGCAATTGCGTCAGCGTCAGCAGCTTCGCCCACATCAAAGTTGAAGAAGTTGCCAATCTTAGACATCCAAATTGAGTCAGGCTCAGAGATTGTTCCGCCAAAGATGAGTCGGTTTTCATGAAAGGTGACGGAAGCGGGATAGCCTCGGGCGGAAGACCAAGACTGCTCGTTCCAATCGACTGTTGGCGCATGAGATTCAATTGAAACAAAACCACCCCCGTCTTCACTTTCATTTGCGGTTCCTCCCGCAGTGTAAGTGAATGTGTTTTCGTCAATAATTTCAGTTACAGTGCGGCTGCCGTTAATGTTTGAAGAATTAATCCCGCCAGTAGGCGCGGCGTCATAAATGATAATCGCCTCGCCTCCAGCGAAACCATGACCAATCATTGTAACCTGAACCTCATCACTGCCGTCCGTAGTGCGCAATGGGTTTAAGACTTCTAGCCTACGTTTAAGCTGATCAACAACATCCACCTTAACACGATCAGAGGATATAACCTCAACAATGATCATCTCAGCTTTACCGTATCTCAGCGTTACGCCAAGGTGCGCAGAGTTTGGATATGCACCGTTAACCTTACTTCCCGTTATGTCAAAATAACTTACTGACTGCCTCTCTGAGACCCCAACACTTAAGTTTGTAAATGAATTAGTAGAAGAAATGCTTGTTATTGTTTTAATGTTCCTGCCTGTTGCAACTGTGTCATTTGCCGCTGGGCCATTAAAAGTCTCAGTAACTGACTCGCCGTCTTGGTCAGTTCCCGTGATCGTAAATGTTTGTTGGGTGTGATGATTAGAGGATGTAGATGTTATTGTAATTTGAGCAGCGGCATCCAGCGTTACGGTGCCTCCACTAGCAAGGGCTCCGTTTAAATCAAAATTAAATGGGGATAAAAATTCACTCTGAGTGATAGCAATCCCATCTGGATCACTGGTGCCAGTATTTGTGAAAAGTTGACAAGCTATAGAGGTTCCTGTTGTGCTGCTCGGATCGAAAAACACATTAGAGGCTTGAAACTTTGTGTAGGGTTGATACGTTTTTTTGCCATCCAATTGAGAATCAAACGTAAATACGCTCACCTCAAAGTCAGTTAAGGATGTTCTGGTAAGCATCCGAGGCGCAAACAGCGGATGGGAGATGAACATGACATCTCCATATTGAGCGGTCGTATACTCCTGAAGATAGTCGTCATCAAACGGAAGGGCGTTGCTATCGGTGTCTTGAGTGATCGTATCAACAAGGCTCACGCTGCCATCAGTGAGAAGGCGGAAGCAGCGGACCTTGCCCTCTTCGACCGAGATCACATACTCTTCGTTCTCGTCAAAGATAAACCGGAACAGATGAGACTGCACCTTGCTGTTCGAACTTAAGCTGTAATCATAGATGTGCTTTAGTCCGGGCCGTTTCTTTGCAGAACCCTCTGACATGACCAACATGTTCTCAAGCTTCTGCGCAGATTGAGCGTAAATAGGAGAATCAGTCCTCATGATCAATGAGTCACTGACTTCACCATACTGAAAACTGCTAATGGAAACTCGTAGTTTTTGCATTAGCTGCGCCTTTCAGCAATAAACCTCGATGTGTTGAGTTTCTGCGTTGTTTGACGTTGCGAATCAAGACGGCGGGCCTGCATCATATGAATCTGAGCCTTCTGATCTAAAAGTTGAGACAACGTTGGGTCTCGCGCAATAGACGTAGCAAGCATTGAGGCAACAGAATATTCCACCGCAACTGTGAAGTATGGCGGCCAATCTGCCTCATCTGCGCGATAGATATAATCAGCAACAACAGTCTGAGCTTCAGACACGTTGCAGTAAACTTTGTCTCCATAGGTGTCAAAAGTCACAGCAGCGTCGTTTACGGTCAGCGCTGAAACAGTCAAAGCCGCGGATGGGAGTTGATAAGCTGCATCAAAACGAGCAGTTGGCGCGTCAGTCAATCGGCTCAAAGCCGCTTGAGCCGTAGCAAATCCCCATCTAGAATTCACAAGAGCCGATCGCGCAATGTCTTCGTACATTGCCTCACAAACATCTGCTTCAGCAGTACCCTCCGTAAATGAAGAGATTGGAGACCCGCCCATTAAAATGGACGCCCGAGTGCATACTTTGAGTGAAGTGTTTGCTGTGTCTGGCATGGAAGATTGGGGGGCCGAAACCCCCCACTCCTATTAGTTGTTGTCGAGAACTTCGTAGACACCATCGTCATCAATGACCACGGCACCCATCGACATCATCGATGTAGCAAGGTGCGAGACCTTTTGAGGGACGTAGTTCAGTTCAGTCTGAACATCAGCATTGATGCCAAGACCGACCGAGTTCGCGTGGTATGCAAAGTTCTTGCCACCAGCGACCGCGGACGTGGAGAAAATCTTGAAACCCAGGAATTCCTTCATCGTCATGCCACCAGCAAACGGAAGGTTCTGAGGTCCAACATAGTCAGACGAAGCAAACTCTTCGATGTTGAAGAGATCAGCAAATCCAGCAGGCGACATGGCGAGATAACGCTGGCCGTCTTCTGGCAGGTCGGCAGTGCCAAACGTTTCAAACAACGTCAGCAGATCAGCCTTTTCAAGCGCAGAGCTAGTGTCGTGGATTTGGGTGGAGTTAGCGCCCGCGTCCATTGCCGTAATCAGGATTTCATCAGTCTTGCGACCCAGAGCAGCAGCAGCAGATTGTGCTACGGCTTGACGCTCATTGATGTTGATCTTCAACTCATCAAGCTTGTCGATGTATTCCGGCGCGTAGAAGTCGGCCATCGTTGCTTCGACAGTGGTGTGGACGAGTTCCATCGCGGTCACATCGCCATTGCGAGCTTTGGTGTTTGCAGCGCCTTTGCCAATCACTTGGAAGCGAGTAACCGAGCCTGTCACATTGGACGTGCGAACAGTGTTCCGTAGCTTGGAACCCATACGCTGGTATGCCATGTGAACTTCAGTCTCGAACTGCTTGATAAAGGCTTGATCGATTGTATTAGCCATTGTTTCAGTCCTATGAAAATTCAGTTTGCTACGGGTATCCGCACCTTTACGTCAATTCGGGTATCCCAACAGGGGCCGATCAGTGCATCGCGGGCCGAGATAATTCATCCTTAATATTTTTCTGACGCGGATTACAACGCACAAATTCTACATACTTCTCAAAGCCAAGGTGGCTGACGCCTACGGGCTCGAAGCCCAACCACGCTGACCAATTCAAAATAAACTCGAAGTCAGCGTTCACTGTCATCGACATGCCATCATGAGACTGATCGAAATGGCTCACGAACATGCGCGACCCGCGAGCCATAGCGTGCCAGTTGCTTTTGATTTTGTCGGAGAACATTGCAAACATCTGAGGCCAAGCCTCATCTGCGCCAAACCAAAGGCCGCCAATCATGGTGAATGACTCACCCTCTTCCCGGCAGAGATAGCACTCAGAGGTTTCGTGCATGTCGAGCAAAGCTTTCCTGATATCAGAGTGACCAAGAAGCTTTAGCTCGCGTCGGTTCTCGGCGCTCAGACCTTCGACCACTTCCTCAATGTGATCCAAGGTGAAGGGGGTAAGATAAAACCTACCCCGCTTCATGATCTTAACCTCTGTAGATTTTCTGGAAACCTTCGGTGACTTCCTTGATGAAAGCGGGGTCTCGGTCTTTCCAGTACCTTGGGTCATTCATCATCTCCCTCAACTCACGCTCTGAAGTTTGCGCGGCTGGTGCTGTGTTGCCAGCAAAATTGCCGTCCTTCATCGCTTCCTGAATTGCCTCAAGAGCAATGATCCCAGCATGGGTTTCACACATTCGCTCAATCGCAGGCAGCGCTTCCTTGGGGAAGAACTTGTTTGCAAACGCAGAGGCCGCATCAATACGAGCCTCGGCATTGTCTCCAAGCTTTGCAGACTCCGCCTCCATATCTGGCTGGCTGCCAGCAATGGCTTGAGCATACATCTCGATGCCCTGCTGGAACTCTTCTTGAGAGTAACCGTTCTCAAACGAATGATCTGACCACCACTTCAGAAGATCATTGTCTACGGCCTCTTCCGCGTTGACCGTTTCAGGAAGCTGATAGTCTCCAGCCTTTTCGGGTCGGCTGCTGAATGCTTCCTTCTGGATTTCTTCCATGATCGAATTGCGAATGTCTTCTTCAGAATTGCCCAGCTTCTTGGATAACTCGGTGTAAGACTTTGCAAGGTCTTCGGCTGTCTTAAACTTTTCAGGAAGCCACTCCGGTCGATCGACTGTCCCAGATTCAGCCTGCTGTACATCTTCTTGCGTGACAAAATCTCGACCATCTGCCTCCGCTACTGCTTCTGCTGATTCTTGATCCTTCATTTCTTGCTCCTATGTGCGTGTCCAATGCGCTGCTCGATGAGCCCGACGACATATCGCTGGCCTTCAAGGTGACGTAACTCTTCCGTGGTCACATTTGGCCCGTTCACCATCTCAATGGTAATCGAGCGCAGGTAGCGCAAAACCTCTTTGCCCGTGGGCGACTCAAATATCTGCGCAATGTTCTTGCTGATGTTCACATCGTCTTCGGACTTGCGCTGATACCCATCCAATCCGATGTTAATTTTGCTGCTCACCCATCATTCCCTGTTGCTGCTGCGCAATTTGCTGCGCCATTGCAGCTATCTGTTTGCGCTGTTCTTCGTCTCGAATCAAGCTCTCTGGCACACCAAACTTTTTGGCAAGGTGTATCGCCGTCTGCTCTCCATCGATGAGAAGCTGCAACATTTCTGGGCCGAAGACACCGCCAACAAGCTGTAAGTATCTGGCAACATTGGAAATATCTGAGTTGGCTTGGGCTTGAGCCAGCGGGGAAACTGAGCGGATTTTGACTTCCCGTCCGTTCACAGTCGGCACTTCAATGCGACCCTGCTTCTTCAGAATGTAGATGACGCGCTGCAAAACTGGCTGCACAAGCTCGGCTTGCAAGCGACCAAACGCAGAGCCGACGCGGCGAGACAGGTCGGCCATACGCTCCGCAACCTCAGTCGCAGTCGCGGGTGTCTTATCCGGATTGCCAAGCATGTCATTGTACAGCGCCCGCTTGATGTTCAATCGCATGTCGCTGAGAACAAGTTGAGCAACGTCAAAGCGGCCAGCCGCCTGAACTGGCTGCAAGCCTTGGCTGCCCATCGCCTTTGGAATGATCGACCCCGGAACAAGCTGGATCGTATCCGGATTGATCACGCCATCATCTTCCATCTGGTAAATCCCAGAGATCGCCATCTGCGCGTTCTCCAAAATCAACTCGATGGTCAGGTTTGTGGTCTTGATCGCGGACAGCGCATTGATCAGCGGGCCTCGCCCGTAAACTTCACCAGCGCATTTCGACCAACGGAAGCAAATGAATGGGTTGGAGCCCAAGCCCTTCATCTCTTTGGTGTGGAGAACCGTGTCTGTGGTCATGCAGATCGCATAATGCAGATAGGCTTCCTCGTTCTTCCGAGAATAATCGCGGCAGACGACCTCAAGGACGGTGGTCTCCCTGTCCCGGCCCATCATGCCCTCAACTTTCTGGTCGAATTTAGAGTTGGGGTACATCATTTCGAGATGATCGAACTTGACCTTCTTCCGCTCGCGGAACACATGGTCGATCCGGTCGTCAGGTCCGGTATCAAGCACAACATGCGGCAGCGGGATTGCAGAGAAGATGATGGGATTGATTGCATCCCCCTCTTCAACACAGAGAATGCCCGTGCCAACAGCCAAATCCATGAACGATTCATGCACTTCTTGGCTGAAGTTGGAGTTCTGAAGCACCTCGAAGACATATTCGGTGACTTCATCTAGCTCGTTGTCAACGGCCTCGCGCTGATCGGCTGGCACTTCGCTGCCTGACATGAGGTCAGCCCAGCGTGCAAAGTTGGGAACCAAGCCTGACTGAAGCCTGCTCGCAAATTCCTGCACACCGACAACAGCGGTCTCGTCAAAAATCTTGTCGTCTCGACGCTGACCCGCCTCTTCATGATAAAACGATTCACGCTGCGGCAACGCATACTCATAGCATTCTTCAAACAGAGAAACCCAATTTTCGCGAAACGCTTTGGCTTTGTTGTACTTTCCAACGTATGTCTTTGCGATCTTGTCCATCACTGAAACCTACCCAAAAACCCGCTGCCGGAAGCGCGGAACAAAGAACGACGACCGGAGCCGCCGCGCATCCCGCGCCTCTCCATGCGACCTGATATGGCTTCGGAAATATCGTCGCGCTTTTGCTCTGCGCGCTTGTCAATCTCTTCGCGCTTTGCGATTTCAGCGGCCTCCCTCTGATCGGCGGCTGCTGCCTTTTCTGCGGCTGATGGTCCAAAACACATAGCGATCTCCTTTCGCTGTCCTATTCACAAAACAAAAAATAGATCAACGCACAAGATTTATATGCGCGAGCCAAACCTGCCCCCGCGCTGACTCTTTGGTCTGCGGCTGAACACATCGAAGTTGCGCTTCGCTACGACCGCGGTAGCTGGCTTCTGACTGTTCATCAGAGCCCGACCCTCCCCGGCACCCAAAAACAAATACTGCGCTGCATCGTGAACGTGGCTGAACATATTCTTGTCCGGCTTGTCAGCGTATCTTTCCCCGCTGACCTCAATCCGCTTGTACGAATAGCCGCCCTCGAAACCCTTGATAAGCTGGGGGCAGCGGCGGTCAATCAAAAGTGCTGGCTTCCCTTCGATCATCTTGGTTAGCTGGGAAGAGACAGCCTCAAGACGAAGGTCAACAGAGTTGGAAGGCGCAGGGAACGCCCTCAAGCCAGCACCGCGCAGAATATGAAAAGGAGTAGATTCATCAGTCTGCGCTCTAAAGTCGCCAGCGGGATCACCATAGATGATGGTTTCACCAGCGGCGGAAAAACGGGTTGCCAATTCATTCCTCAGAACTTCAGCAAACCTGACAATGCCCATGTCGATCGCGACAATCTCGGACTGCAAGAACCATCGGCCGCGGACCTTCTGCCCCAATACCGCGGCCGGGGTCAGACCAAAGTCGATACCCACATACACCGGAGTCCCGGCAGCAATCGGTATCTCCTCTCTTGCGACGTGAACATCTGGCGCGAACATGGGGTACACTGGCTTTCCGTCCTGAACGTGACCCAATCTATTCATCACATAGACATCGATCCAGCTTTTCGTCTTACCCTGAATGAGATTCGGGTAATAGCTCTTCATCATATGAAGCTGATTCTCGGCGTGCTTGCTGGGCTTATAGTCCTCTAACTCGCCCTCGTCGTTCTTGACCTCGATCATGCCGGAGGGCTGCGTAAAGAATTGCCAGTTGTCTGGCTTCACCAGCATCTTCGCCTGCTCGCGCGGGATGTGATCTGGGATCGGAACCTCGCCCGACATGATCGGCCACCAGTGATCTTCTTCAGGAGCGTTGGTATCGGCAATCACGCCCGTCCAGCTAGGGCCGCCGTCGCGCATAGAAGGGTAACGGCCGACGCGCATCGTACACGCATCGATGATGGACTTGGGGATTTCCCTTGCTTCGTTGATCCAGATGCCAGTCAGTTCGAGCGACAGAAGTTTCTTCACATCTTCAGGCCGATCAAGGGCTAGGAAAATAACTTCGAGATCAATGTCGCCCTTTTTGATGTGATGGGTGTATGGAACCGACCAAGTGAATCGCCCCCATTCGGCCTCGGGAAACCAGTCAAGCCATGTTTTAATAGTTGTAGTTCGTAGCTGTGGGTTTGTGTTCCGGATAATAGCCCATCGAGACTTTCGCACTCCGTCTGGTGCTTTCTTTTGCGCAAGCGCCCTGCGAAAAACCTCGATACAACATCCAACACTCTTGCCACTCCCTACCGGACCGCGAATTCCACGGAAAAAGGTTTCATTCTTCATGAAAGCCTTCAGAATTTCGCCATCAGGCTTGTATTTGAACTCGATCAACGATCAGCAATCCCGTGATCCATGCCAACCTTGATCATTCGGGCGGCAGTTTCGGGCCCAATCGCCTCAATTAGCTTGTCGGCCTCACGATTTGTTACAAAATCTTTAGGATAATGCCGCATGTGAACAGATTTCACCACCATGCGGAGGGCGGTGCGCTCTTTTGGGGAAAGGGTGTTGATAAAACTCATGTCAATCCCACGCAGTTGCGCCCTTGGGCTTCGGCGGCATCTTCTTTCGCGGGGCCGCGGGCTTCTTTTTAACCAGCTTGGGCTGGGGAAGGTCAGGCGCTTCGATCAGGCGGCGGGATTCACCTGTGCGCGTTGCGCCAGAATAAGTCACGTCGCGAAGTATGTGCGCCGGACCCTCGTAAGGGGTGCCGTCCGTAAATGTCCAAGCCATATTACTCTTCCCTGTATCGTTTTGTCTTCGCCGCAATCTCCTTCGGCTGTCTGGAAACCTGCTTCTCAGCCTTGATCGCCTTCCGCTTCAGCGCATCAGGCAACTTCTTCTGCCCCTTGGTCAGCAAGCTCTTCTTGGGACGGCCAACCTTGTTGCCGTACGTTCCTTTACCCTGCGGCATCGCTGTATCC
>Ga0255047_10002813_pt1 | contig 11281 bp, 10 predicted proteins | sample JV7_2_1_MG_FD_183640 | JGI IMG/M metagenome (GOLD analysis project Ga0255047, IMG submission 183640) | Seawater microbial communities from Jervis Inlet, British Columbia, Canada - JV7_2_1 | ecosystem: Environmental > Aquatic > Marine > Inlet | place: Canada: British Columbia | collected 2016-10-06 | reverse complement strand
GGCTGCACACGATTAGCGGCATCAACCTGTCGGCGACTGGTGAGCTCGACCGCGTTCAGTCCGGCCGCGCCATCGAGGCGCGCCAGCGTCAGTCAATCCTCGGCATGGAGCCCGACCTGGACAATTACTCGCGCTCCCAGGAGCTCAAAGGGACCAAGCTGCTGGAGGTCGCGCAGGATTTCTATACCGAACCCCGCCTGATCCGAATTCGAGGCGAAGACGGCATTATGAAAAGCCTCTCGATCAACGAGGTCGATCCGGTCACGAGGGAAATCAAAAACAACATCGGGCTTGGTACGTACGTGGCGACGGTGGACGAGACACCGATGTCGGCAACGTATTTGCAAGCGACCTTCGAGGAAATGCTGGACCTTCGCGATCGGGGTATTCCTATTCCTGACGACATGGTGATCGACGCGTCATCGATGGGCCGCAAACAGGAGCTCAAGGAACGCCTACAGGCCGTACTGTCCGGTCAAGAGCCGCTACCGCAAGGGGCCGGCGTGGCACCGAATGCTGCACCTGGAACTCCAAGACGCTCAGAGGGCGCCAGATGAACGTCTGTGCCCCATCTGTGCTCCATCTTGTAGCCAGTTCAATGCCAGATGAGTGGCGGCGGTATCGGTTGCGTGGATTTTTCGAGCACGAGGCCGAGGAGGGCGATTGGTGGGCATGCTTGCAGCTCCAGAATGGCGAGATCATCGCTCGCTGTGGCAGCGGAACGTACGTGCCCGCTGGCGACCGGCGGCAATGGGCGGTTGATGCCTGCCAGGTCATGAATCGCAACTCTCACTACAACGGTGTTTGGTCGGTGGTGTGGTTTAAGGGCGATCGACGTTTCGCTTTTACCTGGAAGGATCCTGACGGAGATATCCAGATTTTTGGCGATGAGAAAAACCTGCCATGGCGCCAGGTCCATCTGGTCAGCATGCACCATTGGGCCGAGCACGCGGACACGATGTGTCAGGAATGGGCCGACACAATCCACCAGCTAGCCCTGGACCCAGCCGCCCAATATAAACTCGCCCAAGGTCAGCGCCCGCCGGCGAACCCATTCATTCCCAGCCTACAGCAGCCTGTTCACAAGCTTCTTGAAGATTACGCTCACTTTTAAAGGTCCCTTGTGGATCAGGGGGCGAATCTGTTAGGCAGCGGCACGACCCGCCGCCGGGGTTAACGGGCGCAGTCGTGACACCGACGATACAGGTGTGCCGCCGCCGGGTTCCGGGCGCCACCGCAGGTCCACGCGATAGGGGGACAGATGGCTGAAAAGACTAAGGCTGACATGGCATTTGACCAGACCAATGAAGACCAACCGGTTGTTGTGCTTGATTATGATCAACAGCAGCAAGTCGATGCTCTCAATGGTCTATCGGATGAAGACCTAGCCGGTCTTGGCATAGAACGACCGACGCCCGTAACACCTTCCAAAACTGATCAACAGCCTGATGCGGAAGCGAAACCTGGCGATAAACCGCCAGATAGTTCTGCCACAGAGCTGAAAACCGACTCTGAACCGGACGACCAACCCCCACAAGACGCTGTCCCGACAGAAGATCCGGCCCCCGATACGCCGATGATTCCAAAGGCACGTCTTGATGAAGTGCTTGGTCGGTTGACCGAAGCTGAACGTCTCTCCGCTTACCAGGCGGGGCAGATAGAGGCGTACAAAAACTCCCGTCAGCAACCAAACTCTGACGCTGCACCGGTCGAAACACCGGAGCAGAAGATTTCGGCGATTGATCAGAAGGTTTCGGCTCTCGAAACACAGTTCAACGATGGGGATCTGAGCACCTCAGAATACATCAGACAGGCCATGGCGTTGCAGGACGAGAAAACCACAATCCGGATGGATGCCCAACAGCCCACCGAGGCGTTGGTTTCCCCAAGTCCTAATGCGACAAACCCTGATCTGGCCTTGGAACTCGAAACGCAAAAACTCGAAACCGCACATGCCAATCTTTCGACTTTAAGCACAGCCGACGTCAGCTATTTGCTCGGCAAAGCTCATGAGATGGCACAAGCGGCTGGTCATCCGTACGATATGGATAATCCTGTCGATGTTTTGCGCGCGAGAACTGACATTGCGGTGCTCTCAGATACGTTTGTCCCGGTTGGGCAGACTGTTACGACTAAAACAACGGACGTCGCGTCTCAGCAGCCAGCCACAAAAGACTCGCAGTCGGCGGCAGTACAGCAGAGGGGCGCTAAGCTCGATCTGCAAAACCTGATGCCGCCAGATCTCACACAAACTGGGCATACTGGTGATACCCAAGAACAGCTTGAATCGCGGATCGTCGCTTTGGCGAAATCCGACCCAACAGCTCTTGAAAATATCCCACCGGCCCAGCTGCAACGAATCATGAATTCGTAGGAGACGCTATGACAGCGACAGCCTTTGGCGCCCTATCAACGATGCAGAAGATCGTCTGGGCAACCGCGATCACAAACGCCGGGCGCGACAAGAACTTCTGGATGTCCAACGGTTTCGTTGGGCAGAATACGGAAGACATGAGCAAGCCTATCCATCGGGTCACTGAGCTGACGCCGACGGAAGGCGGTACCGCGGCGGTCTTGCCGCTTGTTTCCGATCTGGTGAGCGACGGCCAAGTTGGCGATGACATGGTCGATGGCAATGAAGAAGCCCTGATCAATGATGCGATCATCATCCAGATCGACCAGCTACGTCACGGCGTGCGATCGAAGGGCAAGTATGCGGAGCAGGAAACTGTTTTGCGGTTCCGGAGTTTGGCGCGCGAAAAGCTATCGTTCTGGCTAGCCGACACGATGGACGAACTGATGTTCCTCACCGTTGGAGGTGTGGCGTACACGTTCAACACAGACGGCTCGGCGCGCGCAACTTCACGCCTACCGGATCTTCGGTTCGCCGGCGACGTTACCGCGCCGTCGACAAACCGCGTCATCTACGCTGGTGCGGCGACCTCCACAGCTTCGGTCGTCGTGACCGAGACCACCACCTGGGGACTTATCGTTCAGGCGCTTACCCGAATGAAGCGCCAACGCGTCAAACCGATCATGGATCGCGGGAAGCCCTACTTTGTCGCCGTGCTCAGCACTGAGGCATATCGGGACATGCTGTTGGATCCGACGTTCCAGACCATTATGAGCCGTGCGGCGGAGCGCGGGTTGAGCAAAAACCCGCTATTCACCAATGCGCAGGTCGTCGTCCAGGGTGTTGTGATCTACGAGCACAACAAGATCTTCAACACACTCGGCGCGGCCAGTGGTTCCAAATGGGGCGCCGGTGGAACAGTCGATGGCACATCTGGTCTCGTTATGGGCGCCCAGGCTCTCGGTCTGGCAACCCTCGGGGCCCCGGCCTACGAGGAAGAGAAGAAGGACTACAAAAACCGCGACGGCGTCGCGTATGGCCGAATGTTTGGCCTGCTCAAACCAGTATTCCGGAACATCTACACCAACACGTCCGAAGATTTCGGTGTGATGTTGCTCCGGAACGCTGCGGCCGAGAACCCGGCGTAATCAACATAGCATTGAGTGGGGCCTAGCCGGCCCCACCAGTCCTTCTAAACACGAGAGGCATACATGGCACTTTCTCCCGCCCGCCGCATTGAGGACTTCTATCTCAAGGATGAGGTCTCGCGGAAAACCATCGATGGCACCGGAGGCGTTGCGTTTATCTGCTCGCCCGGAACGCCTGATCCGATCACTCTTTACGACCCCGACGATGATACGGCCGTGACCCAACCGGTTGCGTTGGTGCGTGGCAATCTGCGTTATGCGGTTGCGAAGGCGACAGAGCTTGTTGACATCCACATGATGTCGCCAAGCGGTCACTTCATCAGCTACAGCAACATATCGGCGCAGGAGCACAATGAGCTGTGCGTGAATACGCTCCAGCGCGAAAACCTGGCTCGCATTCCGTTTACGTTCGATTGGCCGGGCCAAGTCGTAGCGACGGAGTACGACACAGGTCTCGACCTCCCCGCCGGCGCACTGATGAACCCGCTGATGTGCGGTGTCGATATCACCGCAATCGATGCAACGGAGACGATCGATTTCGGCACCCTGACGGCTGGTGATCCTAACGGCTTTGGCACTCTGGTGCCGGTGGGTGTTCTTGGTATCGCTGTTGTTGAAGCCGGCACCCCGACACGGGGCGCCCTGCTGGGCGGCGCGACATCGGTCGCCTTTGCGGTTCTAGCCGCCACCGACCGTGTGAGCTGGACCCTGACGGCGGGCAGCGATACGGCCAAAGGCTTTATCCTGCTTGGTTACACTTTGCCCTTCATGGTTCGTGAGAACGCGTTTTAGTTCCTGAGCCAGCCAACTGGGGCTGGGCTTCGCCGGTCCGGCCCTATTTTTTTGAGGACACAATGGTAGCAAAACCGATAGCTGGCGCCGCAGAAGAGTTGGCCGATACCGAGAGCGTCGAGACAGAAAATGGCTTTGTCGATAGCCAGGATGAGACGGTCAGGCCGCCCTCCTCGCATCGTGAAGCCATCCAACGAACGATCAGCGCGATCGGAAAGATGGATCGGAGCGACGCAAAGCATTTCAACAAGACCACCGGCGCGCCGAGTGTCTACGTGTTGACTGACTTTTTGGGTTGGCAGATCACGAAGGAACTGCGTGATGAAGCGTGGGCGATCATTCAAGAACATCAGACGCGGCCTGCTACTGAGCATGAGGCGGTTCCGGCACCGCAGGAAAAGATCGCGCCGGCCGACGTAAAGCCGTCCCCGCAACCGACAGCTCGCATCGTGAAACGACGTGATGGTGTGAGGAAGCGGGAAGATGTTGGGATGCCGGGCATGTGGGCGGTCTTCGATCTAAATGCCAAGCGGTCACCGCGGGTCCATACGCCGATCGGCGACGGCCCGGCCTATCAGCTGAAGGCAGACACTCCTACCTGGATGCCAAGTGCTCATGCGGCCAAGTTTCTCTCAGATCCTTCATTCGTTGTGTTGGATGAAAAGAAAATCCAGATCAACAACATCCCGCACGCCGATTCGTTGCGGGCAGGGGAAAGCGCCACCATTCTGGACCTCGAACCGGATGAGGTTGTCGCAAAGCTTGGAGAGCTTAGCGATCAAGCCCTTCTGGCCCGTGCCAACCGTCTGCCTGGCGGTGAGGTGTATGCCCCAGACGCATCACGGAGCGAGCTCGAAGCGTTTTGCTCCACCACACGCACATCCCTAAATCGGGGGCGGCCAGAACGGCGAGACGACGACGTCGATCAGATGGCGGATGCTCGAATAAAGCACCTGCTCGCGGATCAACAGCAGGCCACCCCTGTAGGCGGTTAAGATGACGATTTCTCCGCAATCTATCGCGGAGGACGCGCTTCGGCTGATCGGGGAATACTCGATTCACGACGAGGGGGCCGATCAGGACGCTATCGATCAGGCCCTCCATTGGCTTGATCTGAGCGTCGCGCAACTCAGCGGCTCACATCATATTTTCTGGCTTATTCCGGCGAACCTGGACATTCCGCTCCAGGCCGCGAAAGCAACTTACGATCTCACGACTGATGTGAGTCCAGATACGGTTCCCGCATCAAATCTCCAGTTCCCTATTGATTGTTGGGTGCGAGACAGTGCGGGCAATCGTAATCCGGTCGAGATCATCACGCGCCGTCGGTATGAGGAATTGGACCGCCATGACACGGCTGGCCGACCAGACTTCATCCAGATCCACCGGACCGCGCCTCCATTCACAGCCACGATCTATCCGGTTCCGAATGCTGACCAAGGGCCCTATACGATCGAGCTGCTTGTCCAGACCTATGCGCCTGAATTCTTGTCTGCGCCGTCCGATACGTCGCTGTTCCTGGTTGGCAAGTCTTGGGCCAGATGGGCCGCCTACCAGACCGCAGTCGATATTGGGGCTGGTCCAGTTAGGACAATTCCGAAATCCGAACGAGATGAATTCCGCGGCGTGGCGGCGATTGCGGAGAGCCAGCTTCTCGCGTTCGAAAACCGGCAGCACCGGCCAGTTCAATACCGGCGCGTCCAATATGTGGATCTCGGCTGATGGGTGTGTTGCCACGTAGCCTCGTCATGACGTTCGTGATCGCGAACCCGCTCTATGGCGGCGCGACGATCAGCCTGTACACCGTTAATGCGACGACGGGCGTCCGGACGTCAATACTCGCGACCGTATATTCTGGGCCGCTTGGAACTGGAACGCTCACCAACCCACTGACGCTCGATGGAGAAGGCAAGTGGCTTGTGCCAGCCTATGTCGAGGAAGCCGTCGTGGCGGTGGTGGAGAACGCCAAGCTGGTTCCGGACCACGAAACCGGCGTGATACTCGGTGCTGCTGCGGTAATTGACCAGACGGCCGACGTGATCATCAACGGCGGCTGCCAGGTGGCACAGCGCGATGCGGTCTCTGTCTCGAACTCCTACCTGTACGGCCAGGTCGACCGGATCGCCATGAAGGTCGACGGCACTGTTACGGTCGGGTCGATTGCCCAATCGACCGATGGCACGCTCGGCACTACAGGGCGGTCGATACTCCTGACCCCACGTATCACGACGGCGGATGGCGCGGTCTACTGGCGGTATCGTATCGAGGCCCTGGATGCGTATCAGTTCAAGGATAACGCTGCGGTCGTCCATTGCCAGGTCCGCCATAGCGTCACATCGGCGATCGACTACACCATAACGGTCAATCGCGCCGATGATGTGGCATTCGCTGCGGTAACGCTGGTCAAGGCGGGTGCCGCCGTATCGGTCGCCACAGCGACCAACACAGCGCTCTCTATGGCGATAGCCGACATGGAGGATTGCTCGAACGGGATCGAGATCATCATCAAGGCTCTTTGTACCGCGGTGGACGGGCCGGCATTCTGGTTGAGTGATTTGAAGCTTGAGCTCGGCGGCAGCATCACTCCGTTCCTGGCGCGTCCGTACGTCGACGAACTGATGCGGTGCCGACGGTATGCTTGGTCGGAGCAGCCCGCTAGCGGCAAGCTGTTCGCCATCGGCCAGGCGGTGTCGGCGACCGTGGCTCACGTTGTGGCGCCGTTACCGACGATGATGCGCGCCATCCCGACCTTGACATTCTCGGCCGCGGCTGGTTTCAGCCTATTGGACGCGGCCGGCGCCGGCATTGCCTGCACGGTCTTGGCCGACGAAGAAACGAGCCAGAACGTCCTGTCGGTCAACACTACGGTGGCGGCCGGCTTGGTAGCCGGAAACGCCACGCAGCTGGTTAGCGGCGCCGGCGCGGCCAAAATAACGGCAGACGCGGAGCTCTGATGTCGCGCACACTTATCGAGTTATTCCAGCTCAACAACCCGCCTTACGAGTACGCGCTGGTCTACGCCTACACGGCCGACGGCACTGGCGCCAAGACGTCGACGCTTGCGACGCTTTATGGTGACTCGGTAAGCACTGCGGCTGACGACAATCCGTTCAAGCTCGACGGCGAGGGCAAGAACGCAACGCCGATCTATCACGAGGCCAACATAATCTGCGAGATCCACGGGGTTGGGATCGAGCAACACGACACTGGTGTGTTGGCCGCAACCCTCCTGGTGTTCCAGGGCACCACGGCCGCACGGCCCGCAACATGGGGGTCGGCCGAGACGGGGCGCGTGTATTACGACACGGATCTGAACCGGCCCATCTGGTGGGACGGCACGCAATGGCGTTATGAGGATGGGAGCGTGATCGGCGGATAATCATGAGCGTTCAATCCCTCAGCTTTTTCGATATTTGGCAGGCCGGATACGGCGGCGCGACGGTTCGGATCTATCAGGCCGGCACCACGACGCTCGCAAACGTCTATACCGATACGCTACTGACGGTGGCCGCGGCAAATCCACAGACCCTCCAATCCCAACTGTTTGGCTCCTACAACTACGGTAAGTGGGTTGCACCGATCTATGTGAACGAGTCCGTCGAGGTCGAAATTGGCGGCCAGCATGATACTGGCGTGATCTATCCGGTGCTTACCGATCTGATCGGTGAGGACGCCAGCAAAGCAACGGTCCTAGCGACTGGCACTACGTGGGCCAGAGACCTTGATGATGCGCTTGCGGATATGATCCACGTCCTACAGATGGGCGATCTCGGCGTCAGCGCGGCCACCAACACCACACGGATCACAGCAGCCATTGGTGTGGCCCAGAGTGCGGGCGGTGGGTTTGTGCAGCTTCCCGCCGGAACCTATTCGTTCAACGCCTTCACGATCCCTGCAAACGTCATATTGGTCGGTGCCGGCCGGTATGCGACGGTCCTTCAAGGCCAGATAGCCGACAACCTGATCACCCTATCGGGCGATCGCGCGGGCCTGAAGTCGCTGACCATCGACGGTGTGAACCTGACCGCTGGGTCCGTTGGCCTGTATAGCGTTAGCCAGGACGAGTCGGTCCTGATCGACGTCCGGATACGGCGGTTCGAGACCGGCATCCATCAAAAAGGCGGGCAGCGAGCCCAGTGGTCGCAGCTGCATGTGTCGGGATGCGCGACCGGTGCGAAGCTCCACGGAGATGACGACACCGGCGACACCGGGCTCGGCGCCGAATGGTCCTACAACGAGTGGTCCGGCGGCTATGTGGATCTCTGCACTACGGCTGGCATCGAGCTGTCATATGAGGACAACTTCGTCCAGCACAACACCTTCTACGGCATCCGGTTCGACAGCAATACCGGAACGGCTTTCAAGGTTAACGGCGCGCGCCAAACCGATCTTTACAATCCGTCGTTCGAAGGCAACACGACGAACTTCGCGATCGACGATGATTCCGATACCGACAAGAACCCCGATAATGAGGTCGTCGGTTTCCGGGTTCACAGCGGGCCGATCGAGGACGGGACGAGCACATTCGACGGCACCTGTCAGGACATCGTCTTCACCGGCATCACGCTCAAGAGCACGACGTTCAACCTCGTCAGTCCGGAGAACGCCATCCTGGTTCGGGACTCAACGGAAGAGTCCTTCACGGTTAGCGGGGTCGGCACCCAGTTCGTGCGCCACCGTCGGTCCGAGCACATCCAGGTCTCTGGACAGACGACCGGTGCCTCATGGGTAGACGCATTCACATCCACGATTGAGGCTGGTGAACTCGTATATGTGGAGTACAAGGCGGCCGGAACACGCCAGAACGGCGAAGCCTGGGCGCTAATCCACTACAGCGCCGTTCATCGTCGAGAAGGCGATGAGCTGGCTTACGACAATCAGGTGGCGAACTTCACGGTTGGCGACATCCTGACTGGCGCGACATCGGCTGCTACGGCCCGGATTGTTGCCGATGCGGACGCGGGCGCTACAGGAACGTTGACGCTCAAAGACATCGTCGGCGAGTTCGAAAACAACGAGCAGATTACTGATGTGGCCGGCGGAGACGCGTTGGCAAATGGGGTGTTGGTTCCGCAATCTACGACCGAACAGCTCGCCGATACCGCCATCATCGCCAAAAGCCGCGTTGGCAATACGCTGTATGACGCCAACATGGCCATTACCGCGGTTGGCTTTGACGTTGAGGTCCGTGGTGAGGCGAGCCACACGGTCGATTGGGTAGTTGATATAGACATCGTTCGGACCTGACCTGATGGCCAAGTACGAACCCATACGGCTCGACAATAAGATCTTCCAGAATGTCGATGAGGCATCGCTAACGCGGGCGAATGCGGCACTGGAAAACGGGTTCATCAACGAGACTGGTGGCCAGACTCGGTTCCCTGGCATCGATACCTTCGTCAACCTACCGGACGACGGCAAAATCTACCTCAATCAATGGCATGGAGACCTGATCGCTGCGACGGCAGTCGGTCGGGTTTACCGCGTTCGCCAGGACGGGACGACCCAGGATGTCACCGGGGTTCCGCTTCAGGGCGGGAAGCGGCCGACATTTTCGCGTACCGAAGACGAGCTGATGATGGCGGCCGGCGGACCCATTCTACGGCTGGCCGAAGAACAGACCGAAGTGCTGAGCGACCAAGCGCCGAATACGACCCACATCGGATACATCGATAGCTATGCGGTTGCGATTGAACCTTTCAGCGGTCGATGTTTCTTCAGTGATCCAGGCCAAACACGGGTCTGGCCGGCATTGAATGTGCTGACCGCGAACGCGAAGCCGGACGCCGTGACGGCGCTGTTCATAACGGATTTTCGCGAGATGTTGCTGGCGGGCGAAGAGTCGGTTGAGCAATACGAGCCGTTCGCGTCTGGTGATTCACCGTTCTATCGGCGATGGACAACCGGCGAAACACTGAAGGCCCCATACACCATGGTGTCGGCGGACAACGCGACCTGGCATCTGAATGTGCAGAAGGAGTTCATCCGGATATCCGGCCAAGCGTCACAGCCGCGGTCAGAAGACATTCAGCTGGTTCTGGAGGGTGTGGACAATTGGGCCGAGGCATGGGCCGAGCGGATCCATATCGCGGGGCAGAAGTTCATCGTCCTCGCGATGCCGAACGCAGCAAACCCCCATGGGACGACCGGGCTGACGCTGCTCTATGACTATCGGCAAGATCGTTGGTACGGGCTCTATGGGTGGGATGACGCCCTTGGTGTGCCGGCGCGGTGGCCCGCTTGGTCCTATGAGGAAATCTGGGATCGGCATTTCGTCGGCTGCGATGGCATGATCGGCGAGCTGAAGAGATCAACGCGGACGATTTTCGGACAGGTCCAGCGGATGCATTATCGATCGGCCCACATATCCGAGTGGGGTGAGGCGCGGATCGACAACCTTCGGATTAGGCTGAAACGTGGCGGGACGCTCAACCAGACGACAGAGCCGCAGATCTCTGTCCGCGTCCTGAAGGACAATCGCCGTTGGACCAGGTGGGTGCGGCGCGGTCTTGGTACCTCCGGAGAGCGCCATATGGAGTTGCAGTTCGGCAGCTTCGGTGCGGCGACGACATTCCAGCTGGAGTATTTCGTCACGGATGCGGCCGAGGTTGAGATTGTCCACATCGACGCGTTGGTCGAAAGGCTCGGCCGATGACCACGTCCGTTGTGCCCCCGCCTCCAAGAAGCTCGCTCAATGCGGAAGAGGACCTTCCGAAGTTCATCAACTATCTGGAAACTCTCTTCAAGGGATTTGAACAGCTGAGTGGCGTACAGGCGGCACTCGCGGCAGGCTTCGACCCATCCATATTGCCGGACCCTGACAATACGTCACTGGCCCAGGCCCAGCAGGTCGCCAACCTGGCCTACGCGCAGGCGTTCGTGAACGCAGCAGAGCTTGCTGCGTTGGAGTTCGGATCGATCACGATCGCCAATACGGATACAGCGGGAGATTTCACCTTCGCGTTCGCGCGCATCGACACATCATATT
>Ga0255047_10002812_pt1 | contig 11282 bp, 20 predicted proteins | sample JV7_2_1_MG_FD_183640 | JGI IMG/M metagenome (GOLD analysis project Ga0255047, IMG submission 183640) | Seawater microbial communities from Jervis Inlet, British Columbia, Canada - JV7_2_1 | ecosystem: Environmental > Aquatic > Marine > Inlet | place: Canada: British Columbia | collected 2016-10-06 | reverse complement strand
TCCGTTGCCGTTACCGAATAACCTCTAAGCGGCTTCCAATATTCCATGATCGCGCCATTGTTCCAGTTAAATTCCTGGTATCCGGCTTCGAGTAGTTGTTCAGGAGTCATCGTCCACCCCCTCGGCCCCTTCGAGTGCGTCGCGTAGGGCGCAGAGGTCGGCAAGGGGAACCTCTATAGTTCGCGGAGAATATATCGAACCGTCAAAGACAGCGACGGGAACCAGTAGCGGCACGGCGGGGGCTCGGATGGCCTTGAGCCACTTAGCCAATCGCAACACCCGGCGTTGCAGCCGCTGGGCCCGCGTCTCTAGCGCCCGTTGCCCTGCCGTTGGGGTCGGGAGAGCAGAAGCCTCCTCCGCCAGCAAGTCCACCGCCCCCAGCCGCTGGGCGATGCGCTCGAAGCGGTCTTCGGCCGAGCCAATATCCCCGACATAAAGATCAGAGCTACCATGTCCAAAAATCCTGATAACGACGCGGGCCAGACTTTCGCTATCATCAACAGTAATCGAGATACCCCATTGGAGATTTACAATTTTATTTCGTTTGATCCCAACGAAAATCCACTTGACAACCTTAACATCCTCTGCTAAAATATCAGACATAGATCACACCTCCTGAGTGTGGTTTAGTTGGCTCGGAAATAACCTGTTGACCGCAGGTTATTTTTATTTGAGCCGAGCTTATGTGGTTAAATAAAAATGCCCCAGATACGTCGTTATCGGCTGAGATAAACGGTAGGCACTTAGGCCGCGCATCTGGGGCTATCTTTGCAGTATAATGGTCGCGTTGCACTTTTGCAACTGCGGGACTGGGCATTAAAAAAAGCGCCTGTGTTCCGTCTATCTCAGCTACAGATATTATACCCGAAATCGTGGTAAAGTCAAAAGTTGCGGTCATTCTTCACCCCTGTCCCTGAAGGCCATTTTATAAATCAGCGGCCTTACTGGTTTTCCGTCCAGCATTGCGAACAGGTACGAAGCCAGCGGCTTGTGGTTTTCCATAACCCACAGAGCAAACGTTTTTCGATCATCCTTCGGGGCGTCGGCAAACGCTTGCTCTGTCTGGTTAATGATACCCACTAACGTTTTGTTGATTTCAGCAACCCACCCGTTGACCTCTCCAAAGAATTCATGGGGAACAACCGCCCGAAGTTCATCGAGAGAATCGCTTGCCATGCATTCGAGAGTGTTTTTGAAGCTCAAGGTGTGTATAAGTCGGTGGAGCTTGCGGTATTCCTCGCCCTTAAATTTGAACCGCTGCCCATCCTCGAACTCGACCACCCACCCCTCCGCGTCAGGGTCAAGGGTTTCGGCGGCTACCACTATCTGGCCGGGCGTCTCAAATAAATGCGTGTCTGGCAAGCTAAACCCAAACGTGTTGGCAATGTTCTCGACGGCAGACCGGGGATAATATTCACCTGTAAAGCGATTTCGGACGCCCAGCAATGCCAGATCCTCACGGCCCTGATAGTCAATCACTATCCGGTTTTGAGGATAGATGATTTCAAATAGTAAGGTGATGTCATCCAAGAAACCGGTCAGGTCATAGTTGTTCTGTAAGAATTCAGTCGCCCAGGCAGCTTGCTCCCCATCAAAACTACCCCTTGTGGCGATGCGGAATTCCTCGCCATAGCGATATAGAATTCCCAGGCTACCATCCATCTTTTCGGTAACTGTTTTGATGCGCGAAGAAGTGTATCGGTCGCGCTCTCCCCAGTCAAAAAACTTATCAAAGGGTCGCGCTACAATCTCGCCTGTTTTCCTGTTCACGATCAAACCACGACTTACCCGCTCGAAATAGTTCCAGACACCCTTATAATGAGCTTGGGCGGTGTAATTAAATATCATCAAATCGCCCTGCTCCCTGACGACTACTTCCCCAAACTCTCGCCAATCAGGGGACTTGCCTGCAAGCCGTTGTATATGTTCAATTGAGGTTATTTCGGTAGGTTTGTCAAAATCACTCATCAGCTTCAGCCTCCTGATTGCCGCCCATCAGCGCCAACAACTCCCTGGCGGCCGACTGCACCATGCCCACCGAGACCGCCAGCCTGGTAGAACTCAGCGAGATCGACACCAGATTTTTAAGCGTCTGGCGGATTCTTCCCAGGTCCCGGTCGGCGGCCTGGGATACAAACACCAGCCGCCCCGGCGTCTCGGCCGACATCGTAGCGATGACAAAATGGCACCGCTTGCAAACGATGCTACCCCAGGCGTAAGGGTTCAGGTCGTCGGCCTTGAGCGGCTCGATCTCAACGGGTTGGTGAGTTCGGCACTGTTCGCAGTGGAAATGTACCCGGTCAACTGTCTTGACAACCTTAACGTCATCCGCCGCGCAATGCGAACACGGCCCCGGATCATCCCAGTCACTACCGCCCATCGCCCACCCCCTCGGCCCCTGCAACCAGCCTATAAAGCGCCTCAAGTTGCTCGACGGTCTGGACATTCTGGCACTGTATGCCGCAAACTTCCGTGAGTAAGAAGACGCGAAATGCCTGATGCTTCCATTCGCCAAATCTTACGGCCAGCCGCCGCTCAAATTGTTCCGTTGCCGTTACCGAATAACCTCTAAGCGGCTTCCAATATTCCATGATCGCGCCATTGTTCCAGTTAAATTCCTGGTATCCGGCTTCGAGTAGTTGTTCAGGAGTCATCGCCCACCCCCTCGGCCCCTTGCGCCGGCGGCGCAGCTTCCGGGCCGCATAGCTGCAACTGGTATCCGATGCTTATCCCCCCCGTCTCCGGCATTTTCGTTGCCGGCATCCTGAGCGCGCTCTCGATGATCTTGTCGACGTCCGCCGCCATGCCGGTGCCGTGGCCCTCGGCTCCGTTGTGCTGGATGTGCAACTGTCGGTATCCCTCCTCTTTGCCTTGCAAAAGCATCCATAACTGACGAGTAAATTCCGCCAAGGCTTCGTCCTTCGGGCCGGGATGGAATAGAATATCTCGGGCGACAATACGGGCCATAATCGCGTGTTGCGTATGAGTAGGCATTAACCCACCTCCAGGTCATAGGCCAGTATCGCCCGGACTACCTCATCCAGCGTAGTCAGTAGCCGGCCGCCGCGTCGGTAATGACGGCTCGGTATGTTGGGGCGACCATAGCCCCGGCGAGGCACCCCTAAGCCATCCTCGACGTGCCTGACCAGGGCCAGGGCGACCAGATAGCGGGCCGCTTCGGTGTCCTCAAAGAGTGCGGCGGGCGGCCTCTGGGGAAACTGCGGAGATACGACCGTATCCAAAGCGGCCGAAGGGGAGGCCGGCTCGTTAAGGCCGGCGTCTGTTGCCACTCCTGAAACAGTTGTAGAGGAAAGTTGCGCCTGGGGCGCAGCGGGGCCGCCCGCCTGATTGACTTTATGTTGGGTTTGCGTTATAATTGTGGGACTAGAATACATTCTTTTTACCTCGTAAGGGGCCGCCGTGCTGGGCGGCTTTTTGCTTTTAGAATAAGCTGAGTTGCCTCATAACTTCGCTGACCGTAGGCTGGTCTTTATCGTGTATATCAATTTCCAGGGTTGTCAAGCCGTGTCCGTTATTCCACTTCATAAATGAGCTTTCCCAGGTTGCAAGACGCATGATGTCGTTCTTGTCTACCAAAAAATACGGTGTTCCTGATCCGCCATTGTGAGGTACACATGTGAATTCATAATGCGGGTGTGACTGCCAAAAGCGATCAAGGGTTACTTGATAATTGCGCTTCGTTGGAACTCTGACTTGCTTTTTCGGCACCGCTATCTGTGATGTAGGTAGTATCCATAAATTCAACCAAGTTTCGTCTACTAATTCTACAAAGCAATAATGACAAGCGGGGTACTTCCTTGATACGGCATAGCTATCGAATTCAATAGTGAAATTATAGTAGCCCTGGTATTCTGTTTTTAACTCGCAGGCGAAAGTGCTATGCCCGCCATGCGTTACTATTAGGTCTGGCTTGTATCGCTTCCAAAGGCTCAGGTCATCCGTTTTTAGCGCGACATTCAGCCGGTCGTGTACTTCTTGACCGTCACTGATTGCGAAGTAGCCCGCATTTTCAAAACCTGCCTTTAACATAGGAACTAGCATGTCGTGCAATTCTTTTCTAGTGCCAAAGCTCAAATCAATTTCTCCGGTATATCAGCAAGTCCCGGTGAAGTTTTAAGAGATATTTGCCCTTCTTTGCATCGGCAACATGATAACCTTTCACCTGTTGCGTGGTGTATGGAACGATAATGCGATTCGCAAAAGAGAAATGTTTTTCCATTCGCTTTGATAAGTCATAAGCGTGATCGTAGACAACGCCGTCATTTTGCGTCGGCCCTATAATCAAAGCGATAACCCCGCCGGGGGATAGAATATGCTTTGCCCCTTTGAAAATCTCTGCCATTGCATCATAGAAACCATCAAGGGGTAAGTTTGCTAAGTTGGTTTCGTGGGCGCTGTAGTCGCCTTGCTTTTGCGCCCAGTAGGGAGGGTCTAAGAATACAAGATCGGCCCCTTTTGCGGCCTTGGGAAAGCCGCTGGTAATATCATTTTCGATAATGTCATCTCTAACCGGGTTGATGTCATAGGCCAGATAGCGCCGGTTCATTTCCTTGCAGACATCGACGGTTGTACCGCCGCCGCCGAAGGGGTCAACGACTTTGGCGAATAGATCGGTGTAGTAATAGAGGACGTTTTCGATGATCTGGCCGGGTATACGACCAGGGTATTTTATGCCGTAGCGGTCATCGTTGGTTTGGAACTTCCAGACGGTGTAAAGTTGGAGAGAATCGGGGGGATTACCACGTTTTTCATTTATGAATTCCGTGGTAATTTTGATGTTTTTGGCTACTAATTGCTGGGAAATACCACAAATATCGGCTATCTCCTGCTGAGTCTTGCACCCAAGCCACAAGTCCCAAACCCGTTCTTTTTCGGCGTCTCTCTCTTTTTGGCGCAGGTCTGATGTCCAATTAGAAACCGCGCCTTTGCTGGCCGCCAACACCGTCGCTATGTCGTCAATGCTTCTTTTGTGTCCGTTGCTGTAGAATTGCCGGGCCTTTGATTTCTTGGAGCGCATCGAAAGCTGGAGACCATGCCGAGCGTTCAAGATGACGCTGACCCACATAATATCGTCGTCTGGAACGTTCCAAACTTCCGCGTCAATTGTTTCTTGCTGCCCGACCCGGCGGGCAATGAGACGATGATACCCGTCAACCAGTTTCATATTCTCGTTTATAACGATACGGGGCAGGTTCAAGGCCGTGCCGTACTGATCAACCGTGGCCTGGTCGAAGCCCTCGTCGCGCGGGTATTGTTCCTGGTCGAATATCACATCTGCTACGCCGATGGTTTTTTCTGTTTTCGTGTAATGGCTCAGGTCTAATGTCATCCTTGCTCCCTCTCCAGATACCGCGCCGCCTGCCTGACCTGCTGCGCCTCAACCCAGCGGTTCGGGAACCAGCGTCTAACGTAGCCGAAAACCTCGTCTGCCCCGATACCCGCCTTGACCGCTTCAGCCAGTATCCCGGCCAGCGTCGGGTCGGTGCGCTCGATCTCGGTATACGCTTTTTCGTCTAAGTGTTCGGCCAGCCGGTCAAGCGTGGCCTGGGGTTTTTGCTTCTTCGGTCGTATCATAGTTTCGCCTTTTGATCCTCCCCCCATTCCTGCGGAGGGTCAATATCGAAAGTTTTAACTTCTATGCCGGCGGGCAGTTCGGGCCAGTGATCGCCGGCATAATATCCCTCGAAAAGCCAGTGGCTGATATAGCTCTCCAGCGTCACAGCCTTGTCCCAAGGCCCCATACCTTCAAAATCTTCGGGTATATCTAATTCCATGGTTATAGTTGCTTTCATGGGGTTCCCCCTTTCACCTCAACCGCCAGCCCGCCGCCCGACGGCTTGACCGACCAGCGCCGGCCGTTGGCCCGCTGGCTCGTCGCTTGCCGGGCGTCCAGTATGGCGTCGTACCATCTCGGCAATCCCTGGCTATCTTGCTTGACCGGGACGCCCTCGCCGCGCTCAAAGACGATGCCGCCTTCGACGCACTTAAGCGACTTCACCGGGTGGAGCCGCCAGTCTGTGGATCCGTTCCAGCGCCACTTAACCACATAGAAACCGAGGCCATCGGCCAGGGTGACGACATCGAACATGGTTTTGTGTTGGTGGGTGCGCTTGCGGTTAGTGTGGCGATTTTTGGCTTCCCAGGTCTTTACATCGAGCCAGCAACTCAAACCACCTGGCAGGGTCGCATGGCGGTCTGGTGGGCCAATTTCCTTGAAAAAACCGGCTGTAATTTGGCCGGTCGAGTTCCATTTTGTCGGTATGAATTGCGGGTGACATTTGATGACAACGACGCCGAAGTCATGGCGATACTGCCGGGTGATTAGATCGAATTCTTGCTCGGCCAGTTGGCCCTCGGTGTTGGCGCGGTTTCGGGTCATGGTATGTTCACCACCGGCCGCTTAGTGATCCGCTCCAGTCGCCCCAGGCCAGCCGGCTCCGCTCGGCTCAAGTCGTCGAGTTCACGCACCTGGGCAGCCTGCTTTTTGATGATCGCTCGGCACTCATGCTCGATGGTGGCAAGCTGGCAATAAAAATCATGTTGCGTCATTTCGTCTTGCCGGAATTGCTTAAGTAACCACGTCTGATCTGCCCTGAGTTCGGCCAGGCGCTGCTCTGGCGTGGCTTGCAGTGTGAACGACATGTCAATTTGTAAAGTCATGATTCTGTCCTTTCCAGTTGGGCGGCGGCGATGACGGGGCCGCCCTACTGGGAGCCGCCCCGCCCTTCGCCGGGGGCTGTGGCCCGCCGGGTGTCAGGCTATTTACAACTCGAGCCGGGTTGACATATTAGCGATTGCGTTTACTACGCCGCTAAGGATGCTGTTTTTGCCATATAGTGTTTCCGCAAGAGGAACAAGGTCTGGGCGAACGCCCTCTTTTTCGGCGTCGGGTTCGTCCGGTTTTCTCAAAACTGGATTTAGTATTTTCTCCATCTCGACAACGTGTGTTCGTAGCAGTTGCAGTAAGTCTTCCATCCGACCGATTTCTGTTTGTATTTGATTGGGTTTTGGCCCGCTTGCACTCATGATTTCTCCTTCGGCGTTGACGTATATTAAGTTTGGATTATCTGAACAAGTGACGGTATATCCCGTCGGCTCCTCAAGTGGTAGCGTCCAGATCGACGGGATATGCACTGTCGGCCAGCAATTCGGACACTGCACCTCATCCGGCGAGACGCCCGCATTGCAGCGGGGGCACTGCCAGCCCGGGCGGGCCGGGGTCGGTTTGGTATCAAAACTCGATGGCGCGGCGGTTGTTTTCGGCGGCCACTGGTCAGCAGGAACGCCGTCAATGCATGTAACCATCATTTCGCCTCACTCAGCCACCGGGCCGCCGTTGCGTTGTCAGGCGGCACGTAGCGGCCTTTGGTGGTGCCGGGTCTGAGGTAGGCCAGTTTCTTGCTTCTTACCAACTGCTTCAGGCGGCTCTGGATAGTGGACGTGTGATTTTCCGCCTCTAGCCCCAATTCCTCGGCAATAATACGGATTGTCGGATCAACTCGCATCCGGCGGTAAAGCTCCTGGTACGTTTTCAAAATCGTTTCAGCGTTCGGTGTTTTGTGTTTCATTTTAGACAACTCAAGACTTCATTTGAAATTGGTTAGAATTGTTAAAGTTTGGTGAATTCTCGAAAACATGAACACTTGTTTTGACAGTTTCCGGGAAGCCATGCTATAATGCCTCTCGACGGCGTCTCCGCCAGCGCAGCCACAAGCGCCAGTGTGAGCGTCCTTTTTTTGGGAGTGTGTTCAGCTATTAAGTTTTAACAATTTGTGGGGGAAACTTGCGAAGCCTTAAGGTTTTCGGTATAGTACCCTAGTACCTCGTTGATCAAGCCGCCCCGCTAAAAGTGGCTTTGATTTTGGCCTGTCCGTTGCGTGGAAGCAGGAGGACGGGCCTTTTTTATTACATCTACTATAATAATGGAACTAAAAAACCGCCAAACGTCAGGAGACAAGCTACGGAAGCTTGTGGTGAAATCTCCTGGGCGGGTTGGCGGCTGATTGGGCGTCGGCTTCGGGACCGACGGAATATTGCAAATGTGGGTATTGTATAAGCCGGACAAAGCGGGAACGATAAGAGCAAAGCTATAAAAATGGTAATCTTCATTATACAACTCCTGCGCCTCAGCGTCAATTCGTCCATACGATATTTACGACTTGATAATAGTGGACGTCTTCTCGCTGGCGACGACGGGCCATTTATGGTTCACTTTCTTTTCCGAATGAGACACGGCATTGAATTGTACTTGATCATCCCTAAGCGGTTGCGGCCCTAGACTTTTATTCATTCTGCCCTGGAATCTATCGCCGCTGCCCAGAACAATCGTGAATCTAAATTCGTCTTCGCGCTCCTGAGCATCGACTAGAATGACACCCTTCACCTGCACCAGACCGGGGTCAGGGGGCGATGCCTGCGCCTCCTCCAGCCCGGTCAGCCAGTGGCGGGCCGCCACGCCCCCGCCGATCAGCCAGGCCACCACCAGCGCAGCCTGGAGCCACAAGCCATGCGGAAACACCACGCACAACCCGACCACGGCGGTCACGATGACCGTCATTAGTATCGCCGCAGCTTTGCCGGAGATGAGCCAGGCCGTGGCCGCAATCGGGCCGATCAGCCAGGCCGCGACTTGCAAGCCGAAGCCTGGGCCACCGAGCGCCCAACCATCCGTCCGGAGGTTGTCCGCGATGACCGCGAACATAGAGCCAACTACGGCCAGGATCAGCAGCCAGGCCGCCAGTCGTGGGCGAAGGTTGCGGATGGCGATGGCGATGAGGGCGGCCAGGATCGGACCGCCGTTGACCGGCACCATAAATCCCGACTCGACGGCAATGTCGAACAGCGAAAGCAAGGTTGAGGATACGCCGTAAGCCGTAAGGACGGCCCCGGCTGCATATAGGACTTTTGTTGGTCGATCCATTTTAATGTACTCCCCCCCCCCCTGTCGGCCCCCCGGCCCGGGTTAGATGGTGGGGGTTGCTACGGTTGATCTATCGTAATTTCGAGCGCGGCGGCCAGGGCCAGCAGTAGGCCGAAGCCGTGCGAGATGGGCAGAGACGGGAAATCGGCCTCGGTTGCTATAGGTTCGTCGGCCTCGGCTGAGTATAATTGCCATGCGTCGTTGTCGAGCATGATAGTTGCGCCTGAGTTGGCTCTCAGAATTGCGGCCAGTTTCACGATGTCTAAACTCACGGTCTCCTCCTGTCGCCGCCCTGGTCGACGGCGGGTTGGGTGGTGGTGGTTGGGGGGTCTATATACATCAAGTCGCCTATTCCAATATCGAAAAATAACAGTAGCTGCTTAATGGTATCGAGTTGAATATCTATCACGTCGTTATTGGCTATCCTACAAATGGAGGTTTTGCTGATGCCCGTTTGCCCCGCCAACCTTCTGTAACTGAGCTTTTTACCTGTAGAATACCGATACTCTCCCATAAGTTCTTTTACCCGGAACCGCACCGCACTTCGATAATGCCGCGATACTTTGGGCGCTTTTGCTTTTGGCCTGGGGGCGTGTTGCACTGTGTATCGTGGATGCGTTACATGTTTGCGGGCCTCGTCTCTGGTAACTGTGCCGCTGTGAAATGTATCGCCTTGCAACTTGATATTACAGGAATTACATACCCACCATATATCAAGTGGCTCCTGGTGCCCATTCCAATGATGGGCGACTATACGGCCCTTTGTGTTGCTGCACAACTCGCAAGTGTCCGGGCGGGTCAGCTTTCCCGCTTTGACGGCTTGGCTAACTTGAACGTGAGCCGATTTCATTAACCTTGTTCGGGCTTGCTTCTGCTCGTCAATGTGCATTATTTACCTCTTTGCGGGGGTCGGGCAATCGACCCCGGTTTGACTTCGCCTTAAAGTTGGGGGTATAGTAGGGATGGTGTGTTGCTGCCCCCTCCTTTTAGGGTCGGGCAGTGACACGCCACAACTGTTTAGGCACTCTTTCCACTATAACGAACAACCAGAAACGGAACTGGCTTGCCCTCTTCGGCCTTGAAAAACTCCGCTATTTTCGCAATAACATGACGGTCATAACGGTGGGTCTTTCGGTTCCTTAGATTGGCGATGGTGTCCCGGTGCAATCCGGTGGCCTGGGCCACCTCGTCCACAGTCAGGTTCTTGCGGTTATCCAGTTCGTATTGTCGCCATACTTGATCGAGAGTGCAGTCTACCATAACCACACGACCTCCTTTGAGATAAAAACAACTTCCATTTCGTACATGTTATCATGATAAACCCGTCAAGTCAAGTGTTATACCGTCATATTTAGGCTTTCTTGTCTGTCCCAACCTTAAAGCTCCCACCTACGCTTGTATTGTGCCGGACTAGTGCTTGACATTCTTCCTTTTATATGGTACAATTAACCTAGATTTGAGAAGCTCCACACCCCACCCCGGCCCCAGGGCCACCCACCAGGAGGAACCACCGATGATGTGGATAGACGAGATCGAAGCAAGCGGCGCAACCAACGGCGTCGAGTTTACAGACGAGGCAGAGGTTCGGGCGTATTTCACCGTTAGCAACATGAAGCATATGTTTAGCGGAGAATGTGCCTGGACGCAAGACGAGATGAACCAGATGGCCGACGAGGTCATCGAATTTAAGTATCACTGTGATTTCAGCTAACACAAAAAATGAGCCGCTACCTGGCAGGGCGGCGGCTCATAAAAACCTACTTCAACACTATTCATAAGGATGTTACACAAATGAGTATAGCAGATTTGACCGCACATTTCAAGCGCCAAGGCATCAACATCGCCACCCTGACCCGCAAGCAGGTCATCGAGGCGGGCTACGACGGTGGCGAAAGCATCAGCCTGGTTATCAGTTGTATCAAGCGCCAGTATCGCAACGAGCAGCACCCGCAGCCCCGGCGCAAGGCGGCCCCGAAGCGCAGCCGCAAGGCCGCCGACACCGGACGCAAGCCTCGCAGCCAGCGCAACTCAGCGGCGACGGCGTTCCACTCGGAGATGACGGCCACGGCGCAGCTACTCGACCGGGCCAACGACAACGGTGATGAAGTTGAAACCGAAGCCGTGTACAATCCGCTCCGGCTCTTCGACACTAGCCCGGACGAGTTGTACCCGACCTTCGTTGTCATCCGGCCCGAGACGCCCGGCGATGTCCTCGAAGACCTGGCCGACGCGCTGCCGGACACCGGCTACAGGATGACCGACTACGAAGAAGGGCAGCCCTGGTAAACCAGCCCAGCCCCAGCGGGCGGCGGCTGCCTGCTGGGGGAGGAGACACGATGAG
>Ga0255047_10002806_pt1 | contig 11300 bp, 15 predicted proteins | sample JV7_2_1_MG_FD_183640 | JGI IMG/M metagenome (GOLD analysis project Ga0255047, IMG submission 183640) | Seawater microbial communities from Jervis Inlet, British Columbia, Canada - JV7_2_1 | ecosystem: Environmental > Aquatic > Marine > Inlet | place: Canada: British Columbia | collected 2016-10-06 | reverse complement strand
CTGGGCGACGCCGGCATCGGCTTTTCTCTGACTAACAATAACGAGTCAGGGACGTGGCAGTGGTCCCCAGAAGCCCTGTCGTCATTGAAATTTTCTTTTGGCGAAATAAATCCTGGCTCTGATATAAGTAAAGAAAACAAGAACCCCTTCAATATTAGGTACGTGGGCCAGGAGACATCCCCACAACCGGGCCAGGTAAGAAACGAGTTTGCCATATTCCCCACTTTGGAGGATGGAGTTGCAGAGGGCTACAGACAAATAGCGCTCGACTCTGAAGGCAAAGGCCTTGATCCAAGGACCGGCTTAGAAAAGAAGCCGCTAACTTTGGGTGAGTTTTTGCACAAATTCGCTCCTAAAACAGACCGCAACGACACTGAGGCATACATTGCTCATATGATGCAGAGAACAGGAGCAAAAGCGGATACTCTACTCGCTGATATAGACCATTGGGAGCTGGGAAAGGCTATGATGTTGCATGAAAGCAACTCCACTATGAGTGGGCGAGGATAATAGAATGCCAAAGCCTTACAAATCGTATCGGGCACTTGGCGAAGATTACATCCGCCAGTACCCAGAACTAGAAGGCCAAGACCCAGAGGCCATTGGCCGCAAGGCCGCGCCACAGCTGAAGGATCGCGGCATCACTGTGGTCGAAGACTTTGGCGACATCGATGTGGGCGAAACGCTGTCTAACTTCCCCGGCGACTTCGTTAAAACAGGCGGAGAAGTTGCGGAGGGGATTGGCCAGGCGATCTCTCATCCCATCGACACGGCGCAAGGCGTATGGAACCTGGGGACAGGTGGGGTGTCAGCCTTGGCTCTTCGGGGTAAGGATGAGGATGATGACGGCTTGCTTGCAACGCTGGGTCGCGGGATTGCCACGGACGAGGACCGACAGGGTGCGCGTGACTTCGTCCAACAGGTCGGCGAAACGCTAGAGCCAGCAAGCATTCAACAGCGACCCGCGAATGCCTTGGCTACACTCACTGATCTAATACCGTATGGCCCTGCAGCTGCCAAGACCTTGGGCACACTGGCCCGTGCGGGAGGACGAACTGGTCGCATTGGCAAGGCTGTTGGTGCAGTTGCAGAGCGTGCGGACCTGCTGTCGCCATCCCGTGCTGTTGAAGCCGCCGCAGTATTACCCTTCAAGGCGGCTAAGAAGGCCGCTGGGGCCACAAAGCGTGGCGCAGGTGGGTTATTGTCGAGAATAGCCAAGGGCACAACGGAGGCAGCAGAGGACGTCCGCACAACAGGCACACCGTTGCGCGAGGAAGCACTGGCCAATGCTCTGGGCGTAACGTCAGGCACATCGCAGCGATTCATTGCAGAGTTGATGAATCGACGTAAGGATTCTCGCTTCGTCGAGGTTCTTCGGAGGGTGCGAAAGAAGCCTGTGGCAGAGGCGGCAAGAGATCTTCAGGTAGTTGTCCTTGAAGCAGTGAATAAACTGCAAGAGAGGATGAGCGCTACTTTTAATGCAGCGATTGGAAAAGTCGATATAGGTAAAACGCTAGATATGGCGCCAATACAGAAGCTAATAGCTGCTCAACTTGAGGAAATGAAAATTACAATCGCCAAAGATGGCGCGATGAAGATGGGGGGGTCAGAGCTTACAAAAATAGGCGGTGGCCGGATGATAGTAAAAGGCGAACTTCGGGAATTGATGGAAGTGCCACAGCCGACGCCTCAGCCTGATAAGATGATCGCCACCCCAGCTGATGCCCACGTCGTTGATCAGATTAACAGGATGACGCCGCAAGATGACATCCCCGCCGCACCTAATGTTAAGAAGGCTTCTGAACTACATCTCCGCCGTGGACTATTGGACGAGGCTATTTCAGTTCTCGACCCGCTCGTTCCTATATCTAAGAAAGCACATCATGTTTTGGTTAATACGCGTAAAATATTAGCCGATTACCTGGAAGACAACTTAGGCGCCGAATACAAGGCAGCGATGGGGGACTATCGCAAGAGTTCAGTGCTGAGAGACAATCTGCAAACCAACCTTTCTATTGAGCCAGGCCAACTGTCGAAGGTGGGGAGCGAAACGCTTATCAAAGGCGGCACCCAAGAGGGCGTGCTGAGAAAGATCTACGGCTCGTTTGGCTCTAACGATCCCACGGGCGCTACGCGCTTGGATGCGTTGAGGCAGCTGGAGAACGCGACCGGCGTTGATAATATAATTCCCACAGCGATGGCCGGCGTTGCAAAGAGTTGGACGGGCGGCGGACTAATTGTGCGCAACGAGATAGCACAGATGGGCCGGCTGGCCTTTGCCGGCACAGCGTTCAGCATGGCGGGGCTATCAGCACTCCCAGCGTTCGTCTTGTTCAGCCCCCGGCTCATTTCAGAGGCTATTATCCGCTTAGGGCCAACAGTTGCGGCGGCAAGTCGCCTTGCTGACCGTGGCGGCAAAATGACCAAATCTGCGCGGGCCAAGTTTAATGCCTCATCGCTGAAGATCAGTAAAAAGATGGAAGAGTTGGATGCTCTCACGGGGGGTCAGCTACGCGCACGGGCGCAACGTGAGGGGTGGAACATTGCTCAATTGATGGAGCGGATGGATGTACAGTTGGAGGAAGAGGAACGGGAGTAGAAAACTATGAGAGCAGATGCCAAATATAAGCCGAACTAAAACCTGGGTCAGCGACGAAACCCTGACCGCCTCTGATCTGAATGCTGAGTTTGACGGCATTCTGGCTGGAGTAAACAACAATGCCCTTGACGAGGACAACCTCGACTCGACAGCGACGTACACGTTTGGCGACGCGATTGTGTCCAACGGCGGCGGGGTAGTGATTGGCAATGCAACGCAAGTAGCTTCTACTGCCACTTACGAAATGCAGGTGCTAGGGACAGGTGATGCTGACTCTGGAATGATGGCTGGCCGATGGTCCAACGACACCGGGGTGGCCTCGCTTGAGTTTGTAAAATCGGCCAGCGGAACGATTGGCACTAGCGCTGCGATTACTACCGGCTGGCAGCTTGGCCGTATTCGAGGCTTAGGCGCAGACGGCACGGATCACGCTACTGCAGGAACGGAAATCTCCTTTTCAACAGAAGGGACGATCGCCACCAATCGCATTCCCGGCTTGATGATTTTCAAGACCGGCACAGATGCAGCGCCTACGGTGCTCACCGAAGCCCTGCGGATTAACTCTGCACAGCTGGCGACTTTTGCAGGTGGTGTCACGATTACGGGGGCTGCTCAGCTTAACTCTACCCTCACAGTCGGCGTCGATGACACCGGATACGATGTCAAGTTCTTCGGTGCAACTGCTGGAAGTTTTTTACAGTGGGATGAATCGGCAGACTCGTTACTGCTGACAGATAGCACCCCGCTGAAAATCGGCGATGGACTTGATCTAACCCTATATCACGATGGCACTAATTCGTATATAACCAACGCCGTTGGCGCTCTAAAGATAGCAACAGAGACATCAGGAATAGCTGTTACAATCGGCCACACCACGTCTGAAGTAACTGTGGCTGACAACCTGACGGTTACAGGAACATTGACTCTGGGTTCTGGTGCTGAATTAACAGAAGCAGAGCTGGAGTTTCTGGATGGGATCACAGCGGGAACAGTTGCTGCGTCTAAAGCTGTGGTCGTGGATAGCAACAAGGATGCTGCGAGTTTTCGGAACATCACCCTGACGGGGGAACTGGACGCGGCTACGCTGGACATCTCTGGGAATGGGGATATTGCCGGAACACTCGGAGTCACTGGAGTCACGACCCACGGTGGAAACGTAGTCTCCGATACAGACTCGACAGATGATCTCGGGACCACAGGAGTCAGGTGGAAAGATCTATATATAGACTCCATCACTTGCACCGATCAGATCACGGCGACCGGCTTCACCGGGACGCTTGACGGCATCCTCGGCAGCGGAGCAGCGGCGGCAGCTACGGTCACGACTCTGGCGGCGGGTGGTGACGTTACTGTTGCTAATGGCTACGGCATGGTCATCGGCCATACGGCGCAGATCACAGACGTAGGTGGAATTACGCCAGAGTTCCAACTTCTGGGCACAGGCAACGCTGATTCTGCCATGCTGTGGGGTAGATGGAGTGCTGATGCAAATCCTTCGTTCCTCAACGTGGTCAAGGGGCGCGGGGCTATTGGCGCTACAAATACGATTGTGAGTGGCGACACAATCTTCCGCATGGATATGTATGCAGAGGACGGCACGACTACTCCGATACTTAGTAGTCGCCTCGACTTTGATACAGAGGGCACGATTGCTAACAGTCAGGCTCCCGGTGTGATCGTTGCATGGACAGCCAATTCCAGCGGCACTATCACAGAAGCCCTCCGCATCGACTCGGCGCAGAACGCCACCTTCGCCAGTGACGTTTTCGCGGGAGCCAAAGGCGCTGGCAAAATTCGCCTCATGGGGTCGGAAGCAAACTCGGCGGTGTGGTGGTATACCGACGGAACGTATGGCAAAATCCATCGTAACAATTCAAATGGAAACATGGTCATACAGTCGCAGACGGTCGGCACGACTAATCTGCTGCTGCAACCGGAGGAGGGAGTCGTAACCAACCCTCTCGACAACTCCGGCTACTACACAGGCGGCGGGGATGACACCCGCCTCTACTTCAACGCCACAAACGCGGTGCTGGCTACCGCTGGTGCGCTGATACTCCAGACCAATGGCACGACCGAAGCCATGCGTATCGACTCTGCCGGCAAAGTAGATGTCGGAGCACCTGCTTCTCATGCAGGGACAAGCCATCCGCTCAATGTTGGTTCTTCGGGTGGGAGCAACGTCCGACTCATCGGCCGCAATAATGGCGGGGTAGACGAAGCCTCTATCACTGTTCATAAGTATGACGGCTCCACCTCACACGGCAGTATCAATTTCTCCTCGCAGACAATGGCATTCTCAACTGCGACCACAGAGCGTATGCGTATCGACTCCAGCGGCATGGTGGGGATCGGAGAAACCCTCAACGGCAACATGACCGTGGGCCTGACGATCAATCAGGGGGCGGCAGATAATGAGGCGTTTGCGCTGAAGTCCTCTGATATTGGACATGCAATGACTGCTGCCTCTGAAGCCGATACATACTTCGCAATACAAAAGGCAGGAGGTCTGGCTGGCGGTGCACGTCTTATTGGGTATAAGGACGCTGATGGCGGGGCGGGGCAAGCTGTCGGTATGTTTGGTCGCCTCGGCGAGGCTGCCGATACTACAAAAAGCACTTCAGGAATTGGCATTGTTGAACTTCGAGGGTCAGTTACCGATGGGAGTACTGATGTTGCGGCTGTTGCTTCCAACGGTAATCTTGTGCACATCAGCAATAACGGCACGGCCAGATTCATCTTCGACGCTGAAGGCGATTCCCATCAAGACGTAGGCACGGCGTGGACCAACTTCGACAACGAGCCGGATGCGCTTATCGCCCGCTCTGTCGGTATCGTCATGGACCCCTCGACTATCGTCAAGACCCGCTTCGATGATTGGGGCCGCGATCACAAGGAGGATTTGATCCGCACTGGATTGATTCCGCGCCTGACCCCAGAGCAGGAAGCCGATGGAGAGCGACCGTTGATGAACACCACCCAACTCACTCGATTGCACAACGGTGCGATCTGGCAGACCCATGTCGAGGTGCAGCAGATGAAGGAAGACTTCTCGGAGGCGCTCGACGCCAAGGAATCACGTATCGCTGCACTTGAATCACAAATCAAAGGACTATTGAACTAATGGCTGATCTAACGATTACAGTAACCGACGCACAAGAGACGCGAATCAAGGCGGCACTGGGGGCGATGGTCCACACCGCCGCTGTCGAGGCCAGCGAGGGGGTTGATGCAGTAGCAGCCTCGTCTGTCTGGACGCCAGCTACAGATGCTCAAGTTGACGCCGCGATCCTCGCCAATCTCAAACGGCAAGTTGAAGTCTACGAGAAGAACAGCGCCACCAACACGGCTATCGCATCAGTAGCCACCACACTCGCAGCAGAGGGATGGTAGAAGATGAGCGAGGCACAAGCTCCGACCAGAGAAGAGCTGATCGAGCAGTTGACGCAGGAGCAGAACAATCGCCTGAATCATTTGGCTAACAATGATCCAGTCATAAATCGAATCGCGGGCAAGTTGGAGGTTCTTCAGGCACTGGCCGATCCTCCTACACTGACCGTTGAACCTGACATCGAGGATGAGGCTAATGGGACACTTGGATAGTTTTGGAGGGATAGTATGCCCAAGGTAGGCGGCAAGCAGTATGCGTATACGAAAGAAGGCAAGGCTGCTGCGAAGAAAGAGGCCAAGAGCACGGGCCGTAAAATGACCAGCACACGTAAACCAAAGAAGAGATAGCTATGGGACACTTGGGTAGTTTTATACTGGAACGAACTAAATCTCTCGTCAGTAAGAGAGTAGCTGCAGGAGCCACAGGCGTGGCACTAATCGCCGCAACTGATCCAGTGGCTGGAGGATGGGCAGCGATTGCCGCTATGGGTATCCAGGCAGTGTCTGACACCGCCAAGTATTACATCGACGCTCAAAGGTAAAAACAAGTCTGTGGCTGGGTTAAAATTCAAAAAAGGCACCCAGAATATTTCACCTATAAAGAATTTTGCCGTCCGTGTCGCCAGTTGATCGCTTAGAGGCCCGCGTTGACGATTTAAAGCGGCAACTGGAGCATTTAAGACGGGAGAATAACACTCTACGGGCTGATCGGGGTGACGCCCAGAGGGAAGCGAGAGCAGCACAGTCGAGGCGACCCAAACCCCCTAAGCCGGCGATGAGCCTGGACAAAGAGTCGGTGCAGGATGTTGGGTCAGTAGCTGCGCCAGCAGCACTTGCAGGGGGCGTCGTTTACGTCTGGTTGGCCATCATGGATGACGTTCATGCTCGTTTTTTTATGGGACTTTCCATCGACGGCTTCTGGCAAAACCCAGATATCCTGAACTGGGTCACAGTAGGGCTAACCGTAGTATTCTCGGCTCTCCACAAGTTTTTCCGAAAACACTCGTGATGTGCTGGCCTCGCGGCCAAATCGCCTACTCAGCAGCCCCATTACCAAGCGTAGGCGATTGGAGAGGTGGGCAGCTGTTGACCGTCGCCGCCCACCCGTAGAGAAGCCGCCACAACGACCGAAAGATCAAGTTGCCTGGACTGCTAGCACAACTCGCCAAAGAGTTTCAAGTGTTCGCAGATGAGATTATGAACATATTGGCTCGGTGATGGAATTAGATCTTTGCGTCATGTCCGTCATCAGTAGGTCCACATTGAGGGCCTTGGGGCGTGATCACGCGGCGGCATATCATCGAGGTAGGACGAAGTCTTTCGAGACGCCGATGCCTTACCCACCTTATATCTTTGGATCAAAGAAGCCCCCTCTTTGGTCCTCGAATGTCAACTGGGGGAGCTTCCCGGCGACTGCCTTCTCGAATATCATCCACCTCTCCATTGTCCACAGAGGAAACGCACTATCAAGGCTTGTCACCCCCTTACTCCTCAAGGCGTGATTAATCTTCTTAGGCGTTCCGCATCGCCCGTAGTGAAGTTTCTTTCCCTTAGACTTAGCAACTTTCGCCCATGTGCCAATGCTCATCTTGAAGGGCAATGTTCCCCCGAGGAATATACCCACTATGCGGGGGTCGTTGAGCGCTTGCTTGGTTTGCCCCAAACCTTCGGCCTCCATCCCATCCTGAACCGCGAGATACCACGGTAGTTTAGGCAACTTCTCCAAGTATTCCATAGAGTAGTCCAGGCTCTCAGACCCAGCTCCTACCTTATCAGGTAAAACAGCCATCATGCACCCTTCCATCTCAGCCGATTCATCGCACCTCTTGCGGAACCGCTTAATGTTGAGCGGTTCCCCCTTCAGGAATGACGAGTAGGCTCCGTTGTCTATCCCCCACGGTTCACCGGGGTAGGGCTTTGGCCGGGCGACTACGCTCAACCTCCCCCACCCCAACACCTTCAACCTCTCTATCAACTTGCGGCTTCTGGTGTCTCCTGTAAGGATGATCACTTCAGTCCGAGTAGTTTATGGGCCTGCAAACTAACCGACCACCCATACTCTGCCGCTGCTCTTATACACAACTCTGTTGCCTTTTCTGACTGGCTAAGAGGTTGGACCCACTTAGCGACGTCCCATGGGATGTGCCATTGCTCAAGGAAGTCTTTGAATTTGGCAACATCATCATCCTTACCAACTACCCACTTGATCTCGTTAGCACTGTTGATAGCGTGGAACTTCATACTCACCCCCCCAGGCATTCCCACCTTCGGAGAAAGAGTCACCCAGTCCACATGGCCTAACTTCTCTTTGCCGGTTCCTGAAGTTTCGAGCTGGACTTTCAATCCCCTCATGTGCAGAGCTGCGAGTAGAGGTTCCAATGGTTGTTGGGCTGGCTCTCCCCCAGTTAACAACACCCACTCAACTCCTTGGGGCTTTATACTCATAATGAAAGTGGCAAGGGTTTCTACATCTGCTGCAACCCACTTCTCATTTGCTCCCAGAGCGTCAGGGATGGAATCTTGTTCGTTTTCCGTGTCCCTGACCCATGTATAAGCCGTGTCGCACCAAGGACATCCCACATCACATCCATGCAATCTTAAAAGCAATATAGGCTTACCAGCATGTCCTCCCTCGCCCTGGATTGTCGCGTATACGTCTGACACATCTACCGTGTCCATACGTCTCCTGTTAGGCTCTGGTGCGTCACTCAGTAGCACCACATTGAGGGACGACCCGCGTGATCTCGAGTCTTCATATCGTCGAGGTGTATGAAATCTTTCGAGACGCCGATGCCTGAGAACCCCATCCTGATGGCCAGCTCGACCAGCCGATGCCGATACGCCCCCACGGTGCATTTGATGTCACAGGCGTGTCCCTGGGCATGAGAGCCTGGGCCATGCGCCTTGTTTTTCTCGATGGAGTGATTCGGGGATCGGTAGCCTGACGTGACAACCATTGCCTGGTTGAAATCCCGTCTCAATCCCTGCAATCGATTCATGAAGTGGATGCTCATTTCTAATTCTCCAGTCTCTCTGCATCGCATCTCGCTCTCTGTAAAATCCGGCCACTTATCTGCTTGCCATTCCATTTTTGCGATCCTCCTGTTTAGGTTTCATTAGAGAATAGTGAGTGTTTCTCAGCGTATCTATCTGCCCACCTCTCGATAGGATGCTCAAATCTGCCTGAGCCTCATCAATCGTCGAGTAGTAGCTCGTTTCGCGAGAGTGGGGGCCGCAATCACAACTGCGCCCGATATAGTGCCCTGCTGCAGATAGTAGCACCGATAGCGGCATTGCTACGTAGCACGTTCGGCACGTGACGAGTTTCTCAGTGCCGGTCAACTCTCCCTCTATTGCCATGCGTCTATATCCTCATTTTTACGGATTACGGTGTTCCATCATAGCGTCAGCCTGTTTATACGCCCACATAGCCATCATGTGGAACTGAAAATCATCCTTTCCATCCTCGGGCGAGGGGATGGTCGGGTCTTGCAGCGTCGCCGCCCACCTCATCGCCTCCTGCACCACCTCTACGTTGGAGGATATCCCTGTCAGCGCCGCCATAGCGAATTTATCGCGTAGTCTCTGCTTGGTCATACGCGCCTTTGTTCCCATTTGTATGAGGCGAACCGCTTGCCGTCGGCTTCGACCATTTCTGTTTTGATTTTCATACCCAGCATCCGCAAATCCTTAATCCGCGCTGCCAGTCGAAAGCATCCAAAGTTTAATAAAGCGAACCTCGGATCAATCTCCCGTCCGGTCATTAGATATTCGCGTATCTGCTCACATTGAGATCCCCGGTCGTTGTCCCTCAAAATTTCACCTTAAAGGAATCTTCCCCTCTCACGATCTCAGTCCCTGCAGGTTCCTCGCCCGTCGATTTGATGTACGCCTGGATGGCCGTCTTGTCTGCTGCTACGCTGTGACGTAGCACGTCCAGCTGACCGCCCTGTTGCGCCCACGCCGTCAGAGCCTCCATGTCGGTGACTTCGATGCGCTCCCGACCCTTAGTGCTGGATAGGGTGGCATTCGCCATTACAAGCCGTTTCTCGCCCTTGAAATGGTGATAGCGCTTTAGTCCTGACCGGTGCCATTCCAGCCGGCGTTCGAGCCGCCCGCGTATTGTGTCAGACCGCTGTTTGATCCGCGCCATCTCAGCGGCAAATCGACTCGCCACGGCTTCATCCTGCAAAAGCCAGTATTCGTAGCATCGCAGGTGGTCCTCGGCCTGTTCGTCAACGTCAATTTGCGCCGGTTCCATGCTGACGAACTGTTCCTCGAAACGCGATAGGTACTCCTCCTCATACTGTGTCAATTCTTCTCCGCTTTTGTCGGGCGCTGGTTCGGGCATCCCGTGGTCCTCGCATGACTCAGGTGGTCCTGGCGGGTCAATCATTGGATTTTTCTTGGCCTGTTTTGAGGTGAGTTTTCGCTAATTCCTCTATGTCTACATGACGCACTCGAACGCTGGAGCCAATCCTCACAATATTTAACGTGCCCTCGCGGGCCATCCTCTGTAGCATCCGTACCCCCAACCCAGATACCCATGACGCTTCTCTCCATGTATACATGAGTTTGGGCAGTAGCTGGCGCGGCAGTCGAACGCCCTTGCTAACAACAAATTCCTCTTCTTTCCGATCCTCGGCTATGAGTTCCAGTTCAGCGTGGTTGGCCTCTTTCGCAGCGAGTTTGAGGATGTTCTTTAACTCGCTCATAGATACTCCTGTACGACTCTACGCGACAACGCCACGGGCATATGTAGGTTTTCGCTTGAATTGATGGCCTCGCGTAATATGCGGGCCGCGATGATGGTTTTTTTCTCTTGCGACTCTGGCCCGTCGCCCACCAGCAGCACTGCGTGCGCTGTGACGGCCTGTAATGCGTGCCTGTGTACTAGTTCCTCCTGGATCTCTACCGCTCGTTGAAAGCGGTGCCCCCATACCGATAGCTCGTCTCCTGGGAATTCTCGCATACGGACTCGGTATTTTAGGTTGGCCCGTTGTGCGTCGGTTATCCACATTTTGTCCACAAAATCACTGACGACGTCCCTCGTCATCATGGGGTTTTCACTTCCAACAGAGCGGTAACGACATTTTTCATGGTAACAGTGTCGTTGGCGTTAACCTCATTCGATTTTCCCAGGTCGAATTCTTTCAGCAGGGCGTAATACGCTTCTTCGCCTATGCGCGTCTTGATTTCTCGGCATTTTTCGAGGTATCGAAAATAAGGCAACCCCCCCTTTCCCTCTTTGGCGGGGGGATCTTGGGGGTGCCCAGGGGGCGGCTTGGGGGCTGGGCTTTTTTGCGCCTTT
>Ga0255047_10002803_pt1 | contig 11303 bp, 22 predicted proteins | sample JV7_2_1_MG_FD_183640 | JGI IMG/M metagenome (GOLD analysis project Ga0255047, IMG submission 183640) | Seawater microbial communities from Jervis Inlet, British Columbia, Canada - JV7_2_1 | ecosystem: Environmental > Aquatic > Marine > Inlet | place: Canada: British Columbia | collected 2016-10-06 | reverse complement strand
CAACGGGTGGCGTGTTCTACAGGCGTCAATATTTGAGTATGAAGTGCATGATGATGACGAACCATTATATGACCTACCAGGTGAGTGGCAAGAGGTAGCTTTCATCCCTGCATGGAATAGGAGGCAACATGAAGACGGTAATTCGTGAAACGTGGGTGAGTTACGTAGCAGGTATGGTGGAAATGTATGGCTACTTCAAGGGCTTCCGCCTACTTGTCAGGTGGGCAACCTATCCAATATGCTTAGTCATTGTCCATGTGGCTGTTCCTATATTAATCGTTGGACTGTTGCTAGCATGGCAACTTGCTGAAGCTATGGATAAGTTGTGGCACTATACCAGACCTATATTACTATGGCTGATTATGAAAAGGAGGTAACATGAAACCATTTACAGATACCGGATTTAAGGTGTACCAATTTAGCAATAAGCACACGCTTGAACCAGTGCTCACCATAGCTGCCGTGTCGTTCTCCGATGCCGCCAAGCAACTTGATACTGCTATAAAAGAGGGCGGTAGCATAGAGCTACAGGACGTTGATACCATCGTTGAGGTTGGGGAGCTATATGTACTCGGCGAATATATGTTGACTAGGGTGTCGCCAGAGCCTTCGATATAACCCGTCAATGATATATCACCTAACGGCAAAATAAAACCAGCCACGGGACTACCAGATAGCTTCTCGTGGGCACTAACATGGGGGTATAACATGTTAAAACCGTGCCCAGATTGTGGCAAAAAGCGTCAACAGTTTGATGTTGACAAATTAAAATACTGGATAGGGAACAGAACGCAACAGTAGGAGTGTGAGTGTGATGTTATAGCTAAAAGTGATGATGTTCAATGGGATAAATACCATGAAATCAGACGCTATCAGTCGGCGTTCAGGCTGGTAATGCGATACATAGAGGAGATTGAAAGTGGATAAATGGGAGGAATTAGGCGACGGTAAACACAAGATGGATATCAGTGACACACTCAGTGCCGTGATTTCCCCCGGTGAGAACCGGCATGATGACTTTATGTGGGAGATACTTGTAGGAAACAAACCGATATGCGGAAGTATCTATGAGTACCCCTCATTGTGCCAAGCACAGGAGTCATTGAACGCTCTTATCAACGAGATACCATCAGGTATCCAGTGGAGGGAAACATCTCAACAGCTACCGGAATGTGGCAAGGTGATATTAGGGTATCACTGTGTGCATAAGAATATGGGCTGGATGCAGTACGACAGTGGGATTAACATGTTCAGAGGGCAAGATAGTAAATATCTTGTAACCTCTATTACCCACTGGATGCCGCAACCCATCAAACCGGTGATGACGTTACACGATAAACTAAGAGTTGTTACAGCACAATACGGTCCCACTGATGGGATAATAAATGCTGTGGCAGTTTTTATAGAGGACATGATGAAAGAGGGCGAAGATGATGAAGATACTGTTTCATGATAATTGCAATGACGGTTTCTGTGCGGCATGGTTATTGAACAAAGTATACCCAGGCGCGGAGTTTATACCTGTTCAGTACAACGATGGGTTCGACACCACCACACTACATGGGCATGATGTGATTATAGCGGACTTTTCGTTTCCGCGTGACATCATGCTAAGACTCCATGAACACTGTGCTAGTATCCTGTGTTACGACCACCATAAAACTGCTCAGGCAGAGTTAAATGGACTAGACTTCTGTGTGTTCCACATGCACAAGTCCGGTGCCAACCTCATATGGGAAGCATACCGTGAACAGATAAAACTAGCAGCAGGTGAGTTCAAGTTCAAGCGGATGTTTGATTCGATGTTCAAGGTCGTCGAGTACACGGAGGATCGTGACCTATGGCGATGGAACATGATGTACAGTCAGGAGGTAAACGCCGCAATAGCCTCCCACCCAAAAACATTTGAGGCATGGGATAGCATTGCGCATAACATGTGGGATTTTCTGTATGATGGTGATCCGGTACCGGATACAGTCCGTGAGGGAAAAGCGATACTGCGCTATGTAAACGGTATAGTGGGTAGCAAGGTAAGTAACCACGTGTTTACCGCTGACATTGGCGGATATAAAGTACCTTGCACAAATGCCACAACGCTAATCAGTGAGACGTGTGGTGCGATGGCTAAAGGGCAACCATTCGCGGCAACATTCTTCCTAACTGAGAACAGTGTGGTATTCTCACTGCGTTCAGATGGTAATAATTCCGACAGCGTAGACGTGGCTGAGGTTGCTAAAGGATATGGTGGCGGTGGGCATAGACATAGCGCGGGGTTCAGTGTTAACATGAGCATTGAAACCTTTTTTGAACAGCTACTTGACGCACCAGAAGTCAGGTGGCAATAGGAGGAAGTGTAACATGAAATATAGTGCGCCGCGTAAGCAGTGAGTAAGAGTACCGAGAAATTGGTCAAGATTGTTGGAATATCTTGTACGCATCAGTCTTAGGTATACCCCGACAGGAAACGAAGGGGTTGAGAGTCCGAAAGGACATGCCGAACATAGCATGGCTGGAAAATGCGGGTGATGGCGAAATATCCTAGCCTAGATGTCCGTAAGCGTAAGGTGTATATGAGCAAGGTTGAATTACCAGAAACCCAAGTCCTCACGGTATTACATGTGACGATAACGCATGGGTTTACCTTATGGTAACAGAAGTGAGGTCATGGCTCACATCTGATTGAAAGCGCGTTATACCAGAGAATACAGCAGGGATGTATATGCCCTATGAAAAATTTTACTTCAACTGTATCCAACTTCTCTGGCGTGCCTGCGACGAGCAGGATTAAAGGGATAAACGGGACTCTAAGTACACCGTATCTTTGACTCACTGAAAACGCGGGATTGCCTAAGTTGGTCTTATTGTATAATTATACAATACTACATTAAACCTCTATGATCGCTGATCGTCAAACGCTGATGAATACTGATCTAAAAGGAGGTTTAACATGTATATTAACAGGAAAACAGTCCTTGGTATATTAGGCATTCTGCTAGGAATGGGAATGTATCTGTCCAACTGTAGTGCTATCATAGAACCACCATCAGGTTCAGGTATAGCAGTGGTTGGCGTTCTCCTTTTCATTGTTGGCATGGTTATGCTAGCCATAGGAGATGAAACCAAAGACCAATAGGGTAACAGAGTCGCCATAGTAGCCAAAGTCTTGCTGTAATGGTTCAAGGCAATCGTCCAAATATAATTGACAGATAGTATGTAGGCATGATAGAATGATCACATCACGCCTACAAATCCTTAGTTCAGGCAAGTGATACAGTCCTCAAAATCGTCGAGTGATAACAGCACGTTGTTCTCCAACAACTGAATCAGCTCTAATGCTCTCGAACGATAAATGTGGCTGTGGTTTTCTGAACTAAGGCACTTCAAAATGCGTTCTTTATTGGCATGCACCTCATTGTTCGTTAATAAAGATATAACGCTCTGCAAGGGATTTCACCTCCCTTCATGTCAAAATAGCTAGGAGTTGACTGCTCCTAGCTTACTTATCTGTTAATTATACCATAACATTTTTCATATAGACGATCGGATCTGACAATATAAGCCATAGGAACGAACTATGTTCGTGAACAAAAGCGAAATTTGTTCAGATTTGGGCAAAGGGCGACAGGTTAGACTTACCTAGTACCTGAAAGGGAGAACATGCGAATGCTGTTCGCTAGACCAAGTAGGTAATTAGGATCATTCTAACTGGAGAGCCGTGTGCTATGAAAGTAGCACGCACGGTTCGGGGGGGAGTATATGCGGTATCCCACTGGGAGCTTCGGTACTTACCCTGTCAAATGATGGATTACCATATGCGCTTATCCTTACCCGTGACAATGCTATTAAAATAGGTGGCTTCAGTCGGTATGATGGTAAACTTTTCGATGACGAAGTGACATTGCGCTTACGTATCAACTATATGGCTGACGAAAGGGGTGACTTTGTAGCTGCTGTATACTGGACACATCACCACATAACAGGAGAATACATCAATGTGATAGGTATTGAGTCGTCCACAGAAGAACAAGCACGTGCCAGGTTAAAAGTTGAGCTTAAAAGATTAAACAGATTAGCTGTTATAGAGTGGTTGGGGGATTAACATGGCACTATCACCAACGCCAACTTATACAAGTTAACGCAAAAATTATTAAAGAGGGCAGACAATGAAACGCATAGTTGCTGAAGTTATCGTAACAGTGCCTGACAGTTTTACGATCACCCCAGACTTCCTATCGGTAATTCTCGCCAACAAAGATATGGCAATCAGGCATGGTTGTTCTGTGGATATCACCATTATTGATGAAACGGAGGTTGAAGATGTGGATTAAAACAAGTAAAACACCACCAGGCAATGATCAGTATGTGTTGGGGATGGAGGCAACAAGCGGCAGCATTATAAAAGCCAAGTTTATCAAGAGTTGCCATTTTGTCACAACGGACACACGTTACCCGGCGAAGTGTGTGCCATACTGGACACCGATACCTCCACTGCCGGAACTGACCATACGTGAAGTGGCTGAAGCGTTCGCTGCCATGCGAATTATACCAGGAGGACAGGTGGGAGTGGAAGCGGTGGCAGGTATCATCTGTAGCTATGCTACACATATGAATAGAGATAAGGAGGTAACATGAACAAACAACAGGTGATGAAAATAGCACATGAGTTCAGACGTAACGGCATGTCGATGAGGGAGGCGCTGAAGCGCGCATGGCATAACATAAACCGTTCCCATACGCCATCGTCGATACGCTCATTTAAGAGATGTAAGCGGTACTACAATTTTAAGTACAACATGCTACTCGACACATCCAAGTACCCACTGCGCCAGATCGGTGCTGACACATCTCCCTTGATGCAGGGGAGATGTATACATGAGATGATCGAAATGATTCATCTTAACGGCATAGAGAATGGACTATTCACCAAGAATGAATACGACCCACTTCTCGTTGCTAAAGCACAGGCGCTCATGATAGCACGGGATAAGTTACAGGCTGAACACGGGGCACCTACCCCTCGCGTACTATGGGTAGAAAAGGTATTGACGGGTAAACTAAATCAGTACAAACTAACCGGTCAGGCAGATGGACTGGTAGAATTTGATGGTGGGTTATGGCTGATGGACCATAAGACATCTGCGTGGTCAATGGACCGCGAGGATTTTATGATGTTAGACCAACCGGTACTCTACTACCACATGGCGCGACGGTCACTGTATGAGTATTACAAAGGCAAAGATAATTTACGGGGGCTACTGATACACTATATCCGCGTACCGTCACATAGGTTGCTAAAAAGTGACGATGACAACTATGCCAAGTACCGTGACAGGATGGTGACTGACATAATCCGTGCCCATGTCAACCCAAAGGGTGCAGACAAACCCTTCTTCGCATTCTACGAGTTGACATGGAGTGAGTTTGAACTGAACCGTCGCCTATCTGCTATCAACCACCAGATTGGTGAGATGGTGAGCGAAATACAGTTCATTCATAATGAGAATGCGTGCAAGATGGGCGGAAGAAGGTGTGAGTTTTGGGACATCTGCGTAGGATGGCTGTCAGCAAGCCAGTGCGGTAAGCGTGAGTATGAACATGAAGAGCTAAGGAGGTAATGTAAATGCAATACATACTCACAGAAGACGAGATGAATGATCTGAATACACATAGGGATAACGTGGTAAAAGATTTACGCGAGGCACTTGTCTTTATGCGGCGCCGCCTACTAAAAGCCACCGGTTTCACCTGTGTGCATGACAGAAAGAACCCGCATATGTATCACTGTGATGATTGTCCTTGCTCATGTATATCATACAGTAGTTCGTACATAAATACCACACTACTGTGTGATCTTAAACAAAGATTTAGCAAGTGAGGTGACAAATGAAAGGAGTTAAAAAGAGACGTATACCTGACCACATCTATGATAAAATAGAGCGGCTACACAACTACTGTAACTCGAATGCCGGAATACAGAAACAAAGTTTGATCAGGGAATTGGAGGAGACACTAAAGTGGGCTGACGGTAATCATAAAGCACATGAGTTCATACAAGAGCTACGAGAAGAGGAGGCTCAAAATGTTAACTGTGAAGATGCCACCGGGCAAGCATGTGATAACGGTAAATAACACACATATTATGCTGTCTGTAGATGAGGATAACAATGTGTCAGTCCTGGGTCAGGTAGAAGATATATCACCCGCTGACACGTTAGCAGGTTTCTACGAGGAGGTCAATGATGAGCAACATGGCAACATGGGAGGCAGTACTAGGTAGGCATTCGTCACCATGGACTCTTGATATTAACGAGTGGGGTGAGGTGTCTATACTAGACGCAGAAAAAACTCCGGTACTATACCTTGGTGATTCCCAAAACATAGATGATACACGTTGCTTAAATCCATATAGTGATAAGGAGGCAATAGATGGGTGACAATATGTACCTGTGGGAACAGGTAAAAGAAACAGACCCAAGGCACACAACAGAAGTCAATATGCGTGGTGGGTTCACCTCCATTGGCGCACAGTACCAGTTGCGTCAAGCCACTAAGATATGGGGGACATATGGCGACAGATGGGGGGTGGAAGATGTTAAATATGAGTACATGGAGAGCGATGGGACGGTGGTAGAGGTCATCATCACTGCCCAGTTCTTCTACCCAAATACCGATGACCAAAAGGTGAGTTTTTACATCTCCTCAGATATGGCTTATAGCATCGACAATGACACTAGGAAAAAGCTAATGACCGACATCACCACCAAAGCACTCAGCAAACTCGGCTTCGGTGCCGACGTATTCATGGGGCTGTTTGATGATAATAAATATGTTAGCGAACTGAAAGAGAAAATTGCTGCCGAAGATGGTACTAAAGCACAACTGCTGGCTGACATACTGCAAACTGTTGACATGAAAGAAGGTATTGATGTCAACAGTTTTAACAGGTGGTGGAAGGCGTTATATGCAGGAAAGGGTGAAGCTCGACTGAACGACCTGTATGTCACCAAACTAGAGGATATCAAGCGGCTTATCGAGTTCCCGAAAACTATTAAGGAGATTACTACTTTTAACAAGGAGGCCATAGGTGTGGATACAGGTGACAAATAAGAACGGTGTAACTGTACCGGTCAACCTAGACAACATACTGGCTATAGAGCCGGTTGACGAAGCTAGCTATAAGCTAGTGCGTGTTAGTGGTGGCGATACCGGCTACCGCTTAACACAGAGACAGTATCATAAGGTGTGCAAGTTATTAAACAGCAACAACTCACGTAGTTTTAAGCTATTTGAAGGAGATGAATCATGAGCTATTCGTTCAACACAGAAGCGGGTATCGGCAACAATGACCTAGCAGGCTGGACTATTATACCTTCCGGAAAATATCTATCGCGGTTAGATGCCGATGGATGTAGTGGGATGGAGTTAGATAACGGTAGCATGGCAACACGTATTAGCTTTAGCGTATTCGCTGAATTCGACGAAAATGATCAGTTAATACCATTTGAAGAGGCGAAAGTGTCTACGCTGTTTGTACTATTCACATGCAAAAACGGTGAGCTTAATGTCAATGTGATTGCAGGTAAGATAATGGCATCCATGCACGCTGCCATTATTGGCGCGGAAACAGTCGAAGAGGTCGATTCAGTGTTCGCCCTCACAGATGTAGAACTAGACAATGACGGCAATGCACTGCCGCTATCTATAGTAAAAGGGTATGCCGCAAAAACTGCTAAAATGGCAGAGCACTCTGCTGTACGCTTGGTGGTTGAAAAAGTCATACGCGGTGGGAAGGAAGTGAATAATATCAAAAAGTTCTACGCCTCCACCTCTGCCGATACCGTTATGGCGAGATCCCTGATGGAGGGGGGTAGCATAACCCCGTTCTAGCATGGATAATTGGTATGATATTACATTAAATACACTGTCGGGTGCGCAACTTGATAGCTTCCTGCAAATTAAAGCGATGCCGGCACCGACAAAGGAGTTATTACATCAGCAGATATTAACAGTGTCATGTGCGCTGGAAGGTATGAATCTAGTAAGTGCTAACACTGTCATACTGTCAGTTGCGCGTCAGCTTCATCCTAGTGAATGCCACAAGTTGTGGTTGGAGCGGTACCCCAACCGTAAACCAAGAACAGTGGAGGACATAATCAATTTAAGGAGGGTTGTCAGTGGAAAAGGTGATAGCTGAATGGTTAACATTTCACCGTAATGATGTGACTGACTGTCCTACCGCAGAGTTGAAAGATGGGTGTTGGGTATATCCTGACACCCACTTTAACCCACAGGTTGGAGAGTCTGTGTACTGCACAGTAGAACATAAGGTGTCGAAAGCGGGAAAGGACTACTACGTAGCAAATAGGTGGGAGGACAAGTTGATTATCCAGCCGCCAGTCGGACTAAAGGAGCTGGTGGAGGAAACAGAAAGAATACGTACTGCATACAAAAAACTGGCTTGTCAAAATGCTAAATTGGTGACGGAAAATAACACACTAAAAAGTAACGGTGCCGGTGGGATAGATATAGATGAACTCAAGCAAGCCAATCTGTACATGTTACTCGGTAGTAATGAGGGTGATGGGCAAAAGAAACGCCACAAAGAGCTGGCAAAGATACTACATAGTGATAAAACACGCTTATATGGTAAGGTCACACAGGACTACCTTGAGCACCTATTAAAAACCATTAACGGTAAGATGTAACAGGAGGCAAGTTATGGCTCAATGTATTACCTTTACACATACCACAACACACAAGGTGATTGTGCCGGATAGTATATCCACAGAAAGCTATGGACAGTTCCGTACTGACCTTTTTGATCAATACCATATTCACTCCCTAGATAAACTCATTGCAGAGTGCTATGATAACAGTTATGGCGAGTGTCGCATCGAATCTGTCCGGCATGAAAGCGACGATGGTTTACGGGAGACATTCAAACTAACGGATGAGATACCATGAGCCACGAACTATTTAGCCATGAAGCAGAAGAAGAAGTGTTAGGTGCGCTGATACTTAAACCGCACCTTATGCTCGATATCCAACTGGCAGAGGAGGACTTCTACCATGTAAAACATAAGATACTGTTTGCCGCCATCTCCCAACTGATTGATACCACCGGCACTGCCGATGCTGTGGCGCTTAATGAGAAGCTGAAGGGTATGGAGTACCCCAATACACCGGACCCATACAAGTTGATTGGCGGCATGGAGGCATTAATAGACCTAATGGGGCGTGTTATCACAACGGACTTTGATAACATCAAGTACCACACCGGCATCATAAGAGACCGGAGGATACGGCGCAACCTACTGGCACTGTTCAACAATCAACAATCATCTATCATTGACACTGAAACCAAAATCGATACAATAGTTAGCAACGTCGAGTCAGAACTGGTACGCCATTCATCTTTGACGAGGCGCGATGAGCCAGAGTCGATAGGCGATGGGCTACCTGATGTTATATATCATATCAAAAATCCTGGTGAGCTGGTGGGTGTCCCAACGGGATTTTATGATTACGACCTGGCGACCGGTGGATTACATAAGGGCGACTTTATTATATTTGCCGCACGCGCGAGCATGGGGAAAACAAGTGCCGTGCTAAATATCGCGCAAAACATCGCTGTTGAGCAGGATAACGGTGTGTTGTTTTTCTCGCTAGAGATGAGTAGCTATCAGCTTCGGATGAGAAGTCTTGCAATAGAAAGCGGTATACCATATTCTGTTCTTCAGCGACAAGGACACATGATAGATGATATTGAATTGGGAGAGGCAGCTACACGGCTTTGGTACGCCCCACTGTATATCTGTGATACTAAGGGGTTGACACCAGAGAAGCTAAAACTTATCACCCTCTCGCAGATGAGGAAGAAGGACATCAAGCTGGTAGTAGTAGACTACCTGCAACTCTTGCGCGGCAGCACAAAGGACGGCCCAGAGCAAGAGGTGGCAGGTATCAGTAAGTCGCTGAAGGAAATGGCGTGGGAGTTAAACATGCCGATATTGGCATGTGCGCAGTTAAACCGCAAGTCTATTGAACGAACTGATAAGCGCCCTGTATTAAGCGACCTACGATATAGTGGGGCGCTAGAACAAGATGCTGACTGTGTAACACTGCTACATCGAGATGATTATCATAACCACAACGCAGATAATCCTGGGATGAGCGAATGGATAATCGCCAAGCAACGTAATGGCCCTGTTGGTACTATCTACCTAGAATATCAACATGGACCTATGAGATTTAGGAATATTATGGGAGGTAATGATGACTACAGTTAAAGACAAAGAGTATTACGAACGTCTTGGCATGGTACGTGCTGAGTTTAAGAAGGGCATGAAACCTCTTGACGTTAGAAGTGCAGTATATCAACAGTACTATGTTTTGATAGGTCCGGTAGAGGTCACATGGTACATGGACGACCTGGTATTCAATGAAGGGTACGAAGATTATGAGGAGGCGCGACATGGATAGGAGTGATGTAAATCTGGCAATAAAGGTATACACCGAGAAGTGGGGGGATAAGCATCGTGCCAAACATTACGTATATAGCAACCTAAACGATAACGAAGATAGACCATCAGTGTATGCGATGGTGCTACAGGTAATTAGGGACGATATACAGCCTGCGGATAGCATTAAGAAGGTGATACGCAAAAGATTCCACAGGAACATAGACAAAGTATCGATATCCGCGCATCTTGAGTTCTTATATACTGAAGGATTGGTAAGGCGCTATAACTATGGTAAAGATGGTATAACATGGGGAGGGATATATGAGGATGGTGATGACACTAGGTGAGCTATATTGTGGTGCCGGAGGATTAGGATACGGTGCCATAACATCTCGTAGCGGCAAAATGTTAATCAGGCATGGGTGGGGTATCGATATAGATGCAGATTCATGTAGGACATACAGTAACAATGTTGGTGAAAATGTCATATGCACCGATATCACTAGCTATAACATTACAAAATTACCCCATGTAGATATATTTGCTTATGGTTTCCCATGCAATGATTTCTCAGTGGTAGGAAAGCGCGACGGATTACTAGGTAAGTACGGCAGTCTTTACCAATATGGAATAAAAATTATTGACAGGTTGAATCCACTTGTGTTTGTTGCAGAAAATGTTGGCGGAATAAGCAGTGCTTTGAATAAAATAGTTCCAGAGTTACAGGATGCTGGCATGGGATATAATGTTAACACGCATCTGTATAAAGCAGAGCAGTACGGTGTGCCACAAAAACGCCACAGATTTTTTATTATAGGCGTCCGGTGTGATATAAACATG
>Ga0255047_10002802_pt1 | contig 11304 bp, 14 predicted proteins | sample JV7_2_1_MG_FD_183640 | JGI IMG/M metagenome (GOLD analysis project Ga0255047, IMG submission 183640) | Seawater microbial communities from Jervis Inlet, British Columbia, Canada - JV7_2_1 | ecosystem: Environmental > Aquatic > Marine > Inlet | place: Canada: British Columbia | collected 2016-10-06 | reverse complement strand
CGGGCCGATCGATCGGCCCCAATCGAAAGCAAGCAAGGCGGGCCGAAACAAGGGCCCGCGTCGCGCAAACAAAAACCTCGAGGTAGGTCGCGCGGTGGTTTTCGCCGCCCGGGTGGGCGCCCACGTTCCTCTAACGTGGGCGCGGGTCCATCCGACGATCACAAAAACGACGAGAGCCCCGAATTCAAACGGGGTTTTCGTCGTTTTTGGCTGGTTCAGGCTCCGGCCAAGCGATTTCGAAGGCGGCGCATGGGTAGCGCTCGCCGATCTCGACGGCCCCGATACCCGATCGATCCAGGGCGCTCCAGCATCGATCGCAAAGCGGGTTTTGGTCGGTCCCCTCGCAACCCCAACACACCCACACGAAACACCGGGCGCACCGATAGACGCCCTCCCCTTCGTGGCCAGGACATCGGACGTCCCGCAGTGCTTCCGCACGCGCGACGGATCTGCGAGCGCCCAGAGTCCCGCCTAGCCGGTAATGCTGGGTCATTGGATCGGCCTCAGACGATGGGAAGGGCGGATCCGTAGGCGAAAGTGGTGGCCGCCCCATTCCACGACGAAAAAGAGAATGCGTCCCGCGTCTTCCGTTTCGATCCGTCCTTTCAGCCAGTCCGGTTCGCGGTCGCTTTCGTATTCGTCGATATACTCAAGCAACCAGGCGCCGTCTCCCGCGTGGATCGGCTTCCCCTCCAAATGCCATCGGCTGCGAAGCCATGTGAGCCCCGTATCCGCCCAGGAGGCCGGATTCTTGGGGAAGGTTTCAGCGTCGATCGTTTTCGTTCCCATGTTAGGTCCTCCGTCCAGGGGCCCCGATAGGCTCACCGAAACGCGATTTTTTTTCGATCGATAGGCTTTGGCCGATCAAAGCGGCCAATTCGCGGTTTTGCATGCCGGCGATCGCGGTTTCCAGCGCTCCGGCCGATGCGTCGCCTACGTTGCCGCGGTCGCGTTTCGGCTTTCGGATCGGCCGATTCCCTTCGGGAATGCGCCCGGCCGCTACCGGGGGCGGTCGATCGGGCTCCTGTGGCCTTGTCTCCGGTCGCGTATGCGACGGCGGGGGCTTGCGGGTGTCTGGCCCGTCTGAACCGGACGTCGTGTCGTGTGGCGTTGCTGAGGGCGTCACAAACGGGGGTGCCGATGCTTCGCCGCCCGTCGATGCTTCGCCGTCTGCTCGCGTTGTGGGGCCCGTCCTGCGCCGCTCGTTTGTCCTTGTCTTCCCAAGATTTTCTTCGGGGACCGCCCCATCGCGTGATCGGATGGTATCTCTAATCGGCTCGCGTCTCCGTACGGGCCCCACAACGCGAGCAGACGGCGAAGCATCGACGGGCGGCGAAGCATCGGCACCCGTGGTCGCACCCCCCTCCGTGGATTCTGTGGCCTTCCACGCAAGCCAAACGATCGCAGCCTCCACTTCGGCCCGATGTTCGATCGCGTCCAGGCCCCCGATCTCCTGAACGGCCGCAACCGCTTCCGCGCGACTTTCGACGTCCGCCGCTTGGATCGCGTCAAAGTCGGGGGCCGATACTTCCCCCGCAACCATGGCGCGCGCTTGCGCTGCGATCTCAGAATCCCGATCGCCGTCGCTGGCTGCGATCTTCGCGCGAACGACGTCGCGTTTGGTCTCGCCTTCCAAAATCAGGCCCGCGAGTTCCGACCGGCTAGGCATGGCCGCCCCCCGCGGTGTCTCCGGCCGATCGTGAAACTCGCCCGCGGCGAAGCCTGTAGCGGCGCCGCGGCGACGCGTGGCGATTTGGGAACGCATGCGCGTATGCCTTCCACGGTGTTTCCTCCGCTCGGTACGGACGCCCGCAAGCGCGTCCGCTGCGAGGCCCGGCGTAGTCTCTCCAACTAGATCGATCTGCTTTTGGCCGAGATAGACGTCGCGATGGCGCAGCAAGCCGGGCCCGATCCCGTACCAGTTGGCGGAATATTTCACGGGCGGGCCGTCCGGGGACTTGCTTGGCTTGTACCGATGCATTCGAAAGGTGAGCCCCCTTTTTTCGGCCCATTTCACAACCGCCCACGCGGTGGACGTCGCCACGCCCCGAAGTAGATTGGCGATCTCCGGCCCGGACATCGTGATCCCCATTTTGTTCATGCGATCGGCAGTACACAGCAACGCAACGTAGCGACGACGCGCAGTTGTCTCCTCGTCACCCAAGATCGCACGCGCGGCAATATCGGAAATCTTTGGTGGGTCCTGTAGAGCCCTCTCGGTGTCAAAAAATCCGTAGCCAAGCGAGCGCGCTACCGTGATCTCCGCTTGCCAGGCAAAATCGCGGGAGGACATCCCCATGCGACGTCCGCGATGCCGATACACGTACTGCATCATTGCCGCGGCGTGTTCGTCTGAGGCCCCTGCGATGTCCATGAAGGGGGCCGCGAACCCGGGGCGCCGGGTTGACGGGCGGCCGAGACACGGGCCCAGAATCCACGCCACGGGCGGGGGCGGCCGGTGGGTCGCCCCGCCTTGCCCCTTTTTCCGGCTGGCCAGGTTAAGGCATTCCTGATTTGGATTCTCGAATGGGGCGCCGGGCGCTAGCGTGTCTTTACATGCCTCCGCGTACGCATCCATGCGCGAGCGAGACTCAATTTCTTCTAGGATGTGCCCGGCTTCGGGAAACATGAATTGCCCGTCGTATTCGGGGCGGTCTATCGTGCGATCCATGAGGCTCTACCTGTCCAGTTTGGCGTTACTCGTGGGCGTGATTGCAGGATGTGCAGACGACTCTGACGCGTGCGAACGCGGCGAAGTAGGGTGCGGGTGCTGGTATGACGATCCCGACGTCGACAGCGACGGCGACGGATCCGGGGACGATGAAACGCCCGCGCACTTAGATCCCGACGGCTGCGAGCCCGGGGCGCAGTGCGATGGGCTCCCCCCCGACGGCGTGTGCGTCGCGGAATAACGACGATCCCCGGGGGCGCAAACGATCCCCTCGTGGGGGGCCTTGCTCTCACCGGGTTGTGTCGTTAGCTTGGTCATGCTTCCCCGCTGTGGTGGGGAAGCATTTGGCCCCCCGGGGTCTCACGCCGTCCGGAGTCCAGTCCGGGCGGCGATTCTTATTTGTCGCCCGCGAGCCGCGCGCCGGTCAAGTTGTGAGCCAACCAGGCCAGGCGCGGCGCCCCGGCCGGCTAGGCCCCGAATATGGGCATTTCGGACGTCGGCCCGCGATTACAATTTCCCGCGTAAGCCCCCCGAAACGTGGAATTGCCCCCGCGAGATCTAGCGTTTGGGCTTTAGTTTTCGAGCGAGCGCAACGCCCCCCGCAACGCCCCCGCCGATCACGGCGGCCCCGATCGCCGCGGGAACGATCCACGGAAGCGTGGTTTTCTCCGGCGCTATCGGCATCGTGATCGTGGGCGTCTGAGGCTTCTGACGTGGGGGCTTTGGATCCTTGCCGGGGGCGAAGCCTCCCGCAACGCCAGCCGCCCCGGGGGACGGAGGCTTAGGAGCGGCAAGGCCACCCGCGGCGCCGGCCTGGACTTTCGTAATCGTCGCAGCATCGACGATCGCGGCGCGTAGTTTGGCCTCGGGTATCGGGTAGTACCCTTGCCCGTCGATCCCGTCTTCCTCCGTGGTCGGCTTGTGTTGCTTCTGTAGCAGCTCGGGATAATCGTTGACGATCGATTCCATGAAAGAACGGCGGCGCAGCAACGCGGCGCGGTAGCTAAAAAACGACGCTACGACAGTATTGACCGTGTTCCAGTTGGCGAAACTTAGGAAATTGCCGCCCGCGGGGTTGTACTCGTTAGAGGCCCACCGCGACGGGCCCACGTTTTTTAGGTCCGCGCCTAGTAGCGTGCCTTCCCCATTCACGTACTGCCCGATCAAGCCGGACGGAGTGAAGTAGAAACGATTTTTTCGGCCGTCCGGAGATGGTAAGCCGACGTCCGGATTGAATTTCGGATCGATCTCGACGTCCTGGGCTCCGCTCACCCAATCGATCGCTCCCTTTCCCCACGCGCTATTTCTCGACATCGCGTTAGAGAAGTAATCCCGAAAGTGCCGCCACAGTCTGAGGACCATTTCCCCATCGGCAGTCAGATTTGGGATCGGCTGCGAAAGCAACGCGCCTTGCATTGCGAGCATACTCGAGGCCGGTTGTGTTGCCGCTCCGGCGCTTGCCCGCTCCATCCCGCGATCGGATTTGTTCCACCCAAAACAATCGTCATGCCAGATAGGAAAGAACAGCGGGTAGGTACGAAATGAGCCGTTGCAGTTTCCGTATCCGCCGCTGAAATCGCTATCTCCTCCCGCGCATCCCGATCCTGGATTCTCGGGCGCAGGGCCAAGCCCAAACGGTCCGAAAAAATCCGGGTTTGTGGTCGCGTCTCCATCGGCGACGGGATAGATCGACGGGTGGCGATAGCGGTTGAAACCGAGTTTTCGCGTATACGTCCAGTGCGCCCACGGAGCGCGCACCCACGTTGACGGCTTCATTTCCTGTAGCGTCCGCCAATAGTCGCCACGAGCATCGGCGCGCGCGGAGTCGTTATCCGTGCGGATACCTTCCACAAACCCCGCCCACGCTTCCATAGCATCGGTCATTCCCGCGACAAGCGGAGCGATCGCGGAAAAGGCTTGAGACACGCCGGCAATGGCCGCGCCCGCTCCGGCCATGCCACCGCCCCCCATGATCGATCCCATGACCTCAACCACCGCGCTGGAGATCCCGTCTCTCACGGCGGGCGGCAACGTTGAGAGCACGGGCCGCAGCACACTGGGCACGTATTCGACCGCGGACGTCCGTGCGCCGCCTAGACCGATCTCGACGCCCCACGTAGGGGGATCGTCGACGCCTGGCATAACCACGGGCGACCACTCGGCCAAGCCCCCCACGGTCCCTAGGTAGGTTTGCAGATCGTTCAAAAGGGCCACCCAGACGCGGAGGCTGAGACCGTTTCCAAGAAAAGGACGTCGCCAGTAGGAACGAACGTCCGGATACCGACGTCCGGTTCAACACTGATCATGTAGTGCATTCCCACTGTCACGGCCGTCGAAAAAATGACCTCTAGATAACCGTCGACGTCGAACGTTTCCGTTACTGACTCCAAGATCGCCGTTCCCTTGACGTCGTACAGAGCGACGTCGAGATCGGTACCGGCCGCGGCCGGTTGGCAGACGCGGAAAATCATAACCCCGTCTACGGGCGGCTGGATCGTGCACTGGGCGGCCAAAGCCCACGCGATCTCAGGAAACGGCGCCGTAATGATATCGATCATATTTGGCGCATCGCGGGAGTCAAAAGGAACGCCGAAGATCGTCCCCGCTTCCGGGCCAGGATCCACCGCGAACGAAAAGTGATTTTGTGAAATCCGGGGCGAGTCCGCGGCCGCTCCGGCATCGTCGGTTGGGTAGGTCCATCCCATTTCAGCGCCCGTCCAATCCATGAAATCCGAATTGGATCCCAAATTGCCCATTCCCCGGCGCCGCTACTGCGAGCACCCAAAACGCCCAGCGAGACTCCATGCGCGCGCCCGCGGTGGGCACTCGCCAGCCTTTTCCATCGTCCGCGTTGTACGTGTACGCCCCGAAATTGAGGGTAGCAAACATGATCATTTTCCGTCGTTCGGAGACAAACGCGGCGATGCTCGCGAACGATTGGATTTCCTGGGGCGCAAAAAATCCCGCGATAATCCTCGGGCCTAGGCCGCCCGCCGCTAGCACGTTGCTGAAATACAGGCTTTCCACGTAGGCGCGTTTGGTTGGGCATTCAACGGCCGCGAAACGGTGGAAGAAGTCTTCCCCTTCGGGAACGTTGACGTCATACATCGGCTCTAGCGAGTAGCTCACGCGTCGATCTCCAGTTCCTCAAACGATAGGCCACCCTCACCGGATAGCAGCGGCGGCAATATCTCGGGCGAACCAGTGGAAACGAACGGCTCGTAAACACTTCCGCCCACCATGGCCAGGACCTTATCGATCCCGGGCCAGTGAAAGCCCTTCGGAAACGCCTTCACGCGCATAAAATCCAGAGGGAGGCCGATCGCCCGAAATGCCTTTTCCAAGCGTCCACGGACGTCCCGTGATCGCTGTTTCTCCTCGCTGAAATCGTCAACGTGCGAGGGAAACGCGGTCCCGCGCCGGAGCGCCAACCAATCGATCTCGCTTGTCGGCCCGTACTTTCTCAGCCGCTCCAGATACGACGCGTTCAGGGCGACAGACGTCGGGACGTCGTATAGCCGGTTGGGATTGTCCACGATCGCGCTGTTCCCCTTCATGGCGGATTTGGGGCGGATCTGAAACACGCCGCGCGCGGCGTTGGGTCCCCCCTCCGGGTTCATGGCGGTGGGCTTGAATCGGCTTTCCGCCCACGCTTGCGCGATCATGAAGTGCGGCAACCCCGGCCAATTCAATTCGTCGGCGAGCATCGACGCCAGATCCCAGATCTGTTGACGCACGGCCGCCCGTGAGGCGGACGACGTCCCGTCCTGTGGCTTTGGCGGGACCGGGCTACCGTTGCCGCCCGCGGACGTCCGAGAGCTCGCGACGGCGGCCGCTACGGCTCCAGCGGCGAGACCGAGCATGGCCCCGCCCGCGACGATTAGCGGCGCGCGGTATTCCCGTTTCATCGCAGCCCCCTTCGGATGGCGAGCACTACCCCGCCCACAACGCCCAGAGCGGCGGGTATCAGAAGCAACCGATGCTGCGCCGTCGGATCAAACAACCAGCCGGCCCCCTTCTCAGCGGCCTCAGCGGCCCCCTCAGCGGCTTTGCCGGCCGCCTCCGCGGCGTTGCCATAGGCGCGGGTCAAGTCGTCTCCTAGGCGGCGCCATGCCTCCGCGTGGGCTTTCCGATCGGCCTGGATCGTGTGCAGGATCTGGATCGGCGTTACGGCATCTTTCACCCGTTGCTGATTTTCGCCCGGATACCATCCCTGCAATAGCGGGCCAGTCACCGTTTCCTGAATCGCCTTGTAATCGTCCAGGGGCGCCGCGCGTGTGGCCTCCTGATACAGCGACAGTCGGACCTTCCACGCGTCGAGATCGGCGCCCGTTTGGCCGCCGCCCCCTTGCCACTGATCATCGAGTTGGGACGTCATTTCGTCCAGGAAATCCAGCAACGGGAGGACGAAACGAGCCGTAGCCATGTTTGGTTGATCGCCGTAGCTTTGGCGGAAGTAGTAATCCGACAGCGACCGCGATGCGTTGGCGATCGCAACGCCCACCGTTGGGTCCATCCAATCGATCTCAGCTAGCGTTTTTTCCATGGCATATCTCCTCGCATGATCTCGCGGTGTTCCGCGTCCAGATAGGCAAGCAAACGCTGCGGCACATTGGCGCGCCGAAAAAGATCCATTTCCTCCGCGGCGTGGCGCTCTAGGGTTTCAGAATCGGCCCCGATTAGATCGATATGCTCCAGCGCTAGCGCTTTCGCTTCCGGCTCCATGCCGGCCGCGTACACGTACGGGAGCACGTGCCGATCTTCGAATTCGAAGTGGCACTCGATGCAACACGAGGGGGGAAGCATCCCGAGCGCCGCAAAGCGCCCGGGGTTACTGGCTGCGCGGTCCAGAGCGCGCACATTGGCGTCGGTGAGTTGGCCCGAGTAGTCCGGGTGAGGCGCGCATGGGAAGGCGCGCGCGTAGTCTCGGGCGAATGCCTGGATCTCTAGCCGGTCCCGCGGGGAAGCGTGCCAAGCTTCCCCACCGCGGGCCGACGTCTCATATCCGAGCGAGCGAAGATCCAAGACGATCGATCTGGGCGTCGGGTAGGTCTGTTTCAGGGGCCAATCGTGGCCCGGGTGCCCCACGTACACGGGGCGCCTATCCGTTCGCCATCATGGTGTTGAAATTGTAAAATTGATCGGCTTGCTCGGTTTGCTCGCCGCTTTGGGGGTCCTTTTGAACCGGGTTCGATTTCATCGTGATCCCGCCCGTGGACGGGCGGCCCCCGCCCACCGAAGGGCCCTGCGCGTCGGTTACATATTTGGCGACGCGTGCGGATGCTTCCTCGCGCGTGTCAAAGCCGCCTAGCAGTTGCTCGGACTTGTCCGCATGGACAACGTAAACACAGTAATCCCGGCCCTTACGGAGGATGTAGAACGTGCTTCCGTCCGCCGCCCACACGGGAAGATCGATCCGCGACTCGCTGAACCAATACCAGTAGGCAAACGATGCCCCGCCCGCCGTAGCTAGGCCGCCCAAAATGAGGAGTAGTGCTCTCATGTTTTGTCCACCAGTGCGGGCCATGCGATCCCGCTGTCCTGTTGATTGCGCCACGCGATTTCAAGCGCGTTTAGAGTGTGCTTCCCGGGGCCGTTATCAACGGCGAGCGTGCCCTGATATTTCGAGATAATCGGCGTTCCCGTGTTGCTTGGAGTCTTCAACCCGGCTCGCACGGCTTTGGTTACGCGGTTGTAATCCTTTTGAAATTGTCCAACGCGCGGATCGTCTTTCAACGACTTATTGAGCATCGCGGGCGAGACGTCGACGGGATACCCGAGCGCGGCAAACGACATCCGCACTGGTTCGGCCGAAAACCACTCCGCGGTGTTGTATCCGAGCGGATCGCCGGAAACGTTCGGCGGGTCGCCGGCTGCGCCTCCGCTTGGCTTTGGCGGTTTCGGCATCGGGGAAGGGGAAGGGGAAGGCGACGGCGACGGCGACGGCGACGGGCCAGGCGTAGGGCCAGGCGTAGGGCCGGGCGTCGCGTTGGACTTGTCCAGATAGGCACGGAGGCCAAAAAATCCGGCAACGCCAACGGCGGACGTCGCTATCGCGCCCACGATCCAGGGCCAGACGGGTTCTGATTTTGCGGCGGGTGGCATGGTGATCTCCAGAAAGGGGAAGGGGGCGGCGCAGGGCCGCCCCCGATGGGGTCAACCGAGCGCGCCCGGGTTCTTTGGCCGCAGCATCCAAGTGATACAGCTAAAGAATTGGGCGTCCGCCGTGTTGGCGTTCGCGATCGTGAGGGTCATTCCCGTCTGAGGCGTGATCGGGCCTAGGGACGGGGGGACGGGGTTGTACATGGTTTTCAGGATATCGGCGCTGAACTGTTTTGGATCCCACGCTTGCGTGATTCCGTTTGAACCACTCGCGGCTTCGATCCCTACTTCCTTGCCCCTGGAATCCGTCCAGGATGAGATCGAAAGGTCCACGCCGCTATTTTCCATCAGCATCGCCATGACGATCCCGGATTCACGGGGGCGAATAACGACCGCGAGCGAGCTAGCGGCCGGGATGGAAATAAAAGTAGTCAACGGGTAGCGATACCCGGGAACCGTCGCCCCTGCGCCGCAGCCGGGCTCATACGAGCCGTCTCGCTGAACACCTACGGTGCGAAAGGGGATGTAGTCGTCACAGCAAAAGTTACCGTCTGGCATTGTCGTATCTCGTTTCGTGGGTGGGTTTGGTTGGGCGCGTCCGCATTGGCACAACGCGCCCGAAAATCACGCCCCCTCCGCGCCGGGCCATCCGTTCTTTCGAACGCGACTCTTGAAAGTGGCGACCGCGAGGCCCCCCTTCCAAAGCCCATCGGGGAAGCTCAAAACCTGATCGGCCACTCCAAGCGGATTCACGAAAGGACGGATAGCCCTCCCTAGAAATCCGACCGCCATCGCTACTTTTTCGCCGTCGATCGGCAAGTCAGCAGCTCCAGCGAGGCCCGCAGTGGCGGAACCAGCGTCTGAGATCGTATCGGAAAGGAAACGTAGCCCGCCGCGCTTGAGACTATCGGCTTTCGCCGCCTCCGCGTCGCGTTGCTTCGCCGCGAGCTTGCTTTTCTGCTCGCGTAACTTGTCGTATTCCGCTTGGGATACAGCCATGGCGCATGGTCTCGCGGAAAATGCCCCCATTGGCGGCAATCATGGGAGAATCCAAATTATGCCCCCCAGACCGGCCCCTAGAGCAGATTTGGAAACCAAGTTAGGCCCAAATGGCCACGGATACAGGACCCCCGGGGGGCCCGTCTATCCGGAGCCCACGATCGCGACCTCGCAGCGCGGACGAAACGACCGGATCACACCGGCCGCGTGGGTCGATCGGATCCGCGATCACTACCTGGAGTTGCACTCGCTAGAAGTGCGTTGGCGGAAGGGTCGCGCGGAGTATTCGATCCTGGTTGAGTTCCCCATGGTTTTCGTTGAACCCGTCGACGGGGCTCCAGCGGGCGACGATGCCGGCGCGGCGTTCGATCTGGCCCGCGCGGCCCAGAAAATCGCCGATGCGTGTTGGACTGAGGTAGTGGCCTACACGGAAAGCACTAATCCGCGGGGCGATTATCAGTTACGCGGGATCGGTTTGGGAAAAGGGGGCGACGTCTCAGTGCTCTTCGAAGCCGCAAAGCAATGCTGGCTGGAGCACCTAGACGGCAACGGGGCGAACGCGTGGACGGAGGACAGCGATTCCCCTACCCAAGGCGCCATGCGTGCTCTCACGGTTGCGCTCGCCGATGCTCGCAAGCATTCAACGGAGGCAGACAAGCGCGCGGAGGGGTTCTACAAGCTCGCTATGGATGCCCTAAAGGCCGCTCCGGACGTGATTACAGGTGGAACTGTCGTCTTGGAGCGAGGGATCGCACTTATGGACGAAAGCACCAAGATGATGGACGCGGCCGCGAAGATCCGGGCGGACGCGTTGCTCGAATGGCAGAACGCGAAACGGTGGGAAGCGGAAATCGAGGCCGGGAAAGCGCGGACGGATCAATTCGCCTCCGTTGCGCACCATGGCATCGAGATCATGGGGGGGGAGTTGGCGAGCATGGGCCTACTCATGGCCAAGATCGTTGCGGAACGCTCCGGCGTTGAGTCGGAAGGCAACCCCGCGAATCTATGCGAGGCGTGTGACGCCTTCTCAGACTCAATCACGGTCAAGCAACACACGATTCTCTCCCCCGACTGTGCCACCGAACTATTCGCCGTTTTGGAAGCGTGCTCCAAGATGGAAACGGACCGCGAAGCCGCCCACGCGTTGACGGCGTTTCTCGCCACGTATGCTGCCGAACTTGAGACGCTCCGGCCACACTGCACGGCCCGCCAGACGTCCTTGCTGCGCTACATCGACGGCGAAATTCAGAAAAATATGAGCTAATTTGGGGTCCGTTTCATTTCCCGTGGTTGCGCAGCTCGTGGCGCGGCCCGTCGATGGTAGGATCGGCCATGGTGAAAGAATCCGAAACGAAAGCCGCCGCGAAGCCCAAAGCCAAAGCCGGAGCGAATCCCAAAGCCGCCGCGGGCCGATCGATCGGCCCCAATCGAAAGCAAGCAAGGCGGGCCGAAACAAGGGCCCGCGTCGCGCAAACAAAAACCTCGAGGTAGGTCGCGCGGTGGTTTTCGCCGCCCGGGTGGGCGCCCACGTT
>Ga0255047_10002801_pt1 | contig 11312 bp, 21 predicted proteins | sample JV7_2_1_MG_FD_183640 | JGI IMG/M metagenome (GOLD analysis project Ga0255047, IMG submission 183640) | Seawater microbial communities from Jervis Inlet, British Columbia, Canada - JV7_2_1 | ecosystem: Environmental > Aquatic > Marine > Inlet | place: Canada: British Columbia | collected 2016-10-06 | reverse complement strand
TTTTTACCAGGTTTAGGTTTTTATGGTTTTGGTTTAATTCACATGATTGGTGGATTATCTAGAACAGCAACTTCTGCATTAAGACAATTATTAGATGCAGGAACTTTAGTAAACTTACCTGCTGGTTTTAAAACCAGAGGTATAAGAGTTAGAGATGATGCACAGCCTTTACAACCTGGAGAATTTAGAGATGTAGATGCGCCTGGTGGAAACATCAGAGATTCATTTATGCAATTACCTTATAAAGAACCATCACAAACATTATTACAATTAATGGGTATTGTCGTTCAAGCAGGTCAACGCTTCGCGGCCATCGCTGATAATCAAGTAGGCGATATGAACCAACAGGCGGCAGTTGGAACAACTGTAGCATTATTGGAGCGGGGTTCGCGTGTAATGTCGGCTATTCATAAAAGATTATATGTTGGCTTAAAACAAGAATTTAAATTACTCGCAGAAGTTTTTAAAACTTATTTACCAGCGGTTTATCCTTACGATGTACCGAACGCGAGACGTGAAATTAAACAAACTGATTTTGATGACCGAATTGATATTATTCCAGTAGCAGATCCAAACATATTTTCTCAAACTCAAAGAATTTCTATGGCGCAAATGCAATTACAATTAGCACAAGCGAATCCACAGATTCATAACTTATATCAAGCGTATAGAAGTATGTATGAAGCGGTTGGAGTAAAAAATATTAATGCAATTTTACCAGCTCCAATGAAACCCATTCCAATGGATCCGGCATTAGAACATATTGTTGCTCTATCAAACAAACCTTTTCAAGCTTTTGGTGGACAAGATCATAAAGCACACATTGATGCTCACTTAAACTTTATGAGTTTAAACATGGTACAAAATAATCCACAAGTGATGGTGGCAATACAAAAAAATATTTTAGAACACATTTCTTTTATGGCACAAGAACAAGTACAATTGGAATTTGTTGAAGAATTACAAGAATTACAAATGTTGCAACAACAAATGGCACCGATGATGCAAAATCCACAAGCGATGCAACAGAATCCGCAAGCAATGCAGGCCCAACAACGGGTGCAACAGATCACAAATCAGATTGAAGCAAGAAAAGCAGTGTTGATTGCTGAAATGAGCGAGGAATATGCTAAAGAAGAAAACAAAATTATGGGTGGTTTTGGTGGCGATCCATTAATGAAGTTAAAATCAAGAGAATTAGACTTAAGAGCGCAAGAAAATCAACGTAAAGAAGAGTATGATGAAGATAGAATTGGTTTAGACACCATGAAGGTGATGGTAGGAGATCAACAACACGATGAAAAGCTAGAACAGAACGAAGAACTAGCTCATTTACGTGCAGGCGTATCTTTAGAAAAGCAAAAAATGTCGGATCAAAGTAAACGTCACGATTTTGGTAGAAATTTTAAAAAAAAGTAAGTATAAATAGCACAAGGAGATAATTATGAGCAAAGATTGGACTAGAGGACAAGGATATGTTGATGTTCCAAAATCTACACCTGTTTTAGGTGCTGGAAAAGACGGATATCTAAAAGGCGGTGTTACAATAGAAGCACCTGATCCTACAGAATCACAAACGGTTATTGTAAAAGGTACAAAACGTATGAGAGCCGACAAAAAGCCAGTTAAAGCAACCTGGTATTAATTCTATGTGGTTTGGTGCTATTAAATTAGCTCTTAACGCTGGAACTCACATTTACAAAAAGCGTCAAGAGACAAAGATGGCTATGGCGGATGCACAACACATGCATGCGCAGAAGATGGCCAGCGGTGAGGAAACTTACCAGGGCAAACTTTTAGAATCCCGAGACAAAGATTATAAGGACGAGGTCGTTTTAGCGATTCTCACACTGCCCATAATAATTTTGGCCTGGGGAGTCTGGTCAGATGATCCGGCGGCGATGGAGAAGATAAATCTTTTCTTTGAGCATTTTAAAGCGCTTCCCTCATGGTTTACAAATTTGTGGATTTTAGTTTGCGCCAGCATTTTTGGCATAAAGGGCACTCAAATTTTTAGGAATGGTAAAGGTAAAAAATAATGCCTTTTAAGTCTGAAAAACAAAGAAAATATCTACATGCTAATCACCCTGAAGTAGCAGTTAGATGGGAAAAAGAATATAAAAAAGGCGGACCTGTCCGTGTTGCAATTGCAAGGGGATGTGGTAAAGTAATGAGTGACAGACGAAAAAAAACTAAGTATTATACTTAAGAGGAAAAAAATATGAGACAAAACGGAGTAAGATCAAATGTCAGATTTCCATACGCTAAAAAAGCGGATGGGGGTTCTGCTAAGAAGCAGGGATACATAGATCGTAAAGACGAGTCCATTGCAATGAGAATCAAAAAGCCAAGAACTGCATCGCAGTTAAAAGCTAGTAGAGATGAATCTTATGGCAAATTTGGAAGCGCAGCTAAAAAATCTGGACAGATTAATAGATAGTCATGCCACAATTTTTTAATTCTACGGCAATGAATAAAAAAGACATCATGGCGAGTCGTGAAGACCGTTATCCAATGGCTAAAGGCGGTCGTGTTGGAGCTAAAGATGGTGACTGGATTCAAAAAGTAGATGCATCTATTAAACGAAGAGGAACTAAAGGAGTTTGCACAGGTAAAAAATTTGGTAGCAAAACTTGTCCTCCCGGATCTAAAAGATATAACTTAGCAAAAACTTTTAAAAAGATGGCTAAAAAAAGAGGATAAAAATGGCAAACACAAGAAGAATGAATAGACTAGAAGAACTTGGCAGAGTAGATGCTGAAAAAGCTCATACTCGAAGAGGAGCAGAAAATTTACGAGCCGAACAAAAAAGAGTTGTAGGTGAACTTACAGCTAGAGGTGGCGGAATTGCTAAAAGAGGCAAAGGAATTGCACTTAAAAAAGGTGGACATGTCAAGTCTATGGGTATCGCTAAAAGAGGTCGTGGCATAGCTAAAAGATAACGAGTCCAATTAATATAAATGGATGAACTAAGTTTAATATACAAAGTACAAAAAAGACTTAAAGAAAATTTACAAGCAATCGGCGACGCGATGTTAACGGGTAGTGGGGTTGACAATCACGAAAAATATAAGTATTTACTAGGACAAGCACACGCTGTACAATTAACATTACAGGAAATCTCTAACCTGCTAAAAGCTAAGGAGCAACATGATACCGGAGGAAACATCGTCGACATTAAAGGAAACGCCAAAAAATAAATCCGCATTACTAGATAAATATCAAGAAGAAGAAAAAAATCAAAAAGATCCATTAAGTCCAGACAACATAACAAATGTTGATCAATTACCTGAACCATCAGGTTGGAGAATTTTAGTTTTACCTTTTACACCCAAAGATAAAACTAAAGGCGGAATTCTAATGGCACAAGAAACTTTAGATAAAATAAGAATAGCTACCAATTGTGGTTACGTTTTAAAAATGGGCCCATTGTGCTATACCGAAGAGAAGTTTACATCAGGACCCTGGTGTAAAAAAGGAGATTGGGTTATCTTTGCTCGCTACGCGGGTTCAAGATTACCAATAGAAGGTGGGGAAGTGCGACTACTAAACGATGACGAAGTTTTAGGAACGATTAAAGATCCTGAAGCTGTTCTTCATCATATTTAACATAGGAAGGAAACTATGCCCGAAGAAGAAAAAAAACATGATCTTGTTGATGTCGGCGAAGAAGAAGGTGCTGAAATTAATTTAGATGATAAAGGTGAACCAGAAAAAACTGAAGCACCCCAGGAAGAAAAAATAGAGGTTGAAGAAGTAGCACAGCCCGAAGAAAAAAAAGAAGGTGGAGAAGTTGAAGAAAAAAAAGAAGAGAAGAAAGAAGAGTTAGAAAAATATAGTGAAGGCGTTCAAAAACGTATCTCTAAACTAACTCGTAAAATGCGTGAAGCAGAGCGACAAAGAGAAGAAGCTGTGGCTTACGCACAAGCGGCAAAAAAAGATAAGGATGATTTAGAAAATAGATTTTCTAAATTAGACAAGTCTTATGTTTCTGAATTTGAAGGCAGAGTAAAGAATAGCATGGCGGGAGCCAAGCAAGCTTTAAAAACTGCTATTGAATCTCAGAATGTTGACGGACAGGTTGCAGCCCAAGAACAAATTGCAAATTTGACAATGGATGCAGCAAGACTAAATGCCTTAAAAATAGCTAATGAATCAAAACCTAAACCAAAGGATGTTAATATTACGCCTCAACAATACAGGCAACCTATTGCTCCTGATCCTAGAGCAGAAGATTGGGCAACCAAGAATGCTTGGTTTGGTAATGATTCTGCAATGACTTATACGGCTTTTGATATACATAAAAAGCTCGTAGAAGAAGAAGGTTTTGATCCAAAATCTAATGAATACTATGTGGAAGTTGACAAAAGAATAAGAGTTGAATTCCCCCATAAATTTGATAAGATAGATGGAACTTCTACAGAAAGAGTAAAACCTACTCAGAATGTAGCTTCAGCGAAACGTTCAGCTAATACAGGACGCAGAAAAACTGTTAAGCTCACACCCTCACAGGTAGCAATTGCTAAAAGATTAGGTGTGCCACTAGAAGATTATGCAAAACAATTAAAAATCACGGAAGGAGTATAAGCATATGCAAACAGACGATAAAAAAACTTCACGTGCGAGTCAAACTAAAGCTAAAACAGCTAAAAAAGTAGTATGGACTCCACCCTCATCTCTCGATGCACCAAATGCGCCAGCTGGATTCAGACACAGATGGATAAGACATGAAGTCATGGGCTTTGATGATTCAAAGAATATGACAGCAATGATAAGATCAGGATACGAACTCGTAAGAGGAGATGAATATCCCGATGAAGATTATCCAGTTATGAAGGAAGGCAAATACGCAGGAATGATCGGAGTAGGAGGCCTAGTGCTGGCTAGGATACCAGAAGAAATCGCGAAAGCTCGTCAAGAATATTTTGACAAGCAAAACGAAGCTAAAGAAGAAGCAATTAAACACGATATTCTTAAGGAACAGCACCCAAGTATGCCAATCAATCAAGAGAGGCAGACTCGTGTAACCTTCGGTGGTACAAAGAAAAGTTAATTTTTTAACAATTCCTAACCAACGATTTATATCAACCGTGACTGGAAGTCCGCAAGGACAGGTCACAAAAGGAGACAAACATGGCAAACCAAACAGGCGGATTTGGTCTTAGATCAACTTATACTTTAGGTAGCACACCAGCTACTCAAGGTTTATCTGAGTACCCGATCGAAACAGCTCCTGGTAAGGGACTATACCAAAACGACCCAGCTTCTAAACAAGGCGCGGGCAGTGTTGGTTACTTACAGGATGCAGCTAATGGCACTATGGACGACGGTATAACAGGAGGAGCAGGATGGGCGAACAACACAGCTAACATTCTTCCTATGAACGGTGTATTTAATGGAGCTTTCTACGTAGATAGCACTACAAGTAAACCAACATGGGCGAATACGGTTGCGTCTGGTCAAGCATTCGGTACCGACTATAATACCGGTTCAACAGATGGTGTCGGTTTTGTTAATGATAATCCTATGCAAGAATACGTAGTCAAAGCTGCTGCAGCAGTAACTGTAGCAATGATGGCTGGCGATTTAACTTATAATATGGCTGACCTGAGTACCTCGTTTACGAGTGGTCAATCTACAGTTAAATTAGCAACAGGCGCTTCAGCAGCGGCTGGTGCGGGCCAATACGCGTTCCAAATAGTGAGAATCGCTAACGACCCTTTAAACTCAGACAATACAGCTATCAACTCTAACGTTATCGTTAGATTTGCACCAGGCTCTATTATGTCTGTTAAATACTAAGGAAGGATAGGATATAAAACATGGCAATATCAAGAGCACAGCTAGTTAAAGAACTAGAACCAGGTTTGAATGCACTATTCGGACTTGAGTATAAACAATATGTAAACGAAGCAGCTGAAATATTTGATACAGAAAACTCTGACAGAGCTTTTGAAGAAGAAGTAATGTTATCTGGTTTCGCAAATGCAACAGTTAAACCTGAAGGTCAAGGCGTATCTTTCGACAGTGCGCAAGAAACTTTCACAGCTCGTTATACAAATGAAACAATCGCACTTGCGTTCGCGATCACTGAAGAAGCGATCGAGGACAACTTGTATGATAGACTTGCAAGCAGATACACAAAAGCTTTAGCAAGATCTATGGCTAATACAAAACAAGTCAAAGGCGCGGCTGTTTTAAATAACGCGTTTAGTTCATCTTATGCAGGTGGGGACGGTAAGGAGCTTTGTGCTACTGACCACCCAACTTTAGCAGGGACTTTTTCAAATGAATTGGCTACAGCAGCTGATTTAAATGAAACATCATTAGAGCAAGCATTGATCGACATTGCTGCGATGACTGATGAAAGAGGTCTAAAAATTGCGGCTAGAGGAATGAAATTAGTAATTCCTTCTGCGCTTCAATTTACTGCGGAAAGACTGTTAAAATCTAAAGGAAGAACTCAGACAGCAGATAATGACATCAATGCGATCAATAACATGGGCGCAATACCTGAAGGTTATGTAGTTAATCACTATTTAACTGACACAAGTAAATGGTTCATTAAAACTGATGTTCCTAATGGATTGAAACACTTTACAAGAGCACCATTGAAAACTTCAATGGAAGGTGACTTCGATACTGGTAACGTTAGATACAAAGCTAGAGAGAGATACGTTTTCGGATTCTCTGACCCTAGAGGTATCTTCGGATCAGACATCTAATAAACTCAATATTTTGTGGCGGGACATCGTTCCGCCACAATCTTAAAATAAAGGTGAAGAATGAGGAAATTCCTAGTAAATATTTGGGCTTACGATCATCACGCTAAATTTGAAGTTTTAGCGGAGGATAACGCTGAATCTATTGAACAAGGAATCCTTGACAAACTGGGAGAAAAGAGTGTAAAATGGGAATCAACGGGAATGTTTAGAGATACCCGTCGAATAACCTATGAGGAGGTTAATCATGACCGAAGACCTGTACAAACAAAAACGGTCCTTGGAGTTGAGGTGGCAGTTGGAGTATGAGCAAAGTGGAAAGTATACTCTCAACATGGTCGAAATTGATAATGCCATTAAAGGTATTATTACTGAGATCAAACTGGAAGAATCTAAAATTGCAGATAGAGAAAATGCAATTGAACGTTCGGCTGCCCAAGTTTCTGTGGCAACTTAGATAAACGTCACATCGCTGAAATCGTACTTTTACTGTAGGATCTCTTGCACTCTATTCAAATTTCATATATATTTTAATCACTATACAATTATTAATTAGATCTAGACGCGTATAGTCGACGGCCTAGAGACTAGATCTACATAATCTAGGAGGATTATAATTATGGCAACAACTACATTTTCGGGACCGATAAAAGCGGGAACGATCAACAATACAACTGGAACAACAATTGGAACAAACGTAAAAAACGTTGGTTCTTGTGTAATGTCACAATCTGTTGTTTTAGATATCATTGGAGCAGACGCGTTAAATCAACGTGTAGCGATTGTTCCAGCAAATTCACAAATTGTAGATGTAATTTTAAACGTTACAACTGTGAATAACGACAGTGGAACAGCAACTGTATCTATTGGTGATAGTACAGATGACAATGCATTCATTAGTTTAGTAAGTGTTAAAGCATTAGCAACTACACATGGTACTTTAGACACTGAAGCAACTGACGTAGGAACTACTGATATGGAAGTGTTTGCAGATTTTGTAGCAGGAACTGAAGACGGCACTACAGGAGCCGCAACAGCAACTGTTTTATACATACAAAATAACAACTTAAGCTAATAAAATAACGTGAGCTCCTTCGGGAGCTCACAAAAACGGAGATAACAATTATGAGTACATATCCAGTAGATATAAAAGCTAAAAGAATAACAAGTACGTTAGCTAACCAAGTAATTTTTGCAGGACCTGCCAGAGTTTTAGGATTTTCTGCAAATTGTACAGCAGGAGCCGGTACTATTGATATAGAAGATAATGGAACATCTGTAGGTGTTTGGGGGACTCCAAATGGATCGTCAGCACCTTTTGTATACAATGTTACTTTACCTGGTACAGGCATTAAATGTCATACTAAGCCTACTTGTTCTTTGACTACAATTGCAGATGTAACATTCTACTACGGCTAGGGGGATAAATGGCTACTTCAGGAACAACAGCCTTTAATCCTTCGATTGACGAAATAATCGAAGAGGCGTATGAAAGAACTAGCATACGTGGAGCGAGAACGGGCTATCAATTAAAAAGTGCGAGGCGTTCATTAAATATTTTATTAGCGGAATGGGGCAATAGAGGAATTCATCTTTGGAAAATTAAATTAGGAAGCGTTCCTTTAGTAGAAGGACAGCCCGAATATAATTGGACTTCCGACACTACAAATTTTCCAACGGACATCAGTGATATTTTAGAAGCCTATGTGAGAAATAATACAACTGCAACAGCACCGGTAGATACGGCTTTATCTAAAATAGACAGATCTACTTATTCAGCATTACCCAATAAATTATCAAAAGGAACTCCTTCACAATATTACGTTCAAAGACAAGCATATGTAAGAAACGCAGCAGGTACTATAACTGCTTCTCCAAATATATTTTTATATACAACACCTAGTTCTAGTTTTTCTGGAGCAAATTATTTAGTTCATTTTTATTACATGGCTAAATTAGAAGATGTAGGTGATTACACAAATACTTCAGATACCATATTTAGATTTTATCCAGCTTTAATTTCAGGGCTTGCTTATTATTTAAGTATAAAATATTCTCCCGATAGAACCGAAAGTTTAAGATTATTATATGAAGATGAATTATTAAGAGCATTGGCAGAAGATGGTCAACAAACATCAACATATATTACACCACAAACATTTTATGGAGATGGAGTATAATGTCCGGAGTTTTTGCTAGAGGAAAAAGATCAATGGCTATTTCTGATAGATCAGGAATGGCATTTCCATACAGAGAAATGGTTAAAGAGTGGAATGGTTTTTTAGTTCATTATTCTGAATACGAACCTAAACAACCACAATTAGATCCAAGATTTCATGGTGGCGATCCACAAGCATTAAGAAATGCAAGACCCCAACCAGCCGCTAAAGTAAGTTTAATTATGTTAAGCAATAATCCATTTGAAATTATTAAATATGGAGGAAGTACTTTTGTAAATGTTTATTCAATTGATCATCAAAGATCAACTGGTAACAGAGTAAGATTCCGAGGACCCCCTGTAGTTACGGCTACTGGTTCAGGAGGAGCGGACGCAAGAAATTTACAACAATTCGCAACCATCCCTACAGTTGATAATGTAAGTGACATTAGCTCGGCAGCGGGATTTCTAATTACAGTTGGTAAAAAAAATTCAGACGGGAGTGTAACAACGGCAGCTGGAACTTTGAGTCAGCCGGAAAATTATTTTTATTTTACCAGTGCAGATACAGCAACAACTGGGAGTATAAATGTAGGGGGTGATTATTGTTCAGCAGGCCCAGTAACTTTAGGAGTAGTTAACGGATAATGGCAGCTCCAATATATACTTTAGCAAATTTACAAACAGACATTAGAGGTTACACCGAAGTTGGAGATACGGTTTTAAGCGATACTGTTTTAGAAAGAATCATTAAAAATGCAGAGCAGACTATTTTTAGAGCAGTAGATGTAGATGTAGAGAGATTTTATTCTACTTCTAATACCATTATTGGCAACAGATATGTAAGTATTCCCGATGCCTGTAGAATTATTAGATATGTTCAATTAAAGAATAGTTCTAATAAACAGGTTTATTTAGATCAAAGAGATACCAGTTTTATCACCGAATATTACAATACTCCTTCAACGGGATCTACTTCTCTTCCTAAATATTGGGCTAATTGGAATGAAAGTTGTTGGGTAATAGCCCCAACTCCAAATGCGGCCTATGAGATTACGATGGCTTATAACAAAGATCCTGTTAGTTTAACAGATTCGACTAAAGCCACGACTGGTACTTATGTATCCAATAAATATCCTGATTTACTTTTGTATGCATGTCTGGTAAATACATATGCATACTTGAAAGGTCCGCAGGATATGTTACAATATTATAAAGCAGCTTTTCAAGAAGCTTTAGAATCGTACTCAATCGAGCAAATCGGTCAGAGACGCAGAAGCGAATATGAAGATGGAGTTATTCGCGCTCAACTAATCTCAAAATCACCATCAAGTAATTAATTATGAAGGAGACAAATAAATGGCAAATGTAATACCTTTCTCTTTACGAGGGGCTTTATTTTCAGCGCAACATGATTTAGCGTCTGGGGGTAACACATTTAAATTCGCATTATACACATCTAGTGCATATGATACATCGAGTACTATTTATGTAGCTACTAATGAAGTGGGAACAGTTGGAACTAATTATTCAACTGGAGGAAATACTTTAACTTCACAAGCTGTAGCTTCAGGAACTGCGGTTGCATCATGTGATTTTGCTGATACCGAATGGACATCCGCTACAATTACTGCAGCGTATGGAGCAATCTATAATAGTACAACTGTAGACGCGGTAGCAAATAGATTAGTCGTTGTGTTAGATTTCAGTGGAAGTAAAACTTGTACTAATGGTACATTTAAAATTACTTTCCCCGATCCGACAACACCGGCGGATGCTATACTAAGTATGTCATAGGAGGATAAATGGCTTTAGTAATAAATGATAGGGTAAAAACAACCAGTACGGCCACAGGAAATAGTCAAACAACTTTTGCTATTTCAGCAACAGCTGCGACTGGTTTTGATACTTTTGCAGCAGGAATCGGAACTAGCAATACTACTTACTATTGTATTTTTAATCAAGGTACAACAGAATGGGAAGTTGGTTTAGGTACTTTAAGCACAACAACTAATCTTCAAAGAACTACAATTATTACGAGTTCTAATTCAGATGCAGTTGTTACTTTTAGTGCGGGTACTAAAGATGTCTTCTGTACAATGCCGGCAAGTAAATCTGTTTATTTAGACGCAACAGGAATCCCAGTAGGAGCAGCAAGCGCAGGTTTTGCATTAGCAATGGCGGTAGCTTTATAGAAAAGGAAAAATATGGCACAAGATTTTAGAAATGTATTAAAAAGCGCAACTGGAACTGTAGTAGTTCCAGTTTTAGTAGCAGGAAATTATGATGCAGTAATAGGAATTAGATGTTGTAATATTGTAGCAACCACTATTTTAGTTGATGTTTATATTACTAATTCAGCAACTAATTATTACATCGCCAAAAATGTAAGTATTCCACCGAATTCAGCAATTGAGCTCATTCAGGGTGGA
>Ga0255047_10002800_pt1 | contig 11315 bp, 10 predicted proteins | sample JV7_2_1_MG_FD_183640 | JGI IMG/M metagenome (GOLD analysis project Ga0255047, IMG submission 183640) | Seawater microbial communities from Jervis Inlet, British Columbia, Canada - JV7_2_1 | ecosystem: Environmental > Aquatic > Marine > Inlet | place: Canada: British Columbia | collected 2016-10-06 | reverse complement strand
CACCACTGGGCACAGCCCCATAAGCTTCTCCCGGAACATATGCTGTAGGGGCACCAGCAGCACCACTGGGCACAGCCCCATAAGCTTCTCCCGGAACATATGCTGTAGGGGCACCAGTAGCCGCCCCTGAACCAATAGGTCCTGCTGGAGAAACAGTGAGCGGTGTGGATGCATAGGCTCCAGGCAGAGCTCCGGTAGGGGCTACTCCAGCGGCAGTATATGCAGCCGCACTTTCTATCCCTGCATTGGGTCCAGCGGCTGCTAAGAATGATTCAGTACCAGAAACCCCGCCGCCAGCAGCACCACCACCAAATATTCCATTACCGCCGGTGCCTGCTCCTGGCCCACCGAATAAGGCTCCGCCAGCGCCCAGCCCCGCCGTGATGAGCGTGCCGTAGGTAATGAGTTCCCCCATACCAGACTGGTCAAACCAGTTCCCCATACGGCCTACTGTACTACCGCTGTGGTATCGATTGACATTATTGTTACGCTCAGTGATAAGCTCCGTAGGATCTAGTCCCGCTGCTTGTGCGGCCTGCGCCCAACTCTCATATCCAGGAAGGGCTTGCATCTGTTCAGGGGTAGCTACACGGTCACCCTCACTACCTGTAGCATTTGACCCTCCAGTACCCAATAGGCTTGTTAGCCTCATCAACAGTTGGTTTCTAGTTTCATCTCCAGATGCTTGGCGTTGAGGCCACCCTTGCATAGGGGCCATCTGATCGTACTGCTCAGGAGTCATCCCCATCTGGGCTATTTGCTCAACAGTAGGCCCCCCACCTGAGGCATTGGATAACGCCCCTTGAGGTGGAGCAGAATAGTATCCAGCCGCATCCCATGTAGGCTTAGTAGAATCTATGGGCATTTAATAGTCCTATGAAATTATAACGTGATTGAATCTTGCTCTAACAAATACGTCGCGTACTTGTGTGTCTACAGTCCATGTAGATAAATCGGATGCGGTATACCCCTCAAGCCTACCAGTCCACCTGCTACACCAACGGTTAGGCTCTTAGTAGCAGCCACAGCCTTCTTCTTTATAAATGCACCCATGATAGGTTTCTCCTCTAGTAATTCTATCTGTTCTTCGGTGAGTTCTTCACCATTACGCTGGGCTTTCCTAGCCTGCCTGCGTTTCCTCAATGTATTAAATACCCTAAAGCCCTTCCTTGCTCTATTGTACGCCTTAATGGGGTTCGGTGGTATTAGAGTCAATATGGTTCTCCCCATACAGTTACGTAGCCTTCAGGAATTGGAAGAGATTTATAGGACAACACTTCAGATGCCTCCTGCGGCAAGTTCGCTTCAAGCCAATCTGCTACCTGATCGAATGTCCATGCACTATTGTTGACGTTATCAACCATTGTTTGTGCTTGAGTCTCTAAAACAGTGATTTGAGCATTAAGAGAAGCAACAGTCTCCAACGAACCAGCAGCAACAAGGCACTCGTTAAGGAATATCTGCCCAGTTCCGGCATCATTACGAGAGTTATATTCAGTGATCCACTCAACCAATCGAGCTTTGGCTCTAGCAGGAGTATCTACCGCTTGAATAATCATGTCGTCTGGGTTTGGCTCATCCACCCTACGATACTGACGAACAAGGTACTCAACCTCATCAAGAATATCTGCACGGATACTGCTGAGTGCTACTCCAATCTGGGCTTTTGTCATGCGTCTGGGCATTACAGGTAATACTCGAATGTATTGTCTTGATAAAGCCCCTTGCTGCCACTACTGGTCCAGGAATTCCGGTCAACTTCAAACCCACCACCACTAGATCCAGTGTCTCCGATAAATATCTCAAAATGAACCTGCCCAGCAGAACCCGCGCTGGCCTGAGCAATATCGGCAATACATAGAGTTGGATCTGTGTTCCCGCTTCTAGCCAGCCCCCGCCCGAGAGCTTGTGTAGCTGTGCCACCTGCTGGGCGAATACCGGACGGCAAGTTGTTAATACTCATTGCGGTTGTGTCCGCAGTCCCCATCGTGTCTACAGGGAACCAGATTTTGGCTCTAAGCCCATCCATACTGACTGCGTAACTCATATCACCTGTTGGATCAGTGCTAAAGCCATTTCCCCATGTTGCTGTAAATGTCTGTGTTGCCCCCCAATCATCTGCTGACCTGTTGGCGGAGATGTCACCAGTGATGACGAGGGTGGACCCGTCCCACTTCATGGAGTTGGATGCGTCACCAATGTTAAACACCCAGTCAGCTTCGCTTGCGTCGTACCCAAGATAGAAGCCCGCGTCGGTGTCGCTGTAGTCTGTTTTGTTTGTTGAGTTGATCCGCCCTGACGTACCAATCGTTAGGGTGTCGCTAACCGTTAATGCCCCAGTGCTAGCGTTAACAGCAGCAAGATCAGTTACATTTATTTTAGCAGCTGTTACAGCATTAGAGGCTATCTCGTCAGCTGTAATAGTGGTAGCGGCTATCTCATTTGCCGTAATAGCATTAGTGGCTATCTCGTTGGAAGTTAAAAGAGTTCCTCCAGAACCTCCAAACACCTGAAAGAATGCTTCATCAGTAGAGTTTTCTGCAACAGCAACTATTACTTTACCTGGGCCAACTGCATTAGCGGCTGTTTGTGTATAGTCAAAAGCCGTAGTTGAAACCAGGCTATCTAAATAAATATACGTGCGAGCAGTCATATTGCCGGTAGACGCGCCGGTTATAGAATATGTTGTTCCAGAAGAAGTAGTATAAGTTCCAGAAGACCAGGCTACAGTATTAGAGTCAGTTGCCGAAAAAGTACCGTCAAACTGCCATCCCTGTGCAGATACATCTTCATTAGCAAGGGGGACAAGGCCAGATAAATCAGATGCTTCTATTGTGCCAGCAATACTGCCATTTATAGATAGCGTTGTTCCATTCCATGTTACTTTGTTACCAGCACTGTTACCGATAGAAAACCTTGGAGTGCCTGCATTGTATTCAAGCCAGAATCCTGTACCCGTGTCGTAAGCAGATTGGCCGGACTTGATATAAGAGGTTCCAGAAGCGAGGTCTATAGTTCCTGCTGTCAACGCGCCCATGTTGGCATTGATAGCCGATAGGGTGGAGACGTTTATGTTCCCAGCTTCAACTGCTCCAGCAGCAAGTTTGGCAGTTGTCACAGCAAGGGCCGCGATTTCTGCGGCTGTTACAGCATTGGCCGCAATACTTCCGACTTGGACAGATCCGGGGAGCGAAGTTAAAGATGCCTGCCCTGCCCCCGCACCTGTTAATGATCCATCTGCGTTGATAGTTACATTAGTATTAATCAACCCAGCTTCCGCAAAGGAAGTAGAAAGCGTATTTGCTACCTGAGTGTCTAGGTCAATCGTTCCGCCCAAACTGGCGGCGGGGAATGATCCGGTCAGGGTACCGTTGACTGCGAGAGTTGATCCATCCCACAACATTTTATTGCCGGCACTATTGCCCAGAGAGAATCTGGGAGTGCCGGAATTATACTCCAGCCAGAATCCAGTGCCTGTATCGTAGGCCGATTGGCCTGAGGCAATGAATTCATCTAGTGTTATATTACCTGCGGTAATAGTTCCTAGGTCAGCACTAATAGCGGCAAGATCAGTTACATTTATTTTAGCAGCTGTTACAGCATTAGTGGCTATCTCTGTTGCTGTAATTGTAGAAGCTGCTATTTCTGTTGCAGTGACCGCATTAGCGGCTATCTCGTTAGCAGTAATAGCATTAGCAGCTATAGAATCAGCAGAAAGCAGGGTCCCTCCAATGCCTCCAAATACTTGAAAGAAAGCTTCGTCGGTAGCATTTTCAGCTACAGCCACCAACACCTTGCCAGAACCTATTGCTGTGGTTGCGGTAGTAGTGGTTTGCAATGCTGTAGTAGAAACACCTATATCTAAATAGATGTAGGTCCGGGCTGCCATATTCCCAGTGTTAGCCCCAGTAATAGAGTATCCAGTGCCTGCGGCAGTAGTTAGAGTACCAGTAGCCCAAGCAACGGTGTTTAAATCCGTGGCACTAAATGCACCATCATAGGTCCATCCCTGAGCAGCCACATTCTCATTAGCTAAAGGTACTATACCGCTCAGATCCCCGGCAGTTATTGTTCCGGCCACTACTCCTGTAACAGTAAGAGTAGAACCATCCCACTGTACTGAATTTGAAGCATCGCCTATATTAAAAACATAGTCAGCTTCAGAAGTGTCGTATCCTAAATAGATACCAGCAGTTGTATCTGAGTAATCAGTCTTACCTGCTGTATACAGTTTACCATCAGTAGATAGAATTAGCGTCTGAGTGAAAGTAACTGTTGAAGCTATTTCATTAGCTGTTATAGTATTACCAGCTATTTCATTAGCTGTTATAGTATTACCAGCTATTTCATTAGCTGTAATAGAGTTAGCTGCTATATTGGTGGCTGTTATTAGTTGACCACCTTCACCAGAGAATACAGTAAAAACTGCTTCCGTACTAGTGTTCTCAGCTACAGCAATCAGGAGTTTACCTGGACCTATAGCATCTGTATTAGTAGTAGAAGTCTGGAAAGCAGTTACTGACGTAGCTATATCCATATAGATATATGTCAACGCCGCCATATTGCCTGTATTACCAGCACCTATAGCATACACATCTCCTGCTGCCGTGTATAAGGCACCAGAACCCCAAGATACTGTATCAGCATCAGTAGAGGAAAAGGTAGTATCTGTTACCCAGTCAGAGTTTGACGAAGTGCTGGCAACAGTTTGCCTATTAAGCTCTTGGAGCCAATCATACCACTGGTTTGCATCAGTTGGATACCTTCGCAACCTAGGGTTGTTTATGAAAGCATCATTTCGGAGTAGGGGCACGTTGTTCCTCTATAGATCGTGGTTCACCGTATACCATACCATAAGCGCCTTTCAGTATGATCTTTCTCGGGGTGTCTGTGTAGACACGGAATACCCAGTTCCTTCCGTAACCCAATTTTCTTTTTATAAGTCTGTGAGTGTAGCCTTCTACAGCAGCTTCACCTATTGCAAGCTGTGTACCAGTAGAGTAAGTATGCCCTCCGTCTTTACTCCAAGACAAAGTTACTTGGCGATCATTCCCGGCATCACCGGACTCAATCACACCTTCTTCTACATCTAGCTGTACTTCAGAGAACCTTATTCTAGGCTCATTATCTACAGTTATTCCAGGTCCTGTCAGTTGACGCTCCATATTGGCAGAGTCAAAGGTATAGGTATCTGGTTCAAATGCAAACAGTTTACCAGTAGCAGAGGCGTCCCCCACAATGTGAGTGCCTCCCGCCCATGATGTAAACGCATAAGCATTGGCCTTCTCTCTTACCGGCAAACTAGAAGAAAAGGCAGCAGACCTTTGGTGCCATTGCTGAGTAGTAGCATCGTACACCCAAGTAGCATTCCCAGTGGGGAATGTTATAACCCAGAACTCATGTCCTAGGTATTGATATGAGTACGCTATAGCATCTGAGACAGTGGAGTATCCTTCCCACTTCCTAGATATTTCTGGAGTAGATAGCACCATTGGTGCGTATCCTTCTCCCATCTTGATGGCTTGAAGTGCGCCTCTATCGTTTTGAGATAACCAAGCTACAGAGTTATCAAACTGTACAGCGGTCCCAGCCGCCGCTATCCCTGTCTCAATCCACTCAAAGCGTTCAAAGACAAAGTTAGCATCCCCAGAGTTGTACCATACTTCTGATTGGAAGTCCCCTAGAATAAATATGTCGTTCTTATCTACAAAGATCTTCTGGACAGAGCTTTCTAAAGTCTGTGCTGTAGAGAAGGATAGGCTGTCCCAAGAAGTCCCATCGTTAAGATCAGACCAAAAAAACCTTCCTGCTACAGTAGGATCATTGACCATAAACCTACCGTTAATGTACGCTATAGTTGTAGCCGTATCTGGATAATCTACATCAGTTATATTAGTACCAGTAGTAGTTGCTATATCATAGTGCAGACTTGTGTTACCATCTACTGTGACAATAGCTCTTTCAAGAGGATTGATAGCCATTTCGACTCTACCCGAGCTTGTGACTAAAACATCTCTTCCAGTCTCCACAGCGCCTGACGTTACTGAGTACAGATCGTTGTCAGATACTACATAGAGAAGATCATCCCCAGAATCAAACAGCATCCCTCTAATATCTCCAGTATTAGCTAGAGTATCAAATAAGGATGCACCGTGAACTGGTACCATAGCACCTTGGTGGCCCTCTCTGGGAGCCGGCAGTTCATGGTAATAGTTTATAGCTTGTTGAGAAGAAGTATTAGTAGATACCCCCTCATACGCTCCTGCTAAAAGAGGTACTCTCATACTGGTCTACGTTCCTGCTCAAACTTAAACGAAGCGTCCTCAACCTGTGAATTAAGGAAATCCTCAAGTTTAATACTTGCTACTTTCCATAGCCTATTACTCTCTCTTTCAGAGATGCCATATTCTGAGGCCATTTCCGCAGCAAGTTGCCAACTAAGAGCATTCATGCCTTCTGCTGGAACATAGATATTATCTGTAGTAGCATCTAAATCTTGCAGAGCAACTATGGTGCGCATCTCTATCCTGTGCACATCTGAACTAGCTCCACTAGGCCAAACATATATACGAGAAGAGATAGGATACCTTTCGTGGTAGGCAGACGTAGGTTGCCCCGTTTGGAGCTTTTTAGACAGAAGAGAATACTCTGCTTGCCCAATTAGCTCCATAGGACTATGCTGACCACCTTCAGCAGTGTTGACATTAGTGCCGTCTTGTATGACCCTATTTATATTAAGTATGTCAATAAACCGCTCTTGCCATCTATCAGAAGAAGTTACTTGATACAGATAGTTCCCAGAAGCTGCTGCCCCTCCTAGCGTACTAGTGAGGGTCACAGTAGCACTAGATTGATTACCATTAGCTACGTGGGCTTCTATAGTTCCATCATCTAGTTCTATGAATAGTAGATCTGTATTAGATACCAAAGAACTGGTATCTATATCTACGGTACTTGCTCCAGATGCAGCAGCAGCATTTAGCTTGGCTCCTCCTAACTCTGAAACAAAGTAAGACGTAGAAGAACTGGTATCATAGAAGTTATTAGTAGTACCTGTTAAAAACAGATAGAACGTGCCCCTAGACCATACATCGGCTCCTGCCGCACTCCACTCCTTTAATATAAGATTAAGGGTTATGAGAGCATTAGCTTCCTCAGTGGAATCTATTGTCTCATTTGGATCATAAACACCAAGCCGCCGCAACGCCAAAGCTATGACGTTGGCAGCGGTTAATGTTTCCGTATAGTCATAGGAACCGGAAAATGCCATGTTTACTTATACCCTTGAGAAATGTATAATTGAATCTCTGCTGTATCGGTGTAACTATTTACAATTAAACGCATTGCGTTAGCGTGTATATCTAAATAGCCCACAGTATCCGCTGTGGTAGTAGTAAAGTCCGCATCTTGCGGAGCTACCCACGCAAGGGTATCTTGATCTGCACCAGCAGCTAGAGATTTATTAGTGATTTGCACACTAAAATCAATAGTGCCAGTAACGTCCACTTGTACATGAGCACCCGTAGCGGAGTGTCTATTAAGTGGGAAAGTTTTAGTAGATACCTCGTCTACCCACCCTACGTCCACTGTACCAATAGTAGCAGCATCAGTTGTAATTGTAGAATCAATGGTCTTGAAATATAAAGTAGATTCGATAGTAGTTGCATTAGGTAAAGTAATAGCTTCACTAATAGCCCGATCATCAGCATCAGTGCCAGTGATCGTCATAATTGCACTATTGCCAGCAGGCTCATTGCCTGCGGTGGTAACAATCAATTGATGAGCTAAGCCGTCTCCCGCTGAAACCGCTACAAATTCTGCATCTCCTGCCAGAGTCCAAGACGAACCAGTTGGCAACGCGGCGCATAGGCCATTAGGGTCTACGTTAGCCGGGTCTATGTCGATTGTCTTAATTCTAGGCATGATTATCTCTCTATAGCAAACCGAACATAGTCGATAGATATAATATCCGTAGCGTCATCCTCTACAAGGGCCGCGACAAACGGTGCTAGAACTACATCCTCTGGTACCTGGGCATTTGTACTTGCTCGGGTAGCTTCACTGCCATCTACATATGCAATCAAGGCTTTCTGGGCATCAACCGTTGCACCGTTGTAGTACAAAGCCAGTGTGTGCCAAGTATCATCAGCCAAATCGAAAGTAGTACCAGCAGGGGTATCAGTGACAGGACCACCATTGTCCTTATCATATACCAGCAAAGGTGTAGCTTCAGCGTCTGTCGTAGTTCCGAAAGAGATGCCATCTGCATTAGACGTATCATATAAGTCTTCTGGATTCGTGGTAGCTACAAGATCAGATAAGCCGAATGCTATGATGTTGTCGTCAGCATCTTCTACCTTGACTCGAACTTCCATGAACCATTTCTTTCCTGTAAGATGAATAGATTTGGGTAAGTATAGACCTACGCCCTCATCTACACCATCTGAAGAAATATCAATGACGCCACCAGCTTCTGCACCGTCTACCGCAGTAGCGCCTGTGTCGATAATAGCTGTCCACCCATCTGGTGCATTAGAGGCCGTAACCCCTGTAAAGTCGTCAAAGAATGTAACCCATTCAGCACTGTTAATCATACCCATATTGGCACGATAGGGATATGCTGTATCCCTTGCCATTGTAACTTGTTGCGGCAATGATACCGCTTTTCGTTGAACCATTAGTTAAACCCTCCAACAGTTTAAATAATATAGAGGGGGCGTACAAAGCCCGCCCCCAAAAGGCTTTTAGGATTAAGCCCCGGCCGTACCGTAGACTCCTCTCCAATCTGACCAACCGACACTAAACCTCATATAAGATTTAGCCTTCGCATTGTCCGTATCGAAGTCGCTATCCTTCTTAAACGATACTGCTTCACGGTCAAACCAGCACATACCTTCAGGCGCATTAGTTCGTAAGAACCACGCATCCGTATCAGTAAGGTAATGGTTAGTAACCGCTTTCGGTACCGCGCCAGTCGTCTTAACAGCGTTTAGATCGTTGTTAGCACTACCTGACTGCAAGCTGGACTTAAGAACCCTTTCAAACTCGTAAACGAGATTTACGGGGCCAATAAGAGACGTAGGCTTAAGGGAAATCCTTAGACCACGGCTGTTCTTAGCCTGCATGATTTGAATTGTCATATCTTCCAACGAAGCTTCATTAAAGTCTGAAGCAGTCGCCAATAGATTAGACTGTGTACCCGCTATAGCATCTGGGTGAGTGCTTGCAATAAGCTCCACCGCATCTGCTCCTACAAAAGAACTATTGAAAGCTCGGTTATAAACCTGTGCTCCAACATTCTCTCGGGTCTGGTTAACAGAAAAAGCAAGACTTGTTGCTCGCTGGCGAGATACTTCCTCGTACAGATTGTCTTGGCGCTCTTCGTGAGTTACTATGTAACCCAAAGAATAAGCGACGTTGACAAACCGTGAGGTTGCACCTTGTGTGTGCGAGTCGTATACCGAGCTAGCTCCTTCGGATTTAACAGGGACTAGGCCGAAACCTGTGGTCTCCTGTACTTCCTCGTAAGCCCTACTTGACGTTTTACTGTCAAATAACTGCGAATACTCTTTGTCGTGCGCGTTGTATTTGTTTCCAAACAACGAAAAAATCCCAGGCCATAAAAGTTTGGGATGATTGCCGGTTGAAATAACACCTCCACCTGCCATAATTTATCCCTCCTTAAATGGATGTTCCGGGGGTAGCCAGTTGATGCATCGCTTCGTTAATACGAACGCGGAACATTTGACCATCTCCGTTGAGTGCGAAATCAGTACGGTCCTGCATACCCAGCAAAATTAGCTGTCCAGTAGCCGTGCCTGAATCAAAGCTGGACGAATCCAATACAGCACTAGATGTGCCATAAATAGTAGATCCACCAGAACCTGCGACCAATAAGCCTAAATTACCTAAATCTCCAGTAACGATGGCAGCAGCGCCTTCATCTTCTCCAACTATAAATTCTTGGTCAGGATCATCTGCCACAAGAACGTATGCTGCTGTCGAAGCTGCACGATATGCCACGCGAAGCGGTTCTGAGGTTTTATTCTCATCCGTAATCGGAAGAACCGCCACTACTGAGCCTACCCACTGATTGTTTGCAGTGAGTGTGCCTTTTACTACTGAAGGGTAATGACCATTGGTTTCTGTATTAGTGCCTTCAATTGCAACAGGGTCACCGATATACAGGGCAGTTGAGTCCGATGCAGATACAAAGTATTTGCTGACTCCCCCTGAATACGGAGAATTTCCGCCACGCTTGACAGGAATTAAACCAGTCATTGTTATACTCTCCTAAGTATAGTTAAAATTACCCTGCGCTTCTTCATCTATATACCTGGTTTGAACCTAACATCTAGACCATAGCTAAGTGGTACCTTATCAGCACCACCTCCATAAATACTTTCGTCTACAAGGTCGGCATCTGCCTGCTTCAACTTCTGATCCTCTGTCCAGAGGTCAATAGGTATCCGCATAAGATATATAGTAAAGTCACGCAATCTTTTTGATGTTCGGCTATTCAGATCTGAGTTTCCACTGTGCACATCTTTGTCTCCTACTTGTACACTGTCTTTCTTTACGAAATCATATCCAGCCGATAAAGCTCTGTCGATTCTATCTTCTACGTCATTAAACCAATGATAATGGAACTTCTTATCCTGCTCATTAATAGTAAGTTTACTGCGTAGTCCACCGAAAGGAACTCTCTGTCTCTTTTTTCCCGTAGTGTTAGGGGTTTTTCGATTACTGTCTGTCATCGTTATTCTCTCTTCTATCTTAGTCTTCAAAGTAAAGTGTAGCGTATTCTTCTTTATCGCTAATAATACCTTCTTTTATAAGTCGGGTACATGTAGCCTTAGCCTCAGGGGGAAGATTCTTATATGTCTGCGCAGTAGAATCACCTCCTCCACTTAGTCTTCCTCCGTCACCCTCAACGTCCGGGGATTGCCGGGAATTGGGATTAACGAATTTATGAGGCATTTCAGCCTTAACATGTTCCGACACCTTATCTAGGAACTCTTTCTCAGTCAAAGAGGGATTAAGCATCCTCAATTGATCTGAATAATTATCAGCTACTACTCGTAGCGTAGTGTCCGAGTTATACCACGAATTTTCACCTAGCCACTCTGTAACCCAAGGTTGTTCCTGGGGAGGTGCTGTGGGCTGTGCGTCTAGTTCTTTAAGCTGTTCATCAGCTTTCTCAAACGCTTCCCCATCACCTGTGGCAATGGCTCTTTTCCTAGTATCCTTAAGTTGAGCCTGCAACTCTTTTACTTCTTTCTGGCTACGTCTTTCTTGGGCATCTACATACCCCT
>Ga0255047_10002797_pt1 | contig 11326 bp, 7 predicted proteins | sample JV7_2_1_MG_FD_183640 | JGI IMG/M metagenome (GOLD analysis project Ga0255047, IMG submission 183640) | Seawater microbial communities from Jervis Inlet, British Columbia, Canada - JV7_2_1 | ecosystem: Environmental > Aquatic > Marine > Inlet | place: Canada: British Columbia | collected 2016-10-06 | reverse complement strand
ACTCAATATTAGTATCAGGTGAAACACGAGAAGTTGACACAATAACAAATGACACAAATTTAACAGTAACAGTCGCATTCACTGATAACGCAAATGACACATCACCTGAGAGGGTGCTTGGAAACGTCACAGCAAAGATAGATTACAACAATAAAATGGGTCGATTAAAGACTGGTGTGTATGGCTCATCTGAATCGTTTATACACGGCGATGCAACTTGTGCTGGACTTGGAAGACACTGGGAAATAAGCGGTACAGCAACAGATGTTAACGCAGCACTAGATGATTTAGTATGGTACCCACGTACTTATGATGCTGGTGCAATAACACAGGATCACTTAGCAATAGATAGAGACCCAGGTGACCACAAAGGTGAAATACTAGTTGAAGTTGAAGATAGAGCTAGTAACTTTAGTTTCGCAGTAGGAGATGATTACGCAATATACAATGGCGCAGGATACATTAATCTTATTTGTACAAAGGTAGAAACGACTTTATCTGGTAAAAGAATATATGGTGTGTTAGTAGATGAATACGATTTAACAAGTGATCCATTCACAACAGTACCAATGTATACTTCACAACTTGTATCACTTACACCAACATTAGTAATAGATAACATTGTGGATTACGCAATAGTTAATCCCCACGGTGATTCAGATTTAGTAATAGAAATACTTGATGATGCAGTACAACACTCAACTGGAACAACAACTTTAGAAGGTGCTTTATTAGTACCTGAACCATATTTTACAACAGCACCCCCAACAACAATTGCAGGTGTAGGTGGTGATGTTTGGACAACAGCAGTATCATTCGGTGAAGTAGCTCAAGTAAACAACGAAATGATTACAATACAATTATTATTAAAACGTGATCAAAACGACCCGTTATTCGATGGCGATGTAGTTATAAACAAACCATCATATATAACAGATGAAAGTTATGGTGTATTTAGTATAGCAAGAGTTAATGATAGACAAGCACGATGTATTAGTGAGGCCGGTGAAGTAAGATGGGAGTTTTATGGAACACCAGCACAGTGTAATTCAGCATTAAAGTATTTACAATTTTACCAAAAGACACCATATAAAGACTTTTACATAGAAACAAGACTTATAACAGGAAGGTCACGAATTTATAACCACAGAGGATATAACTAATGTCAACAATATTTGCATCACAAAGAAAGGATATTACAGGAACTAATTTAACGCAGTCTAAAAGTTATAATGAAGGCGATGCTGAATTATTACTTGACGCAATTACTTTTGATAATGAAAAAGATTATACTGATGTTATAACATTGACACTTGACGTGGCCGGTGGTGACGCTAGTTTTATCACACTCGAATCAACAAGTGAAGTTGCACCAATAGTAGCAACTGACCCAGACACTTGGACAATTACAAGTCAGTATCAAAAGAATAACTATACACAAAACGTACACGCAGATTTAACAAGCACACTAGCAAACTTAAAAATAACATTTAACAACTTAGATGCTTCTGACAGTTATACTATTACAGTAACATTATCAGATGGACATAGTAGTGCAGGTGGTACAATAACAGTAACAGGCTTTGCAGTAGTTGACGCAGTTAACATAGTACAAAATCTTGAATTTACAGAAGATGCATCCGCAAGTGGAGCACCATCGCCACTACCAGCAATAGCAGACTTAGATGAAGCAGGAAAAACATACAGGGTTACACTAACAAGTTCAGATGCAGCAAAATGTATTATATTTGCAGCACCAACAAGTGCAACAGCAACGCCTGATAGCACATGGACTGACTCAGTAGCAATCGAAGGTACACAAGCAGAAATTAACAGTTTGTTTGATTATAGTAGCGGATTCTGGACCAGAAAAGCAGGACCCGATAATACAGACCCGTTTACAATAACGTGGCTACAAGAAGTTATTACAGGACCGGCTGGACCAACATATCCGTATACACAGGAAAACGGACTATTTAGTTATACAGTTACAACAACTGATGCAGCAGATACAGTAGTAGCAAACTTAAATTATCAAGAAGACACACCAACACTAGATACAATAGCAACATTAAACGACTCACGTGGAATGGTATGGGGTGCTTATGATCCAACCAATGAACCAAAGTATACAGCAACAGTAACATTATCAAACCCAGCAAGCGGATCAGTAGATGGCTGGACCGACGAAGGCAGTGGTGTTTATAGTTTTACAAGCAACAACATAGACACATTCGGAACAGTGAATGATTACTTAATGACAGCAGCATTAAATAATTTTGTATTTATTCCAGCAGCAGATTATGCAAGCTCATTGGATACATTTAGTTTATTAGTAACACGTGATAACCAGCACGGTGATCCAACGTGGTACACAACAGGTAAAGCGACTCAACAGACACTCATCAACGAAACTGGAATAACACTTACAGCAACAGCACATGATGAATTTGCACCAATAGGATCAAAGACTTATGTTGAGGATGTTGACACAGATTGGAACTTTGGATCAATAACGGATTTAGCAGCAAACAAAACTTATACAATGACTCTTACAGTTTCTGACGTTAACGCAATTGACACAATAACAAACTGGACACCAGGTGTAGCAGGTGTGTGGACTTACACAGGAACAGCATCACAGTGTGATATTAGAATGGCTAGTGTAGTAGCTCGGCCATCGGCAGATTACGCAGAAATAACTTATAATATAACGTATAATCAAAACCAAGACACAGACGGAATTGACCAAGGCAGTGAAGTTGTAGTAGTTACAAACGCCGGAGTACATGCTGAATTTGCACCTAATGGTAATTTATCATATGATGAAGATGTTAACACAAATTGGAACATTGGAGCAGTAAGTGATTTAGCAATCGGAAAGTTGTATACACTAACTTTAACATTTAGCGCCACTGATGCAATTGACACAATAACAAACTGGACACCAGGTGTAGCAGGTGTGTGGACTTACACAGGAACAAAAGCAAATTGTAATATACGACTTGCTTCTGTAGTAGCAACACCATCGGCAGATTACACAGGTGCTTATACTTATAACTATAATCAAAATCAAGACACAGATGGAATTGATCAAATAACAACATCAAATTATAATGTTACGCTGGGCGTACAACACGACGAATATACAGTACCACTAACAACATTAAATGTAGGTGAATATTCAGTTACAGAATTAGACTTTGGGTCAATTGACGATTTAGCATCAGGTAAAACTTATACAATTACCCTTGTATTAAGTGACGTGACAAAAGGAACAATTGGAGCACCATGGTCAGTCGGAGTACCAGGAACATATACTTTATCAGGAACCAAAGCATACTTGAACGGACAATTAGCAGCAGTACCTTTTGACACAACATCACTAGGTGATGATGTTGACACAGGGTCACTTACAGTAAGTTATAATCAAAATCAAGATACAGATAGTATAGCACAGGGCTATACAGCAGTAGCAGCAACATTAAATTTCGTCGGTGTAGTTGACGCAACTAATATTACACAAAGTGGACTTGTAATAGTTGAAGATGAATATTTATGGACATTTAGTTCACCACCACAAATTAACGATCAATTAGGTGCAGGTTCAGGAAGAACTTATCGTGTTACACTTGAACCAAATACAGGGGGTGACGATGTTTATGATTTATCGTGTACCTCAAGTTATGTTACAAGCTCAACTTATGCAAGTACAATAACAATGGAAGGTACACAAGCACAATTAAATAATGTTTTAGATGGTACTGACGGTGGGCTGCACATAGATAAAACAACAGTAGATGACCAAACTGATTTTACAATTAAATACACTCAGGAAGTTTTAGTGGGTGGCGTAGGAACAGCAGTCGATTATACACAAGAATTAGGATCTTTTGCTTTTGATGTAACACCTGATGTAAATAGTGGATATACAGTTGACACAACATATAACACATGGAATGTTGACACAGCATCACCACTTAACACAATAGCAACAATTACAGACACACGTGGTGATCAATTTGACGCAGCAACTATTATTTATACAGCACTAGTATTTAGTAAATGGCCAGGACAATTTGGAGCAGGTGATTTATCATCTGGTGGCACAGGTGGTACAAGTACGTGGAACACCAATGTGCTATTAACAGGAACTGCAGAAGGTGATACAGCTGGAGTAACCGATAGTGTTAACATAGTAGGCACAGGAACATTATTTACAAGTGAATTTGCAGTTGGAGATAAGATAGCAATAAGTTATTCAGCAGGCACGATAGTTAGTATAGCAGACGACACACACTTAGTGGTTGACACTGCCGTATCAAAATTTATCACCAATGGAAGTGTTTCGTTAAATTATGCTCACACACTAGTATTAACAGGAACAAAGACACAAGTTAACAGTCATCTCGCAGCAATTACCTGGACTGGATTAGGTGGCTTCAGCGACGCCTTTACAATGTCAACAATGTTATTTAGAAACATAAATAGTAATGGAAGACTAATACATAAAGATTGGACAGATAACATATTAATGGACAGCGGTAATGGAGCAACTAACCAATCCACTGGTCACACATACGACGAAGATGTAAAATTATCACTTTAACATAAGGAATTAACAATGACAGCACCACAAGTAAATGTAGAAACTTATAGCTCACGTGAATACACTTGTTCACTTACATTACCATCAATAGCATATGGTATATGGGAAATTGCAGGAGCACAATCAATAGTTACAGGTGCAGACTCGCACTCAATACAATTTGTAGGAACCAGAGCTGAAGTTAACGCAGATTTAGTTGCAGTGGATTATGTACCAGCAGCAGATTTAGTAACATCACCGTTTAATGTTACTTATGTGCAATCAGATGATGCAACTGCTCACGTAGTTAATGGCACAATGGAAATGACAATTGGAACAACACACGCCGAACATAGCATAACTGGTGCACAAACATACAATACTGATACAACAGCAACTTGGAATATGGGTTCTATTACAGACTTAAGACCAGATAATATAGACTCAAATATACAATACACAATGACAGCAGATAATATAAAAGGTAGATTTACAAACTGGGATAACGTTGGAAATTCTACCACAAATTATTACGATCAAGGCCTTTATGGAATATCAGGTAACGGTAACACTATTGTTGCTAATGATAACACATACGATTATCAGGTGCCAAGTTTTCCGTATTTGCTTAGTGGTGGTATAACTATAAACAGTGACTCGCGATTAAACTTTAAGGATATTAGCTCAGACGGGTTAACTATAATGTATTCGGATGGTAGCGACTCGCGAACAAACGAATTAACAGGGACTATTGACCCAACTGCATCGACAGCAGTAGTAGGTGTTGGAACTTTATTTACAAGTGAAGTACAGGTCGGTAATACATTAATAGTTGATGGCCAACTCAGGGTTGTTGGCGCTATTACCGATGATACAAATTTAACAGTAACTATTGCTTTTACAGATGGACCAAATGACACGACACCACAGGTTAAAAAATTATCAACAGGTGGTTTAGGAATATATAATCGTGCAGGAGACGAGTGGGCCGAACAGTTTACATTATTTGGCAGTGAACAATACGATAAAACAGGAAGCATTGTTGCTTTATCAGCGGACGGAAGAACATTTGCCCACGTTAATGACATAACACTCACGACATGTGATGTGTATATTAGAAATGACGATATTACAATAACAGGAAGCATTGACCCTGACGGAACGACGGCAGTGGTAGGTGTTGGGACTTTATTTACAAGTGAACTACAAGTTGGAGACGACATACTAGTTAATGGAGAAATAAGAAAAGTTAGTGCTATTACAGACGATACAAATTTAACAGTTAATACAGCTTTTACCGATGGTGCAAATGATAGCTCGTTAAAGAAAGCAGATTACAATTGGACTTTAGAACAAAGTTTTGCTATAACAGCAGCAGACGCAATATCTATTTCCGACGACGGGGATACTATTGTAACATCAGATATTGTGTCAACAACGTATAATGTATTAACAGGAACATCGTCTGTTAATGAAGGCTCAACTAGTGTAACAGGTTCAGGCACACTTTATACAACAGAGTTTGCAGTTGATGATTATATACAATTAGGTTCATATGTAACACAACAAATACAATCAATAAACAGCAACACATCACTAACATTATATTACCCATGGTACACAGGATACGGTAACGAAGTGGGCGAAACTACAGAAAAACACACAGTAGACGGTGGTGCACGATCGTACACAAGGACTGCAGGAGTGTGGAGTTTAGAAAACGAAATAAGTGATGTAGGTGGATTAATAGATGTAAGCGGTGACGGTTCGACTTGTATCGTCGGTAATAGTAACCACGGATCAAAAATAAACACCCAACCGCACGATGGTGTAGTTTATTTATACACCCGTTCAGGAAGTGTGTGGACCGAACAATTACAAATTCCGAGTTATAGTGGACAAGGCGAAGGAATAGGAGCGTATAATGTGTTAATCAACAGTGGTGGTGACGTTATTATATTTTATGTTAACACAACTTACCACACGTATAAAAAGAACATCAATGGTGGATGGGACCACCATTGCACTGTTCCGTCGGGTGGAAGTACATATGCTATGTTAACAGACAATGGTGATAAATTTTTGAGAGATGCAACAAATGATGATTATATCACTGTTATTTCTGATAATTCTACCAGCACATTTACAGATACAAAAGCAAATTGTAATACAGAATTAGCATCAGTTGAATTTGTACCCAATATTGGTTACAATGGTGACTTTGATATTACATACAGTCAAAACCAAGATACTGATTCAGTAGATCAAAGTTCACAAGTAATCAATATAACTAACGTACCTTAAGAACAGCGGCCACTGTACCACTTTACCCACTTACCTTTAGTATTTATTTTATAAGTTTGGGTGTGGACGTGGCCAGGTTCAGGCTTTGCACCACAACGTAAATTACCAAGCATAAACGGCTGCTTATTATCAATTCGTGTTAGCCATCTACCGGTACAAACAGGTGGGTGGTCACGCAATTGTTCACGCTCAATAAAAAACTCACAAAACTCGTTAAACGTTAAAAGCCAAACTGCTTTTAGTATATGTTCTGCATGATTCTTTTGGAGGTTGTATTCGTTATGATGATGACTCGTGGGTGTAAAATTGACAGTATCTATGTGGCGTGATTTGGGGTAGCGATCAGGGTCGCCTTCGAATAATTTTGACATGTTAAAACCTTTATTTATGTTATGTTATCAAATTATTTATCAGAAAAAAGTATTATAACGGTAAATACTTAGATAACAGTATGGAGGCAAACAATGGCCACAGCAGCAAGGTTCGACATTACAGCAACACAAGGTTCGAAAGTATATTTACAATTCACACTTAAAGAACGTGACTCAGCTGGTAATGACACAATAATGGATTTAACAAACAAATCACTCGCAGGTCAAGTAAGAGAAACTTATGCTTCGGCCACACCGTACAACTTCGATTTAACAATAGCAGATGCAGAACTAGGACAGATAGTAGTATATATGGGCGGTGACGTAACAGCAACTATGCCCACTGGACCTTTAGTTTATGATATTGAAGTAGCAGACGACTTAGACCCAACGGATATATTTAAACCGCTATGGGGTAACTTTTATTTGAAAAACGAGGTAACTAGATAATGACTGATATAATAGTAGAAATAACAGGCGTCGGTGGTGCAACTAATTTACAGGCACTCACAGACGTTAATGTTAGTGGCGCAATTAACGGCCAAGTATTAACATATGATAACGCAACATCAAAATGGATACCCACAGCGGCAGCAGGTGTAACAACACTAGCAGCATTAAATGATGTTAACGTAAGTGGTATTACAGACGGACAAATGATAGAGTGGGACACAACCACTTCTATGTTTATCGCAATAGATAAACCAGCAGACCAAGTAACTTCAGTAGCAGGTAAGACTGGTGCAGTAGTTATAGTTAAAGCAGACATAGCAGACTTTGGAACTTACGCGACTACAGCACAGGGTACATTAGCAGACTCAGCAACACAACCTTCCGATAACATTAGCACACTAACAAACGACTCAGGCTTTACTAATGACCAAACAGGTGCAGAAATTAAGGTAGCATATGAATCAGAAGCAAACACAAACGCCTTTGCAGACGCAGACGTTACAACATTATCAACGGCTTTACAGGATGTTACTGGAGAGTCAATTAAAGACCTAAGTGATGTGTTTAGCACAATGACACCAATTGCAGGACAAGTATTAACTTATCACGCAGTTAATGGATGGCTGTCACAAGCGCCAGGCAACGCACCGGTAGATTCAGTAGCAGGCAAAACAGGAGTTGTAACTTTAGTTAAAGCAGATATAACTGATTTTGTAGAAGCGGACTATGCAACAGGAGCAGAAGGCAACTTAGCAACATCAGCATTACAAGATATAACAGGTGAAGCAATTGGATCGTTAGCAAACGTAGTTGAAACAGGTAAAATAAGTGGATCAATATTAAAGTATAACGGTACAAATTGGGTTGTTGGACCTGAACCATCAAGCACAACAGTATTAGACGATTTGACTGACGTTACAATTACAACTAGTGTTGACGGTAAAGTATTACGCAATAATGGTATAGCATGGTCAGAATCGTTTTTAGATTACAGTGACGTTACAGGAACACCGACCAATGTTAGCACGTTTACAAATGACTCAGGTTATACAAATGACCAAACAGGTGCTGAAATTAAAACAGCATACGAACTGGAACTTAATACAAACGCATTTACAGATGCACAAGTAACTAACTTAGGTAACCAAAGCGGAACTAACACAGGCGATCAAGTATCGTCAGACTTTGACCACGATCAATTAACAAACTTTGTAGCAAATGAACACATAGATTGGACAGCAGCATCACAAGGAACAATTGACTCAACTAACTTACCTGGACTGGCACTAACAGATGTTAATACAGTAGCAACTGAAATTGCTCAATTAGCATTAGTAGCACAGGAAGGTGACGTAGCAATAAGAACAGACTTAAATAAAACTTACGCACACAACGGTGGAATACTAGGTACAATGGCTGACTGGTCAGAACTATTAACACCAACGGACATAGTAACTTCAGTTGCTGGTAAGACTGGTGTAGTTACATTAGTTAAAGCAGATATAACTGACTTAGTTGAAACTGATTATGCAACAGGAGCAGAAGGCGACTTAGCAACATCAGCATTACAAGATATTACAGCAGAAGCAATAGGTGATTTATCTGACGTTACAGTAGTAGCAGGCGCAGAAGGTGAAGTATTACGACGCGGTGTAGGCGGCAACTGGAGTAATGATAGCTTGCAGTATGCTGATTTAGTAAGTGTACCAACAGATTTTCCTGTTTCGGGTTTCCATTCAAATGCTATAGCAGTAGAACCAATTGCATCAGGTGACAAATCAGTAGCGATCGGTAATGGTGTGTTAGCAGGTGGTGATAATGCAGTAGCACTAGGACAAGGAGCAAACGCAGCAGGATGGTACAGTGTAGCACTTGGATTCGGATCGTATGGTGGTAGTACTAGTTCTTTAGCAATAGGTGTAAATAATTCCGTACCGGCGGGGAATGGACTAGCAATAGGTGTTGGAAACCAAGTGAATGGTTATGCAGGCATCGCAATAGGCGATAGTTCGGCTTGTAGAGGATATGGGCAAATAGCAATCGGTAACAACGCAGGTGACAACACAACTGCATACGACGCCAGTGTTACAATTGGAGCATTTTTACCAACAACAGCAACAGCACAAGTAAGAATCGGAACATCAGCAACTGAGTTTTTCGAATATGAATCAAGTAAGTTTAGTTTAGCAGGTACAAACGCACAATACGTTCTACCAAACTATACAGTAGCAACAGTACCAGCAGGGCCAGAAGCAGGCAGTATGATTTATGTTACAGATGGTAACGCAGGTGCAGCATCAGCAGCAATATACGATGGAACAAATTGGAAGGTTGTAGCATTAGGCGCAACTATCTCAGCAACTTAAACAAAGAGGATTAAAACAATGGCTTTACAATTATCAACAGAAAAATTCGGTGCAACTTTTGCCCAAGCATACTACAAAGCAGAACGCATCGTAGTATCAAAGGATGGTATACATATTTCGGTTAATGTATATAATACAGCAAACGGCGAAGTTATGGATAGTAAACATTATCAAATGGACTATGATGCAGCAGGTGGTGAGCCACTTACGCAAGCATATACATATTTGAAAACTTTACCTGAATATTCCGGCGCAACTGACGTATAAATTTAAGACTCAGTAAAAGGTACAAAGGCTTACTCTGATACAGTTTAGGCCTTTCGTTCTGACTGCTTAGGTGTTTCGTACCAATTACCACTTTATCAATCTATAATTCACCACTTACTCCCCATATTTAAGCAATAAACACCGACTTAATGGTGAGAAACACCGTGGTTTTATTCGTTTTTAGAAAAGACAGGGGATTCGACGTTATCGTGGCCTCGTAAAATAGCTCGGGCGCCCGGGCTCACGGGAGAATTATAGTTTAGGAATACACTTAACTGCGGGGATTTGTTTGTTGAGATAAACAAGCTCACCACTTGCATCACGCAATGTCATCACTTCTTTATGAATCATAAAGTAAGTTTCGTAATATGATAATTGAGATTTATTATCACACAACTTTATTATTGTAAACGTAAAATTGCACAGACCACAACTATCAATAAGGTTGTGTACATGCTTAGAACTACTAGTATATAGGCGCCAGTCAGAATCAACATATGAATGTCTTTTATTGACACGGCCTTTGAGTGGTTTCTTTTTCCGGAGGAATCTGAATTGTTTCTTACCAACATAACGTCTATTATTTATCGTGCAAACAATCTCATATATAAAACCAAACCAATCGTCAGGGTCAAAATCTCCGACTAAAGAGTTGCACCAATGCCCCCTGGCCGAAATAGCATTTAAGGGGAGGGGCACTAGCGACTTATCTTTTCTGATAGTATTCGTCGTCGGATTTAAACCGAGCGTATAAGGTAGGACAACTAATGTCGTGTGCATCAGCACATTCTTTAATTGAGTCAAAGCGGCCAAGTGGTGAATATATATGACCAGTTGTATTATCATTCTTCACAAACACCTGTTCTTCGTGCAAATCAGTTAACACTAAATGTTCAGGGTTAACACACTCAGTAACTAAACACGTATGTGAAATAGCACCATACTTTGGTATCTCACCGTTAAAGGCTCTGTAACTT
>Ga0255047_10002794_pt1 | contig 11328 bp, 6 predicted proteins | sample JV7_2_1_MG_FD_183640 | JGI IMG/M metagenome (GOLD analysis project Ga0255047, IMG submission 183640) | Seawater microbial communities from Jervis Inlet, British Columbia, Canada - JV7_2_1 | ecosystem: Environmental > Aquatic > Marine > Inlet | place: Canada: British Columbia | collected 2016-10-06 | reverse complement strand
CGGCTTTAAGGTCTTAAATCCTTCCATGTCTACATTTGACCAATGGACAAACAAGTCCCCCGATCCGTCATCTTTAGTTATAAAACCGATGCCCTTTTTAGGATCGAACCAGCAAACTATACCTGTTTCTAAATCTGTCATAATTATTTCTCCTTCAATTATGAGTTAGCTCTTTTAATTTTTGCTAACAAATTATCAAGCTTGATGCACACCCTCTTACCGTAAAACTTTTCAGGGTTCTTAGTCCCCTTCGATGAATTACAAGATAAGCAAAGTACAACTGCATTATTCAAGCTCAACGGGTGCCCCTTCACTAGAGGCCTATGGTGATCGATATGTAATCGATCACCTGATTTGCATTTGAAACACTTATTGCCAAATGCCTTTAACGTAATTTTTTCGTGCGCTGCAGTATAATTTTCACCACAGGCAACTTCTCGGTCTCTTCTGCGACGGCATTGTTCGCGCACTTTATCCGGATTATCTAATTTCCACTGCCGCGACTTTTCGCGCGCGTCGTCTGAATTATCTTTGTACCACTCGCTCTTTCTAGTAGCTTCGCGCTCTGGGTTTTGCCTAGCATTCTCTAGTCGTTTCTTATTAGCTTCTTCTCTGTGATCAGAGTGATGCTGCGCATTATATTCTCTTGTATAATCTTTATTTTCTGCGCGCCACTTCTCATAATATTCAGGGTTATCTTCCCGATACTTCTTATTATCGCCATTTCTACAGACTTTACATCTAGGCTTTCTTCCATCTGGGCTCGACACCTGCTTATGAAACTCCGCCAATTTCTTCGATTTACCACACTTACTACATTTTTTCATATCACTTCCTCTAGGTAAAAAAATATTATCCCCTTTTTCGGGTCGGACTTTTTTGTGTCCGAAAAAGCCACATTTGTGTGCCAAAAGGTATACTCCCGCACACACCAATACCTAGAATATTAGTAGTTTCTATTGCTTCGATTTCGCTTCGTCGCTGGAATTATTGGGCTTTTGAGCTGGTGGCAACAGGTTCTCTTCCTCTGCTGCTAGCTCTAAAATCATGGAAATTGCGCCCTGAGTCTTAAGAAGGAGACTTTCTGCTTGCTCTAACCGCGTCTTTAATGAGGCTATATCGTCTTCCTGCCCGTCTCTCATGTCCTGCAAACTCTTTAATTTTGCTACGTATTTTTCGAGCACTGGGCCTAAATCCCCAGATGCTACCTTTTTATTCAAATAGTCCACTACATCTTGTTCTGTAATCATGCTTTATCCATCCTTTCAATGCTAATTCGGTCGTTCTCTATATATACATATGTAGAACTGTCCATTAAACTACCAGCATCATATAACGATCTACCTTTGTGTATTTGATATCCCGGTATATGAGTGTGGCCTATTACGATATTATCTGACAAATATCCGTACTTCTTTATTACTTTTATTCTTTTATCAACTATAACGTTCTTATATAAGAACACTTTCCTTCCCCAGGTCTGAAAATCTATACCTGATAGATTATAAAAGAAGGCGTTTACTTTGGCCAATATCTTCTGATGTGGAGCCATATTCATAAACTTGTAAACCTGATGCCCGTGGATAAACAAAATAGGATTGGGGCTCTTCCTATTATACAAATACATGTCCTTAACTTTGGCACCCGGTATTATGGTCTGGTGGCACGATACATTGTCGTGATTTCCTCTAACCCATATCACCGGCTTTTGCTTAGCTATGGACCGCAACTTCTTTATTACCGGGCTCTGGGTGAAAAAATCAGCCAGCCAAGTGTCTACAATGTCGCCGTTTAATACCAATCGATCGTATTCTACTGAGTCTAACAACTTAACTATATCATCTTCATTGTGTAATCTTGGGTCACCTATGTGTATATCAGATAGCACCAATATTCTCATGTTATAATCATTACCCTTCTGGCTCCTGCTACGGGTGTGTAATTTATTACGATAACACCGTGTTCAGCAACTGAACCGGCAATTCCTGTGCCACCTTTACCGCCACCGCCACCGCCGGCACCTGCGCCGGCCCCATAGTTACCGCCTGTAGAGCCTGCGCCGCCTTGAGCTTCAGAACCACCACCACCACCGCCACCGCCACCACCACCGGCACCAGTGGTTGCATCGAATATTGTTCCATTGCCCCCGGCTGTGCCTGCGGTACCGTTCGCTTTATCACCGCCACCACCGCCGCCGCCGCCGGATGTACCACCATCCGTAGGGCCACCTGCGCCTCCGGCACCGCCTGCGCCGCCGTCCGGATCTGTGCCCACTGAGCCGGCAGTTCCAACAACGCCAACTCCGGTTGTACCACCAGCACCACCACCGCCGCCGCCTCCGCCGCCACCGTTACGATTTCCACCACCGTTACCACCAGCAGCTCCAGCGCCACCATCAAAATTACCACCAGCACCAGTGCCGCCCGTGCCGCCGCTGCCAGCATTACCACCTGTAGCGTTTGCAGGATTGCCCTGACCACCGCCGCCACCTATGGCGTTTACTACGGCTGTAGAATCCCAAAATGTATTAGTGCCGTCTGTAGCGTCACCACCATTAGAACCACCAGCGCTACCACGAACTCCTACTTGAAAAGCAACTGTGCCGGAAGCAGTTTGATTGGTGACTCGGCGGTATTCACCACCGCCACCACCACCACCACCACCGCCGCCGTCTTGACCAGCGGTTTCGTCAGAGCCACCGCCGGATCCGCCGCCGGCGCCGATGCATTCAATAGAATTATTAGCGTCGTTCCAGTCGCCTGGAACTGTCCATGGTGATATATCCACAGATGTTAGGATTATCTGGGTCATGCTTTACTCCTTAGATAAACTTACGAACATTATCCAGTAAGTCACTGGAAGGCGTATGAGCTAAGTCGCCCACAGCAATCCGCTTTATTTTGTTGCCATTGTTTATTGCTGACTCCAGTATATCAATATCTTTCTGTATTGCATAGGTAGACGTTGCATCAGGCGCCGGTGAGAAAGTAGCACTCGCTACCTTAGTGGACGAAACATAGTCACTAATAGTAACTTCTTGTCCTGCCCCTGTCCCACCAGTAATTAGCACACTCATACCGTTGTAAAAATCATCAGCCTGAGTGTCACCAACGGCCAGCGTAATACTGGAAGTTGATCCAGCTTGTGCTGTGCCGCTTGCTGCCGTCCTGCCTAAATCAATAGCTATCTGGGTATTGGAACGACTATCCTTGAATACATCCCAATCTTGTTTTTGTTCTGACACTTCTAGTAAGGCTCGCCGCAAGCGAAGGCCATTATTGCCAACTTCTTGCGCCCAGTTTAAAAAGGTTTTATCCCCATCATAAATGCCTGCCATTTTTTTAATCCTCCGTATAGATTATGGTAACCGACATTTCACCGACGGTCCCAGTTTGTGCTGTTGTTTCCAGCCACACGAATGAATCAGCTACTATGGTCGCATCATTGAATGACGTTACATCTGATCCTGTGGTTTGACTGGTAGTTGTTGTCCCACCGGTAACGGCTTCAGCACCAGCAGCTGATCTGTCGGTGCCGTGGCGAATAGTCCAGGATACACTTGGTGTTGAGCCCCTAACTACCGCTCTTATTTCTGTAATAGTAATCGCCGCGTTGGTAAAGAACATAGATAAATCTTCTGTTGACGTAGGCGACTCTATGGTTATTGACTTGCTTAGGATGGAGCCATAACCATCCAAATCTTTAATTACAGATTGCAACGCAGTAGAGTGCTGAGAGTTGTGCTCAGACACCGTTACGTCGCTAGCATATCCATCCAATGCTACTCTAACTGACTGTATGGCTACGCTAATTTGATTATGATGCTCGGCTTCTGTTTGATCTAGCCCGGTTATAGCAGTATCATATCCATCCAACTCTTTTATGATAGTTTGTATAGCATCAGCTGTTGAATTCTTATTTTGTAAGAAGGTCCCCTCGCTTACACCACTTGATACAGCAGTAGTGTATCCATCCAAGTCCTTACGAATAGTCTGTATAGCTGCAGATAGCTGCGAATGATGCTCTGATTCTGTTTGATTGAAACCAGTTATCTGTGTCTGATAACCATCCAGGTCCTTAAGAACAGTCTGTATAGCCGCAGACACCTGTGAATGATGTTCTGCCTCAGTAACGACTGATGCGAAGTTAGAACCCGAATATCCATCAAGATCCTTTATGATAGTTTGTAAGGCAGTATTAGTTTGGGCGTTATGCTCAGATACAGTTTGGTCTAAACCAGTAAGGTCAGTTGCCAAAGCATAACCATCCAAATCCTTAACTATGGATTGTATAGCCCCTTCGATACCCGACAAGTCTCTTTGATCATTATAACCGTCTAACTCTTTTATAATAGCTTGTAGGGCTACATTGGTTTGCGAATTGTGTTCTGATACAGTTTGACCCAGACCGTCTAGTTGAGACTGATAACCATCCAGGTCTTTAAGAACAGTTTGTATAGCTTGTGAAACCTGAGAGTGGTGCTCTGCCTCTGTGACAACTGAAGCAAAGTTACTACCATCGTAACCATCCAAATCCTTCAATATGGATTGGATAGCCGTAGATAACTGGGAATGATGCTCACTTACGGTTTGGTCACTGGCATACCCGTCCAGGTCTTTTACTATGGACTGTATAGCACCTTCAATACCAGATAGATCCCTTTGATCATTATATCCGTCTAACTCTTTTATGATAGTTTGTATGGCACCTTCAATTCCCGAAAGGTCACGTTGATCGTTGTAGCCGTCCAAATCTTTAAGAATGGTTTGTATAGCTGTGGATACTTGTGAATGATGTTCAGCCTCAGTTTGAGCGGAAGCAAAGTTAGCTCCCGAGTAGCCGTCCAAGTCTTTCAGTATAGTTTGTATAGCCGCAGAAATCTGAGAGTGATGCTCAGCTTCAGTTTGTATAGCACCACTGAGATCAGTTGTTAAGGCATACCCATCCAAATCTTTCAGAACAGTTTGTATGGCTGATTCAATGCCACTTAAATCGCGTTGGTCATTATAGCCGTCCAGCTCTTTAATGATAGTTTGAATAGCATCTGCTGTGGAGTTTTTATTCTCTAAGAATGTGGTCTCACTTACACCCGCTTCCGCTGAAGTAATATAGCCATCCAAATCTTTAAGTATGGTCTGAACAGCGCTGGATATTTGTGAATGATGCTCTGCTTCTGTTTGAGCACTGGCGAAGTTACTGCCACTATATCCATCCAAATCTTTTAATATGGTTTGAATAGCCCCGGTGACCTGAGCATTGTGTTCTGCTTCTGTTTGTATAGCTCCGGACACTACGCTGGATAAAGCGTAGCCATCCAAATCCTTAACTATGGACTGTATAGCCGTATTAGTCTGAGCGTTATGCTCACTTACAGTTTGATCTAAACCAGTAAGGTCAGTAACCAGCGCGTAGCCATCCAAGTCCTTAAGGACAGTTTGTATGGCGTCAGCAATCCCGCTTAGATCTTGTTGGTCATTATACCCATCTAGCTCTTTAATGATGGTTTGTATAGCACCTTCTAATCCAGAAAGGTCACGTTGATCATTATAACCGTCTAACTCTTTTATGATGGCCTGAAGGGCTACGTTAGTTTGCGAGTTATGTTCGCTTACAGTTTGGTCTAAGCCAGTAATCTGTGTTTGATAACCATCCAGGTCTTTAAGAACAGTTTGTATTGCCCGTGATACTTGGGAATGGTGTTCTGCTTCTGTAGTTGACGAAGCAAAGTTACTACCACTATATCCATCCAAATCTTTTATGATAGACTGTATTGCCGTAGAAAGCTGCGAGTAATGCTCCGAAACAGTTTGATCACTGGCATATCCATCTAAATCTTTCACTATGGACTGTATCGCTCCTTCTATTCCACTTAAGTCCCGTTGATCGTTGTAACCATCCAACTCTTTTATAATAGCCTGAAGAGCTACGTTGGTTTGAGAGTTGTGTTCTGATACAGTTTGACCCAGGCCATCCAGTTGAGACTGGTAACCATCCAAATCCTTAAGAACAGTTTGTATAGCACTGGATACTTGTGAGTGGTGCTCTGCTTCTGTAACAACTGAGGCAAAGTTAGCCCCCGAGTAACCATCTAAATCTTTTAGTATAGATTGTATAGCCGTGGATAACTGATTATGATGCTCGCTTACGGTTTGATCCAAGCCAGTAAGATCAGTGACTAAAGCATACCCATCCAGGTCTTTAACTATGGACTGTATAGCACCTTCTAATCCTGATAAATCGCGTTGATCGTTATAGCCGTCTAGCTCTTTTATAATAGTCTGAAGGGCTACGTTAGTTTGGGAATTGTGTTCACTTACAGTTTGATCTAACCCTGATATAGTGGCGGCATAACCATCCAGCTCCTTAAGAACCGTTTGTATAGCTTCGGAAACTTGAGAGTGATGCTCTGCTTCTGTAACAGCGGAGGCAAAGTTGGCGCCAGAGTAACCATCCAGATCTTTAAGAATAGTTTGTATTGCTGTGGAAAGTTGTGAGTAATGTTCTGACTCTGTTTGTGACGAAGCGTATCCATCTAAGTCTTTTACGATGGATTGTATAGCGCCTTCAATACCACTTAGATCTCGTTGATCATTATAACCATCGAGTTCCTTTATAATAGTCTGCAGAGCTACGCTAGTTTGCGAGTTGTGTTCTGCTTCCGTTTGAACAACACCATCTAGTTGGGACTGGTACCCATCCAAATCTTTCAGGACAGTCTGTATAGCATCAGCCTGGGCATTGGTCTCATCTTGCAATGCCAGTATGCTGTCCCCATAACCGTCTAACTCTTTGCGTACTGTAATTATAGCGCTAGCTTGAGCATTGGTCTCATCTTGCAATGCCAGTATACCATCACCATAACCATCTAGATCCTTACGAATAGTTTGAACCGCACCCTCTAACCCTGACAGGTCCCGTTGGTCATTGTAACCATCTAACTCCTTAATTATAGCCTGTATCGCTACACCAGTTTGCGAATTGTGCTCACTTACAGTTTGGTCTAATCCGTCGAGTTGCGATTGATAGCCATCTAAATCTTTTAAAACAGTTTGTATAGCGGCAGAAACTTGCGAATGGTGCTCTGCTTCCGTTTGAGCTGATGCAAAGTTGGATCCGCTATAACCGTCTAAGTCCTTTAGAATAGTTTGTATAGCTGCTGAAAGCTGTGAATGATGTTCTGATACTGTGACATCACTGGCATATCCATCGAGATCCTTTAAGATAGATTGGATCGCCCCCTCTATACCTGAAAGGTCTCGCTGATCATTATAACCATCTAGCTCTTTTATGATATCTTGAATAGCTGCACCAGTTTGCACCGAATGCTCACTTACAGTTTGATCCAAACCAGTAAGATCAGTGGACAGCGCATAACCATCCAAGTCTTTCAGGACAGTCTGTATTGCTGTGGAAATCTGTGAATGGTGCTCCGACTCGGTTTGCGCTGAGGCAAAGTTGGCACCTGAGTATCCATCCAAATCTTTTAGGATAGTTTGTATTGCTGTGGAAACTTGGGAGTGATGTTCTGACTCAGTTTGTGCTGAAGCATAACCATCCAGATCCTTTAATACAGTTTGTATAGCGTCCTGTATACCTGATAGATCCCGCTGATCATTATAACCATCCAAAGATTTTATTACAGTTTGGATAGCATCAGCAGTTGAGTCTTTGTTTTGTAGGAAGGTAGTTTCCGAGACACCACTGGCTCCACCGTATCCATCCAGATCTTTAAGTATGGTTTGTATAGCTGTGGATAGTTGAGCGTTATGCTCGGCTTCACTTTGTATCACACCGCTAAGGTCAGCAGCCAAGCCGTATCCATCCAAATCTTTTACAACAGACTGTATAGCCGCTGATAGTTGAGCGTTATGCTCTGCTTCAGTTTGTATAGCTCCACTGAGATCAGTGACTAAGGCATAACCATCTAAGTCTTTAAGGACAGTTTGTATAGCGTCCTGTATGCCACTTAGATCCTGTTGATCATTGTATCCATCAAGCTCCTTGATTATAGCCTGTATGGCTACATTGGTTTGTGATGAGTGTTCTGCTTCTGTCTGAACTACTCCATCCAACTGAGACTGATACCCATCCAGATCTTTTAATACAGTTTGTATAGCGTCTTGAATACCTGATAGATCTTGTTGATCATTATAACCATCAAGCTCTTTGATGATAGTCTGTATGGCATCAGCTGTGGAGTTCTTGTTCTCTAAGAACGTTTGCTCCGCTACCCCGGTGGATGCACCACCGTAACCGTCCAAATCTTTAAGGATAGTCTGTATAGCTTCTGATACTTGAGAGTTGTGCTCTGCTTCTGTCTGTATAGCACCACTGAGATCTGTAGCTAATGCATAACCGTCTAAGTCTTTAAGGACAGTTTGTATAGCATCTTCAATACCGGATAGATCACGTTGATCGTTATACCCATCCAACTCTTTAATTATAGCTTGGATGGCTACATCAGTTTGTGAAGAGTGTTCACTTACAGTTTGATCCAAACCACTAAGGTCAGTGGCTAAGGCATAACCGTCCAAATCTTTTAGAACAGTCTGTATAGCCGTAGATACTTGTGAGTGGTGTTCTGCTTCTGTTTGTGCGGAAGCGAAATTAGCACCGCTATACCCATCCAAATCTTTAAGGATAGTTTGTATTGCTGTAGATACTTGGGAGTGATGTTCTGACTCTGTTTGGACTGCTCCACTAATCTGTGATTGATATCCGTCCAGATCTTTAAGGACAGTTTGTATGGCATCTTGAATACCTGACAGATCCTGCTGATCGTTGTATCCATCCAACTCTTTGATGATAGTCTGTATAGCATCAGCAGTTGAGTTTTTGTTTTCCAAGAACGTTTGTTCTGATACGCCACTGGCACCAGCATAACCATCCAACTCTTTAAGGATAGTCTGTATAGCGTCAGCAGTAGAGTTTTTGTTCTCTAAGAAAGTAGTTTCGCTTACACCAGCTTCAGCTGAAGTAATATAACCGTCAAGGTCCTTCAATATAGTTTGAACAGCGACTGATATTTGTGAGTGATGCTCAGATTCAGTTTGGTCAAGCCCGTCTATCTGTGACTGATAACCATCCAAGTCTTTTATGATAGACTGCAATGCGCCTTCTAATCCTGAAAGATCCCGTTGATCATTATAACCGTCAAGTTCTTTTATGATAGCTTGTATGGCTACACCAGTTTGAGAGTTGTGCTCGCTTACAGTTTGATCTAATCCATCTAATTGAGATTGGTATCCATCCAAATCTTTCAGTATAGTTTGTATGGCTCCAGCAGTAGAGTTTTTATTTTGTAGGAAGGTAGTTTCGCTTACTCCACTAGTACTACTGTATCCATCTAACGACTGCCGTATAGACTGAATAGCAACTGACACTTGATTATGGTGTTCTTGCTCTGTTTGGTCCAAACCAGTGATAGCAGAATCATAACCATCCAATTCTTTAAGGATAGTCTGGATAGCACCATCTAATCCCGACAAGCTGCCTTGATCGTTGTATCCATCTAGCTCTTTAACGATAGATTGTAACGCCCCTGTCACTTGAGAGTTGTGTTCTGCTTCTGTCTGGACTACACCGTTTATTTGAGCCTGGTAACCATCGGAGGCATCTCTTAACCCCTGCCTTTGCTCACTAGATCCTTCCCATCTTTGTATCTCAAAATTTGCCTCGGATGCTGGCTCACTTCCATCGTGTGCCAAAACCAGTGCGTCTAGTGTAGTTATGTCCCCACCGGACAAGGCACCGGCAAAAAATAGACTGCAGGTATCAGCCACTATATCAGTGTTGATATAGTTAAGCGCAGTCGCTATTGCACTACCGTCCACCTCAGCGGCCAACGTAGTTGAGTTAACTAAGCCATTCGCTGTTTCTGTGCTAATTGTATATACACGGGGTGTTCCGTCACCAGTTGCCATTATATTTCCTCAATTTAAATTATGATACCCTTATAATATTTAGATTTCTTCCGCCCGCCATTGTTCCTGTGTTGTTATTCACTCTCCAGCGCCCTTCAATAACCTGCCCGTCAGAAATAGTTATACGAGCGGCACAACTGAACGGGGCTATGTCATCTCCTCTATTCAGTTGACGGATTCGTTCTGACGATGCAACCTGCGCGCCGGCGGCCCAAATTGATGTATACGTCGGCTCGCTGTCGGCGGTGTTTGCAATTGACCCACTAAATAAAACTATATATGTGCCGGGGCCCGGCGAAAGAGTCATTCCAGTAGCCAATATGTCAGCTGTAGAAGTAGTGGTGATATCTCCATCTGCTTCAACTATATCACTAAACGGGGATACCAGATTAGCTTCATTACCCGATCCATCTACAAAGTGAGCATAACCATCAGTATGTACAAATATCTTCCCATAATTAATAGATCCTGATGGCGTTTCTGCTTCGCGCAAACTTATGGCTGCGTTAGTGCTACCTATTGTCAAAAACTCATTTGGTGATGGCTCATGTATACCAAGCTGATTGGTCAGCCTGTCCCAGAACAAGTCGTTATCGCCAGCCACTGTAGATGAGCTTGTAAAGAACGTCACATAGCCATCCGACCCCTCTGTTGCAGTTATTCCGCCAGAGTAACCGTCCAGATCTTTCAATATAGTTTGAATGGCCACATTAGTTTGAGAGTTGTGCTCTGATACAGTTTGGTCCAAACCAGTGATCTGTGTTTGATATCCATCCAGATCCTTAAGAACGGTTTGTATTGCTCCTTCTATTCCGGACAAATCACGCTGATCATTGTAGCCATCCAGTTCTTTTATGATAGCTTGTAGCGCTACATTGGTTTGAGCGTTATGCTCAGATACAGTTTGGTCTAATCCTGACAGATCCGTGGCTAAGGCATATCCATCCAGATCCTTAACAATGGACTGTATAGCGCCTGATACTTGGCTGTGGTGTTCCGCTTCAGTTTGAGCGGAAGCAAAATTGGCGCCACCGTAACCATCAAGGTCTTTCAGTATAGTTTGTATAGCTACCGATACTTGCGAGTGGTGTTCCGATTCTGTTTGTGCAGAAGCATATCCATCTAGATCTTTTACTATAGACTGTATGGCTCCCTCTATACCTGACAGATCTCTTTGATCGTTATATCCATCCAATTCTTTTATGATAGCCTGCAGGGCTACATTAGTTTGGCTGTTATGTTCTGAAACAGTTTGATTTAGTCCGTCTAGCTGTGTTTGATATCCGTCTAAGTCTTTCAGTATAGTCTGGACAGCAACGGACACCTGAGAGTGGTGTTCAGCTTCAGTTTGTGCGCTGGCGAAGTTTGCACCACCGTAACCATCAAGATCTTTCAATATCGTTTG
>Ga0255047_10002793_pt1 | contig 11328 bp, 22 predicted proteins | sample JV7_2_1_MG_FD_183640 | JGI IMG/M metagenome (GOLD analysis project Ga0255047, IMG submission 183640) | Seawater microbial communities from Jervis Inlet, British Columbia, Canada - JV7_2_1 | ecosystem: Environmental > Aquatic > Marine > Inlet | place: Canada: British Columbia | collected 2016-10-06 | reverse complement strand
AAACCTGATGTTTCCGCCTCCACACCCATGCGCCGTTCCTCCTGGTCGGGGTCTTCAACGTCGGATAATACCTCAAGCTGTTTACGTGCCGACACGATTCCAGTCAAGTCTTTAACAGACTTCCATTCCTCGATGCGGTTCGCGGGTAGGTCGAAATCAATATTGACTTGCACGTCGTCAATCTGTTCCGTGCCGCTGACTTGCGCCAGTCGAACGTTGATTAGCTCGATACGCTTACGCACACCGTCGCGGATGTTCGCGATCATATACTGCGCGTTGTCCCGCATGGGTTTAAATTTTAGCTGTAGCGCGATCCCCGATGTTTGTCCGGTCGCGCCCGTGATTTCCTCGATATCTGGAACCGCCATTGCCGAGAATATATGCTTTCGTGTGCGCGTCAGTCTGGCAATCACGCGCGCAAAGTCTGTGGGCTTCTCAAGGAATTCAGCGGACCCGTCGGCGGGTAATGGTATCAGCTTCTTTTTGCGGATTATATCTGCGTTGTCCTGGATATTCTTGGCAGAGTAGCCGGATATCGTAAGCACTCCGTCGGAGTCGTACCGGATATCGTCACCAGACAGTGAGTCGATTTCGTTGTACTCGTCCTGTTGCCCCAACAGGTCTGAACCGATAAGCGATGTGCGTGACTCATTGGTCTGGAACACGACAACAGGGGGTTGCCCGTACATGTGATTGATGCGCTCCTGCTCAACCCAGTCGCCACTCATAACCGACTTTTGTTTGTGGTACGTGATAATCTGCGCATCGGTGTAGACCACCATGATTTCGAGCTTCTCATCTACCAGCTGGTCGACCATGAACGCGCCCGGCTCAAGGTCGGCCCGGAATATCGCTCCGATTAGCAACCCGTCTGAGTTCCAGACAGGCAGCCAATTCAACGGGTCGCGCGCCGTGATCAGCACCTTGTCGTCCACGAATTCGTGGAGCTCAATACCCCAGCCGCCAATCAGCGCGTTACGCAAGTGCTCAATATCTTTCGACGACAGACTGTTATCGGTCGATATTTCCCGATACACGGCGGGCGATTCGTTCTTGACTTCCTCGCCGTCTTCCTCGGTTTCTGTCGTCTCGATTGCCGACACGTTGTAGGGTGTGCCTGCGATAGACCCCGTGAACAGGTCAACACCGAACTTGATAAAGTTGGTGACGATGTTGGTTTTCTGTGTGCCGTCCACATATTGCTGGTCACGCCCAGCGATATCGTGCACCCCGTCGTAGTACCTGCGACGCAGGGCGATTGCTTCGCGTTCCTGTTCGCCCGATTGCCATAGTTCCTCGTATTGGTCTGGTGTTAAATCGCGCATGTGTTGTCCTTAAATGTGGGTCAAAAAACTGGCTATAGCGTCGCACGCGCGCTGCCTTATGCAGTGAGTTTCCGAAGATATAGCGTCCCTTAAATCTTCAAGCGCACGCCGCATTTTATCTAAATCGCCTTCCATCTTAAACCCCCAGTTCCGCTCTGTCAAACTCGTAAAGTTCAGCACCCGGTTTTCCCAGGTGCGTATATATGCCGTACCGCATTGCGTCCATCGCGTGATCGTTAATCTTGGTCGGCTCGTCCATCGGCTTGCCGTCTTTGTCCATGCGCCACGAATACGACATTGATTCCGCGTTCAGGTTCACGTTGTCCGGCTTTGAGTATATATCAACTGATTGACAGTAATCAATTCCGGCGCGCACCGACCCCGGCCCTTTGTATGCTGGAACGGCAGAGTAGCCCGCATCGCATAACTCCTGAATCCTGTCCGGTTCCGCTGAGTCGCAATAGATGATTATGTCCTTGCTGATTTCAAGCTCGTCCATGCGCGCGATAAGTGTAGACGTTGTTAGCCACGACTCATATACCAACTCGGTCATGTAAATCCCTGAGTCGCACACATCGCCACGAAGCAGAGCCATAGGGTTATTGAATCCGAAGTCTAAGCAGTAGAACGAATCGTGCGGCGTCTCCGGGTAGTCCCCTGTCAAGAATGCGTCGTATATCAGACCCTCAAGAACGCCCCACTGTCCGCGAACGTAGACTGACTCGAAGTTCTTGGACTTCTTGCCCATCTCGATCAACTCGGCTTCGTATGCCTCGTCGATGTACTGGTTGTCTTTGTACGTCGTAATCAGCGCGTCACTGGACGCAGGTGGGTTATCGAACAGCCTGTCTTTCAGGTGGTGCTTGATACTGATCGGGTTGAAGCTGTACTGAATCTGTTTGTACCCCGGCGTACTACCTCGAAGACGCAGGTTTATCTGGTCAAGGTCGATTTGAGAAAACTCTGTCGCCTCTTCCGTCCACGCGCCAGACATGCCCTGTATACTCTTTAACTTTTCTTGGTCATCGAGGCCCACACACCATATCTCCGAACCGTTCACGAAGGATATCGTGAAGTCGGTACGATTCAGCGTGCATAGTTCCCGTATGTTCCAGTGCGATAATCGTTCCAACAGCAACGACCAGACCGACCGCTTGATAGTCCGCGCAACCTTACGGAACGCGATCAGCCTGTGCCCCGGTTCCGACACCATGCGCATAATGAACTTGTCTGCGCAGGCGTATGACTTGCCAGAACCAGCCCCGCCCATCAACGCGAAGTGTCGCGACTCGTCGAACATAAAATCATCATACGCCGGGTTGCCTAGTTGTAGGTTTATGTTAATCGTCGGCTCTGTCACATATGCTCATTTAGCTCTTCGTTTGCTGCCTCAAGCTCTTCGTTTGCTGCCTCAAGTTCGTCTATCCGCTTATTGAGTTTCGCCACAACATCATCAGACCACTCGCGATATTCCGAGTCTTGCTCGTCGATTTCGTTAAGCCTTTTCTCAATATTTCGCACCCTGTACCAAAAGAACATCGCATCATCCTCCATTTTTCTTAATGACACACGCAACACCGCAATGGGTCAAGCCTACTCGCCAATAAAACCAACATCAAACGTGCAGCCGCTTCCCGCATCGGTGAATGTCAGTAAGTGATTCGTCGTGTCTGCAACAGCCGCACCCGCCGCGCTTGGGTCGCAGTAGCAGAACGTCGCGCCTGCTGGCAGAGTGATCGCGCCTGTGTCGCTTGCGTTAAAGATTGAGTTCCACGCGGTCGTTGCGTTCTTGTTGCCCACAACCAACGCCCCGCCAGACGTGCTACGGTTATGGACGTACAACCCTTTGATCGCTGTAATCGCGTGAGACAGTCCTAGTCCGTCGTTGCCTGCGCCCCCGCCGATATCGAATGCAGCCAGGTCATACATGTCCAAGTCTTCGGCTGCTGACCCAGCCAGTGTGCGCCCCTCGGAGACCCACATGCGCTGTGCTTGTGACGCGCCCGTGCCGTTGCTGAACGCCTCGGATACGGATAAGTTCTCGACGTTCGTCGCGCCGCTGGTGCTGTTGGATAGCGTACCCTCCAGCGACATTTTCATAGTTCCTGTGAATGCTCGTGCCATTGTGTTCTGCCCTTTATTGTTTGCTTAACTCAAGTAATGCCATAAAATTGTTACATCTACCGACGCGTCGGAAGTGGTTGCCATAACCCAAGTGCCAGCACCTACCAACATGTTCAGGTTATTGAATGCCGCCGTTTCGTTCTTTAGCATGGGTATTTTCAGTAATCGCTTCTGCTCTACCTGCCCCGCGCCGGTGGATGATTCGTATACGATAACGTCTGCTGACGTGTTGGAGCTTACGTCTCGACCGGCCGCCAAAATAACCTGCGTGATAATTATCACGCTACCATCCCGGGGTTCAATAAACATAACACCAGTATCGTCGGATGCGAGTTCGCTGGCGGTTGCGGTGTTGTTTGTTTTAGGACCGACAACTAATTGCCCGTATTGTGTTACGTCAGCAGCAACGCCATCATGGTTGCGTATTGTTGCGTTGACACCCACTTAGTTTTCTTCGGGGTCAGATACGTGGCATAACGCCGCCGCGTAAACCGGGAATGAATTTGAACCTGCCGGCGGGTCTATCTTTATGCCAACGCTAGACCCTTTGGGTAGGACCACGTCAATCGATGCGAACAGTCGGTTAAAGTCACTAACACCTATCTTTGCATGGTCCGTGCCGTTCGTCATCGTGTCACCCGTTGCCCCTATATAAACATCGGCTGTCAACGTGTCATTGGATCCAAAGTTGTTGTTGGATACCATGGGTGCGTCGGTAGGCGTGGATGATATGATTGTCCCGGTTGTCGGGTTGCGCACAACCGTTACCGTCGATAACTCTGTCGCGCTACCGTTTGTCGCCGTATCGAGACCGATAGCAAACGCTGTTATGTGCAGGTCGTTCGTTTCGTTATTCTTGATGTAGAGAACGGGCGTATCTGCTGCGTCCGTCAGCGTGATCCAGTCGCTGTTGATATTGTATGCCCTGCTATTCTCGCTCGCCGCTTGTGCTGACGACAGCGATACAGACTGGGTGTGCAGTCGCCTATTCTCGTCTATCTTCCACCCAGTACTATTGATTGCGTCAACGCCTACCGTGTTACCCATATTGTGCTACTCCCGTATAGATTCTATACTCTCGTTAAGTTGCCTCATTTCTAGCAATATCTCGTTGAGACAGTTTCCAATCTGGACCAGTTCGCCCAGTGGTGTCTGGATTGGCAACGGCTCACCCGTAGAAACCGCGCGAACGGTATCGTCCGGTTGCTCCAGGTCGTTGAACCCGATCAGTGTCTTGTGCGGTCCTTGCGCCATTATCGTTTAAACCTGTCTATCACAGCGTCGGCAACCTGCCACAATATCAGCAGACCTATCACGCCCATAGCGATACTTAACAATAGTTCACCGATTCCCATGTGTTTACCCCAGAACTACTTTTTCTTTGATTTTGGCTTTTTCTTTGCCTTTTGAGTTGATGCGACCGATTGCAACCCGTTCGCGCGCTGTTGTGCCTCCACAGCCATCCTCGATGCTTCTGTCCTGGCGGCGACCAGTCTTTTTTTGTCGGACGTTATCGCCTGCGCTTCTGCCAATGTGTTAGCGTCCGATTCCCTCTGCCACTTCTGGTCTTGCGCTGTCATCATGTTTCCTCCTTATTTACCCCAACTGTGACAAGAGCTCCAGGAGCTTATCCAGAGTCATTGTCGCCAGCCATTCCCTGTTATTCTTACGGTGCATTACCACTGGCTCAGCCGATCCACCCTCGCAATCAGCATGCCCCTGCTCTATCGCCTTGTGTATATTCAGGCTCTCGACCCGCTTGCACTCAATCTGCAATCCGAGTTCCTTGAGCCTATAGCATACCACATCCGGGGAATCGTACGAGCCTTGATACTGCTGCCCCCTGCGCGCGGGGTATCCGCGCTCCGTCAGGTATCGAGACAGTTCACGTTCTCCGGCCTTGCCTTTGGCGTTGCTATTGATTGCCACCCGCTACACCGGCACGTTGCCAGTCAGTACAGCGACAATCGCTGTCAGCGCGGTTATGATCGCCGTGAGTATCGCTATCAGTTTCGGTTTGGTCATTGGTCGTATACCCCTTCTTCGTTGTCTTGCTGGAAAATATAGCAGTTCTCGCACAGTTGCATCTGGTGCCAGAATCGCTCAGCCGAATTCGCCCGGCACAACTCGCACGCCGTCTCCGTGTCGTGTTCCGCGTGGATTCGGTTACTCATTGTCATGCCTCCCATCGTGGAAGCCGTCCAAGTACGCCGCGCTGTACGATGACCCAGCCGGGTACGGGCAGGCGTTGTACAGTCCAGAGTGTCCGTGTTTGCGGCCTTTCATGTACGCCTGCGTTCTGCCGTTTAATATTGATATATCAACTCTCATCGTCTTATCCTTTCGGGTTATCCTTCGTTCTGTCAGGTTTCGTAATTGTAACATGAACGGCGGTGTTCGTGTCAATCTTATCAGTGAACGCTCCGACCGATTTACCGAGCATCTCCAACGCCTTATTGCTGGTCGTGATGTCGCCATCCTGAAATGCGTGGTTCTCGTTCCGTTTAAGTTTCTCGACCACCCAGTCCTTCGTCATCTCCGTACGCTTCTCGTCTTTGGCCTCACCCTTAGCTATAGCTGTTGCTACGCTAGGATTGGCTAGTAGTCGGGTACCAGTGACACTAGAACCGTTTTTAGAATAGCCCGCACGTATGGCGGCTTGCGAGCCGTTGTGATCGATCAGGTACTCCCGGACGAACTTTTTCTGCTTCGGATTCAATGTTCGCCCCCCGTCCCCCCCTGCAATCGAAACAGCACCGACACGAAGTCGGCCAGGTAAATCGCCGACGTTACGCGCTGCATCGCCGCGTCAATCGCGGGCTTGTTGCGCTCGTACATCCGCTCAGCTTCGGCTTCGGCCTCTGGTAATGACAGGTCGGGGCGTGCCAGTAGGATCCCGTGTGTAACGACTTCCTTTAACCCGTTGAATTTTTTCCCGTCTGGGGCAGTCATATCGATGCCCGTAATCGGCTGGTATTGAGTCGTGGCACACCCCGATAAAAGAGTGATTGTGAGTATAGCTATGATTCTTCGCATGTTTGATTCTCCGGTTGTATTATACCATAACGAACTTTTTCCCGAAACGACAGCACAATTACGACACCGCACCACATACACACGGGCTCGTCTGTCTCCGGGTCGCAGCTCTCTAGTCCGCAATCTTGGCATATAATCACGGCTTGTGTTCCTCCACGGTCACGTACCAGCCCCAGCAACCATCATCAACTCGCTTCGATTCATCATAAGCCCCAATTTGCTTCATCGCCTCGACGGACACCACGGTGTAGACCTCACGGGCAACCCATTCCGGCATAGTGGAGGCGGGTTGCCAATCGTGCCGTTTAACACTGTCTAATTTCTCATCCTTTCCACCATCTCTGTAAACAGCGACTTTTGATTCATCACGGAATTCTAGGTACCAAACGCTATCCCAAGAATCTCCAGAGGATGTATATCGCCACTCCTCGCGCAGATACACCCGCTCACCGACAGCGAAGGATGGGATATGCTCATCATCAAGAGAACTCATCCAGAGTCCGTTGACTGACTTGCAGTAATTTAACGCTTGCGGTTCCATCCTCTCACAGAACGCAGTCGCGCCGGGTTTAAATGATTCAGGTAGTGGTTTCATCGCTGATTACCTCCCAGCCATCATCAAAGAGATTACCGCCCCAGTAATCCTCTGACGCGCTTAAATCACACAAATGGTCTCTCTCAATATCGTACCGCCCCGATTCTGGGTTCCAGTAGTCAGAAGTCGTTTTCTTGAACGAAACACCTTCTGGGCTAATAACAACCTTTCCATAATTTGCTTGCATCAAAGCCCAAGCAAACGAACCCACGTCTGGACATAGAGACCGATACATGACCCGCGCATGGGCAAGTTTCGCGTTCTCCGCTTGGAGTTCCGCGATACGCTCCTTCTTCTTTTCGATATACCGCATAACTCCGGCATCGTCGGTAATGTCGATTCTTTCATCGGTACTTTCCATACGTCTCACCTCCCCGGCTCCCGCCGATAATGTCGGTATTCAGCGACAAAGTATTCCATCCATGTAGTAACCGAACCTTCGTAAATGTCACCGTCAATATCGGCAATGTCGTCTAGGTATCTTGACTCAATCATCGCTGTACACCACTCGCAGTAGTAGAGTGTCCAAATACCATCACCCAAGTCATCGATGTTTGTACTGGACGTCATTTTATCGCCTTTATCAAATACATTCTGGCACCCATGGCACAGGTGTCGCTTTCTGGTTTTTACTGACTTTCTGGAAATTTCTATTACGCTCATGGCACCTCGCTCCTTTCTGTTACGCGCCGGAACGCCTCCAATTCTTCATAGCTTCGCGAGCCTCTGCCTTGAGACGCTCTATAGTCTCGTTGAGCCGTGCCTTCTCCGCTTCGAGTTCCGCGATACGGTTTTCTCTGTGCTCAACATCTTTTTTCAGTTCATTGCAAACATCAAAGAGTGCTGCGTTTTTTTCTTCGAGTTCCGCGATGCGCTTCTTAACATCAACCCACAAACATATGTCCCCATCCTCATATATATCGTAGGTATCGGTTACATTGTTAACCGAATATCGTTGAATTTCACTCATTTCTCACCTCCCGGCTCCCGCCGCTAATGTATTTTAGCACCTATAAACCCGGCAGCGCAAGTATTGCCCGCAACATTTCCGGCGTGATATGACCGCCAGACAAGTTGCTCATATTCCCGGTTTGAATATTCCATCCCTCGTCAGACTCGTCCATATAGAGCGAGTGCTCCGCGATTGCCCGCGACCCGAACGGCGGTGCGACAGTGACGGATTTGCCGACAACCTTACGCACTGGCAGACCCTCCTCGTATGAGATGTCAAGGAATCGTTGGCTACTGAACGCGCAGCCAGTAAGGGCGAGCGCGCATATGATTGTTATAATTCGCATGGTATTGCCTCCATTGGTGGAACCGTGATCGGCTTCCAGATTTCCGGGCGCGAAATAATAAACGACTTTTCTGGCCCGTGGTAAACGTTCAGTTTATGTATCGGTATTCCTGCCGCCTTTGCGATGCGTTGTTCGTGACCGACCCCGACAGATTCTTTCCATCCGTCCATACAAACGATCCACATTTGGTCAGACCGCTCGATAAATTCCCGGTCAATCTTACCCCAAAACGCCCAATCACCAGGCAGGTCTGTGATCTTCGTGAACGGGTGCGAGTGCGTGATCGGCGAAAACACAACCTCCCCACGCTTCGACAGTTCTGCCGTGATGTGCGTTGCGACGTGGTACGACAGTTCTTCTTGTCCCGTGTACGGGATTGCTAAATATATCATGTGCTTATCCTTTCGACCCGGACGTTGCAACGCCCCGTTGTTGTGTGCCGTAGAATGACGGAAACGAGAAGACGGTTATTTCCGATTTTCGAGCATTGCTGTTCGTGCTGACTCGTGTTTGGGTAAATGCGCGCGGGCGCGCCATGATTTCGTCTGTCAGTTTTATTTTGTGACAGCCCTCTGAACAGTAATGATGCTGGTCTTCAGTGACCATGTTGATCTCGTGCTCGATAGGACAAGCACACGTTCTGCACCGGAACCGATAAGGGAGGCGATCACGTCTTGCTATTTTCATCTTGGCCTTGATTAAGCCAGCCGATTCTTCCCACGCTACGCCGTTTTTCGAGTCGCTATAATCGCGGCCTTGGTTGTTCACCTGGATGGAGCAGTGCGTACAACAATACGTTCTGAATTTCCCGCTCTTGAACGGTTTCGGTGTCTCTTCGCACCTTGGGTTCTTGCATTTCGGGGTGGTCATAGTGAGAGCCTCCTTAGTGATTCGCCTTTGAATTCTGCCTGCGTTACCGGGTGAAGTCGTTCTATAGCAGCGGTGACTTTTGAATTGTTGGAATTCGATACGCCTTTAAAAATGTCCCTGAACTTGTCCGGGTTGATGTTCGTCGTGATTATGATTCGCCCCCCTTTGTCGTAACGCTCGTTTAGTAGATTCCAAAAAAACGATACGTGATTAGCAGTCCATGTGGGCTTGTCGATGTCGTCAATCATAAGATAATCGCACAACTCAAGGCGCATATTCAAATACTCAGCGACAGCACCGAAGCTGGACGCGTTCTTGAGCATCTTGTACGCAGACAACTCGATTACTGACACATAGGGCTTCTCTTGCGTTCTGGATTTTAGCGCATCGTACAACACACATCGCCCGGCGTAAGTCTTTCCAGTACCCGGAGGGCCGTACAGATACAGACACCGCGCGCCCGAATCCAGCCACGCCTTTGCTGCATCCCATGACTCTGGGTTGTGTGCCATTGCCGACTCGTCGGATGCTTCAAACGTCTGTTTGCCGAACATTGGCGATACATCACAACGTGCTATTGCTTCTGTGACGAACTGCTGTGTTGACTCGTCGGATTTATACAGGAACCAGCAGTCCTCGGCCTGCTTTACGTCGTGGTGCCTCATCTCGACACCGCATTGTGGGCATTGTTTTATCATAGCGACAACCCCTTCGACCCGTTACCCTCAGAAATATCGATTGATTCTGGCGCGGATTCCCACCTGGATTGATTCAGGAACGTCGAGGCCAACGGCACGAACTGACCATCATCTTTGGTCCAGTCGTATGATTCAACCCATAACCTCAGACCCGTAATGATTTCGTCGGGCGTTGCTCCTCCCGGTCGGGTCTTGCGCATGTACTTGTCCCTGCACCCCGCGCGGTTGTGTTTGCGTCGCGAAGGGTACAAATCCCAGAATTCGGCGAACCCGTCCCGTCGCGTAGCGACAGAGATCGCGTCTTTAGCGCGATCTTCTCCCGCTCTATCTCTATCTCTCTCTCTTAACTCTCTCTCTATCTCTAGGCGGCGTTTCGCAGCGCTATCTGTGCCGCGACTTTTTGCGTTTTCGCCGCGTTTCGCCGCGGTTCGCCGCGGTTTCGCCGCGAGAATTTCTACAAAGTTATGTAAGTTCTCTACTGTGAACGACTTACACCCAAGCATAAAAAGGAGTTCGTCGTGCTCTAAATCAACGACTCCGGTTTTCGCGTCCGCAAGGCACCATAACCCGATTAAATTCCATCGGTCGGCTGGTGACAACTCGCGGAAGTGGAAATCAGTCAGGATTGAACGATGAACCTTGATCCATTTCCAGCCCCTATCCTCTCGCGGCTTGGCCTGATACTTGTCCCAGTTCTTGATTTTCAGTTTTACCCTGTCCATACTATATCCTTTTATTTTGAGTCGCTGTGTTGCGCACTACGCGCCATGTCAGCGCATTACCTTGCACGCCTGCCAGACCGATAGGGCCACAATGCACAGTCGGTTATATGGCAGTCCCTAACAGATACCACATCGCCGCAACAACAATCAAGACATTCCTTGCGAATCTGTCGGTTCCGGCTCTGGCCTTTATCCCAAGGTATCGACGCTGAACGCAGATTGTACAGAGGACATACCGTGTTTTCGCATTTGATCGGCACGCCGGATTTGATACAATTCTTGCAATATTCGATTATTGATTTCTTCGGCGACGGGAACGGGTCTGTGGAATAGTCGCGACCGTGTATATTTTCGGTTGCGTCGCTCATTTTACGCCATCCAGTATTGCCGCTTGTCTTTGAATTATCGACAGTTGCAGTATATACACATGCCGCCACTCAGCATCAACACTCCCATCGTACTTATCGTCGTTGTAATACTCTTTCCACTCATCGATGGTCTTGTGCTTGCAGCCGATGAAGTAATAGCCGTTGCCATACTCGCCGACCGCATAGGGTGCTGAACCGATGTTGATTATGATCGGCGCGCGGTGCCATGTTGTTAGCCCGAATTTCGTGTTTTTGAATTTGGCTCTGGACAGGTTGGCTCTGTGCAGGTCGG
>Ga0255047_10002790_pt1 | contig 11331 bp, 9 predicted proteins | sample JV7_2_1_MG_FD_183640 | JGI IMG/M metagenome (GOLD analysis project Ga0255047, IMG submission 183640) | Seawater microbial communities from Jervis Inlet, British Columbia, Canada - JV7_2_1 | ecosystem: Environmental > Aquatic > Marine > Inlet | place: Canada: British Columbia | collected 2016-10-06 | reverse complement strand
CCCATCCTTTGACTTCTACTACTTCAATTCCTCTGAACTTAACAACCGTTGTTCCATCCTCTAAAGTAAGTTGCCCTCTTTCGTTCTGGGTGTCCTCTAAAGTCGTAAGGTAGTTATCCATTATCGTAGAGGTGACATAAAAATACTTCACCCCTCTGTCTACTGCCCGAAGCGTTTTGGATTGGTTTTCGTACATATTACGGAAAAGCGTAATTGCACCATCAGCAACCATCAATCCACCTGACTCAATGTTAGAATCACTAGCCATAGATAGGAACTGCCCTACATCTGAGGAAGCATCTTGAATTAACTCTACCCATCCATCAAATTGGTCATAATCTGAAGAGCCAGAGGTCGTATCTGCAAACCAAGCAATTCTTGGAATGTCGCTTTCAAGTGCCTGTAATAATGAGGTTCGTAAAATGTCCTCTACTATTGTTCCTTGTAAATCGTCAATGTCTACACCTCTTTTAATAGCTTCCTCAAAGATTGTTCCGTCAAAAGCATCCTCGCATTCCTCTAGGTTACTCTTTACTTTAGTAACAGAGATTGTCCTGTCGGAGATTGCTAATGAACCTTGCTGAGAAAAACCACAAGTAGTGTACTTCCTTAAAATCTTACTTAGGTTTCCGGGAATATACAAGTTGGTTTTATCAACTACTTGCATAACCTTATAAATACTGAATACGTCTTGCCCTCCCTCTTGTGGTTTGTAAAAAAGTTCTGTTAAGAACTCCTGACCGTTGTAGGTATGAGTGAAACTTGTAGTTACTGAATTTGCCATTTTAGTTTTATTTTAGTTTGTTAATTTTTTATTAATATCCTTTTACCCTTGCTGAAACTATTGACTTTAAAGTGTTCCCAAATACTCCTTCTGTTGTTTCCTTTTCCTCTGTTGGCTCTGTATCTGCTTTGGGTACAACTTCAGTTGGAGTAGCTTTATATTTCGCAAGTTCGTCAGTCAAAGTCTTATTAGCTTCTGCCAATGTTTCTTTTTCCTCTGTCAAAGCAGTAATAGAATTGCTTAACTCTTGGTTCTCTGTTCCCAGAGTTTCAAAGGTTTCGTCAATTTCGCTGATCTTTGCAGTAATTTCTTTTTCGTCTGCTATCTTAACTTCCTTGTTAGAGGAAATGAAAGCAGTAACCTTATCAGTAAGGTCTTTTAATTGTGTAGTGATTGGTGTTAAATCCATTTTATTTGATTTTGGGTTATTTAATAATTGTTCCTTTTGATTTTCAGTTAATTTGCTATTTAAAATTTTCTCTCTATTTAGATTGGCTGCTGCCTTTACTGACTTGGTGATGTTATCCACAAAACCCAGTTCCTTGCTTTCGTCAGAATCTAAAAACTTGTCCTCTGCCATTAAATCTCTTATTGTTTCCTCACTCTTGCCTGTCCTCTTTGTGAATATAGAAACCATCCTATCATCAATCTTTCGCATATCCCTTGCACTATTTTCAAGGTCATCAGCATTTCCCATTGCCATACCGTGTGAATTATGAACCAGAAATAAAGAGTTTTCAGAAATGTTTACCGTATCTCCGGCTACTGATATAATTGCACCAGCACTTGCCGTTGCTCCTATTATATTTACCGTTGTGTTAAATGGGTGTGATGCTATGAGGTCGTGGATGGCTAACCCTTCAAATGCTATACCTCCAAGCGAAGCTATATTAATAATTAGTTCGGTCTTTACATTCTTGAGTTCTGCTTTTACCGTATCTAAAGTGTTGCCATCCTCAAAGAAGGAATCTCCGATTTGTCCGAATATATCAATTTCGGTTAGTTCAGCAGAGGACTTAATTTCTAGGTGTCGCATTATGCAAAGGTAATTCAACCTTTAAATAAATTGACGCAATGGCATTGCATTACTTTTTGTAAACGATTTCTTGAATCATCCTTACAGATAGGTTATACTTAAAAGATATGGTTTCAAAAATATCAATAGTTGATTGCCCATTGGCTTTTAACATACTGTCATAGTCCTCTAATATAGCCTTATTACGCATTCCCCTCTTGTCTATTAGGTTATCTTTAGCCAGTTGATATACTACCTCCTTAACAGAGATATTGTCCTTAAACTGCTTTGTATAGCTTTCTATTAAATCCATAAAATTTATTTGTTCCATAACTCAATTACTCTTTTCCAAAATTCAATGACCATTACCCGGCATCCATTACAACCCATATTTTTCAAAGGGTAGGGCTCAATGTGTTTGTCAAACTTTTTAAATAACAATTCCAAAGCATCCCTGTCTGCATACATTTTGCCCTTTACCTTATTGAAGGAATCAATTACTTTTCCCTTCTCTTTGGAGGTTAGATTATTTGCCCTGTCCTCTAGTGATAATGACATTTAGGTTCTTTGATTCTTATTCTGCTTTTAATAGGACACCCACAATCGTTACATTTCTCTACTTTTAAAGTCCAGAAAAGCACCTTATATCCCTTACTAAAAAAGGGACAAGTAGAACAGATTGAATACCGTCTGTGCCTTTCCACTTCATCAGTAAATAAACTATCCAAACTCTGCTTCACTCTGTACGTTTAAGATGCTGTTCTGTTGATCTGTTGTATCACTAACCACATTGACTACCTTAATGGCTCCCATCTGTGCCGTCAGTTGGTCAGCAACCCCCGTTGCATCCGTTCCGACATCAGGGAAACTTATAGGAGCATTAATACCTCCATCTTGGAACTTTGTTATCCCTCCCTTTTCAAAAGCTATTCCCCCTCCGGCTTGGTTTATACCACTCAATAAAGCACCATATTTTGCCGTACTTCTTTTGTTAATAACGGCTTCCCCACCTTCAAATTCGTACTGTCCGTCAATGGTAGGGATTCCCCCTCTTGCGTGGCTCTTACCCCTTAACACTCCCCCCTCTGCGAATTTAACACCGTTAATCTTGGCTACTTGTGCAAATCCCATTATTCCAGTTGCTATGGCTTGTGCAATAGCATATCCGGGAACAGGAACAGTTGAGAATGCTGCTAATTGCCCTGTTATAGCTGCATAAGTATTTATTAATGCTTGTGCCGACATTAATGCTTTTGAGGTTGCACTTCCTTCCTCTGCTAACCCGGCTAAAGCACCAATTACATTAGATGCTGCCTGTAAACTCTTTTGCCTATTCTCTTGTTTTAGCTTTTCAAATTTAGTTTCAATATCCTCTAGCTTCTTGGTGTGTTGTGCTTCTAGTAATTCAATCTTTGTATTGTGTGCTTTCCTTTCCTCATCAGTTGCATCAACTCTTAATTTTTGTGCTGCCCTTTTTTCTATATATTCAGCATTCTCTTTATCTATGGATGCAAGTCGTTCCTCATCTAATGTTTCGGCTTCTAACATACGGAGTTCGGCTTTTGACTCCATTTCCTCAAATCTTGCTTTATCTTTTAAGGCAGATATTTTTTTGTCTTCTAAAAACCCATCAAATAATGCTTTGGTCTTTTCTGCTGCTTCCTGTGTTGCAAGTTGTAATCTTAACTGCTGATATTTTTGTTGTTGCTCTAATCGTTTTTGCTCTGCATTTTCCCTCTCCTTTGCCCTTTTATCTAGTTCTTTTTGTTGCTTGTCGGTTATTTCTTTATTGTTCAAATCCTCGCTTTCATTTTCCCTCGACCTCATTTCTGCCCTTACCAATTCAAGACCTTCTAAATGTTTCCTTAAATGATTTTCTGTTTTTTCATTTGAGCCACCTTTAGCAGCAATTTCCTCTTTATGAAAATCCTCTAATTTTTTTAATTTTATTCTCTGCTTCTTAATTACTAATTCACTCTCCTTATTATCTATCCTTTTTTGTAATTCGGTTTCAACCCTTGCCTTTTCCTCAAAGAATACCTTTCGACTTTTAATAAATTCTGCTTCATTGGCTTTGCCTTTATCTACTTTTGATTGAAGCAAATTTATCTCCTGTTGTATATCCTCCTCAAGTTGCTCTAATCCTTTCTTTGACATAGCACCCCTAACCTCCACTCGTTTCTTTATATCTGCATCAGATAGTTGTGCTCTCTTTAATTCCTCCTCTGCTTCAGTTAATTTCTTAACGGCTTCTACTGTTTTTTCCGTTGCAGTGAAATAATCATACATTGATGAAGCAGCAAGGACAAGAGCAGTAGCAATAGCACCTATTATGTTTGCTCTGGATGCAACATTAAATAGCTTCATAGCTTTGGTGGCACTACCGATACCTCTGGCTAAAGCAATCTTGGCTATTCTTAAAGCAGTAGTAACGGCTGTATAAGCAATAGTTGCTATCCTAGCACCAATCATTATAGCTTTGTATGTTATCCACGCTTTGACAACAAACTTAATTGCTCTCAATAAGGTCATTACATTTTCGGCACTATCCCTTATTGTTTTCCCGGCTTCATCAAGTTCCTCCCTCGCCTTTCCTGTTCCTGTGGCAAGGGTTAATACTTCGGTAGTTACTTTTATTATATTTTTAAGAGTTGTAGCAAACTGTCCATTCCCATCCTCTAAACTTAAAATGAATCCCTGCCAAGCACTATTAAGTATAGTCATAGCACCCTCAAGAGTATTGAGTTGGGTTTTAGCCATCTGTTCTGCTGCTCCACCTGCATTGTTTAATTTTTCCTCTAATCTTGCAGCATCATCACCCGTAGATGCTAAAATAAGACCAGTAGCAACACCCCTCTTTCCAAACAACTCTAATGCCGTCTTGTTCTTGTTTGTTGAGGTATTGATTTTTTCCATTGCTTCCTCAAACGTCAATCCTTTTTTAGTTAATTGTAAAAAGACGTTTCTTAATGATGTACCAGCCGTTGAAGCATCTATACCTCTATCAACTAAAACCCCTAACATTGAGGTTGTTCGTTCTATGTTTAACCCGGCACTTTTCGCTACGGGGGCAACGCTTCTCATAGAGGTAGCGAACTTCTCCATATCCAAAGCAGAGGATGAAAAACTCTTTGCCATTACATCAGTAACCCTTTGGGCTTCTGAAGCATCTAAACCAAATGCTCTAATAGTAGAGCCCACCACTTCGGCTGCTCTTGGTAGTTCTGTCCCTGTGGCTGCTGCAAGGTCAAGGGTTGCTTTGGTAGCGTTTATAATTTCATCCGTACTAAATCCTAATTTAGCAAACTCCTTCTGTAACTGGCTAACTTCGGAAGCCGTAAAAGCCGTGATGGCTCCTAACCTTTTTGCGTCTTCTGAAAGTTCTGTAATTTCCTCCCTTGTTGCTCCTAATACGGCAGCTAAATCAGCATTGGCTTGTTCAAAATCTTTGAATATACCTATGACATTTCTAACCAACATAAACGCTGCCATCACTCCAAGAAACTGACCTGCCATCCCTGTTAGTGCTTTCCTTATCCCCATAACAAAGCCAGAGGTCTTTGCCATAGCACCATTAGCCACAAGAATAGATTTGGAGTATTGTCTTACTCCCATCTGTGCCTTTTTCATTTGGATAGTAGTCCTACCCATTGCTTTGTTGTATCGGTCTTGGGAGATTTTACCTGCTTTAACGTCTTTGGTTAATCTCTTTTTTCTGTCTTGTAATTGCTTTACCCTACTCTGTAACTTACCAAGTTTCTGTTCAGCATCACCAACATTTGCCCTTACGTCTATAACCTTTACTAAATCTGCCATTATTTCAAGTATATTTTTTTCATTTTATCCGTTCCCTCTATGAATACAGGCACTCTTTCTCCGTTGTCATTTACTACTAAAACCTCACCACCGTAAAACGTAACATCACCGTCTTGGCTAACCCTTAACCCCGTCAATCGTTCCTCCTTCGTTCCCGTTCCTATTGCGAAAATATCATTAGTAGTTTCGGGATACCTTCCTAGCATTGATTGGTCTTTATAGTTAGCCACGCACCCCTGTCCTAAAGCTACACTCCCCGATCCTTTGGCTACTTGGTTTCCCGTTCCGTTGTTTATTAACACCCCTAATCTGTCTGACCTATCTCCCGTGTCTGTACTTTTTCCTCCTTTAGTAATTACCTCTTTAGGGGGTACGGGATAATCTCCTGTCGTGGGGGTAGGGAAAGGAGGGGGAGTCCAATTGGTGTTCGTTGTAACCTTCTCTACGGCTTGATTGTGGTACTTCATTAGAGTAACCTTTGTCAAGGGCTTAAAGGGGGAGTAGTCGGAGATAGTATCTATCAACCAATACCCTTGTACTTCCTCCGGGCTATTAAGGTAGATTGGTTTCCTTATATCTAAACTCTGGTAATCCCTTTCTGATATATTAAAGACGGCTTCTAGCTGTGTGCCATCCTCTATCGTTGCCATTGTCCTAGAGTAGTTATTATCAAACAATCCACTCTGCCCGTATGCTAAAGAAATATCCACCGTATTACTCCATACATCAACGGCTAACGCTGAAGGGATAGAGGTGTAGGAGTTACCATCAAAGTCAATAAACAGAGAGGTTCCGTCAGGATAGGTTTGCCCTCCATATCTATAATTTAAAATTCTTGGTTTAAAGCCAAAAAACTTCTCTGGTGCTTCTCCCCCCGTTTCATTCCACATAGCAGAGGTAACACCATAATAAAGCGTTTCTGTGGCTAGTACGCTGTTCTTATCGTGAATCATATACGTTGGTGCTATATGCTCTGTTGAAAGCGTGTCTGTGCCTTTCTGGAAACGGTCAGGGAAGGTGTGCTTATAAGACAAGAATAATCCATTAGGGTAGTTGCTATTCCCTCCCATTGTATCGTTCCTGTTGTTCATATACTTATCGGCATCATCCTTCACATATCTAAACAATAAATCTCTTTTATAGCTAGTGATAAACTTTAGGGTGTGGCTCTTTACATTCAGTTTGTCAGTCCAATCAATAGCCGTAGAGATACCACCAAAAAACGAATCTCTTGGCTCTACATACACCGTTTTAGTTTTGTTGTCTGTTAGCCAATAAAGGTTGAACAATTTGGTAAGGTCAGCGAACAAATCCATTACCTTAATCTCTGGAACTATATCGTCTATATTATAGGTGTTCCCGTCTATTAATTGCCTAGACATATCTATCAACTCAAAGAAGGTTTCTGACTTATCCCATTCAACGTAGTCAAAGCTATTAGCCGTAGGTACTATGGTGCTTACTCCCGTTGAGCCACTCAACCCTCCTGTTATAGTTTCCCCTACTTGAAAACTAAAATCCAACTCTGCTAACGCATTAACGGGGTCTTTTAGTGATAGGGTAACCGTTCCTGATGTAGTATAAAGCACCTCCCCAACTACTGCCGTAGCACTACTTGTTGAACCCGTAATTGTTTCCCCTACCGTAAAAGTTTGCGTTGTAGTGAGTTTTATTTCAGCAGCTAACCCATTTCTCAATCCCAACCTCAACTCTATGGTATCACTACTAGCAAAACGGTAATATCCAGAGTCAATTATTTTCTGCTCACTATATGCACTTGCAGCACCAAAATAATCAAACGTATCAAGGTAAATACCATTCTTATACAGATGCCATAACGGGGAGATATTCCAAGAACTATAATTCTTGACTTTTGCTCCTACCCTAAACCGATATTTTCCTATCGTGGATATGGTGTATTGGTAAGTCGTAGTATTAAAGTTGCTCCCTGTATCAAAGTTAGGGCTTGTGCTATCATCATTTAAACGGTAAATAGTAACAAGTCCATCATCCTCATAGGAGTTAGGTGTTGAGTCAGATTGATTGCAATAGTATCTGTTCTCATCTGTTGAACTTGATCTAAATAGCTTGTCAGCCACTAGCGTTTCCGGGTGCAGAAACTTATCTCCTATATGGGGAAAGATTAGCTTCTCAAAATCCCCATCCATAAAGGTGCTATTCAAAGTATAACCCACGCTATTCAGACTCTTTTCTACTATTGCCTTATAATAAAGAGCCGGGAAAAAGTCCTCTATTGTTAGCCCTTTGACATTCTCATATTGACCATAGGAAAGGAACGGGTAAACGTGGTCATAACTTGAGTAGGTTCCACTCCACGAACTAATGATATTGGAAGCATTATATGTCTGTGTGTTGTTGGTATAGGTGAGGTCTGTTAGGTCTGTTTCTGCTAGGTCGGTCATCCATTGTACGTTATCCCCAAAGAAAGACATAACGTAGTATTCCGTCTTGCCCTTTTTTTCAATGTCCGTAATTTTAACATAACCCCTTTCTACTATTGTTTCATCAACTAATATATTAGCCGTTTTACGCTGTTTAAAGCCCTTTACGACCTTTTGATTAGATGAGTATAGGTAATGTAACAAACGGTTGTTTTCTTTCGTAGCCGGGACTTTAAACGTCTTGGAATAAGCACCCCCTCTTTTTGAAATGTCTTTTAGGGATGCAAGTTTCTTGGTAAGGGTAAAAGGAAAGTTATCATCCTTGCCAATATCAACGGCTCCGATTACACTATTATCAGTATCCCTTATTTCTAACTTCGTTCTCATCCTCTGTGAGTGATTCTATCGTTTGCCTTACGTAGCTTAAACTGTGCTTGGAAATTCTTGCTCTCTGTATCTATGGTCTTGGTCTTTGTGGAGGTTACCACCATAGGAACAAAGTTACCGTCATCAATCCAGACGTTATTTGATAGTCCTAACTCCCCGATCCATTGTAGTTCTGTATTGGTTAGAATGTCAGAGAATAAATCTACCCCGTCAAACCCCGTAACACTCAACACCGTCTGCCCTCTGTCCTTTAAAGCATATCCCTGTTCTACCACCTTCTCAAAGGTCTTACTTTTAAAACGTATTTCCTCCTTCTTTCTAGCGTTAAAAGTATAACTATCAATACCCCCTAATGGATTAACCCACTTCAATCGGAGGGCTTCACTAGAGCAACTATCATCAATGGTTATAGTTACCGTTTCTGATATGTCTGCAAGTGAACTATCGGCTAGGGTTATCTCAAAGGTTGAAGCAGTAGCATCCATACCACTACCGTCAATTAATACTATCCCCGTCTTGTCGGTTATGGTTTCTGCTGAACCGGGAAAAGCACCTGATGACGTAGTAGAGCCACTACTATTCTTTTGTACTATCTTGGCTCTTACACTTGCTTCATTAGTAACAAAATGCAGTTGCATTGTTTCCGTTCTCCTTAACTTCTGCGTTGTCCTATTAGTGAGGAATCTTTTAGAGGTGGTATCTACAATAAAAGCATTTAGGTTCTGTGTTTCTTGGTGCTGTAAAGCAGAGTTAATAGCCCATATCTGGTTCCCCGTTGTTCCTGATGGGCTGCCCGTTCCTGTCCAAGTAGTGACTAGCACCGTACTTGGAAGGGTTACCTCATAAAATTCTAACTGTACCTCTACCTCACTACTCCCGGCATTAGTGATATTGTTACCAGAGATTATTTCTATGTTCTCCGTTAGGTAATCTTGCACCACACTCCGTACATCAAAATCAAAAGTATCTGTTGTTCCGAAGCGTGGGTCTTTGTCTATACTTGCCCTTATCGTTCCATCTACCTTTACATCAGCTATCACCCGGACAATATCTGAATCGTTACTTGTGCAAGTCCATACAATAGGATTGTAAGCACTTGAGATTGTGTCGGGATTTACTGTTACCGTTATTGCCATAATTAAAATATCCAGATTCCACCACCACCTACTCCCGTTCCTCCACCGTGAAATTCTATTTGATTAAAGATTTTGTTTATTTTCTTGTCTAACTTTGATTGTGGTCCTGCCGTTAAATCTAATAACTCTTTGTCTATCTGTTGCTTATTTTTGGAAAGGGCAAACTTAATAAACCCCCTCCTTGCTCCTGTCCTTGAGAAACGTATGCTTCTATTCGTAGGCATACCACCTTTCCTGTGCATATTAGCCGTTGCGAATGCTGCTGCCTTTGGATCGGCTGCTCCCTTCTGTTCAAAGTATGCTATTAATCCTTTTATGTAGTCGCTTGTACCTCCCCTTCCTCTGTTGCCACTATACATTCTATTCCTAACTACACTTGCTCTAACCCCCTTGTTTAGATAGTGAGCATACTCCTCCCCCCATATCTCCACACCTAATTTATCAGGTCTTACCCTACCCTCAAAACTCTTTATTAAAGCACCCGTATTCCTGTGACCTTGTGCTATAAGTTCCTCCGATAATGCCGATATGAGTGTTCTAATTAATGTCATTAATCTATGTTAATAACTGAATGTGCCTAGTGTACAGCCTACGTTATTACTTCTGAAGGTAAGGGTGTACTTAATACCTACCAATTTATCATTATGAGAGTTGCTTACATACTGCCCTCCCATTCCTTCGTCATTAAACAACCAGAATGCTTTTCCTAACCCAACAGTTCTACGCAAAATCTCTGCTATGTATTGGTCTGCTATTATCTCAATATCAGAATACTTGGTCTGTATTGTCTTGGTTTTCTGCTCACTTATTTTGTATGTGTCCCAAACAAAAAAGTCAAAGGTATAATCCTTTTCCTTTGGTAGATAATTGGTAAAGGTATCTACACTACTTGAAGCCAGTTGAGAGTTGAGTTGCACCATTGGATAACTCTTTTCTTGGTCTGCGTTTATGTCACTTAAAAGCCCAAAATTAAACGTACTAACGCTTGTAAAAGCATCAGCAATGGTTTCCAGTTCATCTACTATTTGTTTGATATTATTTGCCATCTATGGAGTTGTTTAATAAATCCCTTACTTGTTTACCTAATTCATAATCGTTTCCATACTTTTTAGCCAGACCTTTGATGTCTTGTAATAGCTTTCTTTCGCTAGATGCTTTAATGAAAATGGTATTCATTGTAAAACTTTTAGGTCTGTTAATAGGTGTTCGCTTCTATAATGTGCCGGGATGATATTCGTATCTATTACGGGTTTAACTCCTAATTGTTTCAAGTCTTGAAAGAAAAAATAGTCACTATAAAGGTCATCCTCCGTTCTAAAGGTAATCTCTTTTAGTATATCCCTATGTATTAAGATACACCCCAACCCCGTTCCGTTTACATCAAACTCCATCCTAATCGTTTCATTTGTTCCCTGACCTACCTCACACAATACAGGATCAATGAAATATACAAAGGAATGCACACTACTTGGCTTGACCATTAGATAGTCTAGAATGTTTAAGGGCATAAAGACATCACTATCCAAAAGAAATAACCACTCATAACCTTCATATAATACTTTGTCCCTTATCAAGTTCTGGCTCTCACAAAGATACTCCTGTGCCGTTCCTCTTGGCTCTACCCTTGTAGCATCTATACCCCACTTCCAAATCTCATCAAGGTGCAAAGGGTTCTTGGAGTTATCAACAAGAAAGGTATCGTAATTGGGGTAGGTAAATGAGGTAATCTGCCGGAGAAATATCTCCAGACAGTAGTCCTTTTTATCACTTGTTAGCCCGGCTATTAGTATG
>Ga0255047_10002789_pt1 | contig 11338 bp, 16 predicted proteins | sample JV7_2_1_MG_FD_183640 | JGI IMG/M metagenome (GOLD analysis project Ga0255047, IMG submission 183640) | Seawater microbial communities from Jervis Inlet, British Columbia, Canada - JV7_2_1 | ecosystem: Environmental > Aquatic > Marine > Inlet | place: Canada: British Columbia | collected 2016-10-06 | reverse complement strand
CAGTCAGTCCAGCACCTGTCGTGGACGATGAATCCTGGACGAAGATCCGGGCGAGCTTTGACGTTGTACCCTCTTTGAGTTTCAATTTCATCCGTTCATTCCTCCTGACATTCCGACTCGCAATAGTCCGCCCGCTGAGTTGTAGTTTGGCGGCGCGGATTCCGGCGCGGCATCTCGGAACACGTGGCCGGCACCCAGGGAAATTGCGTATTTATCCGCTAGATACCCCTCGACCCACGCCTCGTCATTATTGCCCGAATCTGTAAACACCACTATTTCTGCTATTTGGCCGTTGAGGTATCCACCACCCAGCCCGTTATATCCTAAGTGGATATATGCCGTTCCCGATTGCGTCGTCATATACCCAACCTGAGCTATGTCGCCCTGATTCGGTTCTTCGCCGTCGCGTCTCATTATTGTGCGAGTCGCTGATTTTTCGGCAGTCAGAATCATCCACGTGGAAGCGTCGACCATCGGCTGGCGTTGCTGGTATGAATTCGTCCCGCCATCATTACCGACAAGAAACCGGCCGGATGAATACCCGTGAACGCTAAGGAAATCCGGCTGATAAACTGGCGCGGCATTCCCGTCGATACTCAATGGTGATTGGTAGTTTTTCAAGCTGTCAAACCGAGACACAATGACTGCGCAGATGTCACCAGATTGCGTGTACGATCCAGACGACATCAAATCATCGGTGCCGTCAAAGTCGACAGCAGGAAGCGAATTGACTTGCAATGTGCGATAGACCGGACGAGCAGTTCCCGCCGCCGTCAGGTCGTGACTATTCCCGCTCTGATCCTCCCATGTGGCGAGCGGGTCAGCATCAGACGCCGTTATCTGGTCGGCTTTGTACCAGGCAATAACCGTCGCTAAATCTGTTGGAACAAATGCCATCAACCAGCCTCCAACGCAGTCGCTGCCGCTCGCCATGCCGCCGCAATCGCTGGCCGGTCATTCGTCGCGATGGCAGGATTGATCGTCTCGTTTTGTTGTGTCGCCACATCAGCCTGCACCGCGTCTGCGTCTGCCTGTGCCGCGTCCTCTGTGATGACATCCTCTCGGACGCTGACAATCTCTGCCTCGGTCGTTGGCCCGTATGCCAGTCCGCCGCCAAACGACTGAAATTCTGCAACCTGTTCCGCAGTCAGCAATCCCGCAGTCAGCAATCCCGCCATACCCTCGGAAAACTGGAGAGCAATTGCGGCTTCGTTTGTCGACAGCGTCTCAGACGCACCGCCAAAAATCGCCGCCCAGAATTCACCGAGCAGATCAATCAGCGACTGCGGCAAACTGCCCGCGTCCAATGCGGACTGGAATGCTCCGCTCATATCGGTCGGCCCGGATCGATACCAGAGCGATTCGCTACGCAGCCACGCCCTCGCAGTCTCGTTGGGTATCGCTGTCACCGTGACGACAGATACTGCCGCTGACAGGTCAGCGTCAGACATTGCCTGCATCGCTTCGGGTAGCCCCCTGTACTGTACGGTTGTGATTGCCATTTTTTCTATTCCGGTGTGTGTAGTTTCGTGACGATCTGCCGCTCGGTCGCCGTCTGTTTCAGCGTGCCCGGTCGCTGAATTAGCAACGGGTTGTCGAGGCCGTTTCCCCATAAAAGCCGGTCCATTTCTTCAGCCGTTACATTGTGCCGTGTCAGTTGTTTTTTGGCAAACTTTTTGTCTGGCGCGCCCGGCGTTAAATGCTGGCCGAACCGCCGCTGGCGCTCCCTGAGCCACTCCACTTTCGCCCCGCTGCCCGCTGGATAGCAACACGGCCCCCTGATTTCGTCGTCACTGCACGCCGCTAATGCCGCCGCTGTTTCGCGAGAACATTTCGGCGGAATCGGTCCCTGGCTCGTATTCACGGTTCCGGAAGGTCCAGATAATCAGCCAGCCTGCCCAGTCCGATTTCGACTGTCGTGTCGGTCGCGTCTGCTGGCGTGTCGGTCTGATTCAGAATCTCGTTTGCAAAATATCCCGCCGCACCTACGCCCGGAATCGCCATCCCGAGTGCTGCCGCGAGTAGCGGCGACAGTCCGCGTGATTGTGCTGCCACGGGCTGCTGGATCGTCACGTCACCCAGTATGGTATCGCCCATATCGTCAGCCTCATCGCCACCGTCATTCCGCCAGAGTTTCCGTCTCACTGCTCGGTTCTCCGCTTCCTGATTCCGGCGTGACATCACCGCCTGCCGCTCCACCGCCCTCGTCCCGATCACCCCCGACCACAGTTCCAGCAGGCTGCGTTTCTGGAGCCATTTGTTCGTCCAGTCCTGCTCTGATGTCATGGATGATATTTCCTATGCCGTCAGGCTTGCCCTGAGCGATTGAACGAGCGATGCCGTACATCCAGCGGTCAGCCATTACGGTCCAGCCTGGGTTGTTGGCGATGCAATTGGTGTTGCGTTCACGCCACTGACCGCTCGACCTTCGAGTACGCCGACCTCTGCCAGATTAGTTTGAACCGTCGCACCAATCGCACCCATCACCGCGTCAAATACGCCGCGCGAATTGCGGTTGCTCGCCTGGATGTTTCCTGAGCTTTCGACCATCATCTGCTGTGCTACGTTTTCGGGAACGTCTGTGGCCATCGTCGATTCTCCTGGTAGTGAAATTATGCCGTCACCAATGACGGCGGAATTGGTTGTGTCATTCATTTTGTCAACTGTCGAACGGTGTCGAACCTGCCGCCACGGTTCCCCAAACGCCGCGTGTAGGACCAGACGGCTTACCCGCGAACATCTCCACATCTGCCGTGATTCCGTCGCTTGTACTAAACGTGATCACGGCACTGCGAACCAATTCTTGCGGAAGTCCCAGCATCTTCGCCACCGGACCCCACGCATCTCTTGATAAGATCGGTGTCATTTTGTCAACTGCCGCACGTCCAAAATTATCGGTTCGTCCGCCGCATACGATTCGTCATCGATTATCTTGCCGTCACCGTCCACCAGCATCACACGGCGTTTTTGTTTTTCAAGTGCTTCAATTCTGCGAATCAGTGGCGACAGATCTGGTGACACGCCTGGCGGTCCCTGTGATCCGCGTTCGCCTCTTGTTCCACGCGGGCCGGGTATCCCTGAGACTGGTCGCGGCGCACACATTCCGCAGTTGGGGTTGCGGCATAGTCCTGACCCAGAACGGCAAGACGGAACTGATACTCCAATCCCAATGCCCAGCCCAATGCCACTCCTGTACTGCGTCGGCTTCCACTCGTTCAGAAGTGTCTGTAGTTTCCCCGCTCCGATGTACCACCCGTCCTGCCTCCGTTGATTCGTCGCTGAACAGATTCCGATCAACTCGAATCTGCGATTGTACAGGCCACCACCGCTGCGGCCCTGTGCCACTGACCCGGATGCGAATACATCGCCGCCGTCGAGCGACACGACGCGGCAGGTCATCACGGACACGCCCGCACCGCCGCTGCACCCGATTCCGAATACGGTGTCGCCCAAACTGACAGCCGTATTTTCAGCACCGAGTGCAGCAGGTAGCGGGAGTGTATTGGCGGCGACCGTCAGCAACGCGAGGTCAGTGGTATCGGTGACGATTGAGACGGTCGCCGTGTATGTCTTGACGCCGAAATCCCTGAACAGATCGACTGTCACGGTCTGCGATCCTCGCACAACGTGTGCGGCCGTCGCAATCACCGTCCGTCCCGGCACGCTCGACAGGATCACGCCCGATCCCATGCCGCCCGGTGTGCGGACCCTGACCGCCGCTCTGATCGGTCGCCAGTTGTTGCGGCCAGACAATCGCATTCGACAGCGTGACAGCCAGTCAGGCGACGTTCCCTGTATGCGGTCGATCTCGACGCCGTCGTCAAGGAATACGATCTGCGGAATCGTCCGGATTTCGTATTGCTGCGTCGTCGCCCGGTCGCGGCTGGTGTCGATTTTTTGCACAGCGTAGTCACGCTGGAGACGTGACAGCGACGGTCTGAGCGATCTACACGGCTGGCAATAATCAGCCGTGAACATGATCGCGGTCACGTCGCCACCTGCGACTGGCGTACACATCATTAAAAGTATGGCGGATATCCTCATGCCGCGTAGATTGCCAGAATTGCCCCGTTTCGTCAACCCGGATCGCGTTTCGCGGGCGTCGGTTAAATAAACGGCGGAGCGTTATCACCGATGCACGCCTTCCGCATTTGCTCCTTCGCCCGTCCGGTCGCCTCTTTCGCCTTGTCCCATGAATTACGGAACGCATCGGCCAGGGCCTTTGACCAGCTTGCGGCTTGAATCGCACCCCCCACGATATTGTGACCGCCACCAGGAACCGGCACGATCACACCATAGAGCAGAGTGCGGACCAGTTCTAAGTCGGTTTCGGTCTGGTCAATCATGTCGATCATCATCGTATGCCAAACGCTCGTTTCGTCGGTCGCGTCGATTTCTTCCAGCCACTGATTCAACGTCGCAAGCATCGCGACCAGTTCCGTTTCGCGTGCCACCAATTCCTGGACGCGGGCGGTCTCCTGATCGTACATCAGCATCCATTGAAGCCATCGCGTGCCCTGGGCGTCTTCGGCTTGCTTTAAATCCCAGACTCGCTGTTCCCAGCCAGCACAATCCACCGGATCGTCAGCAGGTACTGCGGTCAGAAGCATCGTCGCCATCAAGATCGTCTGCATCGTTTTTTCTTTCGTTTTAGGTTTTTAAGTTCTTCCAGTTCGTCGAGTGCCGCGCCCAACGCTCTGCCGGTCGCTGTGTTGAGGATCGAATTCGCGTGACGCTTTCGCAGGTCTTCGATGTCGATAGGCCTGATACCCGCAAGCGTCCCTAATGTCATGGCCAGATGAATCGCCGTCGCTGCATGATTCGCAGTTCTGTGAACAACAACATCGTCTGGATTCGTGATGATGCAATCGCCGTCATCGTCCACCGTGACCCTCCAGTCCCCGCCACTGAGTGTGATAGTTGTGTCACTCATCTCCAACTCCTCACCCGATACACCGTGCCGTTCGTCGCAGTCGCCCGCGCGTCGCCCGTCAATGTCATTCGGTAATACGGTGTGCAAGTCCCCGGCGTTCCGCGTCCGTAGCCTGTTCCCTCAAATCTGCCGATGATCGCGAGCGGATGCCCGCTGATTCGATGGCGAGCCATGTACTCCGCTTTGCGCTGGCACGCCGCCTGATCGTCGGCACGTATCGCCGTTGACCACGCGACCGCAGGGCGATAATGGACCCGCCGGCGGAATAGCCTTGCGTCTGCTGGCAGGGCGAGCGTGAACAGGATCAGGATCGTCAGAATTGTTCGCATGTTATCGCTTTCGGTTTCTCTGGAGTGTATCCGAATTCTTCGATGAGCCTCGCCAGCTTCAACCGGCCCGATTCCTCGTGACGTTTCGCGATTTCGTACCGGCCGACGGTCGCCGCGTACTCGTGGACCTCCATCAGTTGCAGGTCGAACTTTTCAAACTGAGTCGCGGTCGGATGTCCCGTCCGCCCGTCGTTGACCCGTTGACCTTCTGAGCATCTGCACGCCGCCTGTCCGATATTATCGGGCAACGGATTGCCGCCGTAGGTCAATCTGTCGGCGAAAAAACGAACGGACACGATGCCCGTGCCGTTGCACATCTTGCACAGGTGCGTGAACCGTTCCGGCTCCGGTCGTAGTCGCTTCGCGTAATCGCACACGTAGCCCAGATGCTTTTGGTAGAACAGATCCACGTTGTTCTCGCTCATGTACTGGGTTGCCGCTCTGGCGTGCTGCTGGTCGACGCTGCGGACTCGTTTTGCCCACAGTGCCATACGGTCACGCTGGATCTGGTCGTTCCCGTCCTCGGTTTTCCGCATCCACGCAAGGTAGCCAGCAAACGCGGCCTCGTGGAAATACAGCCATTCCTTGAGCTCAGAATTGTTCATTGCGTGATTCCTCCGCGATCATTTCGTCAAGGTGGTCCATGATGCTCGGTGACTTTGGTTTGCCGTTGCCGGTGGTGGCCTGTTCAGTCGGCAGGTCTTCATCTTCCCACCGCCTAGCGTTCAGCCACGTCGCCGGATGTGCCTGAATCGTTCCGGTCGACTGACAGGCGACGTGATACCGCTCCGCCTGCCCGATTATCGATTCCGCGTCGGCACCGGCTGTGACGGCTTTGAGGAACGCCTTCTCCGCGTTTGGCTTTGCGATCTTCAATCCGAATGAATTCCAGAATCGCACAAAGAGCTTCTCCTTCTCCTTCTCCTTCTCCTTCTCCTTCTCCTTCTCCTTTAACAATCGGGGATTTTGTGGGATGGAACCGGCAGACTGTGGCAGATCACCGGCAGACTGTGGCAGATTTTCGCTGTTTTCGTCAACAACTCCAGTGTTTTCGCGTTTCAGCCATCCAACACTGACCAACAATTGCAACGAACGCTCGACTGTCTTGATTGGTTGCCGAATTGTCGCCGCAAGTTGTTGTGCCGTCATTTCCGACCCGTCCGACCTTGCCAGAATTCCCCGTAAAGACCGGCACGAAGTGGCAGACCACTGGCAGAGACTGGCAAATGTGCCAAATGCAGCCACCCCATCGGCCCCGTGAGCCATCAATTCGATGTACCCGACCGAGTCACAACCGGACGGAAACAAGAGCCATCCGAGGCGTTGACGCTTCCGAGAATCGGCGTTTTCAAAGGTCTCTGACCATTTGCTTATGGAATACATTTTGCCGTCTCCATGCAACGCGGGCAGGTGATCAGCCCCATCTTAATCTCTCGAGCCTTCAGCCTGACCTCACCGCATTCCACGCACCTGTGCCGATCTTCATGGCAGCGGAAACATATCGCCACAAGGTTTTCGGGAGCATCAATATCGCCCCACTTACAGTATCTGACGTGATGAACTTGAGTTGCATTTCTGCCGCAGTCGACGCACTGGCCGGCGGCCCGCTTGAGTACGAACCGGCGCAAGATGCGGAATTCTGGCGTGCGGATATATTCCCCGTACGTTCTATATCTGAGCATTTACTTTCCCCTCGGCAGAGGCTTTGGTAGTTTCATTCCAGGCCGAACCATTCCGAGATTTGCTTTCAGATAATACGGGACGCCCGCATCGCGGCACTGATTCACCACGTCCACGATCCAATCAAACTCGGGAGCAATCTCGGGAACGTGAACGCCTCCCGGTTGCGTCGTGGATGTTTGCGATCCAATTACCATCAGGTCACACCATGACACGTCATTAAATACGATAGGACTTGTCATTGGCTCGAGACTGACCCACTTCACTGATTCTGGCGTGTCGAACTTCTTCATTGCTTTCTCAACTCGCAAAACGTCAGATTGCTGAATCACTGAAGCCCCGTACCACGATCCGGGCAACAGCGGCATGCTCGAGTAACGGGCCGGCCATTTTGTGAGAAACAGGTACTCCCATTCTGGCGACCCCTCGCACGCTTCAAACACACTGCGAATCCAACCGTTAGGCACCCACTTACCAAACAGATCAGCCATCGAGCAAACGAATACCCGCCCAGCAGTAGGATCGTCACTGTCCGGCTTGTGCGTGTTTAATGGTGCCGCCAATCGATACTCGTGATAGGTAGGCTCAAACCCATTCGGATAATATGGTTTCAGTCGCTCCGAGTTTGCCAACTCTCGGGCATAGCAAAATTTGCATCCATGCTCGCACCCCGTCAAAGGATTCCATGTCCACTTTGCCCAGTCCACAGCATCTGTCGTTTGATTAAACACCACCTTTTTCGGCAGCGGTATCTCAGATACTTTGCCTTTACTGGTGATCACTCGAGTCATCTGTTTCGTTGTTGACGCTTTTGGCGGATCACCTCCTGACGGCTTCGAGTTCTTCGTTTCCTTCGCCGCCTTCGCCGCCTTCTCGAATGTCATATCGCCATTCTCCAGCAGCGGTATTAAATCCGGTCGGTGTTTAATAATGTCTCCGGCCTTGTCGATTGACTTCCCGCTGACACCCACCCGCTCGCCAGCCTTGTCGCGGGATTGACCTTTTGACTCAGGAAATGTTTCCTTAGTCGCTTTTGATTTTCGCAGCCTCTCCCGTTCCTTCGCCGCTGCGGTTTCGTAGGCCGTCCATCGCGTACCAAAGAGTGAACGGCCCCATGTCGTCGGTGATCTGTGGGCAAAGTTCTGAGTCCACACGTGCTTCCACGGATCGCCGTGTATCTTCTTAAACCGAACCTCCTTCGCGTGTTCATGGCATGCCTTCAGACGGTGCCTGCCATCGACTAACATGCCGTCAGAATCAATCAGCAGATCGTTAGCTAGTCCGTTGTCTCGAATGTCCTTTGATAGCCTTTGATATTCATCGTCGGAGAGTGCAGGGGACGCTTCGCACGCTGGATGTATTCCGGTTATCTCTGGGTAGTGTTTGAGTATATTCTTAATCATTTAACACCTTCCAGACTCTTGAACTCTGCCTTCGTTAAAAACAACTGCGTGATTTTTCGATCAAACAGTTCCCGGCTGTCACGTATGCCAACAGAGCCAACCCCGTCAGGCCACCATTTGTTGCCAGCCGCGACGCAGGTCCGCTGAAAGTCCGCTGACCATACTTTAGGAACAGTCGCCAAATAAGCCCATTGCTGATCATCACTCTTCAGCCAGAACAACACCGCATCGTGGCGAGCAGGCAAGGAATCTGTCAGTAGCGTGACGTAGTCAAACCATTTCGACCGTTTGCTGTCATACGGCAACACTTTTATCCCGCCAGCGTTACACCCCAGCGTGACGAGATAAGTTGTGACACTGTTAAATGAATCAACAAATGGCCCCGTCAATGGGGTTTGGTCCACATTATTCGGATCGCAATGAACGAACACAGCTTGGCTCTCATTGTCCACTTCCAGCACGTAGTTCCTTGCGTCCATGTGGTGCGTGAAATACAGATCACACACTCCCTGCATGTTATTCACCAGCTCGGAATATGTATTCTGATCCTTCTCGATGATGTCCACGCGGGATGCCATGCCGCGAATACTGGCAAATACTGCGTGCTTGCACAGGATCTTCGGACTAGCGGCCTGCTGCCGCAGGCCTCCGGGCAGGTCACGCTCACGCGGGAACTCGTCGCCTTTCCCGTCGCCGCCGCACAGATCAATAAACTGAATGAACGGATCAGCCTTCGCTGGCACTCTGTAATTGCCAGTCGACACTACGCCCACAATCTTGCCTGCCATAGCGTTCAACAGAAAGTGCTTATACGGCGTGCGATGTGATTTCCCTACTGCCATTTGAGATACCGCCCAAAAAGAAAACCGCACCCAGGAAGGAAACGGCTCCCCAGGTGCGGCTGTTAAATCGAGCAACGCCCGACGTGATCATTTTAGTGGCGTTCCGTTTCAACGCCGCCCACACAGATTACCCGCTGCGGCCGGGATCGTCAATCAGAACAGCGAAGGAGCTTTCATCTTCTGTTCTTCCATTCGCAGATTCTTGCACGCCACCTCGTAGTATTCCGGTTTCAATTCAAACCCGATGAACCGCCGATCCAGTCGCAGCGAGCCAACGCCTTCCGATCCAACGCCGGCGAACGGCGACAGCACAACGTCGCCCGTATCCGACCAGATATGCACGGCCCGTTCAATCAATCCGATCTGCAACGGGCAGATGTGTTTCACGTCCTTCTCGGATGTTCCGGCCTTGAAGTTCAGAACGTCCGTTTGATTGATATCAAACCATACAGGATCGGCGTACCGCTGCCAGATGTCTATACTGTCCGCAGAGCTTTTCGATTTGCGGGCATACGGCGACGGGTGATCCTTGCATGTTCTCGGATCGAGCGTTCCGATGTAGCGGTCGAACCCATTCGTTGCGATTGGCTTGTCAGACATTAGCCCCGCGTCCGCAGATGGCGGTTTGCGGAACACCAGGAGATAATCCGCCATGCCCTGCCGAACCTGCGACCGGTCACGCTTCACGGTCTTGTGCAGCAGTCCGTTATTGTTGGTCCGCTCCCGTTCGATCACCGGGCATTTCCAGATTGTCACGCGGCTGTGATACGTCCAGCCGGCAGATTCGAATTCCTGAATGATCGCACCAGGGAAGTCAATCAGGCCGGTCACACCGTAGACGTTCGCGTACTTCGGCAGATCCTTGCAATGAACTGCACACAATCGACCGGGCACCGTCACCCGCAACATCTCGTCGATAGCGAATCGGTAGTGCCGGAAGAATTCCTCATCGGTCGCACAGTTGCCCATGTCGCGTTCGCTGTCGCTGTAGATGTAGAGATTCGAGAACGGCGGCGAATGAATGCCGAAGTCAATCGAGTCCGCGTGCAGGCCTCTCAGCCCTTCCACGCAATCGCTGTTGTACAGTTGCCACGTTTCGCCGTTCGCCTGTTCGATCACTTCCGTTGTAGCCATTTCGGAATCTCCATTTCTGTTAAGGTTTCGTAATCTCGCTTCTTCAGATCGTCGCTGTTCGTCAGGTCATGGTGCCGCGTTATTGCCGCCAACATGCCCGCCTGCATCTGTTCGTGTTGCGATTGCTTCCGCTCGTTCGCCCGTAGGATCGCCGATTCGCTTTCGGCCATCACGACGTGTGCATCGACTGGATGTTCCTGACCGAATCTCCAGCAACGCCGCACGGCCTGATAGTATTGCTCGTACGAATAGCTGAGACCGATGAACGCCATTCGCCGGCAGTGTTGCCAGTTCATGCCGAAACCGCACATCGACGGCTTCGATATCAAACGCTTGATCTGACCGCTGCTGAATCCGTCCAGCTTGGATTCCTTCGCCGTGTCGCTCTCGTTTCCGCGTAGGTCGACGGTGTCAGGAATCACCTTTTTCAGCACGTCCGCTTCGTAGTTGGTGTCACACCAGATTAGCCACGGCTCATCCGGTTCCGCTGCGATGATCTCCGCGACCTTTGCCGCTCGGTCTGCGGTACTCCGTCGTTTTTCGCGGTGTACGGTTGTCGCAGTCAACGCGACTGGCTTGTAAAATAACTGACCGTCTTCCGGCGTTTCATCTTCGACGATCACGGTATGATCGATCCGCGTAAGCTGCGGCAGGATATAGCCGGAATCATCACCGCCGATATCGGACGGCATGGCGACACACGCGGCCCAACCGGCGACCCATTGCCAGAAGTCATCGGCACCATGCGGCAGGATCTTGTAGCCACCTGCCTGCATTGTGTCATTGTAAAACCATCGCGACAGCATCTCGTTCGACGCCATGATACCGAGGAAGTCCGCGTGGTTGCCAAGCTCCATGTGGTCGTTTGGCGACGGTGTAGCGGTACACGCGAGCTTGTACTGAGTGTCTCGCCATGCGTCACACAATGCCCGTTTGATCTTTCCGGTGAATCCTTTAAGAATCGACGATTCGTCAAGCACTACGCCGGCGAACTTGCTCGCGTCGAACTTGTGCAGC
>Ga0255047_10002788_pt1 | contig 11342 bp, 15 predicted proteins | sample JV7_2_1_MG_FD_183640 | JGI IMG/M metagenome (GOLD analysis project Ga0255047, IMG submission 183640) | Seawater microbial communities from Jervis Inlet, British Columbia, Canada - JV7_2_1 | ecosystem: Environmental > Aquatic > Marine > Inlet | place: Canada: British Columbia | collected 2016-10-06 | reverse complement strand
CCCCCCTTCTTTCTACTATGCGGCTACTTCGCACCCCACCCCCCTCTATATAGGAAAGGCCCCCCATAGGAGTCCCAAGCCCTTGTTGCAAATAAATTTTTTGTATCCTATACTCCACCTCATCAGCTTAACCGCTTGCGAGACAATTCGATGACGACAGCTATCATTCCCGACTTTGGGGTTGATATACCGCCCGGCATTTCCTACTTAGACCTACGAGAGAGGGCTGAGGCGGCCTGCAATACCATAAAATTACTCGAAGAGCAGGGACTAGACACGACTCCAGACGAAATGGATAACACCGTGGCTAGCATACTGGCGACGACTTACGCAGAGGACCCCGATAAAACCTCTAAAAAAGTAAGTAACACTAAGCTAACTACTCTTACTCCCGCCTCCATAGTACAGACACAGTTAATACTCAAAGAATTTAGCCACTTGGTAGCCACAAACGCTGCCGAGATACGTAACCTCGTAACAAACAAGCTGGTACTGGAAACAGAAAACGCTGATCCTCGTATACGAATGCGGGCTTTGGAGCTACTGGGTAAGATTTCAGACGTTGGTCTCTTTGCAGAACGTAAAGAAGTTACTATTACCCACCAAAACACCACAGAACTCCAAGAAAAATTGCGAACTAAGCTTGAGAAGCTCAAAAACCTTAAGCAGAATGACGAGGGTGTGTACACAGTCGAAGCAGAAGTCGTAGAGGTCGAAGAGTAAATGGTGGACAACGTCGGTGCAGCCGAAGGCTTTGAAGGGTTTAGCCCAGAAGAAGTCCAGACCATGATCGACAACCTAGACGACTACACGCTAGAAGAACAGGTTGAGATAAACAACTTGCTGGAGGCGTTGGAAGAGCGGCAGGCCATAGAGAATGCGCACGCTGACCTAATAGAATTCTGCTGTTTAATGCAAGAAGACTACAAAGTAGGTAAACACCACAGAATACTAGCCAGCCTCCTTATGGAGATTGAAAAAGGTAAAACCGCAGACGGAGAGAACGGACGGGCAGTAGCCGTAGATGGAAAGGACCGGGTTTGTGTAAACATTCCCCCACGTCACGGCAAATCACAACTCGTCTCTATATACTTTCCGGCTTGGTACTTAGGGCGTAATCCAGATAAGAAGGTCATGATGGTGTCGCATACCACGGACCTCGCGGTGGACTTTGGTAGAAAGGTGCGTAACTTAATATCAACGCCTGAGTACCAGAAGATATTCCCGAACGTACAGCTTGCTAGCGACTCTAAGTCGGCGGGGCGGTGGAATACAAACAGAGGTGGGGAGTATTACGCGTGTGGTATTGGCTCAGCGCTTGCTGGTCGTGGTGCTCACTTGCTTCTTATTGACGACCCACATTCAGAGCAAGACGTGATTAACGGGAACTTCGATGTCTTTGATAAAGCGTACGAATGGTTTACCTACGGTGCGCGAACACGTCTTATGCCTCATGGGCGGGTAGCTATCATCCAGACTAGGTGGCACTTGGACGATCTGACTGGGCGCGTTACCCGAGATATGGCTCAGAACGAGCTGGCCGATAAGTATGAGGTAGTGGAGTTTCCGGCGATACTGGAGTTTGAGCAACCCGACGGGGCTATAAACGAGAAGCCGCTGTGGCCCGAGTTCTTTGATCTTGAGGCCCTACACCGTACGAAAGCCTCAATGCCGTTGTTCCAGTGGAACTCGCAGTATCAACAAAAACCGACTGCGGAAGAGGCAGCCCTTGTTAAGCGTGAGTGGTGGATGGAGTGGCCGCATGAAGACCCACCTAGTTGTGAGTACATAATCATGGCGCTTGACGCCGCAGCAGAAAAGCACAACCGAGCTGACTTTACGGCACTGACTACGTGGGGTGTGTTCTTTCACGAAGAAGAGAATTGTTACTGCATCATCCTGCTCAATGCTATTAAGGAACGGTTAGAGTTTCACGAGCTTAAAGAGATGGCAACCCGCGAGTACTTAGAATGGGAGCCAGATGCGTTTATTGTGGAGAAGAAGAGTAGCGGTACGCCGTTGTATCAGGAAATGCGTAGGTCAGGACTAATAGTGCAGGAGTACACCCCGCATAGAGGCACAGGCGATAAAACTGCTAGACTTAACTCTGTTTCTGATATAGTACGTTCAGGACTTGTGTGGGTTCCACAAACACGTTGGGCAGAGGAAGTGGTCGAGGAAGTTGCAGGCTTTCCGTTCATGTCTAATGATGACTTGGTGGATACTACTATAATGGCGTTAATGCGGTTTAGGCAAGGCGGGTTTATATCCCTACCAACTGACGAAGCCGAGGGCGAGCCTATGTACAGGCATCGCGGTGGATACTACTAAAGGATAAGACGATGGCTATTGAGAAAGGTTTGTACGGGATGCCCGAAGGCATAGATGAAGAGTTAATGGGCGAGATGGGTGAACCCGACGCCATGATCGAGATGGCTATTGCTACTGACGAGGATATGCCCGTCATGGTAGAGCTTGAAGATGGTAGCGTTGAGATTAGCTTCGGAGAAGAAAACGAAGATGTAGATATGGCCCCGTTTGATGCAAACCTTGCTGAGTACTTAGATGACGGGCAGCTAACCGAGATAGCTGGGGACTTAGAAGAAGCCATCGACGGGGATACTTCAGCTCGACGTGACTGGGCAGACAGCTACGTTGCCGGTCTTGATGTTTTGGGTATGAAGTACGAGGCGCGCACTGAGCCTTGGGAAAATGCCTGTGGTGTATACAGTAACATTTTGGCGGAAGCGGCTATTCGATTCCAAGCCGAAGCCATGAGCGAGACGTTCCCTGCTGCCGGTCCTGTTAAGACAAAGATTCTTGGTGAACCCACCCAAGACAAAGAAGACGCTGCCTTACGTGTTAAGACAGATATGAACTATGAATTAACTGAGGTTATGGTAGAATACCGCCCCGAACATGAGAGGCTGTTGTATAGCCTTGGTTTGGCTGGTTCCGCCTTTAAGAAGGTGTACTATGATCCCAACATGGGACGCCAAACTGCCCTGTATATCCCTGCCGAAGATGTAATCGTACCCTACGGTGCCTCTAATATTGAGTCAGCGGAGCGTGTTACGCACGTCATGCGCAAGACAAAGAACGAAGTTGTGAAACTTCAGGCTGCTGGGTTCTATCGAGAAGTAGAATTAGGTGATCCAGTATCTTTCTTTACGGATATAGAAGAGGCGAAAGCAGAGCAATCTGGCGTATCGTTAACTTCAGATGATCGTTACACCATACTTGAGGTCCATGCTGACCTGATTATTGACGGTGTAGACGCTGAGGGTGAAGACGACGACCTACAGATCGCAAAGCCTTATGTGGTAACGCTTGAGAAGGGTACAGGCAAGATTCTAGCTATACGACGTAACTGGAATATTGACGATCCTTTGATGCTAAAACGTCAACATTTCGTACACTATGCGTACGTCCCCGGATTTGGATTTTATGGACTCGGCCTCATACATATTATTGGTGGTTATGCTAAAGCTGGCACTAGTATTATCCGTCAACTCGTGGACGCTGGAACCCTATCCAATCTCCCCGGTGGTCTCAAGTCTCGCGGACTACGAGTTAAGGGCGACGACACACCGATTGGTCCGGGCGAGTTCCGTGATGTAGATGTACCCTCTGGCAGCATCCGCGACAACATTATGCCGCTGCCTTATAAAGAACCAAGCCAAACTCTTCTTGCATTATTGCAGCAGATCACAGAAGAAGGGCGACGTTTGGGGGCGATCTCTGACATGAATATATCCGACATGAGTGCTAATGCTCCTGTTGGAACCACCCTCGCTCTACTAGAGCGTACTCTTAAACCAATGGCTGCGGTGCAATCCCGTGTCCATTTCTCGATGAAGCAGGAATTTAAACTCCTGAGAAAGATCATCGCTGAGTATGCCCCAGAAGAGTATATGTATGTGCCTGACCGTGGCGAGCCTCGTGCTAGACAAGCCGACTACGCTATGGTGGAAGTCATCCCCGTCAGTGATCCTAATAGCAGCACGATGGCACAAAGAGTTGTGCAGTATCAGACTGTTATGCAGATGGCGCAGGCCGCCCCACAAATCTATGACCTACCGCAGCTTCATCGCCAGATGATCGAGGTCTTGGGTATTAAGAACGCGGACAAGCTCGTACCTACTGAAGATGATATGAAGCCTACCGATCCGGTAAGTGAGAATATGAATGCGTTGGTGGGAGACCCCGTCAAAGCGTTTATGTACCAAGACCACCAAGCTCATATCGCTACCCACCAAGCGTTTATGCAAGACCCCATGATTATGCAAACTATCGGGCAAAACCCAATGGCGAACCAGATCATGGCGTCTTTACAGGCGCACATCGCAGAGCATACAGCGTTCTCGTACCGCCAGCAGATGGAAGAAAGGATCGGCGCTCCATTACCCGCACCAAACGAAGAGATGGGCAGAGAGACAGAAGTACAGCTTGCCCAGTTACAGTCAAAGGCAGCTATACAGCTTACTCAGGCACACCAGCAGCAGGCGGCACAAGCGCAAGCCCAACAACAAGCCCAAGACCCAATTATTCAGATGCAGCAGCAAGAGCTACAGTTGAAGCAAGCCGAGCTACAGCGTAAAGCCCAGAAAGATCAAGCAGATGCAGCTATTGACGCAGCAAGACTACAGTTGGATACGCAGAAAGCCCAAACTACCGCTGCCATTGAGTCTAGCCGTATAGCCGCACAAAATGAACAGGCCCAAGCCAAGAACGATCTGGACGAAGCGAAGGCGATAATGGACTTAGCTAAAGCTCAACAACCAAGAGGACCGCAAGGTGGCTAAAAAGTCAGGCATTACTTCAGGAGAAGCCCTACAGCTAAACAAAGGTGTTAAAGGCACCAGCATTGGCAACGGGGCTTTGAAGGTAGGCTCAATGAACAAACACAAACGTCGCAGTTTCAAAGAATATAGAGGGCAGGGAAGATAATGGCTAAAACCGTCTTTGACGTGCTAAATGAAAAATTAACGGAGCTTAAAGCCTCCAGCGAAGATTTCCTGAAAAGCGGCGGAGCTAAAGACTTTGCTGAATATCGGGAGGTATGTGGTGTGATTCGGGGTCTAAACGCCGCATTAAGAGAAGTAAGTGACCTTTCGCGTAACTATATGGACGACAACGATGACTGATAAGGCGATTACAGAGCAGCTACCACTGTTTGTAGACGAGAACGAAACCGCGTTAGAAAGAAAACGTAGAGCGAAAATAGAAGAGGAAGCTATAGAAGAGGCAGAGTTAGAAGCCTCTATCCCTAAACCCGTTGGCTACAGGGTGCTTATCGCCCTCCCTAACGTAGAGGAGACCTTTGGAGACAGCGGTCTTATTAAGGCAGACCAGACCAGACGGGAGGAGTATATCCTTTCTACTGTTGGGTGTGTACTTGATATGGGTGCAGAAGCCTATAGCGACAAAGAACGGTTCCCTACTGGGCCTTGGTGCGAAGTAGGTGATTACGTGATGTTCCGTGCCAATACTGGTACGCGCTTTAAAGTTGGAAAGCAGGAATATCGTTTAATGAATGACGACTCTATTGAGGCCGTCGTCGATGATCCGCGAGCAGTCTCGCGCGCATAAGGAATAGACCATGCCTAGACAACAAGTAGAATTTGAATTTCCCGATCCGGATAAGGAAGCTAATACCCAAGAAGTTGAAGTGGATATTGCTGAAGAAGACGCGCCCCTTGAAGTAGAAGGTGCTGTGGGTCGAGAAGACATGAAGTCCGCCAAAGATACTATTAAGGCGGGCGAAGTAGAAATTGAGGTAGAAGACGACACCCCAGAAGCTGATCGTGGGCGAACGGCGTCTCCACCACCAGAAGAGGTTACTAACGAGGAGCTAGAAAACTACTCCGAGAAAGTTAAGAACCGTATTAAGCACTTTAGTAAGGGCTACCACGACGAGCGTAGGGCTAAAGAAGAGGCCCAACGTGAGCGAGAAGCTTTAGAGGCGTACGCCAAAAACCTTATAGCTGAGAACGAAAAGCTAAAAAGTTCGGTAGACCGGGGCCACAACTCACTTATCGAATCTGCCAAAAAGCAAGTGCAGAATGAGATAACTATGGCGCAGCGTCAGTATAGAGAGGCGTACGAGTCAGGTGAGCCTGATGCTATATTAGAAGCTCAAACTGCACTGAATTCTGCCCAAATACGTTTAGATAAAGTTAACGGGTTGAAACCTAAGCAAATTCAGGCTTTACAACCTCAAGAAACTCCTGTACAAACGCAGGTAGATGTACCCCAACCTCAAGTGCAGCGAGACGAAAAAGCAGATTCATGGCGCGATGATAACCCATGGTTCGGCTCAGACGACGAGATGACTGCCTTTGCATTAGGGTTGCATAACAAGTTAACGAAAGACGGGGTAGACCCCCAATCAGATACTTACTACGAGAAAATTAACTCTCGTATGCGACAAGTATTTCCCGATCAGTTTGATGATGGGATTGAAGATGAACCAGAAGTACCCAAGCAAAAATCTAGTAACGTGGTTGCCCCCGCCTCGCGGAGCACAGGACCTAAGAAAATTAGGTTAACGCAGTCACAAATAGCTATTGCGAAAAAACTTGGAGTACCACTGGAAACTTACGCCAAACAGGCTGCTGAACTAATGAGGAAAGGATAATGGCTCAAAATAGACTAGATAGAGACCTTGAAGCCCGTACAAAGACAGTCCGTAAAACGGCGTGGACGCGACCTACTGTGTTGCCTGACCCCACTCCAGAAGACGGATACACTTACCACTGGGTTCGTATTTCGACTAATGGTCAATCTGACGCCACTAATATTTCCTCGAAAATACGTGAAGGCTGGGAACCTGTACGTGCAGAAGATCACCCCGAGATATTTACTGATTCTGTCGCTGATGCGCGGTTTAAGGATAATGTCATCGTTGGCGGTTTGATGCTATGTAAGGCCCCAGTAGAGCTTGTCCAAGAGCGAAACGATTACTACCAGCACCAAGCTGAATCGCAAATTCACTCTGTGGACAATAACCTGATGCGCGAAAATGATCCTCGTATGCCCCTATTTCACGATAGGAAGACGAAGGTTACTTTCGGCAGCGGAAATTAAATTTTAGGAGTTATATACAATGGCTTATCCAACAGTCAGCGCTCCCTACGGCTTTAAGCCAATCAACCGTATCGACGGTATGCCTTACGCTGGTGCTACTCGCCTTATTCCTATTGCGGGTACATACAACGTGGCTATCTTCGCGGGTGACATGGTTCAAACTGTAGCGGCAGGCACATGTGAGAAGTTCACCGGTACCGTTAGTGGTCTTACGGTGGGTGTTTGTGTTGGCGTTCAATACGTCAATTCTCTGGGCCAGTTCACACCGGCTCAATACTACCCCGGCACTAGCGTTACTAACGCGTTTGCTATCGTAGTAGACGACCCTATGGCGGCTTTCAAAGTTGCTGTAACAAACGCAGGTAGTGCAGTAACCGCAGAAGACCGTACTGTTGTCGGCGCTAACATGGCCGTAGTACAAGGTGCAGGCGATACTGCTACTGGAGATTCTGGACAATCAGTCCTCGCTGGCTCAGATGCTGTTACAGCAACTATTCCTGTGCGAGTAATTGATGTTGTTACAGATACCGCAACTGGTGCTGATGCTTTTGTTGAGTTGATCGTTAAGCTCAATACCCACCAGTACAATTCAACGCTTGGCGTGTAAGGAGGCTGACTAATGGCTATTTCAAGAGCGCAACTCCTTAAGGAGCTACTACCGGGTCTAAACGCCCTCTTTGGTCTCGAATACGCTAAGTATGGTGATGAGGCTGCCGAAATCTTCGAGACTGAGTCTTCTGACCGTTCTTTCGAGGAAGAAACTAAGTTGTCCGGTTTCAGTGCCGCGCCTGTTAAGGGTGAAGGTTCTGCAATCGAGTATGACAACGCGCAAGAAGCGTGGACTGCTCGTTACACTCACGAGACAATCGCTATGGGCTTCTCGCTAACTGAGGAAGCAATCGAAGATAACCTCTACGATTCACTCTCTTCACGTTATACGAAGGCTCTGGCCCGTGGTATGGCTTACACTAAGCAAGTTAAGGGTGCTTCAATCCTCAACAACGCTTTTGCTGCTGGCTCTACATACGGTGATGGCAAGACTTTGTGTGCGACTGACCACCCACTAGTTTCTGGTGGAACTAACTCAAACCGTCCTGCTGTTGCAGCTGATCTTAACGAAACTTCACTCGAAGCTGCCGTTATCCAGATCGCTGGTTGGACTGATGAGCGTGGTCTCCTTATCGCAGCTAAGCCTGCTAAGCTTGTAATCCCACCTGCGCTGCAATTCGTTGCTACTCGCCTGTTGGATACTGAGCTTCGTGTGTCTACAGCCGATAACGACATCAACGCAATCCGCAACAATGGTTCAATCCCCGGTGGTTATACAGTAAATAACTACTTGACTGACACCAATGCGTGGTTCTTGATGACTGACGTACCTAACGGCCTGAAGCACTTTGTCCGCTCACCTATGCAAACTAGCATGGACGCAGACTTTGACACAGGCAACAGCCGATATAAGGCTCGTGAGCGATACAGCTTCGGCGTGTCTGACCCACTGGGTATCTTCGGTTCACCGGGCGCTTAATAAGCAAATGGTGTTAAGATTGGGGGCTTCGGCCCCCTTTCTTTTGTGTAAAGGTAGTACCTATGCCTAGAGAACCTAAAGTAAAGAAAGAGTCGCAAGGCTCCCGAATGTGCACTTCGTGCAACAAAGTTAAGCTGCTGTCCCAATTTGAGACCTTTAAAGAAGGGCAAGTACGGGGGATATGTCAGCAGTGCGTTACCCTACAAAGGGCAAGAAAGACCTCTGCTACCCCTGAGTCGTACCTTCGGGTGCTAAATGTCCAATTAAAATCTCAGCGGCTCAAACAAGACATCGAGTATGGGATAACTACGGAAGACGTTATTGACATGTGGGAAATGCAGGGGGGCAAGTGTGCCCTATCTGGCATGCTCATGACCCACCAAAGAGACGGTACCTACGGCGATAGAAAGAAAAAAGAGTTCAACGCCTCGATAGACCGCATAAATCCCCAAGGCCCTTACGTACGGGAAAACGTACAGCTAGTCGCTTCTAGGGTAAACACCATGAAACACACCCTTGGCGAAGATATGTTCATTTGGTGGGTAAAGAATATTTACGAGACCAAAATTAAGTGATATGTTGGGGGTACTGCAATTTCGCAGTGAACATCTAATGCTTTGATTGTTCTTTTTTTGTTTCCCTTGAGACTTGACCCGCTCCCACAGGCGGGTCTTTTTTTGCTTAAGTATTGTGTACTTACCCCCGAAATGGTATATAGTAACTGTACCGGGGTCATCCGGTGTATCTGACAGTCCCGGCTGACGACATGCAGACAGATGCACCCCAAATTAACTCGCATGTGAGGATTCTCAAATGGCTAATACTACTTTCACAGGCCCGGTCATCTCGACTAACGGCTTTCAAGGTTCTGTAACTACTACAGAAAACGTCTCTGCTACTGGCACAGCTAACGTAATCGTAATCCCTACTTCTGATCCGGGTGTTACGGGTGCTATCTGGAATAACGCCGGTACTCTAGCTGTCTCAGCCTAAGTTTCTCACTTAATAGGAGTAACTTATGTCTAGTTCAGATATTCAAACCAAACGGGTTGCTGCCGCAGGCACCGGTAGTTTGGGCGTAGGCCCAGCTCGTATACGCCAAGTGCAAGTGCTAACTAGTAATGTTGGTCCCGGTCGATTAACCATTACTGACGGTGCTGGTGGCCGTACGGTCTTGGACATTGACTTTGCTACAGACGACTCGCACTCCATTAACATCCCAGACTACGGCATTCGTTGTGCAAGTGACGTAACAATCACGCTGCTGACTAATATTGCCGCAATGACGGTGTTCTACAGCTAATGGCTAAGCAAGTTGACAAGAAAGCGATGGCTTGTAATAAGCCCAAGCGGACTCCATCCCACGCTAAGAAGTCCCACATTGTGAAGGCTTGTGAGAATGGGAAGGAGAAGATAATTCGTTTTGGCGAGAAAGGCGCAAGCACAGCTGGCAAACCCAAAGCGGGCGAATCTGCTAAGATGAAAGCTAAGCGCAAGTCGTTTAAGGCTCGTCACGGTAAGAACATCGCCAAGGGTAAAATGAGCGCAGCGTACTGGGCCGACAAGGTAAAATGGTAGCCAAATGAAAGACTTAGAGTACTCGATGGTAGATGTTTCATTAGCCGTTCTGAGTTACTCTAAGGGGCGTTGGACTCCAGAAGAAGTTTTAGAATTTGCATTTATGCTAGAGGGCTTCTACGAAGAAGAACTGGGCGAACCAAAGCCCACGCTGGTAAGCATAAAAGGCGGGGTGGTAACACGCGCCGAACAAGATCAAGAACCAACTGAATAAGGTGATATTATGGCTGGTTGTAATACTAAGAGAATGAAAGCTGGCGGTCCTACTGGCATGCCCGTTAAGAAGATGATGATGGGCGGCATGGCTAAGAACTCGGCCTATAAAGCTGGCGGTTGCGTTAAAGGTGATGGCATCTGCATGAAGGGCCACACTAAGGGTCGCATGGTATGATGCAGTGTAGAGGCATGGGCAAAATGAAGCCCATTACGTTTAAGAAAGGCGGTACGGTCAAAGATGATTGTTACCGCAAGGTGAAGGCGTCGTATAAAGTCTTCCCATCTGCGTACGCCTCGGGTGCTATAGCTAAATGCCGGAAGAAGAAAGCCAGTGGCCGTTCGTAAGACGGAGAAGGGCAAAGCCCTAAAGCGCTGGTTTAAAGAGGACTGGAAAGATGTCCGAACCGGCAAAGACTGCGGACGTAAGGAAGGCGAGAAGCGGGGAACCCCGTACTGTAGGCCCTCTAAGCGAGTCTCCAGTAAAACGCCTAAGACCTCTGGTGAAATGACAGCGGCAGAGAAGAAGTCCCGAGTAGCGCAGAAGAAGCGCCTAGGGCAACCGGCGGGAAAACCCAAGCGTGTAACACCGCTTAAAAGGAAAAAGAAATAATGGCGACTTCTGGTACTACAGCGTTCAACATGGACTTCACCGAGATTGCGGAAGAAGCGTGGGAACGTGCCGGTAGAGAAATGCGTTCTGGTTATGACCTGCGTACTGCTCGTCGTTCCATGAACCTGTTGACTATCGAGTGGCAGAACCGTGGCATTAACATGTGGACTATTGAAGAGGGCACGTTAAACCTCGCTCAAGGCACAGCCACTTACGACCTGCCAGCAGATACTATAGATTTATTAGAGCACGTAGTCCGTACGGGTAGTGGCAACATCAGCACTCAGTCTGACCTAAACATTACCCGAATCAGTGTCTCCA
>Ga0255047_10002787_pt1 | contig 11343 bp, 24 predicted proteins | sample JV7_2_1_MG_FD_183640 | JGI IMG/M metagenome (GOLD analysis project Ga0255047, IMG submission 183640) | Seawater microbial communities from Jervis Inlet, British Columbia, Canada - JV7_2_1 | ecosystem: Environmental > Aquatic > Marine > Inlet | place: Canada: British Columbia | collected 2016-10-06 | reverse complement strand
CAACGTGCATGGGGTACTCTGCTTCTTCGAGTAATCGGCAGTTCTCCTTTGGGCCAGTCATCGATCATGACCACATCCACACTCAGCTCTGGGTCTGTGTTGTGGTACGCGGACTTGGCTTGCAAGGTCTTCTTTAGTCATAAGTGTTACTTCCTGTTTGATGGTGATGTTACTTATGGGGCAATGGCTGGGAACCGGAAGTGTTACTTAACCAGCAGCAATTCTGGGTTATCGTGCACATTGCCGATGATGGTTGCCTCGTGGATTCGACTGTACCATTTGGTAGAGTAATCACCCAAACCTTCGTATCCCTCGACGTAGTCAATAAGGAATTCTACCCAATCATCTTCTCTAGTTAGGACAAATCGAGACTTATCATACGTAAACTCTCCTATGTCTCCAGCGAACCAAGGAGTGCACGCCTCGTCTTCAATTCCCACACACTGTGCGACCGTGTGTGAATGCACTGGTTCGAGGCCTAGCTGAGGGCCTTCATTGATATAGGGGAGTAACTCGAGGCCCCGGTGATCCTTCAGCATGACCAGTGATCCTGTGATCCATGCGCCTGTACTGATCGTCTTTCCGCGGAAGAGCGGTGTTTGTAAATCTAACATAATTAGGCCTCTGTAGTTGCTGTTAATGGGAACACATCGTGACTCATTGTTGGCCGACCAGATCCTGAGTAGGGGACTTCGGGCATAGTTTTGCTGTACTCCGTGGCTTCCTCTTCCGAATCGAATGGTCCCTTAATGTCCAAAATGGTGGGAGAGCTAAGAGGATACAAGCAGGCACTTGTTACGAGCACATATTGGTTTTTCATATTAATCCTTTGTCGTGCATATTTTTAAGATTTTGAGAGACAAACTACTTTGATCGTCTTTCGTTAACGTCTACCACAGATCCTCACTGTAAAGAAGCGGTGGCCAACCTAACTTAGGGATCTGCCCTTGTCTCAGGGCTAGTTCCGCGGCCACTGTCCGATCGACGAACCTGCCGGATACCGTAAGGAATCCCTGTACTGCCTGGGCAGGTACCCTCTCTTTGGTCCGCTCCCGATACAGATGCATAACATGGTTGTGTCGATTCGGTTTAGGTAGATGGAAGACCTCCCCGTTCACCTTAATGGCCACAGTACTCCTCCCGTCGGTCCACGACCGTAATGATCTTGTACAGCCAGTTCTTCTTGCGCATACTTTTCAGCTGCTGCTCATTGCAGGTATAATGCCTGTGCTCCTGCTTTGTATCTGGGATCTGCACGTAAGTGACGCGGTATGGTGTGGCTGCAAGTTGCTTGATCTTCGACATAGCCGACCACTCGGGATCGCCTGGTGAAATATTGATTACTGACATGGTTACTCCTTGTAGGCTGCTGCCACAACTGTGAACACCCATACAACTGGGCCAGCTACGACAATCTCTGCAATCACTCGGACCCGGCTCTTGCCGTCTGGATTGACACCGGCAAATGCTACCATACCCCAGACCCCCCAAAACGTTGCCAAGCCCAGGGAATACCAAAAAATGAATTCAGCCGTCATTGGCCCTCCCGTACATGTGGCCATTCTGCAAGAGGTAGCGTCGGAACGCGTCGCTCCGCCCGATCACCCTGCACAATGGCCTGTTCCATAAAGGCTTTCCGGTGCCCATCCTCCTCCTCTGTCAGCACTGTTGGCTTATCGCAAGGGTAGCCTAAGTGCAAGAGAGCCATAGCATGTGCCTGGTATATTGTTTGAATATGTTGTTCGATAAGTTCTTTTTTGCTTAATGTGCTTAGATACTCCCGCATCCGCTCCTCATTGTCCGACATAGGTGTCGGTGGTGGTAATATAATTCCGCCCATGGTGTGCTCCTTTTGTAAAGTGCACGCGCGTGCACTATTGGTTATCGTCTACGGCCCTTGCGGCCCTTACGCTTAGATCCGAACTTCTTGGTATACCGCTCTTGGTTGTCGTATCGAGGAGGAGTAACACAGGGTGAGAGTTCAGAGTATCTAGGTGGGTGAACCGGGATCTCCACGCAGAGCTCTTCCTGCGTAGGGAACTTACGCCCTTCCGCCAATGTTTGGATGGCTTCCAAGGTTGATCCCTGAAATAGTGTTATCATGTTCACAGGCATCCGAGCCACTAAGCCGATCACATGATCTTCATATCCTGGGTCATCTTTTGGGAGGAGCACAAGGTCTAGTACCTCCGCTTTCAACTTAGCTACCGTTGCCCGAGTGCTCTTGTCCAACTGGTCTAGATTGCAGACAACCAATCGGTACTCGGCTTTATCTTTGTTTCCCAGCACGATAGCTAGATTTGGGTTTTCCCTCGACCAGCTACCTATGTAATCGGCTATGGTCAAGGAGCAGCTACGACATAGAAAGCCTGGTTCCACCGCAGGTTGATCACAGTCGTGACACTCTTTGACTCGGACGTCCAGCTCTTCCTGTAGTGCGTCTTCCGCTTGTTCCTCGTTATGCTGCATGCGAGCCTCCAATTCTTGTTGCTGATTGAGTCGGTCGTTGAAGTGTTGGTCTAGCTCACCGTTGAATGTGGTCATACAAGTCCTCCGCTGTTAGGTCACTGAGTAGGTCACAAGCACTATCTGGGCTCATGTACGTTCGGAGGACATCATTCTCCGATGCAATCAGGAACGAATCATCGTCCCTAGTTAGGAATACAGCTTGATCCAAAGGCTCCCCCTTATCCAGTGCTCGGGTAAGTTGAAGCTTCTTGCTGCCATTCCACTTGGCGACGGTAGTTCCCTCTGGGATATCCTTAGCGCGAAGCTTGAAGCTTACGCCTACGGGATCACACCCAAAGGGTAGATCCTGGATATAAACAAAGGCTTGAGGGAGGGTAAGCTCCGCCCATACTTCTGTGTCGGGCTTGAGTTCATTAAACTGGGCTGTACCGGAGGCATGTGTGGACACACCCTTGGCTACCTTTTGGTCCTTGTGTACGTGAATATGTTGGAGCAGGGTATAGGTGAATACCCCCACCCGTTTGCGTACCTGGGTACCGTTCGGTACATCCTTCGCGAGCATCAGCACCTGTATGTTATCCATCAACATTCCCTCCTAGTGAGATGTCGTCATTGTCTAGATCTGCTTCCGTTCTGATAAGTGTGTGATTAACATCTTTCAAGGAAGACATAGTAATGGGCATGTCGGTGGTACACTTCTCATATGAGGGTTTCGACTGGTGGTCCTTAACCAGGTGTTCAATGCACTCGTAGAACTTATGCACTGACCTTGAATCCGGTACGGCTCCAGGTCCACCAAGAAAGACTCTATTAAGCTCTGACAGATTATCAATCTCAAAGCCCAGCTCTAGCTCTAGCTCCAGCATTTCATGATCGAGTGCATTCTGCGCCGCTAGTATAGTGCTCAGGTGGTCCTTGATTTTCGGTTGGTTTAGTGACATTTACGTCTCTCCTTGTGTTTAGCACCACGTAGGGTTACTTCGTTCGGAATCAAGCGCTGCTTCAAGTAGGTGATCCAATATCTCCGGATCATCGAAATCGTAGTGGCTCATGTCGATCTCAAACTCCTTGTTGTCTTCCTCAGACATGGCGTCGATCACGTTGCAATGATAATACTGATCATCGGAAGCCATGAAATAGTTATTATGTAACTGATCCTGGACCTCTTCGGATAACTCACCATCAAAGGTCATAGCCACATCATAGCCTACTGAGTATAGGCAATAGGAGGGTGTTGCTTCACAGCAGTTAGTACTGGACATGCTGTCATATAGGTATGTCCCGTAGATCTTAGTGACCCCCTCTGGCAAGCTGTCAAAACCCCCTGTCTCGTCTATCCGGCAAACTCTAAATTTAGGTATGTGCATGGTCATTCTCTTCTTCCTTTTGTTTTAGTTCCAAACGGTCAGCTGCTTCTCTGGGTGAATTACCCAGCATACCGCTTGCGTGCTCCGACCATGCCATGGAGATCATGTCCGATGTTCCCGTGAGTACATCGATCAGATCCTTGACCAACGGAGCTACAGCAGCATTCCGTAAGATCTCCAACGCAGCATCTCTCGTGCACGGTGGGCACCTTTCGTCTCCTCGTGGGTTCTGCCATACGAATGCACATACTTCGCACTCGTACTTGTCCCACCGGACTCCGTCTTCCACATATGATTGAAGTACTGTTGGCTTGGGAAAGTCAGGCATCTCGGTAGGTGTATCACACATGAGCTATCCTCGGTTATGGTGAAGTAGTGTTGAAACGTACCACTCGGCTGCCTTCTTCAAAGCGGTGGCGGTGGCCAGGTCATCCTGGAGCTGGTTGATCTGTTGCTTCTGATCTGCTGCTGTAGTCCTGGTATTGGTGAGTGCCTCTTTCAACTCCACTACCTCCTTATCGGCCACCGCCCAGCCAAGCAGGGCCTCTGTAGGGTTAGGGGCTGCTTTGAGGTTGTCAGATGCTGGTGGGGATGATGGTACAGCTTCCTTACTTTTTCCTGCTTGTTCGGCGTCGTGCCTCCATCTCGCCAACCGAGTCTTGTGTTTATCTCGATTGGATTTGTAATACTCCCGAGATAGTTGCGATTTACGGAGATCCGCCCTAAGTTCTCGCAGCTGATCAGTATCCCGCTGATGTGCGGCATCGATCAATAAACTGACCACTACATGCTGCTCCGCCTTGGGGGTGTCAAAAACAAACCCTACGACAGATTTATCTTTTTTGTGTAGATTTCCGGCGATGGTTCGTGCCATGCTCGTGCGGTTTGTTCGGGTCATTCGCCCGCTAAGGCTGTGATGCTCGTCCGTCTTAATAACATCATTGCCCTCAAGTCTAAGTACGTAAATATTCTTGGTCATTTTTGTGCCTCTTGGATTTTATTTACAAATTGTTTGACGGAGCATGGCCTTTAGTAATGCCTTAGCTGTTTGGACTGGTATGGCATTGCCGATCTGCCTTAGCACATCTTTCCGCTTACCCGTCCAGGTGTAGTGGGCTGGGAAGCTCATAGCCGCTGATAGTTCAGCAGGGGTGAGCATCCGGTACCCAATCCCAATCTCCGTTCCATCATTCAACGCCAAACCTTCAACTAGGCTGAATCGATCAACAGTGGTTACAGTATCTATGGGGTTTGTCAGGGGTATTGGTAAGGAGCCTCTTGTGTTGTATTTCACAAGGAAGGGCTCACATAGTGCAATGGCTCCGGCCGTAGCCACAGTCATGAGCGGTTGATCTAGGTTCCGAGGCGCGCTGCACGAGTGTTGCCCCATAAAGAAGGGTTCCACAAGCGCCATATGTCCACCGCCCGCACATAGAGTAGGTAGGGGCTGATCTAAACTACGGGGGGCTAGCTTGGATCTGCCGATCGCTTGTACCTCGCAACACCACTAGGAATTGCTCAGCATAAGGTCCCCAATACTTCCGTATGCCGGCCTCGATTCGTTTAAGTGTGTTCGGTACCAGCTGCTTTGGTCTATCCCTCAGCAATTTAGTGGGGTTGTTGAAGTTAATGATACTCCGAGCTGGTACCCAGGTAGATCCTTTCTGATGAGTAGGCTCTGGCCACTCAACTGGTTTACCGTCCCGTCGACCTACGATGAACAGCCGCTTCCTGGTAGTGGGATCCCCGTAGTCAGCGCAAGTTAGTATGCGCCACTCGACGGAGTATCCAAGTGCCCTGATCGGTTGCACAATTTGTTCTTGGAAGTCCTTCCCTTTCTTCCGTGGATCGGGGGTGCCTTTCTTCTTTCCTTTATAGGCACGTTTGAGTAGGGGTCCCCAGTCTAGGAACTCCTTTACGTTTTCGATACAGAAGAAGGCAGGTCTTGCCCGCTTGATCCACGAGGGAACGCTACCGGCCGGTGTTCGCAGCTGATCATGGATTGGAGCTGCACCCCTGGCGTTACTGAAGTGCGTGCAGCTGGGTGATGCAATCACGATATCCCGCTGCCCGAACTCAGCAGGGCTTACGATGTCTGTGGAATCCTGAACATGGTAGGCGTACGGGTGATTGGCTTTGTGTGTGCTGATTGCGAACGAGTCGTGGTTAACGCACACATGGGATTGGATTGGTAAGTCTAGTTCGTTACATGCCTGCTTCAAGCCTTCGCTCCACCCACCCGCTCCGCAGAACAGGTCGATGGTTCTAAGGCCTCCACGTAGTCCGTGTAGGGGTGCATTCATTTAGAGACCTCACCTGACGTATTCTGTACGTCGGTGCATGCTTTCTTTTTGGTTGGTTTAGTTTGGCTCCGCCTGAATCGTATGATCCATTGGCAGACGCGGAATACTATGGAATACAGGCCCCACATGGCTAAGGCCATGATTAATAGGCTAGTTATATCAGTCCAGATCATACAGTTCTCCTCGTTGTTGGTGCTGCGTATTCAGCTTGTTCAAGGTAGTATTACCTCTAGTGATCTCTGCGATATCTTCTGGGTCCAATCGAATAGGTGTTGCTTTGAACCGCTGTAGATACTGTAGAAGCATCTTGCGCAGCAGCTTGTTATCGCCCACCTGGTCGACTACCTGGCGGGGAACTTTGAGTACTTCTCCATCATGTGTCGATGGAACAAGAGGGCTGTCGTTGTTGGGTTGGTATTTCGTTACTGCTGCGCGCCAGATTTTGGCTTTAGTTACCCCCTGGCGCGATACTTGGTATGCATGGTCTAGTTGTGTGAACTCCTCCGCGGAGACACGCACAGATGTGTATTGTGGGTCCATAGGTTATCATCTCGATTATCGAAGCGGCGATTATTCGCCTGACCTACTATGAACGATCCAATAGTAGTATCAAGGAAGTATGTAGAACTTTTCCCATCCCTAGTTGCGTTCTACACACCTAGTCCCAATTCTGGCTGAGCAGAGGATGGTCCATCATACCAGTCTCCTAGGCAGCTGGCCATGATCCCACGCTTCGTATCACGGCACAAGATCTGGGATAGGTGGGTCATTCCATTGAATGAGAATTTGTGCTTAATGATCAGGCGTACAGGGACTAGACTCTCCATGTCCTCTTTGGTGTATACTGAGTCGGGGTTAAGGCGGGCCACCAATAGCGGCTCGGCGTGCACTTTGACTAGGATGGGGAAGGCAAAAGACATTGCGCTGTTGCATTTCTCCACCTTACTTGATGAGCTTAGGTACTTCTCACCGTAGTGAGGTACCCGATGCTCGACAACTTCCCATCCCACCGGCACTTCGAATGTGCACGGCAGGGTCTGTTTAATTGTTCTCATGTTCAGTCTCCTAAAATGTTTTTACTTATCAAGCATGTCTTGCTTTGGGAAGGCGATGCTGTGGCAACCTGAGAAGCACATATGCATATTCCGGCCACCATTGTCTGTGGTTCGGATGTCCTCCTCGGCATACTTCCAGATGGCCTCGGCCAGGTTATCCTTCCTGGATTGTGGGCCAACCCCCTCAGCCTTGTTTTCCTTGTCGGTTTGTTTCAGCTTTTCGTACTCAAGCTCATACGTCTCCAGGCAGAAGTAATCAGCTACAGGATCCCCGTCCTCGTCTACCTCGCCAAAGATCTGAGCTTTGTTCTCGGCCAGACATACAAGTAACCATCCAATAGGCTTCTTGTACAGTCTGTCTCGAGCACCTGCTAGGGCCTCTGGTGCGTGGCTTAGTTCCCATGCCATATCAGTCATTCCTTTTTTGATGAAGTGCTTCTTTCCCTGCTTCCTGCGCTGCTTCCTCTCCGTAGAAACCTCCGCAGCCGCCGGCATAGCTACCGTTTGCGTCACGTATGATATATTCCCATATATCACCCTGCATGTACTGGTTGTAGACGGCTACCTCTGCCTTAAGCATCTCTGTAAGCTGCTTCTTTGTTGCGCCTGGGATAGTGGCAGCTATGCGCTCTTCTGTGAGATAGATGAACCCTATTTGGCCACTATCCCAGGGGTCATCAAAAGGTGTGGTACTGACTGCTAGCCCGCCGTGATCCAACATATACATAGGCAGGATCACCTTCGCACCTGCTTTGCGTAACGCTCGCTTTAGAGCCGGCCACCCTGAGTAGTTGTTGGAATTGTAGCCCTCTATGATCTGGCCCTCAAGGGAGTCGCCTAGGTTATATTTCTTATGGGCGCATAGCATTGTCCCCATATTGTCGTCTTCTCGAGGACTAATGGGATCCGTATCCTGCTGCACAGTCAAAGAGAAGGTTACCCAGCGGTAGATTCTAGGATCCGAGTCTGAGTGGTCAATAACATAGAACGAGCCTTCAACATCCTTCCAGCCCTCATCTGAGTCCAATTCGATTGGCTCGTCGATCACAGCGTGTAATCTCGGCTAATAGTTCTGTTTGTTGTGTCATGATTTCATCCTTTGTTACATTTAGGGCACCTTCGGACATGGGGGCCATCTACTGGCGTAGAAGCGCCGCACTTGCCGCAGGCGTACTCCCATGTTATCTTGAGGGGTGGTCGAGGTAAAGGGTCGAATGCTCGCTTGCGTCTGCAAGGGCGTTTGACTCTGAAATGTGGCACATGAAACATGGCTCACATTACCTCTACCGACATTCGTTTACTACTCCATAAAAGAAGCCCCGGGCTAAATGCTCCGGGGCTTCCTGGGTTTTGTTGGGTGAGAACCTGGTGACTAGAAGACTTGGATATTGTCCTCTGTGATTTTTAATTGAGCTGGCCGACGAGCAGATGCCTCTTGGGCAACTAAACGGAAACCATCACACAAGATCGCGGTATTGCGAGAAGGGGCATCATACAGATACTTCATTACCTGAGGGTTGTTGACCTGGGTGATGATAAGCTGCTGTTTCTGCAGCTGGTGTATCGTGATGGCGATTTGTGCCGATACCTTTGGCTGTTCGTGTTCTGTAGCTGTCTGTTGTCGCTTCAGCTGCTCTGTGAGTTGTTTAGCCAAACTCTGGAACTTTTTGGCTGCTTCAGCTAGCTTGTCGGGAGAGTCGGCTACCGGTGTTGGTTTTTCTTTATTCTTATCGGCCATCGGAAAGTTCCTTTTTGTGTTTGAAGACTGTTTGATCATACTCGGGGGGTTAACTCAATAGATCCCTGCCGTGGAATTTATCAAGTTGTGGTTTGAAATCACCTAGTAGTGCTTTGGTGTAAAGCTCTCGTAGGGGCGTGCTTGATCTTGTGAATCGATGGCCCATGACCGATGCTTCTTCCTGGTCGATCCACCAGTGGACATCCTGCGGTGTCATCTCTGACATGCATGTCATAAGCTTACGCTCTGATTTCTTAAAGCACAGATCACAATTACCCCGATAGTCGGAGAGCTGTAGATCAAATGCCTGCCGTGCCCAGAACTGTCGTACGCCTAGCTCTGTGGTAGGGAAGTCACTCACCAGGGGGTATATGACATCAGTACGTGATCTAGATACTCTCTTCTGCTCATCAGCCCGAATTCCTATGGCCGTGATGAAGTCTTTCCGCTTGTGCCCTAGTATCTGCATCTGCTTCTCTAAGGCCTTGATCTTCATGTCTCGCGTACAATGACCGCTCTTCGCAGGGTTAGGGATACCTAGCTTCTGCACTAGGTTATCAAACGGACCATGTTCTCCGATCCGTGTAGCGGTATTAAAGCACACTACCCGAGGTTTGGGTCCGACCCCCTAGTCTGTGTGATGTCTGCTTCTACCCAGATGGTTTGGAAGCTCATGTGATCATCACAGTCCTTCACGAACTGCAACGTAGCTTCATCCTCTCGGCCGGTATTGGCAAACAGCACAACCTTCTCCCGATCAGCATACATGGGATGGGTCAGCAGGAGCCGCGTCATCATTGCTGATGTGCGGCCACCGCTAAAGCTGATCAGGATTGCTTTACTCACTGGAAGGTTCCAACTGTAATGGTTTGAGTTTTACCCGGTTCTTGCAAAACTCAGGCATAGCGCCGACTGGTTTGACTGTGTGCTGCTTTGTTGTGGGCGTGCAACTGATCAGGATGTTCTCCCCTGATGTTCCGGGGAGCTCACTGTTTGTTGTATCTAGCAAGAACTTACCTTCAGCAGTCATGCCGGACTCTTGAATCAGGTCCTGCCTAGTGATGTGGCCACGGACCACCACTGCTTGCAGATCACCGCCACATGCGTATACGACCTCTGTGTTATGCCGTAGCGCTGGAAAGATCACAGATTCGGGACCCTGCCAGACCAGTTTATGTCCAATCATGTTTCGAGGTTCTGCCCATAACAACCAGCCAGCTGCATCTTTGGAGTTCTGAACTAGATTAAAGCTGCCCAGTTGACCCTCCGATACAAATGGTGTAAGCTTATTTATGATACGTTGGTTTACGAAAACCCAGAAGTGTCCAGGCTTATGTTGCTGGATAGGTCTGTGTTCAGGCCAAGTGCGTGTGGATAGGAATATGCCCTCCCGGTCCGAGCGTCTTGTGTTTTGTCCCGGACCCCGCTTGGTCTCGGACGTGATGTTGTACTCAAATGATTCGGCGAAGATCTGATCAAGTGGTAATCCATCTATGTAATTGTGTGAGAACATATCCGTTCCTCCCCTACTTGTTGGTATTTATGGCTTCGTTGGATCTCCCGAAGCTCGGTGGCCGTAACGGTCCGCATATGGCGATGGGGGATCTCAGTGGTTACGGTATCGAATGTAACTACGTATATTACTGGTTTTTCCATATGTCTTCAATCCTTTCCTCGTCAAACACTTCGACTCGTTGGTCATTGACCCATACTCGGACCCCTGACCGCCATAGCAATGTCTGCACTTGGTTGGTTAACATTCTGAGTGACGTCTCGCTCTCGGAGCTGCTCCGATCACCCGCCTCATCTTCGATTTCAATTTTCACTCGTCTAATGATAGTCATAATAAAAAAGGCCAGCCCTGTATTAGAGAGCTGGCCTATATAGTTTGGTTAGTGATTAGTGAATGAGCAACCCACGCAGGAATGCGAGCTTTGCTTGGCATTGCGCCAATTGGTACCGGTTGTACCCGGACGGGTCCTGTACCAATTGCAGTGGCCGATTAACGCGTTTGGCCTCTGCAATAGCTGTGTCGTAATGTGCCTTCGATGCAGCAACGTCCCTTGCGTGCTCAACCGCTACTTTGGTCAGTAGTGTGATCGTCGTAGCCACATCGGCTTTTGCCTTTGCCTTTAGTGTAGACATCTTGAACTCAGTGTCAGGCAACGGCCCGAACAACAGTGGGTTCAGATATTTCCTATCAGAAGCGAGCATGTACACCATGGCTCCCTCCTGGTCTAGAACAATCGCAACAAGCCCAATCTGATTGGTTGGGCGATTGGCAACCTTATGCGTACCTGTCTGCACGGCGAACATGTAGGGTTTTGCTCTGTGTCTGGGTTGTCTTTTGTACACTTCGGCTTGGTCGTACTGAACCATGATGGTTCCACGTGTGAACCCGTCATAGATGC